>Ga0307992_1000754_pt1 | contig 20040 bp, 17 predicted proteins | sample EllFjometagen133_FD_203162 | JGI IMG/M metagenome (GOLD analysis project Ga0307992, IMG submission 203162) | Marine microbial communities from Ellis Fjord, Antarctic Ocean - #133 | ecosystem: Environmental > Aquatic > Marine > Unclassified | place: Southern Ocean | collected 2014-10-08
ATAGAGTCAGCCCAAAGACCTGGCAATTATTTTATTTTAACCGAAAAAGGAAAACCAAAAGCAGTTGTGCTATCTGCTGAAGAATTTGAATCTTGGCAAGAAACATTAGAAGTAATGAAAGAATTCCCTAATTTAGAAAAAGACATTAAAAGAGCTGACCATGATGTAAAATCCGGAGCTTACAAAGAATATGCCACTATGGAAGAGATAATGGCGAAATATGGTTTTATTTTAGCTGATAAATCCAAAGTAAAATATGGAATTTCAAGTAAAAATAGATCGACAAGCCACAAAAGACTTAGAAAAACTTCCTAAATCTTATCAAGAGAAAATTTTAAGGATTTTACTATCATTGGCTAAGAATCCTTATATCGGCAAAAAACTAGCGGGCAAATTAAAAGATGCTTATTCTTATCGTGTCGGAACATACAGAATTATTTATAAAGTCTATAAAAATTATTTATTAGTTATCATCATCCGCATCGGTCATCGTCAGAGAATATATAAGTAAAAATAAAGTTTTTAGTTTCAAAAGGAAAATAAATTAATATAAAAAATAAATTTTTTTTAAGAGTAAAATTTTATTTAATAGTTTATTTCACTTATGATACAATATTGTCATATATATGAAATATGGGGCAAATAAAAACTAGAAAAGGAGATTTTAAAGAATTTATAAAAATTTGATTAATTATATGGATAAACGAGAGATTAATATTTTTTTAAAATATTTTAACGACAAGAGAGAAAGAACTATAGTAATAATTGATTATGGAAATGTAGAAAAATGGAAAAAGAATTTAAAGTGGAAAGTTGATATTAAAAAAATGGCCCAATTAATTAAAAATTTTTCTTTTGGCAAAGAGTTTTTGCGTCGTTTTTATTATGGCTCTGATTATGGTTCGAATGAAAAATCAGAAAAATTAACTGAGTGGTCGCGTTCAGTTTCAGAAAGAGCTGAAATGAATAGATTTAATTTTAATACTAAACGCGTGAAGTACATCCGTGATTCAGGAAATAAATATGGTTTCGAAAAAAAGTGTGATTTGGATGTAGAAATGATAGTAGATCTTATCAAAGAGCGTGATAATTATGACACCATTATTCTTTTTTCTGGTGATGGCGATTTAATGTATGGTATAAAATATTTAAAAGAAAAATATAATAAATCTTGTTTTGTTTTTAGTGCCAGAGGACATATTGGTAGAGAGGTAATTGACGCTAAGAAAACAAATATTATTAAAAATATTTTGTATGTTAGCGATTTTGAATATAGGCTTAACAATAACAGATTTTGATAATAAAAATCAAAAATCCGCTAAAAAGCGGATTTCGATCAAAATGGGGTAAGCCCAAAGCTTACATAACTATTATATTCTATTTTTGAATATTTGACAATAAACTTATCCACAGGTTAGTTTATCGGAATATCCACTAAACTGCCCTTAGGCAGTTTAGTGGATATTCTAAGAATTGTCAATATTGATTTTAAGAAAAAAATATTATTTTAAATGAAGAAAGAAATAAAAAATAAAGGAGATGGACACAGGAAGAGGTTGAGAGAAAGATTTTTACGAGGAGGGCTTGATGGTTTTCTTGATTATGAGATAATTGAGTTACTCTTAACCTTGGGGACTCCGAGAAAAGATTGTAAAAAACAGGCAAAGCAGTTAATAAAGAAATTTAAAGGATTAAATGGAGTTTTGGAAGCTTCGAAAGAAGAATTGCGACAGATAAAAGGAATTGGACCAAGTAATATTTTAGGAATAAAGGTTTTTCAAGAATTATTAAAGAGATCTTTAAAAGAAAAAATTCCTAAAAAAATTACATTGAGCTCACCCAAAGAAGTAGTTGATTACCTAAGAGAAAAAATAGGCAAAGAAAAAAAAGAATATTTTTTGATTTTATCTTTAGACGCAAGAAGTAATTTAATAAATATAAAGACTATTTCTGTTGGTTCTCTTGACGCTAACATTGTTCATCCAAGAGAAGTTTTTAAAAAAGCCATTGAATGTTCCGCCGCTTCAGTAATTTTAGTTCATAATCACCCTTCGGGAGACCCAGAGCCGTCAGAAGATGATTTGGAAATAACAAAACGACTGACAGAAGCAGGCAAGCTTTTAGGAATTATGGTTTTAGACCATATTATTGTTACCAAAAATGGATTTTTGAGCATGAAGAAGAGAGTAGACATATAATAAATTATAAAAATAATTTTTTCGAAATATATGAATTTATCAAAACTTATACAATCAAATGGGAAATATGATTTAACGATTTTTTCGTCCGAAAGTATAGATAGAATTGAGAAAAATGTTTTTGAGAAAGACGGAAAGTTTCTTGTTAAATGTCTGAAAAGAAAAAAAGATATTCAGGCAAAACCAGAAGAAATTGTCAGACAATTGATGCTTGATAAACTTCTTAATGAATATGAATATCCAATAGATTTAATAAGGGTTGAATACGCTATTTCATTCGGGAGGGAAAAGAAGCTGGCGGATATTATTGTTTTAAACAAAAAAGACAAAACAAGCGTTTATTGCGTATTGGAAATCAAAAAATATAAAGCGAAAGACGGGAAAGATCAACTAAAAAGTTATACTAACGCTACTGGCGCGCCTTTGGCGGTATGGACAAACGGAACGGAAATAAATTATTATGAAAGATTAGACCCAAATTATTTTGAGCCTCTTTCTGATATTCCAAAAGCGAACGAGACTATAGATGATGTAAAAAATGAAACCTTTACTTACCTTGAGTTGATGCAAAAAGATAGACTTCAAGAGGAAAGAAAATCTTTAAAGATTTTAATTCAGGAAATGGAAGACGAAGTTTTAGCGAACGCCGGTGTTGATGTTTTTGAAGAAGTTTTCAAATTGATTTTTATTAAACTTTATGACGAAATGGAGAGTTCAGGGGATAGGCAGATGATAGAGAGAGATTTTAGAAGAATTAAGAATCAAAATCAAGATTTAATAGACAAAGAAGTTTTAGCCCAAATTGATAATAGCGATTTTAGGCAGTTGGAATTTAGAAGCAGAGGTGACGCATACCACACAAAAGAAGTTATCAGTAAACTTTTCCAAAAAGCTAAAGAAAAATGGCCGGGAGTTTTTGAGAAAGGCGAACCGCTTCGAATTACGGATGAAAATCATTTGCAAATTTGTATTGGATTTTTACAGAATGTAAAACTTTTTAACTCCAACTTGCAGGTGATTGACGAAGCGTTTGAGTATTTAGTCAATAAGTCTGCGAAAGGTGAGAAGGGGCAGTATTTCACGCCAAGAAATGTGATTGATATGTGCGTTTATATGCTTAATCCAAAGCCGAGTGAATACATGATAGACACAGCTTGCGGGTCTTGTGGATTTACCGTACATACACTCTTTAATGTTTGGGAAAAATTAAAAAGTAATGGTAAAGCGCAATTTAGCAATTTTTCAAATCAGAAATTGACTAAAGGGCAAGAAGATTATAGATTAAATGTTTTTGGGATTGATTTTGACGAAAAATCAGTTCGCGTTGCGCGAACTTTAAATATGATTGCCGGAGATGGTAGGACAAATGTTCTGCATTTGAATTCGTTGGATTATACAAGGTGGGAGGAAAAATTAAAAGATAGAGAGTGGAGCAGGACTTATTTAGACGGTTTTTATAGATTGCTGGATTTGGCGAAAGACAGAAAAAACCCCAAAGAATTTAATTTTGATTTGGTAATGGCAAATCCACCTTTTGCTGGAGACATCAAAGACAAGAGAATGACGGCGTGTTATGAAGTGGCTTATAAAAACGATAAGCAGATTGACAAGATCTCAAGGGATATTCTGTTTATTGAAAGGAATCTGGATTTTCTAAAACCGGGTGGACGAATGGCGATTGTTTTACCTCAAGGGAGATTTAACAACACAAGTGACGAAAGGATAAGAGGTTTTATAATGGACCGGGCACGCCTTTTGGCTGTAGTCGGGCTTGATGGCAACACTTTCAAACCGCATACGGGGACAAAAACTTCTGTTTTATTTGTCCAGAAATGGGACGACAAAATCAATCCGAAAGTTGATGACTATCCGATTTTTATGGCGGTGAGTGAGAATTCAGGTAAAAATAATTCAGGAGATGAAATTTACAAAATTGACGAAAAAGGAGAAAGAAAACTTGATGAACATAATCATTTAGTACAAAAGCATAATTTAAAAGAAATTGCGGATGCCTTTGAGAAATGGGCGAAAAAAAATAAATTAAGTTTTTGGAGGTAATATAAATTAATTTAATTTTAATTATACAACTATGACAAAAAAAATTTTTACAAAAGCAAAACTTTCTGAGCTTGTTTTGGATATAAATAATCCTAGATTCGCAGAATTATATAATGGTAGCAACAATGAAGAGGATCTTATAGAGTATTTATTGTATACGGAATCAGCAGATGAAATTGTTAATAGTATAGTAAATGCAGATGAATTTTATCCAGACAGACCACTGTGGGTTATCAAAAGGGGAGATAAATATTTAATAAAAGACGGAAACAGAAGATGTGCGGCAGCAAAAGCGTTACAGTGCCCACAAAAATATAGATTGTCTTTATCTAAGTTTTTATTGAAAGATTTACCTGTGTTGATTTATTCTGACGGGAATGATTTAGAAAAACGAAAAATACAAGAACATACTGCAAATCTATTTAAAAAATGGGATAGGATAGCTAAGGCATTAGAGATATATAGATTATACTTTGCTGGTAGTTCTATTGAATCAATGGAAGAGATAGATTCTAATCCAACAGATTTAATTAAATTATCAAGTTTTTATTATGAAGCCGTTAAAGTTGGTGGCGAAGATTTAAAAAAATTATTACGCAGAGGTAGAGGAAAAACTGGAGGGAAAACTATTATCTTTGAAAGATTATTTAAGTATAAACAAAAGTGCGGATATGATTTTGGAAGAAAACCAAACTATAGAATAATTATCAAAGACCAAAAACAATTTGAATCTTATATAAAATCATTAGTTCAGTATCTACAAAATAATCCACAAATTACACATAAATATGTTGATGATAATGCCAATTTACTTTTTGAAAATTTAGCACAATACGGTTTTTCTTTTAAAAGGGAGAAAATACAACAGAGTAATAAAATTGATGAGGATAAACAAGATGCTTCTGCAAACAATAAGAGAAAAAGTGTGAGAAATAAACCGGTTTATTACAGAAAGCAGTTGCCCAAAACTTTAGAAAAACTCATTAAAGAGTATTATGATTTAGATCATATAAATTTTGCTAACGCAAAAACATCTATGAGTCGTGTCGTATTTGAATGCATTTTAAAGTATGTAATTGATAACACAATTTATGATAATACAAAAAATAAGGCATTAAGAAAATCTCAGTATTTCAAAAATTCTTTTTATGATAAAAACGGAAAGGAACTTCAATATACTAATTTTTCAAGGCTCAAAACACAGTTTGAGTCATTAATCATAGACACCAAAAGCAAAAAAGCTTTTCAAAATTTTGATTTAGAAAAACCTAATCAGATAATTCATAATTATACTGTTTGTGCATTGCCAAGTGACGCAGATGCACTCGCAAGTAATTTAATTCATTTAATCAGTTTTTTATTACAAGAAGAGGGTGATTTATTAAACTCTTTAAATTTAACCAAATTATAATTATGTTTTACTCACCATTAAGATATCCTGGCGGAAAAAATAAATTAGCGAAGTTTATCGCTAAAATTTGTGTTGATAATAATATCAACGGACATTATGTAGAACCTTATGCTGGCGGCGCTTCAGTTGCTTTATATTTATTAATAGAAAAAAAGGTAGGAAAAATTACAATTAATGATTATGATCGTTCTATTTATGCTTTTTGGTATTCTGTTTTAAAAAATACAAAAAAACTTTGTGATTTAATTGAAAATACAGAAATAAATATTAAAAATTGGGAGAGGGCAAGGGAAGTTCAAATGGATAAGCAAAAATCAAGACTTTTAGATTTAGGTTTTTCTACCTTTTTTCTAAATAGAACAAACATTTCTGGTATTATAAATGCTGGTGTAATTGGAGGAAAAAATCAAAATGGAGAATATAAAATAGATTGTCGTTTTAACAAAATACAGCTTATTAAGAGAATTAAGTTAATATCCAAATATAAAAAACAAATTGAACTTTATAATCTTGATGCACTTAAACTAGTTGAAAAAATACAGAAAGAGTCAAATAATAAAAAAACTATTTTTTATTTTGATCCGCCGTATTATTTGAAGGGAGCCTCTTTATATATGAATTATTATGAAGATAATCAGCACAAAGAAGTTGCTGATATTATCAAGAGAATAAAAAATATTAATTGGATTGTTTCTTATGATAATACTCATGAAATAAAAAATATTTATAAATGGGTTTCAAGAAATAGAACAAAAAAGTATTCTTTTAATCATTCAGCGTATAGAGCAAGAGAAGGAAAAGAGATTCTATTTTTTAGTAGAAAATTATTGATTCCATTGGAAATTTTTAATTAGCAATAATTGCGTCGCAAATTTTAATTATCAAGGGTTAGATACTCAAAGGATGAGAAAAAGTTAAATTTTTGGAAAACAATATGCCCCAAATTTCAATTATAAATAAATCAGACGTTCAAAAAGCGCATAGATTTGATGCGGAGTTTTTTAAACCTGAATTCTTAAAAAGAATAAAAATTTTAAAACAAAATTTTTCGTTCTTAGATAAATTTATAACAAAAGGAAGTTATGGTATTCTCCCCAAGAGTGATGATTATATTGAGGAGGGATTGCCGTTGATAAGGGGTAAAGATTTAAGACGCAATGATATAGAAAAAGAAAATTTAGTAAAAGTTCCAGAGAGTTATTATAGTGAAAAGTACAAAGTTTCAAAAGGAGATTTATTAATTTTAGTAAAAGGTGCAACCATTGCTTTTCCTGACGGTGTTTTGTTAATACAGAAAGATATTGGCAATGCCATTTTTAATGGTTCTGTTTTTAGGATTAAATTAAATAAAAACATAAACAAATATTTTCTTTATGTTTTTATGACTTCAAGGTATTTTACATTTCAAAAAGAAAGAGAAGTCGCTAACAATGGTATAGAATATAATTCATTAAATACTATCAAAAAATATTTAATCCCAATTCTCTCTCAGCATTTTCAACTTGAAATAGAAAAAATTGTAAAATCGGCTTATAAAAAACAAACCCAATCAAAACAGCTTTACAAAGAAGCGGAGGGAATGCTTTTGAAAGAGCTGGATTTGATAGGTTATGAGCCAAGACATATTTTGAATTTTGAAACAACAAAAAAGAAAACAGACGAAGCAAAAAGATTTGATGCGGGATATTTTCAGCCGAAATATGAGGAAATAATCAAAAAGATTGAGAACTACCAAAACGGATATGATGTTGTGAAAAATATAGCGAATATAAAAAAAGGAGTTGAAGTCGGGAGTGAAACATACCAGCAAGATGGAATGTCTTTTGGGAGGGTCTCGGATTTTTCAATAAACGGAGTTGAAGGGACGGGCAAGAAGATTTCAAAAGAACTTTATCAGGATTTGAAAGAAGATTATCAACCAAAGAGAGACGATATTCTATTCACCAAGGACGGAACAATCGGTTTAAGTTATGTTGTCAAAGAGGAATTTGAAATAATTTTGAGCGGAGCATTTTTGAGGTTAAGCTTAAAAGAAAAATATCAAAATTTTGAAAAAGAGTGTTTAGTTTTAGTTTTTAACTCTATTGTTTGCAAAATGCAAATTGAAAAATTATCAGGTGGAGCAGTAATTGCTCATTTAAAACCGTCCGATTTTGAAAAATTTAGAATTCCACTTATTAAATCAAAAATTCAAAAAGAAATTGCGAAGAAAATAAAAGAAAGTCATAAACTAAATAAAGAAAGCAAGGAACTTTTAGAAGAAGCAAAAAGAAAAGTTGAGCAAGAAATAGAAAAGAAATAAAATTGACGAGATAATTAAAAAAATAGGGGAATAAAATTTTTCAGATAATATGAAGTGTAAATTATGTCATCAAGAAAAAGAATTACTCAAAAAATCGCATATTATACCTAATTTTATGTATAAAGATTTTTTTGACGAGAATCATATGGCGTTGATGATTTCATGTAGGGACTTCTCAAGCGCTCAAAAGAAGTATACGGGCGAATATGAACCTAATATATTGTGTAAAACATGTGATAATGAGATAATAGGGAGAACGGAAACATATGCAAAGGATATATTATATGGGGGAAATAATATTTCCATGGTCAATATTCCTAACTGCGTAAATGAGAGAAATAAAAATGGAATAGAATTTACATATTGTCAGGGAATAGACTATAAGAAATTTAAGTTATTTTTGTTATCTGTTCTCTGGAGATCGAGTATTTCAAGCAGGTCATTTTTTAAAGATGTTTCTTTGGGAGAAAAATATAGCGAAGATATAAGAAAAATGATTTTATACGAAAACCCAGGCAACGTTAATGATTATCCGTGTGTAATGATAGCTTATAATAAATATAACAAAAAATTGTCTAACTTTGCTACTAATCCCAAAAAATTTAAAGACACACTTGGAACTAGATATTCGTTTCTTATTGGCGGAATGTGGTATTTTTATTGCGTTTCAAAAGCAGCTATTCCTCATTGGTTTTTTGAATGTACGTTGAATAAAAAAAATGAAATGAGAATTATTCATATGAAGGAAGACGATGAGAAAAGATTTTTAGAAAAACAATTAGGAATAAAAATTAGTTAAGAAATAATTTTAAATTAACAAAATGAAATTAAAGGAGTTTATTCAAAAATTAGAAAAAATAGCGAAAAAACATAAAAGGATTTTTATAAAACATTGGTGGATAATTTTAGTGATTTTTCTTTTAACTCCACTAAGAGTTATTAATGCGATCACACAAGAAACAAGTAGTATTTTTGACGGGGCTCTTTATAAAGGATTAATTGGTCTTATTTTGGGTGGATTATTAGCTTTAATATTATTTGTTTCTGGACACGATAAAAAGAAAATAAATATAGAGAAATTATCTGAGAATGCAAAAGAAAATGATATTCTTGAAAAAATTGTTAATGTTATTATTAATAAATTTGGAGCGGAGAAAGATAGCAATTCCATTCAGGAAAAGGTAAAAGAAATCACACAACTCGAAATGGAAGAAAAAAATTTACCTGAAATTTTAGAGATTTTAGAGAATAAAAAAAGTCACTATCTAGATAAAAAAGCGAAAACGTCGTTTATTTTAGGCATCATTGCCATAACAACCTCACTTGTTCCTGTTATAGGTGTTCCAATCGAAATAATTGGCATAATGGCAGGGAAGAGGGGCTTACATTCTTATAAAAAAAGATTTGCGAAAATTGGCATAATACTATGTTCAGTTGGTGTAATTATATCAATTATAAGTGGCACAATTGGCTTTTTGCAATTAACATAGATATAAATAAAATTAAAACTATAATGCACAAAGAACAAAAAATTTGTGAGATTAAAGGTGCATGGCTTATAACTTGGGAAAGCCACGTTTCCGATGAAAAAGAATATTTAAGGCGATTTGGCATTGACGATAAAATAATTTATATATTAGATTCACACAAAATTTTTTTTAAAAAAAGGGGTCTGACCCCATAAAATGACCTTACAGAATCTATATTAGTTGTGAGTTTTAAGCCGATTTTTCAAAAATGGCACGATTTTGGCAAAAAATTGGGTAAAAATAAAATTGAAATAATTGAGAAAATCTATGAATGAAGAACAATATTACGATGAACTTAACAAATACATAAAAGAAATTTTAGCTTCAGACGCATTGAAAAAGTTAATCCTTGCTGGTCCCGGGACAGGAAAGAGCACATTTTTTGAAAAAGCTATAAAACATTATGGTGGCATACAAGAAGATTATTTGGTTCTTACATTTATTAATAGTTTAGAAGATGAACTTAGAAAGGATTTGGGGGATATTTCGAAAGTGTTTACATTTCACGGCTATTGCTACTCTTTATTGTTAAAATACCCTAATTTAAGAGCCGGTCTAGCGGATAAATTTCATTATTATCCAGCTTTGATAGAATTAGTTAAATCAGATTGGAATATTATAAACGGAGAAGACGCTCCTAAATTTGTAAAACTAATGCGCAATACAGCAGAATGCGAAGAATCAGATTTTTTCATAACTCGTGGCAATTATTATAATGCGACTGGATATGATGATTCTATATTTCGCGTTTATGAATCATTAAAAGATAGTAAGAATTTTCAAGGAAAATACAAACTTATTATTGTAGACGAATATCAAGATTTTAACGCATTAGAAACTTCTGTTTTATCACATATCATTGATTTCAGTCCGTCACTTATAGTAGGCGACGATGACCAAGCGTTGTATTGCCAATTAAGAGATTCTAAACCAGATTTTATTCGGGAGCTATTCCAAGGTGATGATTTTCAAAATTTTGAATTACCCTTTTGTCTGAGGTGTCCAAAAGTTGTTATATCTGTTTTTGATAACATAATAAAAATTTCTCAATCTAGGGGTATTTTAAGCAAAAGAATTTTTAAAAAATTCAATTTTTTTCCACCAGTCAAAGGCAAAGATAGTGAGTTATACCCAAAGATAAAATTAATTATATCTTCAATCCAAAAGAAATCTCCGCCCATGGCTAATTATTTCGGTAGATATATCTTGCAAGAAATCTCAAGAATTTCAAAAGATGAAATTGAAGAATCTTATAAGAAAAATTTTCCAACTGTATTAATTATTGGACCGAATTATTATCTAAAGACTCTTATTCCAATATTTGATAACAATGGTTATAATTACGAATTTAAACAGACAAAACAAAGTATAAAGGTTAATTTAGAAGATGGATTTAAATTTTTAAATAAAGACGAGTCTTCCAACTTGGGGTGGAGAATAATATTAGAAGCGACAAAGCCAGACTTCTACAAAAAAGTCATTCAGACTTCTGTAACTAAAAATATAAATTTTATTAATATAATATCTGATAATTTCAAGCAAAAAATTCTCGCTGAAGCAAAATTACATAAAGAGGAAGAAGCCGAAACCATTGAAGATGAGCCAAAAATTGACGAGTCAAAACCGACTATTAGACTTACAACATTCGAGGGAGCCAAAGGTTTATCAGCCCAGCATGTTTTCATACTAGGATTACAGAATGGCGATCTTCCGAGAAATCCTAATTCGATCTCTGATATTGAGGTCTGTAAACTACTTGTTGCTATGACCAGAACCAGAAAGCAGTGTTATATTTTATCGACCAAAAATTTTGCTGGTAGGTCAGCAACAACTTCCGAATTTTTAAAATGGATAGGAAAGGATAACATAGATTTAATAGAAGTTGATAAACATTATTGGAGCTAATAAATAATTTATTTTAAAAAATGGGGTCTGACCCCATAAAATGACCTTCTGAAACCCGCATTAATTGTGTGTTTTATGCTTATTTTTCAAAAATAGCACGATTTTGGCGAAAAATTGAGTAAAAATAAAAATTATGAATCAAAATACAGAAAAAGACAACAATAAAATCATCATTTATAACACCGAAGACGGGCAGACGAAAATTGAGGTAAGGGTGGAAAATGAGACAGTTTGGCTCTCGCAAAAGCAGATGGCGGAGCTTTTTGATTGCACAGTGGAAAACATCATTTTTCACTTACAAAATGTATTTGAAAGCGGCGAGCTAATCGAAAAAACAACTACTAAGGAATCCTTAGTAGTTCAAAAAGAAGGCAGCAGGGATGTAAGCAGATCTGTCAAAATCTACAATCTTGACGCGGTTATTTCTGTTGGCTATAAAATTAATTCTTTCCGCGGCACACAGTTTCGTATTTGGGCGACGCAGAAATTGCGGGATTATATTATTAAAGGTTTTACTATGGATGATGAGCGTTTAGCTGAAGGCAGAGTAAAGAAAACATATTTTGAAGAATGGGAAGAAAGGATTAGGAGAATAAGAACATCGGAGGCGAATTTTTATCAAAAAGTCCGAGATGTTTTTGCGACCAGCGCGGATTATAATCCCAAGACAGATTATGCCAAACAATTTTTTGCAATGGTGCAGAATAAATTTCATTTTGCCATTACCGGCTTAACCGCGGCGGAAATTATTAGCAATCGAGTTGATTGATTGCGGATGGTGCCTGGCACCGAAGAAGAGTGGTCTGAAGTCCTTTGTTGGTCTATGTTTTAGGGACAAAATTTGAATTTACCCATATTTTGGGTAAATACGAAATAATGTTTAAAATTAAAAATGGGGTCTGGCTCCATAAAATGACCTTGCAGAACTCGCATCAATTGTGGGTTGTAGAGCGATTTTTTAAAAATGGCACGATTTTGCCAAAAAAAAAGAAAAATTAAAAATTTAATTGAAAAATAAATTGAAATAATATTTTATAAAAAATATGAATTTGTAATATAGATATATTTATCTAAAAAGCGAGACAATCACTCGCTTTTTGATTTGTTCAAGAATCAAAGCGGTGGTATAATGAGTATAGGTTTTAAAAAATAAATTTAGTAAATAAAATATTATGAAACAATTTTCTCATTCAAAATTATCAACTTACGAACGATGTCCATTGAATTTTTATTTACAATATCTTACCAATTTAAAACCTGAAAAAGAAAAAAATGTGGAAGCCTTTGTGGGTAGTAGGGTACATGAGACCTTAGAGCTTTTATATCGCGATCTTTTAAAAATTAAATTAAATAGTATAGAAGACTTGTTAGAATTTTATGGAAATATTTGGCAAGTAGAATGGAGTGATGAGATAGTTATAAACAAAAAAGAATACAATCAAGACCATTATTTTAATCTTGGCAAAAAATGTATTGAAAATTATTATCACAAATATCATCCTTTTGATCAGGATCAAACATTAGGCATTGAACAGAAAGTGAGTATGATTTGGGGTGATTATGAAATAATTGGTTATATTGATCGTTTGGCCAAAGAAAGTGATACTGTCTATACAATTCATGATTATAAGACAGGCAATGCTTTGATGGAGCGAAAATATGCAGACAAGGACAGACAATTAGCACTTTATAGTATTTGGGTTAGGCATAATTTTCCAAAAGCTAAACAGGTAAAACTTGTTTGGCATTATGTGGCTTTTAATGAAGATGTTATCTCTGAACGTACAGAGGAGCAGTTGATTGATTTAAAGGCTGATATTTTGGAAATTATTGCTAAAACAGAAAGGGCCGAAAAAGATAAGGTTGAAAAAGATAAAGATTTCCCAGCCATTGAAAATAAGTGTGAATGGTGTGGTTATTGGCAGTATTGTCCGAAAAAGAAACATTTGTTTAAAGTACAGGCCCTTCCCAAGAATGAATATTTAAAAGAAGATGGGGTTGTTTTGGCTCAGAAGTATATTGAATTAACTAAGAAAAAAACTCAGATAAATAAAAAAGCTAATACAGAAAAGGAATTTATACAAAAAGAATTAAGTAAAATTGAAGAAGCAATGTTAAAATATGGACAGGATAATAAAATTGATGTTTTAGATGGAGATAAATCAATAGTAACTATTAAACAAAGTCAGATTTATAATTTCCCAACCAAGTCAAACAATCAGAAAGGATATTTGTTATTAGAAGAACTTTTAAAAAATACTAAATATTGGTCAGAAATATCGGCTATAAATTCATCTAAATTAAATCAACTTATTAATGATGAAAATATCGATGCCGACATAAAGAAAGAAATTCTAAAATTAGCTCCTTTGCAAGAAAAAATATCATTTTCTATAAAGAAAAAATAATAGAATACGATGAAGAAAAAAGAGAAGATAATTCTGATAAAAAGAAATTATTTTCAAAGAATCATCATCCCCGAAAAGTAGTAGAATATAAAGAATATTGGTTATTTATTAAAGACGATAAGTTTCGTGATAATATAGCCTATCAATTAGAGTATCATGCTAATTATTATATAGGCGTTCTTAATAGATTTAGCAAAATGATGAATAATTTTAAATAATATATTAAATAATAAAATATATGCAAAAATATAGCATTAATCAGTATTTAATTAATAATGTACTTAGTTGGATTCAGGCAGGAGAGATAGCAATTCCAGAAATTCAGCGTCCATTTGTTTGGAGTACTGTAAAAGTTAGAGATCTGATGGATTCTCTTTACAGAGGATATCCCATTGGATATATTATTTCCTGGAGAAATCCAGATGTTAGATTAAAAAATGGAGAAATATCGTCTGGCAAAAAGATTTTAATAGATGGGCAGCAAAGAATCACAGCTTTGAGGGCAGCTATTTTGGGCCAAAAGGTTTTAAATAAGGATTATAAAGAAATAAGGATAAAGATTTCTTTTAATCCAATTACAGAAGAATTTGCAACACATACTCCAGCAATTGAAAAAGATATACAATGGATTACTGACATATCTGAACTTATGAGTCAAGAAGCGACGTTAATCAGAGCTGTTAATGATTATTGTGAGAAAAATTTAGATGTTGAAAAAAATTTAATAGAACAAAATATTACTAGATTATTGCAAATAAAAAATAAACAAATTGGTTTTATCGATTTAGAGGCGGGACTAGACATTGAAACTGTTACTGAAATTTTTATTCGTATTAATTCTAAAGGCGTTGTATTGGGTCAGGCAGATTTTGTTATGTCCAAGATAGCGTCTTATGATACAGAAGATAATTTTGGAGTAAATTTAAGAAAATGTATTGATTATTTTGCTCATTTAGCAAAGGAGCCAAAATTTTATGAGTTAATTAAAAAAAATGATAATGAATTTAGTAATACCGAATATCTTTCAAAAATAGCTTGGTTAAAAAATGAAAATGATGATTTATATGATCCTGATTATTCAGATATTTTAAGAGTTAGCTTTACGAAGGAATTTGAAAGAGGAAAAATGAGTGAACTAGTTGCCTTTCTCTCTGGAAGAAATTTTGAAACAAGAAGCTTTGATCAGGAGACAATGGAATCTTCTTTTCAAAAATTACAGAAAGGTGTATTAGAGTTTATAAATGAAACTCATTTCAAAAGATTTTTAATGATAATAAAATCTTCTGGTTTTATTGTTAAAGAATTAATTAGGTCTCAAAATGTATTAAATTTTGCATACATTTTATATTTAAAATTGAGGGAACAGAAAATAAAAGATTCTTTAATTGAAGGTTATGTCAGAAGATGGTTTGTAATGTCTATGTTGACTGGTAGATATTCTGGCTCTTCAGAATCAAAATTTGATTTTGATATAAAAAATATTAAAGAACACGGTATTGATAAATATTTGAAATCTATAGAAAGTGCTGAGCTGTCAGAAGCCTTTTGGTCTATTGGTTTAGTAAATAATTTAGATAGATCAACTATTAATAGCCCTTACTTAAATGTATTTTTTGCTTCACAGGTTAAATTTAAGATTCTAGGTTTTCTTTCGAATGATATTACGGTAGATAATATGATAACTCACAGAGGGGACATTCATCATATTTTTCCAAAAGAATACTTAAAAACTAAATATGAGAGAGGTGATTATAATCAAATCGCCAATTTTGTTTATGCACAAACAGAAGTTAATGTTAGAATTGGAAAAAAACCACCCAAAGAATATTTTAAGGATATACTTAAACAATGTAATGGAGGTGAATTAAAATATGGTGGGGTTACTAATGAAAAAGATTTTTATAAAAATTTAGATGAACACTGTATACCTAAAAACATTATTGATATGACAATAGATGATTATCCAGAATTTCTCAAAGAAAGAAGAACATTAATGGCCAAAAAGATAGAGAAATATTACAAAAGTTTATAAATTTAAGTTTTTTAAAATAATAATTTTAAAATTAATTAAAATATTAGAAAATTTACGTATTGACGTTGATGATTTAATAAAATAAAAACATCATTATGAGTAGCTACTACATTAAATATATTTGGGGGCCGGCCGGTCAAAGGGGTTATCCTGGCAATAGCGATAACTTGATCCATTTTGCCAGCGGCCAGAAAGAACATTGTAATCATTTTAAAGACTGCCACAGCTTTTTCATTTATGAGACCGGCCGCAAAGAAGGAAATAAGATCGGGGGCAAAGCCATTTATGCCCGTGGAGTTATTGATGTAGATCAGCCAGTTTCCGTCAGGGAGGAGTTTGGCAGAGGAAAAAGATGGTCGTATGCGGTCAAGGTGTGTCTACAAAAGAAAGTAAATCCACTGAATGGAGTTCCTCTTAAAAGAATAGAAAAAATAATCGAAAAAAAAATTAGACGACAAAGGGGTGGACTTTTGAAGATAACAGAGGGGCAGTTTAAGAAATTAAACTCCGAGCTAGAAAACTGCTCCTGAATTTACTGGGAAAATGGTGTTAGCTCTATTTTTTAAAAATTAAACCCCAGCAGTAGAACCTTCCACCTTCGTCGAGGCTTCGACGGACAAGTCGGACGGGCAAACAAATTGTCAGATCCGACCTGGCAAGGATATACTAACTGGGTTATTGAAACCAAAGGCAGAGAAGATGTTGATGTAAAGCTAAAAGACAAGCGAGCCGAGGAATAGTGTAAGCAGATTTCAAAACTAAGTATGCATATTTTACTTTTAATCATTTTAATAATTGTTATCTACATAGTAAGCGAGACCTTAAAAAATAAGCGTTTGCTTGCTTTATTATTATCCTTGAAAAAAAACGAACCAGATTTCAAAAATGCCTTGACTGAATTTCAAGGTTTGGGACAGAAAAACTGGTATATTAGCGACAGACAATACCAGTTATGGAAAACCAAGTACCAATATTTGGCAGGAATGCTTAACCCTATTTTCCCAAAAATAAGAACCAAAGATCCTTTTAAAGTTATAGTTACGGATTTTGCTGATTTTTTCTACAAAGGACGAGAATTGTTTATAGATAAATTCAATAAAAATTTTGTTAAACAGGAGTCGCTGGTAATTAAGCGCATACTTAGTGAAAAGAAAATACAAAATAATAATGATCAAGTTACCGCCATTGCTTCTGACGAGGACAACACGCTGTTGGTGGCAGGCGCAGGTACGGGAAAAACCACAACGATTATAGGGAAATTGGCTTATCTTTTAGAACGCATTGGCGTGAATCCAGAAGATATTTTACTTTTGTCTTTTCTCGGCAGGGCGGTGGATGAGCTCTCTAATAGAATTGGTGAAAAGTTTGGAGACAAAAAAATTAAAGCGCGTACGTTCCATAGTTTTGGTTTGTCTATTATTAGTAAAGTGCTCGGACAAAAACCAGACTTAGCTTTTTCTACCAGCATTGGCAAAAAATATTTTTTGAATGAACAGTTTGATCTGTTACTAAAAAATTCAGATTATCTTCACTTGGCGGTGGAATACTTCTCTTACTATTTTAAGCCGGTTATTTTGGAGCCTGGATTTGAAAATTTTGATGACTATTACAAATACGTAAAAACGGTACAGAATATTACGCTAAAAAAAGAGTGGGTTAAAAGCCAACAGGAAGTTATGATTGCTAATTTTTTATATATCAACAGCATTAAATATGTTTATGAAGCTCCTTATAAACGCAAAACCTCCAATAGTAAATATAGGCAGTACAAACCAGACTTTTACCTGCCCGACTACGACATCTATTTAGAACACTTTGGCGTGGATAAAAATGGTATGGTGCATTTTACTCAGAATAAAAATCAAAACGCCTCACAATCTAAAAAATACCAGGAGGATATGGCGTGGAAGCGGGATTTGCATAAAAAATATCAAACTAAACTAATTGAAACTTTTAGCTATGAATTCACAGAAAAAAACTGGAAAGAAAAGCTTATTGACAAACTTAATGCCTATAACGTAAATTTTTCTCAGCGTAATATTGAAGAAATTTTTCTTACCTTAAAAGCAAGTGGCAGTGTGAAGCAAATAGTAGAATTATTTGGTATTTTTTTGGATTTAAGTAAATCTAACGATTATTCTTTACAAAAATTGCAGGAAATAATTTTATCCAGAAATAACGTAAGGGAACTGGCATTTTTTGATATATTTTCTCCTATATACCAAGCTTACGAGGAATATTTAAACCGGACGAATTCCATTGATTTTCATGATATGCTTATTAAAGCTACTCATTTCATAAATGAAGGACGCTATAAAGCCAATTTTAAATATATCATTATTGATGAATTCCAAGATTTTTCCGTAAACAAGTATTTACTAATTAAGGCATTGTGCGAACAGAATCCCGACGGTAAACTGTTTTGTGTTGGGGATGATTGGCAGTCGATATTTCGCTTCGCAGGTTCTGACATTTTACTTATGACTAATTTTGAAGAATCCTACGGCTTTACGAGGAGAAATCAATTGGTCATTACCAACCGTTTTAATAACAGGATTGCTGTCGTCTCAAATCAGTTTATTTTGAAAAACCCCCACCAGATAAAAAAAGAAGTGAGGTCGGAGAAAACCTCATCTGCCGAAGCTGTAGAAATTCTCTACAAAAAAAAGAGTAACGATGCTGAACAGCTTTTGCGGGAAATTTTTAGTTCTCTTAACAAAACTGTCGCCAAAGAAACGAGAGTAGCAACAGTGTTTTTGTTGGGGCGTTATAAACACAACAAACCAGAAGATTTTTCAAAGTACCAGAACGAATATAAAAATCTATCAATTGAATTTCTTACCATCCATGCTTCCAAGGGTGCTGAGGCGGATTATGTGATAATCATAGACGTACTTTCTGGCAAATATGGCTTTCCTTCCGAAATAACGGATGATCCGCTGTTGGAAATTGTTTTAAGTAAGGGTGATTCTTATCCGCACGCGGAAGAACGGCGACTTATGTATGTAGCTATGACCCGCGCCAGGCATAAAGTTTTTATTATTACAGAAGACGGCAAACAATCAGTTTTTGTTTTGGAACTTGAGGGTTCGAAAAATACTAATACGGCTACTATAAGGTGTCAGGAATGCGGAGGAGAGATGGTAAAAAGGCAAGGTTCCTATGGAATTTTTTATGGTTGTGTTAATTTTCCGCAGTGTGATTATAAAATTAATATTAAACATGGGGGTTAATACCCGCCCGTGAGGGGGATAGAAGGTGTTGGAAACCTTTTGTTTGATACTTTTTGCACTTATATTATTTTAAAAAATAGCACGATTTTGGTAAAAAATTGATGATTTAGAGGAGTTAAAAAAACTGTTTTGAAAAAGGCTTTTAAAGGGGAATTGTAAGGAAATGGAATTCTTTTTTTGCCCCCATGCATTAAAGAGGGGACTGTCCCCTTAAATTGATGCCCGTAAAGGCGTTTCAGCAGAGGTTTTAGGAGCAGTTTTTAAAATTCCGCACGATTTTGGCGAAAAATTGTGATTTTTCGCAAGAAGGAAATCAAACCGCGACAAATTGTCACGCTTTCAAAATGCTAGCCAGTTAAACAAGGGGAATAATATTATTTATATGAGTAATAAAAACAAACATTTAATTCCAAATAATAGATTTACCCCATTAGACAAAAGGCATCTAATGGGGTTTACGGAATTTTTGCTCTACACCACGCCAAATGGCAAGGTCAAGGTAGAAATATTTCTGAAAGATGAAAATATCTGGCTAACACAAGCAAAAATAGCCGAACTGTTTGGAGTAGACAGAAGCGTGGTTACAAAACACCTTCAAAATATATACGCCACGGGTGAATTAAATAAAAAAGCAACTTGTGCAATTTTTGCACAGGTTCAAAGCGAGGGGCAGAGGAGGGTTAGCAGAAGTGTAGAATTTTATAATTTAGACGCTATTATTTCTGTCGGTTACCGCGTTAATTCCGCGCAAGCAACTCATTTTCGCGTTTGGGCGACCGAACGGCTCAAAGAATATATTATCAAGGGCTATACGATGAACGACGAAAAGCTGAAAGATCCCTACAACATTTTTGGCAAAGATTATTTTGAAGAGCAACTGGCGAGAATACGAAACATAAGATCAAGTGAAAGAAGGTTTTACCAAAAAGTAACTGATATTTATGCTGAGTGTAGCATAGATTAT
>Ga0307992_1000755_pt1 | contig 20017 bp, 19 predicted proteins | sample EllFjometagen133_FD_203162 | JGI IMG/M metagenome (GOLD analysis project Ga0307992, IMG submission 203162) | Marine microbial communities from Ellis Fjord, Antarctic Ocean - #133 | ecosystem: Environmental > Aquatic > Marine > Unclassified | place: Southern Ocean | collected 2014-10-08
AGATTTTTATTTTATATACTATTAAGGTAAACTAATACAAATTATAAAGAACATTTCAAACAAAAAGGGAATTATATGGCTAAGAAAAAAAGCGCTTTAAAGAGAACGATTAAAAGCCTCCTAGTATTACTAATAATATTATTATCAATAGCAGTAGCATCTTTATTTTTTGCTCCAAGTGAAGAAGAATGGCAACCCCAGCAAACAGTAACTCTTGAAGTTCAAGATATTGAAACCCACGAATTACCAAAGCCCATCAAAGGTGAACAAATTATCGAGCATGAGGGCTATATCCTAAGTTATAATGAGAAATATGAGCAAGCTAGCTATGTAGCTTATAAGTTGACTCAAAATGAATTATATGGTCCTTTTGATAGAAAAGATAACTTTAAAGAAGATCCTGCTGTAACAACAAAAAGTGCAACATTAGCTGATTATAGAAAAAGCGGCTATGATAGAGGCCATCTATGCCCGGCAGCAGATCAAAAGGAAAGTGAACTAGCTATGTCTGAATCTTTTTATATGAGTAATATGAGTCCACAGGATCCTGATTTAAATAGAAGAATATGGGCAGATTTAGAAGGTTGTGTTAGAACCTTTGCTGATAATAATCAACTAATTTATGTAGCAACAGGCCCTGTTTTAACTGATGGTCCCTACAAAACAATTGGAGAGAGCGAAGTTGCTGTACCAAATTACTACTATAAGGTTGTCCTTGATTACAAGATGCCTGAAGTAAAAGCTATTGGCTTTGTTTTACCCAACAAAAAAGGTGAAAAAAATTTAGAAGAATATGCTATTAGTGTTGATGAGGTCGAAAAACTTACCAATATTGACTTTTTTGTGAATTTGCCTGATGAAATCGAAGAGCAATTAGAAAGCTCTTATGATGTTAAAGATTGGCAATTTAAAGAATTCTTAGCATCGCAAGGAAAGGGCTCTTTTGATGGAACAATAGTACAAACCAATAATACAACAAACCCACAGCCACAAGGCTTTTTGGCAATCTTAAAAGAAGGTTCTACTTATATACTAATACAAATAAAAAAAGAAACTCTAAATTTGCTTAACCAATTTGTTTCAAAAGATACGCTAACCTCTTTAGGAATAAAGTAAATGAAAATATTTAATACAGTAATTATTGGAGGGGGAGCCTCAGGACTATTTCTTGCTAAAAATTTAGCTGAAAATAATATAAGCACATTAGTTATTGAGAAAATGGATACCCCTGCGAAAAAGCTTTTAATTACAGGTGGGGGAAAGTGTAATCTCTCTAGAAATGATGTTAGTTTTGAATTTTTAAAACATTATGATAAAGCTAATAAATTTTTAGGACCAAGTTTTGCTCTTTTACCTCCTAACAAAACTCAACAATGGTTTGAAGATAGAGGGCTTGCTCTTATAACACGGGAAGATGGTAAAATTTTTCCTAAAAATGCAGATGCTAAAGCTGTATTAAATTTACTGCTCGATGATAAATATACTTTAATTACAAAAACCAAAGTTGAGACAATTAAAAAGGAAGCTGATTTATTTACTATCAACGATTGTTTTCAAGCTAAAAATGTAGTAATAGCTACAGGAGGCTTATCTTATCCATCAACTGGTGCAACAGGAGACGGGTATTCGTTGGCAAAACTATTTAACCATTCAATCGTAGATTTAAAACCAGGCTTGGCAAGTTTTAAAATATTAAGCGAAGATATTAGCCCTATTGAAGGAATATCCTTAAAATCTGTAACTGTATCCTTCTTTGATGAAAGTTCTAAAAAGAAGCGAGTATATAAAAACACGGATGATTTAATCTTTACAAGAATAGGTATTTCTGGACCCGTTATTCTTGATATTTCAAAATTTGCTTCTACAAATCAAATTATTTATTTAAATCTTAATTGTCAGATTATTAAAGAAAATAGTAATAAATTACTCTCTACAAGTATAAGATATCAGACAAAACTACAATCTAGACTTGTAGCCTATTTACTAAAAATACTTGATCTTGAAGATGATATTTGTCTTAATATTTCAAATAAAAAAATTAACAAAATCAATGAAAAATTAAAGAGATGGGAATTTGAAATATCATTAAAAGGCCAACTTAAAGGAGCTATGGCAACCTCAGGTGGTGTTAATTTAAAAGAAGTTAATAACAAAAGTCTTGAATCAAAACAAATTGAAAATCTTTATTTTTGTGGTGAAGTATTGGATTTTTGTGGCGATTGTGGAGGCTACAACCTTCAAGCTTGTTGGTCTACAGCTTTTAGTGTTGCAACCTCAATAATTAATAAATTAGATTAGAGTTACTTTAAATAATCTTAAAATAAAAGAAACTAATAATGCTATAATGGTAAATGGGATAAAAGTTAAAAGTGTTACTATTTCATAAAATAATGTAGTTCTTTTATCACGTTTGCTTTTATCCTTTTTAAACCTGGATACAAAAGATCCCAAAGCAATTCCATATACATTGCCCATAGTAATAATTCGAATTGCTCCTAATATTCCTAAAGCTTTTTCTTTGCCATATTCTTTAACTATTTTATCCCAAATAGTCTTATCTACATTAGCTCTACACTCAGCATAATAAGATGAAAATAAAATTGCATTCAATTCATCCTTGGGAGTATTTTCTTGATTACTTCCTTGTAATAATTGAGTTATTTCTTCTTTTGGAAGCCCAGCTTCTAAAGCCATTTTAGTGTGCGCATAGGAGCATAGTGCACAACCATTAACTTCAGTTACGGCAAGCATTATTCTTTCTTGAAATATCACACTTATAGTTTTATTTTTCTTTGCTTTACTCAAATAGTTAATAGTCACAAACGCTTTTAATAAATGCAAAAAAGATTCACCAAAACTATATAACTTTTTTCCTTTATTCTTTTTCAAATGGGTACCTCAAATTTGTAATATGTTTAATATACTAGAACTTACATTCTTTATATGTGATTATATCACAAAAAAGCTAGTCCTAAGACTAGCTCAATTATTAGTTTTTCTTTCCATAAAGAGGTTTTTTAAGCATTATAAAATAAGCAATAATTAATATTGGAATAACAAATACTAATATTGATACAAAAATAAACTGATAAGAGAATCCATGCTCTAAACCAAAGAAAGAAATTAATTTATTTACAAAACCCATTGAATTATAACCATTCATAACAATTGAAATTATTGTTTTAGGTATCAAATAAGCTAAAACAATAGGAATAAATAAAAAGACTATCCATCTATATAGTTTTTCTAAACGTACCCATAAAGAGTAAATAAAAACGCCTATTGAGGTTGCAAAAATTGAAAGGAAAGCATAATAAGCTATGTTAAATATCCAGAAGGAAAAACGTGATAAATATTTAGTATTAGATTCCATATCTATATATGGATTATTAAAATGTCCCCTCATTTGTGCATAATCAACAGACATAGATGTGTAAAAAATAGTTAATAGGGTAGACAATACAACCGCAACTATACCAGCAATAGTAAACATAACTAATAAATTAGTGATAAAAGAAGTTTTTCTACTTTTGCCAAATTGATTACAATTTAAATCCATTGTTCTATTTGATATTATACCTAAAATAAAAGACACAATAAATACTGTAAAAAAGTTTGGAACAAGTGTCGACAAGTCACTAAAAACAAAACTTTCACCAATAAATAAAGCAAATAAAAATACTAGAAAAGTTACAGCAAAAACTACTAGATAAATAATTCCATTAGTTCTTAAATTTTCTTTAATATAATAAGAATAAGTTTTTTTAATATCCATTATATTTTATCCTTTGTTATTTCAATAAACATTCTTTGAAGATCTACACTTTTAATTGAGACTCCATCTATTTTTTCAACTTCACCTTTTACATAAGCTGAATATACTTTACCCACTTTGTTAGAACCAAGAAGTTTAGCATTTTTAATAGCTTTTTCAACAAGCTCTTTAGATCCTATCACCTCAATAACACTTGCACTTAATTCTTCAACTAAGCCCTGAGAAACTTCTTTCCCTTTATTAATTATTATGGCTTCCTGAGCTAAATTAGATATTTCATCAATCAAATGAGTACTAACGATATAGCAAACATCATTTGATTTTTCAGCAAAAGTTGCTAATAATAATTTATAAAACAAATCTCTATGTGGTGCATCTAAACCTAAAACAGGCTCATCAAATAATACGAAATTGGCACTTGTACAAAAAGCTAAAATTACCTTAAATATTGAACTATAACCTGTTGATAATTTATTAATATCTGTCTTCAGATTTAATTCAAAATCAGTTGCTAATTCTATGGCATAATCTAAATCAAATTTTTCATCAAAATGTTTTGCCATTTTAAAGGCTTTTAAGGAAGAAATCCCACCAAAAAAATCATCATCATTCATTAAGAAGATTTTACTTAATAATAAATCATTACTATAAACATTCTCACCATCAATAGAAATTGAACCCGTTGTTGGAAAGATTCTATTTGTAACAATATTCATCAAAGTACTTTTTCCAGCACCATTTCTACCTAGTAATGCATATATTTTTCCAGTTTCAAATTCTAATGACATATTATCTAAAGCTTTAACACTTTTAAAATTTTTTGAAATATTATTAATCTGTAATTTCATTATCAATTTCCTTTCCAATTATATCTATTATATCACTTTTATTAAAACCTAGATTTTTGGCTTCTTTTACCAAAGGTTCAATAAAACTTTCCTTAAATAAATTCATTCTATTTATTTTAATTTTTTCTCTAGCACCTTCATTTACAAACATGCCAACACCTCTTTTCTTAAAAATTATTTCTTCTTTTACTAGAAGACTCATTCCTTTTAATACAGTTGCAGGGTTCAAACTATACCCAACAGAAATCTCAGTAGTAGAAGGTATTTGTTCACCTTCTTTATAGAGTCCTGTAAAAATATTATCCTCTAACCCCTTAGCAATCTGAATATAAATGGGAACATCATTGTGTTTAAATTCCATAGACAATCCTTATTATAACGTTATATGGTTAATTACTTCAGTAACTAACCATATAACATAAACAAAACATTGTCAATATTTTTATTAATATAATAATAAAACACTTATTTAATTAAAATCCTAAATTTCATTGACCTTATACAAAGGGCAGGTATAGTATATTACTATATAATCATATAAGGGGATTGCTATGGGAATAATCACATTATTAAAAATTCTTTCTGATGAAAATCGCCTAAGAATTATAAATATCCTTAAAGAATACCCCCTCTGCGTAGGAGAAATTCAAACCATACTAGACATTAAACAATCAAATGCATCAAGGCATCTTGAAAAATTAAAAATGTCTAACCTAATTGTTAGCAAAAAGAAAGCACAATGGGTTTATTACGAAATAAATTTAACTAATTTTAAAGATTATTCATTTATTAATCCTTTATTGTTTAAAGATATAAAAATGGAATCTATTTATAGGGAAGATTTAATAAGATTTAATAAATACAACTCTAGTGGATTAAACTGCCAAGATTTAAGAGATGTTGACTTTAAATTTGAGAATATTAAATTTAAAAAATAAATTATATTATATTATATTAGGAGCTAAAAATGGAAAAATTTGATAATTTATAAAACCTATTCTGCACAGTGTTGATGGAAAATATGAAAATAAAGCTTAAAATGCAGTTTAGTCCCTAATATACGTGTGAAATTGGGAAGTTCAATGCCCGATGAATTAACTTTTTCACCTTTTTTTGATTATCCTCTGGCGGGTTAATCATAAATGAAAAGAGATTCAAATATTTTTGAAGACCATCACGTTTGAACTCTGAATGGGCACTAAGGAACAGCTTTAGCAATCTATAGCACTGATTTATCTAATTTGATGGATTTTCTAAAGCTGGTCGTTTCTTTATTTCCCGTGAATCATACTTTATACTTTTGAGATTCAGAGCTTTAACTAATGAGTCAGAAGCCAGTTAATTTATCAACACAGTGCAGATTAGGTTTTTAATTTATTAAAGAATTTGGACTTAGAGTATTTTGGAAGTGGAAAACACAAAATTACATTCGATACAATGATGGAACTTAAAAATAAAGATAAGGCTTTTATCTTAGATATGAGGTCCTAAGAAGAAAATGAATTAATCAATTTTAATTTTGCAGATAATATTCCGACCAATGAAATACCTGATAGAATAAATGAAATTCCAACAAATAAGACTATAATAGTTTTTTGTACCTCTGCTACAAGATCAACAATAGTCTCAGTTTATTTACAGTTGAATGGATTTAATGATGTTAAGATTCTTCTTGATAATATTAGTGAAATTTCCTCTCACTTTAAACCTAGATATGTTTTAAAAAATAAAGACTCATTAAAAACTATAATTAATAAGAAGTAATAATAAAAATGAATTCCGTACTAATAATGAGTATTATTATATTAGCAATTGCTATTTTAATGTCTATGGTAGGTAAAGGTGGTGGAAACTTTTATGTATTAGTCATGGTATTAGCTGGTATTTCAATGCATAACGCAGCTACTACTTCTCAACTAATAATGATGGGAACCTCTGTTGCTTCTATGCTAGTTTTTCATAAACATAAAAAAATAGATTGGAAGTTAGCCTTAATAATTGATCCCCCTACAGATATAATGGCTTTTTTTTGAGGCTACTTTGCTTCTAATATAGAGGGAAATACATTAAAATTGATGTTTGCTTTTTTTCTGATATTAATTTCGATTTTTATGATGATTCCTGTAAAAGAAAAATCTTTAACTGAAAAAAAAGGATTCGGTTATTGGAATAGAAGTTTTGGTGAATATAAATATAGTGTGAATTTATGGCTTGTTTTACCACTCACGGCTACTGTAGGTTTCTTTTCAGGTGCTATTGGAATATCGGGAGGAGCCTTTAAAATACCTCTAATGGTAATGCTTTGTGGGATTCCCATGGAAATAGCCATAGGTACCTCATCTGCTATGGTTGCGGCCACAGCTTTAATGGGATTTCTTGGTCATAGTCTAAACGGAGACTTTAATCCCCAATTAGCTATTCCATTAACCATATTTGCCATAATAGGTGGTTTAGTTGGTAGTAAGTTTGCCCTAAAAAGCAAACCTAAAAATTTAAAGAAAATTTTTGCAATTACAAATTTAATCGCTGCTATTGTAATGATAATAAATATTATTAATTAAAAAAACTGCTGATATGTTAAATAAATACATAAACAACAGTTGTTTTTAAAATATTTGTGTAAAGTTTATAACTAATTATTATACCCTTTTGGGTTTTTACTTTGCCAATTCCAAGCATCACGACACATAGCTGTCAAATCATGAGTAGCTTCCCAATTTAACAATTGTTTTGCTTTGGTAGCATCAGAATAACAAGTTGCAATGTCCCCGGCTCTTCTTGGAGAAATCTTGTATGGGATGTTGATACCTGTAGCTTTTTCAAAAGCTTTTACCATATCTATTACACTGTAGCCAATACCGGTACCAAGGTTAATTACCTCTGTTCCTTTATTATCATATTCACAGGCTGCAACATGGCCACTAGCTAAATCAACTACATGAATATAGTCTCTAACACCTGTTCCATCAGGTGTTGGATAATCATCACCAAAAATAGATAATTCTTTTAATTTACCCACGGCAACTTGGCAAATATATGGCATTAAATTATTTGGAATTCCTACTGGATCTTCACCGATTGAACCGGACTCATGAGCTCCAACTGGATTAAAATATCTTAATAGTACCACTGACATTTCTTTATTTGCAGCTGCAAAATCAGTCAAAATTTGTTCAATCATATATTTGGTCCAACCATAGGGGTTGGTACATCCTGTTGGCATTCCTTCTTTTAGAGGTACAGTTTCTGCAAGACCATATACAGTTGCAGAGGAACTAAAAACAATTTTATTTACATTATATTCTTTCATTAGCTCACAAATAGTTAGGGCAGAATCAATATTATTTCTGTAATAAGATAGAGGTTTAGCAACAGATTCACCAACTGCTTTATAACCAGCAAAATGGATTATTGCATCAATTTTATTTTCTTCAAAAATTACTCTAATTGCTTCTTTGTCACAAACATCTGCTTCGTAATAAGCAATTGTCTTGCCTACAATTTTTTCTACTCTGTTAATAGCTTCTCTTTGACTATTGTAAAAGTTATCAACAATTATTGGCTCATGATTAGCTTTTATTAATTCAATACATGTATGTGAAGCAATGTATCCTGCACCACCTGTTAATAATATTTTCATATGCACCTCTCTAAAATATTTCTATAATTCTATTTTCTATCAAAAAGGACTTTTTGTTAAGGTCTAGATATCTATTATATTTGCACAATATTCTATTTTTATGAAAATTATCTTATCAATTATTTATTTTCCTTGAACAAAGAGAGTTTATCAAGTATTTTCTATCTATGAATTATTATTGTGTTGCATGTAAAGTATCAAAAGAGGCAAAAGTAAAAACAGATATTGAACTAAATTTTAGTCGAATATTAAGGAGTGATCTCTATTTTCGAGTACTTTTCCCATCAAAACAATATAAAGTTAAAAAAGGAAAAGTGTTTATAGAAGTATGTAAACCCATAACTCCAGGATATTTATTTATCAAATCAGAAAAACAATTGGAAGAATATTCTATAGATTTTAAAAGAATTACCAATTGTTATGGACTGGTAGAAAGTCAAAAAACAAATAACAGTAAAGAAAAAAGTATTTTTTATAAACTTTATAGAGAAGATTTAGCTTATGCATCCTGGGTTTTCTCCCATAATGGGTTAATAACCCCTTCTAAAATAACTCTGGAAGTTGGCACTTGTGTTAATGTTATTTCAGGACCTCTAGCAACTTTTAATGGTCAAATTATAAAAGTCGACAAAAGAAATAATAAAGTATGTATTTTTTCTGAAAATTCTGGAACTCTACAAAAAGTTTGGGTTCCTGTAGAAATTGTAAGAAAAGAAGATTTGGATTCAAACTCTGAAATATTGAAAGCCTTTTCTAAAGTATATTAGGGCATAAAATAATAAAAAATAACATTTTCAAAAATAAATATATAAATCAAAGATACAAAATAGGGAATGGATGAATATAAAGATTGTTTTACCCCTTTCTTCTCAACAAAATCACAAAATGGAACAAATACAGGCTTTCCCCATAGGAAGGCAATGATTGCTACAACAAACAAACTTATAAGGGCCCTTTACGCCCTTTTGATTAGAGGCTAAAAAGCAAGTATTAAATATTTTTCATTAATCATAATTGTTTATATTTGACTCCTTTATATTATTTTTAAATTATGATAATTAAGACACTCTTCTTTAATTTGACTAAGCAAATCAGGTTAAATGAGTATATGAGGGTATAAAGGCGACAATTTATTTTTGAGCAACCCTTTTAAAAAATAGAGACTGTTTTGTTTGACAAATCCCTTTTTAGAGGTTATCCTAATGACAAATAAAATAAATATAGGAGCTAAAAATGGCAACTGTAAATCTAAAAAACCTTTGTAAGATTTATGATGGTAACGTAAAAGCTGTAGACAACGTTAACGTCGATATCGAAGACAGAGAGTTCGTGGTCCTTGTAGGACCTTCCGGATGTGGTAAATCTACCACTCTAAGAATGGTAGCTGGATTAGAAGATATTACTTCTGGTGAGTTATTAATTGATGATAAATTGGTTAATGATGTACCACCTAAAGATAGAGATATCGCAATGGTATTCCAAAACTATGCATTATATCCTCATATGACAGTTTATGATAACATGGCATTTGGTCTAAAAATTCGTAAATTTGCTAAATCAGAAATTGAACAAAGAGTTCGTGAAGCAGCTAAAATTCTTGATATTGAAGAATTATTAGAAAGAAAACCTAAAGCTTTATCTGGTGGTCAAAGACAACGTGTTGCTGTAGGTCGTGCTATTGTTCGTCAACCAAAAGTATTCCTTTTTGATGAACCTTTATCAAACCTTGATGCTAAATTACGTGTTCAAATGAGAGCAGAAATTTCAGCACTTCACCACAGATTACAAGCAACTATGATTTATGTTACACATGACCAAGTAGAAGCTTTAACTATGGCTGATAAAATTGTTGTTATGAAATTTGGTCTTATCCAACAAATTGGTAAACCTTTAGAATTATATAACAAACCTGTTAACAAGTTTGTTGCTGGTTTCATCGGTTCACCACCAATGAACTTCTTAGAAACAAAAGTTGAAGCTGAAGGCGAAAATATTTTCGTTAATGAAGGTACTTTCAGATTACAAGTTCTTCCTGCTCAAGCTAAACTTCTAAAAAAATATGTTGGTAAAACAGTTTCTTGTGGTATTCGTCCAGAAGATGTTCAATATAGTGAAAAAGCTGTTAATGGTAAAACTATCATTGGTAGTGTTACTGTTGTTGAACCTTTAGGTAGTGAAACTCACGTTTATATTTCAACTTCTAAAGCTCAAGTAATTGGTAAAATTGCACCAGAATTTGAAGTAAAACCAGATCAAAAAGTTGCTCTTCTTGTATTAATGGAAAAAGCAAAATTCTTTGATGTGGAAACTGACTTAACTATTAACAATTAATTCATTTCTTGTATAACAAAAGGCTGTTCAAATGAACAGCCTTTTTTATATCGAAAAATATTTTATAATTATTTAAAATATAGCATCAAATATTACTTGAACAGCTTTTTTAGCATTTTTTTCATCAACAACAAAGAAAAATCCTATTGAACTTGCTCCTAATACATTTTGATATATTTTGATATTATTTTCATATAATGCATCAACACATTTTTTTAGATATATAATATTGTCATTAATTTGTTGACCAACCACACCAACAACAGATAAATCATTTTCTAAAACAACTTCATCAAACTTAAAGTCTTCAATTATTCTATTCTTTAGTATATTTTGATTTGATTCGCTTATAGCACTTTTTTCAAATAATAGTGAAAAAGTATCAACACCTTGTGCTGAAAAAACAGGATTAATCCCATATGTTTTTAAAATAGAATGAAAAGTATTAATCATACCTGGATTTTTATATAGCATTAATTTTCTACAACTAAGTTTTGTAAAAATTCCAACTTGAGAAACACCAACAGGTCCACTAATTTGTTTAGAGGAAACAATCATTGTTCCTTTTGCTTCAATATCATTGGTATTTTTTATATTAATAGGAATTCCAGCTTCCATAACTGGAGCAATAGCATCAGAGTGAAAAACGCTTGCGCCAATAGCAGACAATTCTCTAACTTCATTATAAGTCATAATATCAATTGGATAGGCTTTAGTAATATATCTGGGATCTGCATTATAACACCCTGCAACATCAGTCCAATTTTCATATACTTCAGCACTCAAACCTTTAGAAAAAATTGCTCCACTAATATCAGAACCACCTCTAGAAAAGGTTGTTATAGCATCGTTTTTATTTCTTCCATAAAAGCCGGGAATAATATATTTTTTACTCTTATCTAAATTATTATTAATTAAAGTCCAAGTCTCATCATCAATTATACCATTTTCATTTAATACAATTAATTTAGCAGCATCAATAAATTCAAAACCTAAATATTGGGCAACTAGTTTAGCACTTAGATATTCGCCTCTAGATGCTGCATAATTCTCTCTAGAATTTGAGTTTATATTATCTTTTACTTCGGCTAATGCTATTTTCATAGCCTTTGTATCTAAATTCAAATCTTCTAAGATTTCTACGAATCTTTTTTCGATTTTTGAAAAGGAAGTATCACAAGATCCCATCTCTTCGACTTCTTTACAGCAGGAATACAGTAAATCCGTTACCTTTGTATCAGAATTATCTCTTTTGCCAGGGGCAGAAACTATAATTACTTTTCTTCTTGAATCAGATTCAATAATTGCTTTCACTTTTTTTAGTTGCATAGCACTAGCAACAGAACTCCCACCAAACTTACAAACTATCATATTCTTATTCCTTATTTATATTTGATTTTAATATACATATAGATTGAAATTTCATCAAGATAAAAAGAAAAAAATAAGGGGAGAGCCCTCTATAACTCTCCCCAATGGAATATGTTAACTATTTGGAGACCTAACTTTCTATAAGTTCCCTTATAGATTCCATGCTCTGTTTCAACCGAAACACTAAGACATAATCTTTAATTACTATATGATAAGTCAACATTTTAAATATGGCAAGGAATATTTAAAATTTACTCCTCACCTTGTTATAATATTTTTGCTTATGCTCGCTTCTCACAATAGCTTTTTATCGATGAAGCATTTGAGTAAATACTTACCTCACCTTTATTTATACAAACTAATGAAGGGGCTTGCATTATGCCAAATTCTTTAGCTAGTTCAACTTGTTCACTCGCATCGACTACTTGATATATGATACCTGATTCATCTAAAAATCGTTTTGCAATTTTACAATTTGGACAAGTTGGAGTTGTGAATAGCATCATTCTATCATCAGCTTTAGTACTAATTTTTGAAATTTCTTTTTCGCTCTTTCTTGTATCTTTATCTAAAACACTCTTCTCCAGATCATAGACTTTTCTAGTTACAAACTCTTTACTTTTACCAATATTCCAATTTTGAACAGGTCTATAATAACCAGTAATTCTACTATAAACTTCTGTTGTAGTTCCACAAGTAGGGCAACTAAAATGCTCCCCGGCTATATATCCATGTTCAGGACAAATTGAATAAGTGGGACTTAAAGTATAGTAAGGAAGTTTAAAGTTATCTGCAATTTTTTTAACCATAATTGCTGCTTCTTTCCATGAAGATAATTTTTCACCTAAAAATGTATGAAAAACAGTACCTGAAGTATACAATGCCTGTAAATCATCTTGATGCTCTAAAGCCTCAAATATATCTGATGTATAGTCTACAGCTAAGTGCGAACTATTAGTGTAAAAAGGTTTTTCATCGTCTTCACTAGCTGTTATGATACCAGGAAAATGCTTTTTATCATGAAGAGCCAAACGGTATGATGTGCTTTCAGCAGGAGTTGCTTCTAAGTTATATAAATCACCATATTCCTCTTGATAATCAGATAACCGATTTCTCATGTAATTTAATACATCCATAGCAAAATTTTTACCTTTTGTACTAGAAATAGAATCACTAATCCATGAGGCATTTAAACAAGCTTCATTCATTCCAACTAAACCAATAGTTGAGAAGTGATTGTCAAAAGTACCTAAATATCTTTTAGTATAAGGATATAAGCCTTCTTCTAATAATCTTGAAACAATATCTCTTTTAATTTTTAAACTTCTTGCTGCAAGATCCATTAAATTATCTAATTTTTTATAGAATTCAACTTCGTTTTTAGAAGTATATCCAATTCTTGGCATATTAATGGTTACAACGCCGATACTACCTGTTGATTCACCACTACCAAAGAAACCACCACTCTTTTTTCTTAATTCTCTTAAATCTAAACGTAATCTACAACACATGGAGCGAACATCACTAGGGTCTATATCACTGTTTACATAGTTTGAGAAATAAGGAGTTCCATATTTTGCTGTCATTTCAAATAAAAGTTTATTATTTTCAGTATCTGACCAATCAAATTCTTTTGTAATTGAATAGGTAGGTATTGGGTATTGAAAACCACGACCGTTAGCATCACCAGCAATAAATACTTCAATAAATGCTTTATTAATCATATCCATTTCTTTCTTACAATCTTTATATTTGAAATCCATTTCCTTACCACCAACAATAGCTGGTAAATCAGCTAAGTCACTTGGAACTGTCCAATCTAAAGTAATATTAGAAAAAGGTGCTTGAGTACCCCAACGAGAAGGTGTATTTACACCAAAAACAAAGGATTCAATATTTTGTTTAACTTGATCATATGATAAGTTATCAACTTTTACAAAAGGAGCTAAATAAGTATCAAAAGATGAAAAGGCTTGAGCACCTGCCCATTCGTTTTGTAAAATACCTAAAAAGTTTACCATTTGGTTACAAAGAGAAGATAAATGCTTAGCCGCTTTACTAGTAATTTTACCAGGAATTCCACCAAGACCTTCTTTTATCAATTGATTTAATGACCAACCGGCACAATAACCTGTCAACATGGATAGATCATGAATATGGAAATCACCATTTCTGTGAGCATTACCAATCTCATCATCATATATTTCAGATAACCAATAGTTTGCTGTTAAAGCACCACTATTTGATAAAATTAAACCACCAACAGAATAAGTAACTGTTGAGTTTTCTTTAACTCTCCAGTCATTCAATCTTAAATATCCATCAACAACATCTTTATAATCAACAATTGTTGATTTCATATTTCTGATTTTTTCTCTTTGTTTTCTATATAAAATATATGATTTTGCTACATCACCGTATCCTGATAATTGTAAAATATTTTCTACAGAGTCTTGAATAGCTTCTACACTAATAATACTGTCTACTATTTTTTCTTCAAAATTTGAAGTTGTTTGTAAAGCTATTAAATCGATAACACTTGAATTATAATTACGGCCCGAAGCACGGAACGCTTTTTCAATTGCATATGAAATTCTGCTTATATCAAACTCAACAATACTACCATCTCTTTTTGCTACTTTATACATGGCTCTCTCCTTACCTTGGTTTTTAAAAAAGTTCTAAACCAATTATTTTAACTATATCACAGACAATTGAAAGACTCAATATATATAGGCAACAATTTATCACTACGCTATAGATAGTGTTTTACCTATATATTAATAGCCTCTAACTTTAACAGAAGCTATATAAGTCTTTAATATATCTTGAATAAGAATAGTTTCTTTCTCACTAAATCCTGTAAGATTTTGTACTATGTTTGAACCCTTATCTTCGAACCTTTGTAAATATAATTTCTGATCTTTTCTAAGCCAAGAACCTATACCTCTGATTTCTTTTTCACTATGAAGCTCTTTTACTAAAGTAGTTCTAAACTCATGATCAACATCACAATTTTGTAAAATATCAACACTTTCTTCAATTACTGAATAATCAAACTTTTCAATTCCTACCGCTTTGGCATAACCTTCTTTACTACTTTTTAAATCCATAGCTACATAATCAATAAGATTTTTTGCAATTAAACTTTCTAATTTCTTGGGAAAAGAACCATTTGTATCTAACTTGACCAAAAATCCTAAATCTTTTAAATATTTACAAAAATCACCTACATTTTTTTGTAATAAAGGCTCTCCCCCTGTAATACAAACACCATCTAAATATTTTACTCGTTTCTTTAAAAAAGTATTTAATTCTTTTTGATCTATAATAGGTTCACTTGCAGGATCAAGCACTAAGGCAGAGTTTTGGCAAAATGGGCACCTAAAATTGCACCCTCCAGTAAATAGAGTACAAGCTAGTTTATCTGGATAATCTAACAATGTGGATTTAACTAAACCATGGAATATCATACTTACACCTCTTTATTAAAACATTTAAATTAAAAAATAATTAATATTATTTTCTAGTTCTGCAAGTATAAATAAAAAAGATATAAACGTACACACACAGTTAATGATTATTTTATGACAAGAAAGGTATATAATTCTTTCTTGTCAAACTTTTTTACAACCCAGAATTTTATTGACAAAGATAATTTATCAGATTAACTTAAAATATAAGTTATTCGTATAATATTAATTTTTCACACAAAAAAAAGGGATAAAATTAATTTGTTGATAATTTATAAAAAGGATTTCATGTTTAAATTAGCATTTCGAGGTGTTTCTCGTTACAAAAAAAGAACTCTAATTACAGCCTTTGCTATTGCTATTGCTATAATATTCTCTATCTTTATGCAAACTTTAATAACTGGAATTAGATATCAATCAAATAAAAATCTTATTTGGAATGATACTTCAAGTGCAAAAATCTATGCACCAGGGTATTTTGATGATAGAGAATATTTACCAATAGATAAATTAATTTCTAATGAAGCAGGTAAAACCCTTGAGAAACTTTTAGATGAAAATAATTATACTAACTATACAAAAGAATTTGATTCTTCCGGCCAAATAATGTTCTATGAAGACCCTTTCCCAACTTCCGGATCATTAACAGTAAATTTTAAAGCTATCGATAGTTCACATTCTAATGCTTACAATTTAAATGATGCAAAAATAAAAGGACAGTGGATTTCTAAAAATATTGATGGTGTTGTACTGGGATCAAAACTTGCTTCTGATATAAAAGCCGATATTGGATATTATCTTACAGTCCAAACAAAAGGAAAGGACGGATTTATCCAAGCTTTTGATATCCCAATTATTGGAATAATCGGAATAGGCGATCCAATGATTGACGCATCTACTGTATTCTTTGATATTAACACCCTTGATGATTATCTAGAACTTGAAGGTTCTGCAACGTGTTATGCTGTATCTTATTCAATGAATATAGCTAAAATTAAATCCATCACAGATACTGAAACAATTAAATTAAAGAAAATTGCACAAAAAGCAAACTTAGAAGCTTACTCTTGGAAAGAAATAGCAGAAGAAATATTAAGATTTGAAGCAGCAGATGGTGGGTTTGCTTATATTTTCCTTTTTTTTACTTTTGTAATTTCTATAGTTGGTATAAGTAATACAATGTTAATGTCAATTAGTGAAAGGAAAAATGAAATAGCAATGCTAAAAGCATTAGGCTATGGTAATAGCTATATTAGAAAGCTATTTACTCTTGAAGGAACTATTATTGGCTCTATTGGAGTAATTATTGGGACTGTTATAGGATTAATTATTTCCTTCTATTATCAGATTGTTGGAATAGATTTTTCTTCCTTTACGAAAGATACAACCTCAATTGGATACAGAATAAATACTGTAGTTCATGCCTTTATTTCACTTAATGATATCCTTTTAATTGTTATCTTAGGGTTATTTTTCTCTATGCTTGCAGCTTACTTGGCTGTTAGAAGAACAGGCCGAGGTGAAATTGCAGAACTGTTTAGAAAAGTATAATAAGTTAATTTATAACTAGAAAATAATTGCTTATTTGTACTATATCTAATTAATACGTTATTTAATGAATTTACTAAATATTTCAATTTTTTAAGAAAAATATGCGTAATATGATATGATTTAGTGTAATTTTTTAGCATTTCCTAAAATTTTTTACTTTTTATATATCAGAGTATTGAAACAATTATTTATAAGTTATACATTTCCTGTATAAAATAATTAATCAAAAATTCTTTAATAGGAGAAAATATAAGATGAAAAAAGAATCAGACATCTCATGGATAATTAAAAAACATGAAACCAAAAACATTTCAAAAGCTAAGGAAATGTTCCCCATTGAAACAGCAAGATTAGCACGTCGACTACATAGCCAAATACCTGGCTATCATATGACCCGTCTTGCAGCCCTACCTAGTTTAGCAAACATGCTAGGCGTTGGTGGCATCTATGTTAAAGATGAAGGCGAAAGAATGGAACTAAATAGTTTCAAAGTTATGGGTGGTAGCTTTGCATTATTTCGATATTTCCAAGATCGCTTAAACTTAAAAGACGAACAATTGTCTTTTGAATATTTAACAAGTGATGCAATAAAAGAAAAACTAGGAACAATAACATTTGCAAGTGCTACTGACGGAAATCATGGTCGTGGTATTGCATGGGCTTCAAAAATGCTCGGACACAAATGTATGATTTATGTACATAGCGAAACAAGTGAAGCTAGAATTGAAGCAATAAAAGATTATGGTGCAACAGTTAAAATTATTGAAGGAAACTATGACCATGCTGTTCATCAATGTGTACGAGATGCTCAAACAAATGGTTGGGAAGTAATCAGTGATACAAGTTGGGATGGTTATACAGAGGTTCCAACAAGAATAATGCAAGGTTATACAACAATGCTTCTTGAAACTCAAAAACAATTTAGTAGCCAAGGTATTGATTACCCAACTCATATTTTTGTTCAAGCAGGTGTTGGTGCTTTAGCTGCGGCTGTTATTGGATTCTATAGTGCATTATGTAATGGTGAAAAAACACCTAAATTTATTGTTGTAGAACCCGATCAAGCTGGATGTATTTTTGAAACTGCAAAACATGATGATGGAAAAATACATAACGTTGATGGTTCTCTTTCAACAATAATGGCAGGTCTAGCTTGTGGAGAACCTTCTCCTCTTGCTTGGGACATATTAAAAGAATGTGCTGATGTATTCGTGGAAGTTCCTGACTATGTAGCAGCAAGAGGCATGAGAATCATGGCTACTCCTCTAAAAGCTGATCCAATGATTATCAGTGGGGAAAGTGGTGCTGTTACGTTAGGTGCTTTATTCCAATTATTAACCCTTAGTGGAAATGATGAACTAAAAGAATATTTAAATTTTAATCATGATAGCAATATTTTATTTATAAACACTGAAGGAAATACTGATCCAAAAAGCTTTAGACAAATTATTTGGGATGGGGCTGATCAAGTTCCTAGCAAATATGCAACAAAGCGTTAATAAACTTTTGCAAGTATAATACTCAACAGATACTCCTTTTAGGTTAGCCAAAATTTGGCTAACCTTTTTTTATCACAATTTAATAATCCCAAATCTTTAAAATTGATAAGTTTAATACTTTGGGGTTTTATTTGTTTGACAAAACCAATTTATACGTTTAGGTTTATAATATAAACTACTTTAGGAGATAAACATGCCTAATTACAATAAAGAAGAAATACAAGAAGCTATTGATAATATACGAGAATTAAAAACCATTATAAACAAGAAACAACAAATACTAAAACCTGTAATTTTATCCAAAGGCTTTTTAAACATGCTGTTATCAGGGTCTCTTTTCTTGTTATTAACTACAATAATAACTACAATTGGATACTCTCTACATGACTCATTTTGGGATTTTTCACTACTTTTGAAGGCTTTGATTATCATTTCACTTATAGGAAATATAATTCAAATTATGATTCGAAAGATAACTGCAATAAATAAGAATTCAGATATTAATATATTTAAGAGCTTAAGTGATTTTTATACAATTCACATGTTATTACTATTTTTCTTATCAATTTTATTTTGTCTTTTATTTTCTTTTATTACGAATATATATTGGATTTACTTGCCAGTAATTACAATGAGTTATGGACTTTTTATAATTTCACTTTCTGAACCAATTGGTATTATTGAATTTAGGTATATGGGATATTTAACAATTATAATTGGAATTCTTTCAATGCTATTTCTGCAAATTCCTATGCTACTTCTGGCATTTGCAATGATTAGCTTGATTTTTTTTATGTATTTCTTAATTCTTATCTATGCGAGGAGATTTAATAATTAATGGATTATCCAACACTAGACAAACTAATACATGAACAGAGTAGATTAAAAATACTTATATTTCTATCTAAAAAATCACCTGAAAAAACAACCTTTACTTTATTAAAAAATGAATTACACATGACCAGTGGAAATTTAAGTATACAATTAAAAAAACTAGAACACGTTAGCTGGATTAAACAAAATAAAGTAATCGAAAAAAATAAAGTTAAAACTTATATACATATTACAAATAACGGAATTAATTCATTAAATGAATATTTAAATGATTTGGAAATGCTTTTATCAAACATCAAAGGAGAAACAAATGAGCCTAATTAAAACTTACAACTTGTCAAAAGTCTACACAACTCAAAGTGAGGAGGTTCATGCACTAATCGATATTTCACTTGAAATAAACAAGGGAGAATTGCTTGCAGTTTCAGGTCCCTCAGGTAGTGGCAAAACAACTCTTCTAAATTTAATTGGCCTTCTGGATAATATTAGTTCAGGTGATATTGAATTAGATAACGTTTTATATTCAACATTAAAAAAGAAAGATCAAACTGAAATTAGAAGAAATATGGTAGGAATGATATTTCAGTCCTATAATCTTATTCCAGTGTTATCAGCAAGCGAAAATGTTGAAATGGCTCTAAACTGTCTTTCAAAAGAACAATTGCTTGGATTAAATATTAATAACAAAAATGATA
>Ga0307992_1000756_pt1 | contig 20002 bp, 18 predicted proteins | sample EllFjometagen133_FD_203162 | JGI IMG/M metagenome (GOLD analysis project Ga0307992, IMG submission 203162) | Marine microbial communities from Ellis Fjord, Antarctic Ocean - #133 | ecosystem: Environmental > Aquatic > Marine > Unclassified | place: Southern Ocean | collected 2014-10-08
AATTTACTCAACCGTGCATTATAGATAAGTCAGTAAAAAAAGTTATTAGAGAATATATAAAATTTGGTCCTTTGCATAATCCCGTAAATCTTCAGGGCATAATTGCCTGTGAAAAGGAACTAAAGAATGTTTCTCAAGTTGCTGTCTTTGATACAGCCTTTGGTCAGACGATGCCAGCCAGCGCCTATTTATATGGGATACCATATAAATATTATTTAAAGCATGGTATACGTAGATATGGATTTCACGGTACAAGTCACCGTTATGTATCTCTGAAGGCTACTAAATTATTAAAAAAACCTGGTAAAGATTTAAAAATTATTACATGTCATTTAGGTAATGGCTGTAGTATGTCTGCTGTAAAAAACGGTAAATGTATTGATACCTCTATGGGTCTAACGCCTTTAGAGGGATTACTTATGGGGACAAGAAGCGGAGATCTAGATCCGGCCATTTTGATATACCTCATGAAGGAAGACAAACTTACACCTCATCAGATGGATGATATTCTTAATAAAAAAAGTGGTTTGCTGGGTTTGTCTGGGGTGAGTAATGATATGCGGGATATAGCAGCTGCAGCTAAAAAGAAAAACAAGAGAGCGGAGATAGCCCTGGATTTATTTATATATAGGATTAGAAAATATGTTGGAGCTTATATAATGGCTTTAGGAGGTGCTGATGCTCTAATTTTTACCGGAGGAATAGGAGAAAATTCAGCTTCTATACGAAATAGAATCGTAAAGGGTTTAGATAGGTTTATTAAACCTAAACTAAAAGTGCTTGTAATTCCTACTGATGAAGAATTAATGATTGCTCAGGATACTTATAATATTATTAAGAAGAAGTGAAAATACGTATTTCTGATATCTCAACTAAAAGATTGAGAGTAAATGAACGGGTAGCATTTTCTGAAATTGATTTTCAAGAAGTAGGCTTAAAGATATGTTCACCGGTTGAAGTTACGGCTTCTATAGAGAAGCTGGAAGATAAAATCATTATTAAGGGCAGTTATAGAATTAATTTTAAAGCAGTTTGTAATAGATGTTGCGAAGAATTTGATTATAAACTTGACAAACTATTTAAATTCGAATATAAAGTCGTTAGTACAAAAGATATTGATATAAGCTCAGCTATTGACGAAGATATACTTCTTTCATTACCGCCAAAGATATTATGTAAGGCTGATCGTAAAGGCCTTTGCGCAATATGCGGTCAAAATTTGAATATAGATAATTGTAGATATCAAAAGGAATAATAAATCAGTATTATACATTAGGAGGAATTGATATGGCATTACCAAAAAGAAAAATTTCTAAAACTAGAGGTGCTAAAAAAAGAACACATAAGAAAATAAGTCTTGTTAGTCTTAGTAAGTGCAAACATTGCGGACAAATGAAGAAGCCTCATGCTGTTTGCCCTCATTGCGGATATTATAATGGCAAGCAGGTAATTGAGATAAAAGAAAAGAAAAAAGAACGTAAGTCAGAAAGTTAAGGGTAAGCGTATGAAAATAGCCGTAGATGCTATGGGTGGTGATTTTGCACCTCGTAATGTCATAGATGGATCCATTTTAGCTGCCGCTGAGTATGGTTATGAAATTGTTCTCGTAGGTGAAGAATTCTCTATTAAGAAAGAACTTTCTCGACATAAAAAAATACCTGCTGGAATATCTATTAAGCATGCCTCTGAAATTATCGGTATGGATGAGTCTCCGGCAGTTACTATTAGAAAGAAAAAAGATTCGTCAATAAATGTAGCTGTTAATCTTGTTAAAGAACATATGGCAGATGCAATATTTACTGCAGGAAATACAGGTGCTATGGTTTGTAGTGCAACCTTAAATCTCAGAACACTTGAAGCTGTAGATAGGCCTGGAATCAGTGTTGTTTTACCAACCATGCTTAGTAGTTCTTTATTGATTGATGTAGGGGCTAATATTGATTGCAAGCCTGAGCATATGTTTCAGTATGCAGTTATGGGCAGCGTCTATTGCCGTTATGTTTTAGGTAAGAAGCAAGTAAAGGTTGGTTTGCTTAGTATCGGTGAGGAGAAATCTAAGGGAAATGAACTTATTAAAATGGCTCATGACCTATTAAGTAAAAGTAATTTGAATTTTATTGGCAACATTGAAGGTAAAGATATTTTCTCAGGTAGAGCAGATGTAATAGTCTGCGACGGATTTACTGGAAATATTATCCTAAAAGTCTTAGAGAGTGTAGCTGAAACTGTAACCGGTTTATTTAAGCAACAACTAAGCAGCAACATACTTACAATGATTGGCGGTTTATTAAGTATGCCAGCCTTTAGAAGTTTGAAGAGGAAGGTTGATTATGCAGAGCATGGAGGAGCACCTCTTTTAGGTATAGATGGTATCTGCATAATTGGACATGGCCGCTCATCGGCAAAAGCCATAAAAAATGGAATAAGAGTAGCAGCGGAAGCTGTATTGCATGATATAAATCATCATATTATTAATTCTATAAAAGATAATCATGTCTGAAGAAAAAGTGGAGGAAGCGATGAATAAGGACATTCGGGCAAAGATAGTCGGGGTTGGTAATTATTATCCAGAAAAAATTTTGACTAATCACGATCTTGAAAAAATGGTTGACACGTCTGATGAATGGATTACCACCAGAACTGGTATTAAAGAACGCAGGATAGCTGCTGAGAATGAAACAACTTCTGATATGGCGGCTGAAGCAGCCAAGAAGGCTATGAAGAATGCTGGTATTGAACCTGCTGAAGTAGAACTAATCATTTTAGCTACCGTAACATCGGATATGAATTTTCCCTCAACAGCCTGCTTTGTACAGCAGAAGATTAAGGCAATTAATGCTGTTGCCCTTGATGTCTCAGCTGCCTGTTCAGGATTTCCTTATGCCCTCTCGATAGCTCAAGCCTACATACAGACAGGGCAATTTAAAACCATAATGATAGTTGCCGCTGATAAATTATCTTCCATAACTGACTGGGAGGATAGAAATACATGTGTTTTGTTTGGTGATGGAGCTGGGGCCTGTATCCTTAGGCCAACAACATCAAAGAATGGACTTTTATCATTATATTTAGGCAGTGATGGGCGTAAATCTGATTTATTATATATGCCTGGAGGAGGTTCTGCCAATCCTATTACACATAAAATGATTGATGAACGTTTGCATTATGTGAAAATGCGGGGAAGTGAACTTTTTAAAATTGCCATTAAGAAGATGGTTTTATCAGCTGAAAAGGCTCTTGAAAGATGTGGTATGACAATTGAAGATATTGATATGCTCGTCCCTCATCAGGCTAATATTAGAATTATTAAATCAGTTGGTAAACGTCTTAATCTAAGAGATGAGCAAGTTTATACTAATTTAGAAAAACATGGAAATTTGTCTGCTGCCTCAACTATAACTGCCTTAAATGATGCAATTTTAAAAGAGGCAGTTAAAAAAGATGATATTATTGTTCTCTCGGCTTTTGGTGGAGGTCTTACTTGGGGGGGAGCTGTAATTAGATGGTGAAGAAGGCTTTTATCTTTCCGGGGCAAGGCGCACAATGTGTGGGTATGGCTAAGGATTTATATGATGCAATACCTCTCTCGAAGGAAGTTTTTGAAATAGCTCAAAGTGTTGTCGATTTTGATCTTATTGATTTATGTTTTCGGGGGTCTCTTGAGGAGCTTTCACGAACGAATATTTCCCAACCGGCGATATTGACGTCGAGCATAGCAGTTTTAAGAGCCTTAAAGGTTTCTGGTCTTGATCTTTCTTTTGATTATACTGCTGGTTTAAGTTTAGGGGAGTATAGTGCTTTAGTGGCTGCAGAAAGTATTGATTTTAAAGAAGCAATAAGATTAGTCGTTAAGCGCGGTAAATTTATGCAGCAAGCTTCGGATGAAAATCCCGGAAGCATGTTAACTGTGCTTGGCCTAGATATAAATAAAGTCACCAAGATTACTCAGGAAACCAAAACTTATATAGCTAATTTGAATTGCCCAGGACAGATTGTAATATCTGGTACGCATGATAATCTAAAAAAAGCTGAGGCGTTAGCAAAGGAAAAAGGGGCTAAAAGGGCAATTCTTTTAAAGGTAAGCGGACCTTTTCATACCGTTTTAATGCAGGCTGCGAGTTTAAAACTGGAAAGCGAACTTAACAATACTGAAATTAAGAAGCCTGCTTGCAGGGTTGTTTTTAATGTTACGGGGAAAACAACTCAAAACCCTGAGGAAATCAAGAGTAATCTTTTTAAGCAGGTTAGTCAGACAACATATTGGCAAAAATCTGTTGAATATATGGTTGCTGATGGGGTTAGTGTTTTTTTTGAAATAGGGCCTGGGCAAGTTTTGAAAGGCTTGCTGAAGCGCATAAATCCAGAGTTAAAAGTTTATAGCATTGCTTCACTGGGAGATATCGAAAACTTAAAAAAGGAATTAGAGACATGATATTAAAAGATAAAGTTGCTATTATTACAGGTGCTGCTAGGGGCATAGGTAAAGAAATTGCCTTAAAGCTTGCCGGAGAAGGTGCAAAAATAGTAATATGTGATGTTAATCAGGATGAGCTTAAAAATGCCGAAAAAGATATTGCTAAATTGGGTGTTGAAGTGATGATTTCCGTAGTAGATGTCTCTTCTTTTCAACAAGTTATGGAATTTATTAACAATGTCCTTGACAAATTCGAAAGAATAGATATACTTATCAATAATGCCGGAATAACCCGGGATAAATTGCTCCTTCGTATGGAAGAAAAAGATTGGGATAGCGTTTTGGCTATCAATTTAAAGGGAGCATTTAATATGATTAAAGCTATATCTAAGCCTATGCTCAAGCAAAAAGGTGGAGTTATAGTTAATATGGCTTCAATTATTGGTTTGATGGGTAATCCAGGGCAGGCTAATTACGCTGCTTCTAAGGCAGGATTAATTGCTTTAACAAAGACCGTTGCTAAGGAGCTTGGGTCCAAGGGTGTTAGGGCAAATGCGATTGCCCCTGGATACATTAAAACTCAAATGACGGATGAGTTAAATGATAGTGTCAAAGAAGCTATGTTGAAGATGATACCGTTAGGTGATTTGGGTACCACAGAAGATATAGCTAATTTAGCCTTGTTTTTATGTTCGCCACAATCCAGATATATAACCGGTCAGGTTATTCAGGTGGATGGCGGAATGCTTATGTAAGTTCTATGTTTAAACTTATCCCGCACATAGAAAATTTAAGTGATTGCGGGATTAATTCGCAGGCGGCCTTACGGCCTATAGTTTACAATTATTTTATTTTGTAAACTATCTGCTCATTACGAAAGGAGGACATTTCAATGTCCACAGAAGAAAAAGTAATATCTATAATTGCTGAGCAGTTAGGTGTTAAAAAAGAGGAAGTTACGTCCCAATCTTCTTTTATAGATGATTTAGGTGCGGATTCTCTTGATACAGTTGAATTAGTAATGGCTTTAGAGGATGAATTTGGAATAGAGATTCCAGATGAAGATGCAGAGAAAATGACAACAGTTGCTCTAGCCGTTAAATATATTGAAGAAAAGGCTAAAAAGTAGATAATCTGCGGTAACTAAAGCTTATGAATAATAAAAGAGTCGTTATTACCGGAATAGGTGTAATATCTCCTATAGGTAACTCAAAATCAGAATTTTGGTCGTCAATTATTAATGGCAAGGGTGGCATTGGGCCTGTAACCAAATTTGATGTTTCAGAGCATACCAGCAAAATAGCTGGTGAAGTAAAGAATTTTGATACATCTCATTTGCTTAATTCCAAGGAATCCAGACGTATGGATGGATTTGTGCAATATGCCCTGCTGGCTGCTGATGAAGCAATTAAGGATTCTAACTTAGATCTGAATAGTGAGAATCCAGAGAGAATGGGCTGTTTGGTTGCTTCCGGTATTGGCGGACTAACAACTATTGAAGAACAACATAAGATTCTTCTTGAGAAAGGGGCTAAAAGAGTATCTCCTTTTCTTATTCCTTCGCTCATTATTAATATGGCACCGGGTCAAATCGCAATAAATTATAATTTAAAGGGACCTAATCTTTCAGTAGTTACAGCTTGTGCTTCAAGTAATCATGGTATTGGTGAAGCTTATCGCATTATCCAAAATGGTAAAGCGGATGTCATGGTTGCTGGAGGTACTGAAAACGCCATAACTCCCTTGGGTCTTGCTGGATTTTGTTCAGCCAAAGCTCTTTCTACTAGAAATGATGATCCTGCTCATGCTAGTCGTCCTTTTGATAAAGAAAGAGACGGATTTATTATGGCTGAGGGAGCTGCTATCCTGATTTTAGAATCCTTGGAACATGCTTTAGTGAGAAAAGCTGATATAGTCGCTGAGATAGTAGGCTATGGAGCTACTTGCGATGCATATCACATAACTGCACCTGATCCTGAGGCAAAAGGAGCAATACGCTCGATGGAATTAGCTCTTGAAGAAGCTGGTGTATCTGCTGAGAATGTAGATTATATAAATGCTCACGGAACATCTACTATTTTAAATGATAAAGTAGAAACAAAAGCAATAAAAGCACTATTTAAAGATCATGCTAATAAATTAATGGTAAGTTCGACTAAATCTATGACTGGTCATATGCTGGGAGCAGCAGGTGCAATTGAAGCAGCTGCAACTGCTCTAGCCTTAAGAGAAGGAATTATTCCTCCTACTATTAATTATTCTGTACCAGACCCTGATTGTGATCTTGATTACGTCCCTAATGAAGCCAGAAAAGTTAATTTTAATATGGCTTTAAGTAATAGTCTGGGTTTCGGGGGGCACAATGCAACCATTGCTATTAAAAAATTTAATAAAAGTTAGGATAAAACTATGGATTATCTTTTAACTGAAGAACAAAAGATGATGCAGGATTTAGCTCGTAAGATTGCTGACGAGAAAATTAGACCTGTAGCTAAAGAACTAGATGAGACATGCAAATTTCCTTATGAAATCATGAAGGTTCTAGCTGATAGTGACCTTTTTGGTGTGTATCTTCCTGAAGAATATGGTGGTTTTGGTGGAGGAGTTTTTGAACTTTGCCTTATCACAGAAGAGCTTTCTAAGGCTTGCGGCGGTATATCAGTTTGTTATGCGGCTAGTGCTTTAGGAACAATTCCTATTCTAATCATGGGTAATGATGAACAGAAAAAGAAATACCTTCCAGATTTAGCCAGTGGGAAAAAATTAGCTGCTTTTGCAGTTACTGAGCCAGAAGCCGGAAGTGATGCCTCTGCTATTCAAACTACAGCTAAAAAAGAGGGCGATCATTATGTCCTAAACGGAATGAAGCACTTTATCACTAATGGTGAGATCGCTGATACATATGTTATTATTGCTATGACAAATAAATCTAAGGGTGCCAGAGGGGCAACAGCTTTTATTGTTGAGAAGGGCACCAAGGGTTTTACTTTTGGAAAGAAAGAAGACAAATTAGGTATCAGGGCATCAGCTACGTCGGAATTAGTTTTTAATGATTGCAAGGTGCCAGCTGAAAATGTTCTAGGTAAAGAAGGCACGGGTTTTATTGCCACTATGCGTACTTTTGATATGTCCAGGCCGGGTGTTGCAGCTCAGGCTTTAGGTATAGCTCAGGGAGCAATGGATCTTACAGTTGCATATGCTATCAAGCGAAGACAATTTGGTAAGCCTATTTCTAGATTTCAGGGAATACAGTTTATGTTAGCTGATATGGCAACAGAAATTGAAGCCGCTAGAGCTTTGGTCTATTCAACTGCTCGAATGATAGATGCTAAGAAGGGTAATGTAGCAGGAGTATCTGCAATGAGTAAGATGTATGCTTCAGATGTTGCCATGAAAGTAACTGTAGATTGTGTTCAAATATACGGTGGCTATGGTTACATGAAAGATTACCCAATAGAAAAATATATGCGAGATGCTAAAATTACTCAGATATATGAGGGTACTAATCAAATTCAGCGAAACATTATCGCTGCCAATCTCCTAAAAAAGTTCCGAAAAAAATAATATAAGAAGAGGTAAATTTTGCTTAATATTGTAGTCTGTATAAAACAGGTGCCAGATACAACGGATGTCAAAATTGATCCGAAGACCAATACTTTGATAAGAGAGGGCGTTGAGTCAATCATGAATCCTTTTGATAGGTATGCCGTTGAGGAGGCTTTGCGCTTAAAAGAACAACATGAAGGCAAAATCACAGTTCTCACTATGGGGCCGCCTCAAGCAGAGAGCATTTTAAGGGAAGCAATCTCTATGGGTGTTGATGAGGGGGTTCTTTTATCGGATCGCGCTTTTGCCGGCAGTGATACTTGGGCTACAAGTTATACTCTTGCCAGTGGCATTAAAGCCTTAGGTGAATTTGATATCATTATATGCGGAAAACAGGCGGCTGATGGCGATACAGCGCAGGTGGGGCCTGGTATATCAGTACATTTAAATATACCCCAGCTTACTTATGTTAAAAAGGTAGAAAAATTAGAGAATGATCTGATAACAGTTGAAAGATTAATTGAAGAAGGCTATGAGGTTATTGAATCCAAGCTTCCTTGTCTGATGACTGTTGTTAAGGAGATAAATGAACCAAGAATACCTTCGTTAAAAGGCATGATGAGGTCAAAAAAAGCTGAAATAAAAAAATTAAGTGCCTCTGATCTGGATGTTAAAGCTGAATATTTAGGATTAGATGGATCTCCAACTCAAGTAGTTAAAATTTTCTCACCACCGCATAGACAAAAGGGCGAAATGCTTGAAGGGGAAGTATCTGATATTGCTGAAAAACTATTCAGTGTAATTAAGGAGATAAAGTGAAGGTCCTGAAAAATATTCAGATACTTGAAGATAAATGTGTTGGCTGTCAGGCTTGTTTGGGAGCATGCCCTTATGGTGCTATTTATATGGAGGGCAAAAAAGCCAAGATAGATTATGATAAGTGTACTTTGTGTGGGTCATGTATATCGAAATGTAAATTTGAAGCTATTAAAATAGAGAAGAAGGCTGGTTTTAAATCAGCTGTATCTTTAGAAGAAGCTAAAGGAGTCTGGGTTTTAGCTGAGCAAAAGAATAATAAGGTTCAATCAGTCTCATATGAATTATTAAATAAAGGTAGAGAGTTAGCCGATGATTTAAGGGTGGAGCTAACTGCTATTTTACTAGGTTCTGATATAAAAGAAGAAGCGCAATGTTTAATCCACAGAGGAGCTGATAAAGTAATCATTATTGAAGATACAATATTGAATCATTATCAAAGCGGGACTTATTCAGCAGTTATCGCTGAAATTATAAAAAAATATAAACCTGAAATTATTTTATCTGGTGCCACAACTATCGGGCGATCATTAGTACCTCGTTTAGCCATAAAACTTAATACCGGGTTAACAGCAGATTGTACTGCCCTTGAGATTGATAAAGAAAAGAAACTACTTCTTCAAACAAGGCCTGCCTTTGGTGGTAATATCATGGCGACCATTATGTGTCAGAATCACAGGCCTCAAATGGCAACAGTCAGACATAAAGTTTTTGCGGAAGCAATAGAAGATCAGAAGCGTAAAGGTGAAATCATTGAAGAAAAACCTTCAAGCGAATTACTATGTTCTGATATTATCCTTAAAGATATTGTTGAGGAAATTGAAGAAACTATTAATATAACCGAAGCTGATATTATTGTTGCTGCCGGTAGAGGAGTGGGCACTAAAGAAAACTTATCAATAATTGAAGAACTTGCCAAGGCATTGGATGGTGCCGTTGCGGCTTCAAGATCTATAGTTGATGCTGGTTGGATCCCATATTCTCATCAAGTGGGCCAAACAGGAAGAACAGTCTGTCCTAAGTTGTATATTGCTTGCGGGATATCTGGCCAAATTCAGCATCTTGTTGGCATGCAGTCTTCAGATGTAATCATTGCTATTAATAAAAATCCCGATGCTCCTATTTTTAAAGTTGCTAACTATGGAGTTGTAGGGGATTTATTTAAAATAATACCAGCGCTGATAAAACGTATTCAATCATCAAGTAAATAACTTAATTATCATAATTCTTTAAGCCACAATATGTTGTGTTAACTAACCACAAGATATAGTGGCCATTTTTTTGTCAAAATGAATAAAAAAATTCATAACTCTTTGCATTCTTGACAGATACAAGAAGTTGTGCTATATTTGAAATATATACATATATGTATTAAAATTATTTGAAGGAAATAACAATATAATGCGCTTAAAAAAATTAGATATATTTGGTTTTAAATCATTTGCTGAACGGACAAGGATTAATTTTGAACCGGGTGTGACAGCAATTGTTGGTCCTAATGGATGCGGCAAATCTAATATAGCTGACTCTATAAAATGGGTCCTTGGTGAACAACGGCCCACAGCCCTTAGAGGGGCATCAATGGGTGATGTTATTTTTAATGGCACGAATAAACGAGATGCTATTAACATAGCTGAAGTTTCCTTAACGCTTATTAATGATGATAAAGCTTTACCAATTAACTATGATGAAGTTACTATTACTAGGCGTCTGCATAGATCAGGTGAAAGCGAGTATTTAATAAATAAGACAAGAGTTCGCCTGAAAGATATTCAGGACCTTTTTCATGGAACTGGCGTAGGTACCGTTTCATACTCGTTGATTGAACAAGGGAAAATGGATTTAATCTTAAGTACAAAGCCTGAGGATAGAAGATTTATTTTTGACGAGGCAGCCGGAATCACTAAATATAAATCAAAAAAGCAAGAAGCTTTAAGAAAGTTAGAACACACTGAAACGAATTTACAAAGAGTCAATGATGTAGTAAATGAAGTTAATAGGCAGATTAAATCAATTGAACGGCAGGCTAGAAAAGCAGAGCGCTATAAAGAGCAATTTGAAACATTAAAAGATTTAGAAGTTAAGCATGCTTATAAAAGATATTGCGAACTCAAAAATCAGGTGTCATCTAGTGATACCCAAAGAAGCGATCTTAGGGGTAAAGAATCTGCACTTTCGGATGGCATAAAAGAAATTGATGCTCGTGTGGAGAACCAGAGGCAGGAGCTTAATAATTTCGAAGAACGTATATCGAGCCTACATTCAAATAAGGTTGAAGTTAGTTCAACCCTGGAAAAAAATCTATCACGAATAGATTTAAATAAAGAGCGGTCTGCTGAATTAAATGATAGAGTTAATTATTTAGATGGACAAAGCAGCACATTAGATGAAAAGCTTTCAAAGTTAAATAAACAAATAAAGAAAGCTAAAGAAGAGCTTGAGAAAATTGAGAGCAGTACTACTGAAAAGAATAGTGAATTAGCTCAATTAGAAACCACACAAGATGGATTATCTAAAGATATAGAAGAGCGGTTGGAGCAAATTAAGCAAGGTAAAGAAGAATTAATTGATTTGGTGGCTGAGGAAACTAAAGTTAATAATGATTTAGCTGAACTTAAAGCAAATCTTCAAAATATTAATTCCCGCCTTAGAAGATTAAACGTAGACAAAGAAGATACCATAAAAGAAAAAGAACTCCTTGATGAAAAAAAGAGGAATTTTGATAGTGAATATGAATCTGTCTCTAATAATTTAGATAATCTTAAGAATGAAAAAGCTACATTAGCGCAAAATTTAAAGATTGAAAGAGATGTTTTTGATAAGTTAAAAATTGAAATAGATGAATTGCAGCATGTAATGATCTCATTGAAATCAAAACTTGATTTTTTAAAAGACCTAAAGCAAAGATATGAAGGTTATTCAAATGCTGTTAAATCATTACTTATGCAGTCTAGGTCTCAGGAATTGCCCTTTGATGGTATATGTGACTCCTTAGCCAATCTCATAAAAGTGAAAGATGGCTATGAAGTTTGTGCTGAAATAGCTATAGGTAATAGTGCTCAGGACATTATTATCGAGAGTGAAGAACAGCTTCAAAAAGCTATTGAACATATTGATAATAAAAATTTGGGGCGGGTTAACTTCTTAGTTCTTGATAAAATTAATAAGCTAAAGATAGAGATAGGTTTGGACTTAAATGAAAAAACATTAGGCCCTCTTAGTAGTTTTATTGAAGTCGATGAACGCTATTCTCAAATCATTAAATATATTGCCCGGGATACATATGTAGTTGATACATCCCAGGAAGCTAAAGATATTCTTAAGAACGCTCAGATATCACCGCAGACAAAGATAATTACTAAGGTCGGTGAAATATATTCCACAGCCAGAGTATCTGCGGGTGTCTATGATCTTTCAGAGGAAACCAGTCTTATTGGTCGTGATGCTAAAATCAATAAACTTACTGAAGAATTAAGTGTAAAATCTATAGAAGTAGATGAAAAGAAAAAGCTGACTGTTGAAAAGGAAACAATTATTAATGCTCTGGAGGATAAAATAAAGGCTTTGGAAGAAATTTGTTATCAGGATGAGATTAAAAAAGCCAATTTTGAATCAAAGCTCAACAATCTTAATGGTGAACTAAAGAAGTTCGAAGAAGAAGTAATGTTGATAGATGCTGAAGCCGAAGAGTCAGAAGAAGAGCGTGATAAGTTTTCTCAAAGGCAGGCTCAGAACGAACAGAAACTTACTGAAACAAAGGAAAGATGCGATACTTTACAAGCCTTGATCGTAGAAAATGAAGCAGTTACCAAAGAAAATAATCAAAAAGTACAGGATGCTCTGGTTCATATTACGCAAATTAGAACTGAATTATCTTCTATTGATAACTTATATGCCAATAAAGCTGATGTATGTGGTGTTATCGAGCATTCTATAGAAGAATCAAATAAGGTTCTGGAAAATAATCGCAATGAACGGGATATTTCTGTTCATAAAATTGCTGAACTTACTAATGAGATAGAGAAATTAAAAGTTGATAACGAACAATACACAGAGAAAAAAGGCAGTATTGAGGGTGAAGTACAGACATTAAGCTCTAGGAGAGATAGCATGCACAATGCACTCAAGGAGCAAAACATCAATTTACGAAAAAAGCAAGATGATTTAAATAGTCTTAGAAATAATTTACACACATACGAAGTTAAAGATACTGAATCATCATATAAGATGGAAAATTTATGCGATAGAATTGAAAATGCTTATAAGGTTAATCTTTCGGATGTTAAATTAGAGTTGGAAGATAATATAAACTGGACTGAGCTTGAAAGCGAAGTGGATATTCTAAAGAAAAAATTACAAGGTATGGGAGCCGTTAATTTAGTTGCCATTGAAGAACATCAGGAACTCAGAGATAGATTTGAATTTTTAAGCCATCAAAAACAAGATCTCGAGGATGCACAACAATCATTACATAAGGCAATAATTAAGATAAATAGAACTATAACAATTATGTTTAAGGAAACCTTTGAACAAATCAGGGTAACTTTTGAAGAATTCTTTAAATTGCTATTTGGTGGTGGAAGCGCCAAGCTTTATTTAGTTGATGAAAAAAACGTTTTAGAAAGTGGAATTGAAATTATTGCCAGGCCTCCGGGTAAAAAACTTCAAAATATTAGTCTTATGTCTGGTGGAGAAAAAGCCCTTAGCGCTATAGCGTTATTATTCGCTGTATTTAAAGTTAAACCTAGTCCTTTTTGTGTCTTAGATGAAATAGATGCTCCTTTGGATGAATCAAATGTAGTTAGATTTACTCGTGTTTTAGCAGAATTTATCAGATCATCACAGTTTATTATAATTACTCACAATAAGAAGACGATTGATATGGCTGATGTTATGTACGGGGTCACTATGGAAGAAAGCGGTATTTCAAAAATAGTTTCAGTAAAGTTTATTGATTCGGAAGATAAAGAACCTGCCGCAGTTGGTTAATTGGCAACTTCAATTCTATTTCTACCTTTAGCTTTTCCTTTATAGAGAGCTTGATCAGCTCGTTTAATAAGTTTATTTTTGTCGTCTATATCAGGCGGTAGAGATGAAATTCCTATAGTTATCGTTAAATTACATTTTTTTTTATTATTATTATCGCAAAAATTATAAGTTTCAACAGCCTTCCTTATTCTTTCTGCTAGCCTTAGAGCATCTTCTTCTTTTGTGCGCATACATATTATCGCAAATTCTTCACCACCATATCTGGCAACCATATCAGAAGTTCTGGCATTGGCTTTTAAGGTAGAAGATATTTGTCTTAAAACCTCATCTCCGGCTTGGTGGCCATAGGTGTCATTAAATTGTTTGAAGAAATCTATATCAATAATCAGAAGCGATAAATTACTTTTATATCTATGTGATTTTTTAACTTCATTCGTTAGAATCTGCTGAAATTTACCGTGATTATAAAGGAGAGTTAATGAATCAAGTTCTGTCAATTTTTCAGTGTGTTCATAATGTTTGGAATTATCAATAGCAAGGCCAGCCTGATTTGCAAATAAACTAAGAATTCTTACATCATCTTTATCTATATTTTTTTTAGTAATAGGATTATCAGCTATTAAGACTCCATGAACATCATTTTTTCCCCGAAGAGGTAAGGAGATGAAGTCAGAAAGCTGAAGTGTATTTAAAAACTCTTTATTCACTTTTTTGGCTGAAGTTGAAATGGTTACTTTGTGCAGCATATTCTCAAGAGCAGTAAGAGCTGGGATACCTGCTTCTTCGTTAAGAGGTACAGATATTTTTCTAACTAAGCTCGATAGCCCTTTATTGATCTCCTTGCTGAGTTGTTCGTAGGATTGGACTAAATCAGTTAAATCCTTTTTTTCCTGTTTTATTTGATGCCAAATTTTATCTGGTTTCTGGCCACTTTTTGGGCCAATGGCCATTTTTCCAACAAGTTTTGTTTTTTCATTGTTTACCAGAAAAAGAAAGGCTCTGTCAAAACCTAAGCCTTCTTTAGCTGTAACACAAGTTAATATTGCATAAAGAATATGTTCCAGCTTAAGTGACGTACGCATAGCATTACCAATTTCATAAAAAAGGAAGAGTTCATGCCTGGCTTGTTTTAATTGTTTGAGGGTTTCTTTATATTTATTATTATTCATCTTTTAATGGTATACAAGTAGGATATAAATGTCAAGCCACAAAAGATATAACAAAACTATTGACAGAATCGAAACTTTAACATAATATATAGGCAACCTTCGGGATATGGGTGAAATTCCCAACTGGTGGTAAAAGCCCACGAGCCATAAAGGCAGAAACGGTTAAATTCCGTTGCCAATAGTAAAGTCTAGATGAGAGAAGGTTTATTTATAATATGTATTTATATCCCGGAGATTACTTCGGGATTTTTTATTAAGCGAAGCGCTCATAACTGATAGGTGCGAAATAACCCCACATCTTTGATGCGCGGGATAAGTTCAACCAGTAAATTTATGTTCACATCGTTTCATAAACTTAGGTTTCAAATATGATAGATAAAATTGAAGATATTTTAAAAGATTTAAAAAAAGGTAAGATGGTCATTGTAGTTGATGACAAAGATAGAGAAAATGAAGGTGATCTCGTCTTGCCAGCTGAGTATGCCACAAAAGATAATATTAATTTTATGGCTAGTTATGGCAAGGGTCTTATTTGTGTGCCTTTAGAGTCTAAACGTCTTAATGAATTGGGTATACCTCCAATGAGAAATGCAACGTCCCATGGGGAAGTTGATGCTTATAGAACCGATTGGGCTATGTCAGTCGATGCTAAAAAGAATGTTACAACTGGTATATCGGCAGCAGATAGAGCGCGCACTATTAAAACTCTCATTAATCCTAAATCAAAACCAAGAGACTTGATTAAACCAGGGCATATGTTTCCTTTAAGAGCTAAAGAGGGTGGAGTTTTGCTAAGAGCAGGTCACACTGAAGCCTGCGTTGATTTAATGAAATCTGCCAACCTTTATCCCGCTGGAGTTATATGTGAGATAATGAGCTCTAATGGTGAGATGGCTCGCTTGCCTGAACTTAAAAAATTTGCCAAAGAACATAAATTAAAAATATGTACCATTGAAGATTTAATAAAATACAGAACAAAAAGAACTCGGCTCATAGAATTAATCATTGAAACAAAACTACCAACTAAGTTTGGTAATTTCAAAATGTATCTCTATAGATCACTTATTGATAACTCTGAGCATGTTGCACTTACAATGGGACGTCTTACTGGTGAAGTTTTAGTGCGAGTTCACTCAGAGTGTCTCACCGGAGATGTTCTTTTTTCAAAAAGATGCGATTGCGGCCAACAACTGGAGAGATCTTTAGGTATGATTGAGAGAAGAAAAAAAGGTGTTTTATTGTATATGCGCCAAGAAGGCAGGGGCATAGGTTTAGCTAATAAGCTTAAGGCCTATCATCTTCAAGATAATGGCCTGGATACTGTTGAGGCCAATGAAGCCCTTGGTTTCAAGGCAGACTTAAGGGACTATGGAATCGGTGCTCAAATTTTAGCTGATTTAGGCCTTAAAAAAATACAGTTAATAACTAATAATCCAAAAAAAGTTGTTGGGCTTGATGGCTACGGCCTTACAATCACAAAAAGAATCTCGTTGGTTATAAAGCCAACTGCATATAACGATAGATACTTAAGAACTAAAAAAGAAAAATTGGGACATTTATTGGATATATAGTATAGATTCCCTCTACATTCTTTGAAAACCAAAGAATGGGGGACTAATTCGACCATATGATTTACGTGACTACCAAGAAACGTAAATCATGGTCTCATTAAAAGGAGGTAAGATATGATAAAGACAATATCAGCAGATTTAATAGCAAAGGGAAGTAAGTTTTCAATAATAGCTTCAAGATTTAATGAATTTATTACATCACGATTAATTGATGGGGCTGTTGATTGTTTGAAAAGGCATGGCGTAAAAGAGGCTGACATTAAGATTATCTGGGTGCCGGGTTCTTTTGAAATACCGTTTGTGGCTTCAAAATTAGTTGAAAAAGGCAAAGATGATGCTATTATTTGTTTGGGAGCTATTATAAGGGGTCAAACTCCACATTTTGATTACGTTGCATCTGAGGTTTCTAAGGGTATAGCTTCTCTGCAGGTTAAAGGTAAGAAACCTTTATCGTTTGGGGTCATAACGGCTGAAAATTTAGAACAGGCCATAGATCGCGCTGGTGCTAAGGAAGGCAATAAGGGGTACCAAGCAGCTTTGAGCGCTATAGAATTAGCTAATTTGCAGAAACTTATATAGGAGAGTAAATTGCGGAAGAGAACTAAAGCGCGAGAAATAGTTTTACAATTTCTTTATCAGCAGGATCTCAGAAAAGATGATTGGCTTAGCAATATATCAGATTTTGAAGCCCTAAATGAATCAGAGGATGATGTTGCTAATTTTGCTGTTAGTCTCATGAAGGGTACTCTTGAGAATATAGCCACCCTAGATGATTTAATCTCAAAAAGTGCTCAAAATTGGCAGTTAAAAAGGATGTCCATGGTTGATAGAAATGTTATGCGTATGGCCGCCTATGAGTTAATATATGAACCTGATATCCCAGCTAAGGTATCCATTAATGAAGCAATTAATCTAGCTAAAAAATATAGTGACGAGGAATCTGGGAAGTTTGTCAATGGAATCCTTGATAAAATTAAAAGAGATATAGATATTGGTGAAATTAAAGCAGAAAAATGACGACAAATACTTTATGCTTCAAGCGCTAGAGTTAGCTAACAAAGCTAAAGGAATGACTTATCCTAATCCCAGCGTGGGAGCATTGATAGTAAAGTCTGATAAAATTATTGCTAAAGGTTATCATCAGAAAGCTGGAGCTGCGCATGCTGAGGTTAACGCTCTTAAAAAAGCAGGCAAACTCGCTCGAGGAGCATGTATGTATGTTACGCTTGAACCTTGTAGTACATTCGGAAAAACCCCTCCTTGCACCCATGCAATTATTACAGCGGGCATAGATAGGGTAGTTATTGCTACAGCTGATTCCAATCCAATACATAGGCATAAAGGGATAAAAATATTAAAAAAACATGGAATCAAAGTAGATGTTGGTGTTTTAGGTCAAGAGGCAAGAAAAGTTAATGAAGATTTTAATAAATTCATGAAGCATAATAAACCTTTTATTACTCTTAAAATTGCTCAGACACTAGATGGTAAAATGGCTGCTTATACAGGTGATTCTAAATGGATAACTTCACTTGATAGTAGAAAAATGGCCCATGAATTACGTTTTCGTTCTCAAGCAATCTTAACTGGTATAGGCACAGTATTAAGTGATAATCCTAAATTAACAAACCGGCTATATTCAAAAAATAATAACCCCATAAGAATTATCTTAGATTCACAGCTAAAAATACCGCTTAATGCAAATATTCTTAAAGATAACTGTCCCAAGGTAATAATATTTACTTCTCAAAAAGCAAATCAAAAGAAATATAAGCAATTATCAATGCTTAAACATGTAGATATCATTAAAGTAAAAAAAACTGCAGCTGGATTATCTCTTAAAGAAATATTGAAGATATTAGGCGAGATGAATATTATAAATATACTTATAGAGACTGGGCCTAAACTTTTATCTTCTTTTATTAATCAAGATTTAGTAGATAAGATTATTTTTTTTATTGCGCCCAAGCTATTAGCTGACAAAAATGCCTTTGGTGTTGATACTGGAATGAAGAAAAAGATTTCTGAAGCAATATCTCTAAAAAATACTACATACAAAATTTTAGGCAATGAGATTATGTTGGAGGCCTATATATAATGTTTACTGGAATTATTAATCAAATTGTTCCTGTGGTATCCATTAAAGATTCAGCAGATAAAAAAATATTTTCAGTTAGAGTTAATAAATCAAGTGAAGTAATAACTTTAGGTGAAAGCATTGCCATTAATGGAGTTTGTCAAACAGTAAGTGCCATAAAAAGCAATGAGATATCTTTTTATGCTATGAAGCAAACTCTAACGGATACTAATATAAATAATTTACATATAACTGATATGGTGAATATTGAATTTTCACTGACGCCAATTAGTAAAATAAGCGGGCATTTTGTTACTGGCCATGTTGATTGCAAAGGTAAAATTATTAGAATTGAAAAGAAAAACGACGCAACTGCATTTCATATAAGCTTTCCCGATAACTTTAAAGGTTTAATTGTAGAAAAGGGGAGTATTGCCGTTAATGGAATCAGTCTTACGGTTTCAAGTATTGAAGATTCCTCTTTTACTTTTAATGCTATCCCTCAGACTTTAATGGCTACAACACTCCAGTATGCCCAAAAGATAGATGAGGTGAATTTGGAATTTGATATCCTCGCCAAATACCTAAACGCTAATAAGGGTCATGATATTAAAACTGATAAAGATAGTTCTAAAATTACCCTCGATCTATTAAGGCAAAAAGGTTTTATTTCTTAAATTATCTATTGACTTAACTTATTTAACTTGATATAGTTATATAATATTGATTTAAAATTTATATTGATGATTAAAGGATATAGTTAGATGAAGCGAAATGAGAATGCAAGAAGATTAGATAGGATTGCCGGTAGATATTTTTTTAAATTGTCTATGAATATTGTAAAGTGGCTGCCTAATTGCATGCTGTATCCTTTTTCACGATTTCTGGGCTATTTAGGCTTTTGGGCTGTAGCTAAATATAGAAAAATTACTCTTGATAATTTAAGGCAATCTTTTAAAGATAAAACACCTTCAGAAATTCGCAAGATAGCTATAGAAAGTTACTGCGAAATAACCTGGGGCGCCGCAGAAACCATAAAGCTTGCCTTCAATAAGGATATCCAGTCAAAATTAAAAAAGTTAGTTAAAGTAGAAGGTGCGCAATACCTTGATGATGAGCTAAAAAAAGGCAAGGGGCTTATCTGTATAAGCGCTCATTTTGGTAATTTTACTATCATGACAACCCGCCTAACATTAGAAGGGTACCCTTTTAACTTAGTTATGAGGTTTGCTGATGATGAAGCAGTAGCCAAGATGTGGAAAGATGCTATGAGCAATGTTGGGATTAATGCAATTTCGGCAAGGCCAAGAAGAAAAGCTGTAGTAGAATCATTAAAATGGCTAAGATCTGGCAAACCATTGTGTCTTCATTCCGATCAAAACAAAACCAATGGAGTATATGTTGATTTTTTTCACAGACC
>Ga0307992_1000757_pt1 | contig 20000 bp, 17 predicted proteins | sample EllFjometagen133_FD_203162 | JGI IMG/M metagenome (GOLD analysis project Ga0307992, IMG submission 203162) | Marine microbial communities from Ellis Fjord, Antarctic Ocean - #133 | ecosystem: Environmental > Aquatic > Marine > Unclassified | place: Southern Ocean | collected 2014-10-08
GCGCTTCAGCTCCTGCGCCAAGAGCCTGCCAAAGCACCACCATCTGAAATCATAGCGTATTTAGGATCCTCTTCCTCCCCGACAAAATAGTCGGGACTAATTCGAACTACAGCCTCTCCCGAAGTTTCGGGATCGGCTAAGTCTCATTGAGCAGGCACCCGCAATCGTTCGGTCTTTTCCCTTCGAGTACTCAGGACAAGTTATGTAAGACTAAAATAAAAAAAATTCTAAAAATCCGTTTCTTCCGGCGGCGGGGAAAAGGGGAGAGTAAAGCCCTTCTCATACAGGTGCCTTCGGGAAGGGAATGTTTTACTTTCAGTAAAACACCCACCCACCTAACTGTTTCGGTGCTCGGGCTTCTACGCCTTCGGCGTATCCGCTCCCTGCGCTCCGAATCTGTTCTCCCCAGAGAAAAATCCTTGCAGCGCAACGATTACCTTGGTATAATCCCGCCACATAGGAGGTATTGAAAAATGAGTAAGATATCGGATAAATTAATAAAGATTTTACGAAATAAGAAAACCGTCATCACTAAAGCTATTTTTTGGAAAATACCACATAATTCCGGTAAAGATGATATAAGATTAAAAATAGGGAGATACAAGAAATCTACCGAATCTTTTACACAAGACCAACCTGAGATTCTAGATCCTAAAAGCGAGCTGACTCTAGATACTGAAGAATTTGCTGCATTAATGAAATTCATTCAAGAACATTATGCGCCATTTAAGCAGGGCGTGAAAGCTTTTATTCCTTTAGATAAGCCATATGAAAAAGAAACTGCTCAACAGATTAGGGCTTTGTTTTCGATTCCCGATAAAGAAAATTTATTAAAGTTTATTCTTTCTAATGAAGTTATACCAGATGAATTGGCACTTGCCTTAGAACATGCAAAAAAACTTTCGGCGATAAAAGAATTCGAAAAATTGCTTAGTGAGGGGAAAGCGGAGCATGAATGGCAAAAATGGTTTATTTCCAATAGTTGGATCTTAGGAAGTGAATTTGTTAGAATCATCGACGAAAGACGTATAGACGTTCAAAATATCTCCGATTTCTTAATGGAAGCTTACGACGGTTTTCTAGATATTGTTGAGATTAAAAAACCTGGAGGTCAATTAGAATTTTGGTCAAAAACTATAGACCATGGAAATTATGTGCCTTCCTCAGATTTAACAAAAGCCATAACTCAAGCATCGAAATATATATATGAAGTTGAGCGTGAGGCTAATAGCGTTAAATTCCTTAAACGTGTGGGTAACATTAGAACGGTCAAACCTCGCTGTGTTCTTATATTTGGACGCTCAAAAAATTGGAATGATGAACAAATAGAAGCGTATAGGATTATGAATTCTGGCTATCATAATTTAACGATAATGACATATGACCATGTTATAGAAAGAGCAAAGAGAATAGTTGGGTTGAAAAGCCACAACAAAGCATTCTAGTTTCATCTATACTCCTTTCATATCCTCTCATCCTAACATCTCACCCCTCCCTACAGTTTTACTGCTCGGGATTCTACGCCTTCGGCGTATCCGCTCCCTGTGCTCAAAGTCAACTTTCCCCTTAAAAGAGGGAAGGTTATTCTATCGCTAAATAAAAGATATATCTGCATCTTTGCTTTATGCTACGCTCTGAAATATTGTAAATTAATACCTAGCCTGAATCCTTCTCATCCCTTTACATTTTAACATCCCACATTTATAGTTTTGACTTTCCTCATTTGTAAATGATACTACGGGTCTCCGCCTGCGGCGAATCTTCCGTTCCTCATTGACAAATGAGCCTCTCTGGATGTTTAAAATTCCAAAAGATGAGAAGGCTCATCTGAAAAATTAGGAGGTGTCAAGATGGTAGGAAGAAGATTTAAGTTAGCAGAAGGGTATAGCTTTTATATTCATTATCAAGGTAAGCAATGGTTTGCTAATAGGGTCTATTTTAATATTTCTCAAGTTCAAAATGTAATGCTTAAAGTTATGAAAGCTGGTAATCTCTCTAATTGTCCTATAGTAGCTATTGGGCAAGACGTAGCTTATAAATATCAAAAGGTTTGGTCTTGAACCCCGTTAGAAAGTTACTCTTATCATCCTTACATTCTTACAAACGGGTTTCTCTTTCTAACGGGGTGAAGAAGAAATACATTTTAAAGAGAAGGGTTAAGTTCCAGAAGGTGGTTAATCCTGAGTCTGAAAAGCATTATGATAATCTTCAACGATTGAATAAACTTAGGGTTAAGAACATAATACTAAAAAAGTATAGAACCGATAGCTTAAGGGAAGCTTTATCGCGTGTCAGCAGGAATACTTACTGGCGTAAATATTGGGCACAAAGAAGGTATGAAGAAAGGTGCTCTCGACAGTGCTTGGCTTTACTGGGTGGTTTTTATGTACTGTTTTTGGTGGTGGTTTGGGTCTTTAACCATTAGAATTTTGTTGTTGATAGTATTAAGTAAAAAGAAACCTAAATATTCGTTGTTTGCAATATTTCTGATATAATACTTAGGTGAAGAGACGTAGATTTCACCTATTTTCTGTATTAATCCTCGCAATATTTTTAATTACTCAGGCTGCATATTCCGCAGATGATTTTGTTTCTTCCCGGGTTAAAGACATATCCGACCGTAGCTACGAAGAAGCTGTGATTGGACTTTTAGATAATGCCCAAAAATCCATAGATATTTCTATGTATTCCATAAGTTTGGGGACAAATACTAACAACCCGGTAAAACTTTTGCTTAACGATTTATTAGAAGCAAGAGAAAGAGATGTTGAAGTTACTCTATATCTTAATACCCGCTTCAGAGATTCTAAGAAAGGTGGTAATTCTTTTGCTGAAAGCCTTATTTTCAAGAAATTGGAAAAGGCTGGAGTCCTTATTCATTTTATACCCTCTAATCGTAGGCTTCATGATAAGCTTATAGTCGTTGATAGCCGATATGTAGTTGAAGGCAGTGCTAATTGGTCTATCTCAGCGTTGAAGAATAATTTTGAATCTTCTACGCTTATTGATTCTTCCGACCTAGCCGAAGTAAAATTATCACGGCTTAGGAACTTTCTTATATCTTCGGTGTCACGTGACGAGAAACTAGATACTCCAGCCTATATAGAGAACCTACCTAAAAGCTTAAACCTATCGAAAGAGTTTCTTTTGAATAAAGAATATCTTTCTCGTATGGTTACTAGCTCTGATAAACGAGCGATGAGTCTTTATCTCTTGCTCTTGGCTCATAGTCAGGTTACAGGTAAACAGGAGTTTATAATAAGCTTAGAAGCTATGGCTTTAAGTTTAGGTATGCCTGATTCATGGACATATAGCGCTTTAAGGCGGCAAGTAATTAAAGTTTTAAAGAAACTGCAAAAACGCTATCAACTTATTGAGGTAAGCTTTGTTCATAGCCGGGATGCAAATGTTATACTTACAGATATTTCGGGGGATACTTTTGCTATATCTTCAGATTCGCTTATTCAGCCTGATAATGACAAATTGACTATGCGCCTGAAATTTCTTCTTATAATCCAAGTCTTGCTTAAAGAGGGGGGAGAAGACTTATATTCCATATCAAAAACTGCCCTTGCTAAGCGTTTTAATGTTAATCTATCAACAATCAAGGCTGCATTCAATGATTTGGAAGGGTGTGAAGAAGAGTAGGGTGTACCTTTATAGCCTGCCTGCCGGCAGGCAGGGACGTCTGCAAAAAAGGACGGTTCGATTTTTAAATAATTAAGTAGTGCATTCCTAGAAGTTCAATAGATAGGATTTTTGGAAGGGGTGATGATAGTGTAAACTATTATTCGCAAATTGAATAAAGCCGGTATTTGACATGTAAGTAAAAATGGCATATCCTCAAAAGGTAGTGTTACCAAATACTAACCTTTTTTAACTAGGAGGACATGCCATGAATAGACCTGTTAATTTTTCTAAGGATAATTTACCAGTACAATGGCAATATGTAAACAGGAATTTAAAAGAATTGGGTTTATGGGAAGAAGTAGAAAAAAGAGTAAAAAAGACCATAAAAGGAACTATTGAAACAATGCTCTGGGAAGAATACGATATAGCATTAGCACGGAAAAAGCACCAACGCTTAAATGGGGCTGTTGGCTATCGCAGTGGATCATACAAAAGAAGTATATCAACTACTCATGGTAGAGTTGATGATCTGAGAATGCCTAAATCTAGGAAGATAAGAGTAAGATATAACTGTTTAGAGTTATACCAACGTCGACAGGCAGAATTTGATGAACATATACTAAAGATTATGATATTAGGATTATCCAGCCGTAAACAGAAGAAGTTTTTTAAATCGTTTATGGGTGATAGCGTATCGCACACAACAGCTTCAAAGATAATGAATAAAGTAGCCGGTATGGTAAACCATTACCGTAATATGCCGTTATTAGATGAATACGAGTACCTATACTTAGATGCGATATGGGTACATGTAAAAGAGCTAAATATAAAAAGCAGGCCTATATTAGTCGCGTTAGGAGTTAAACCGGACGGCAGCAAGCATATCCTAGCATTTAAACTGGCAAAATCCGAATCAGAAGCCGAATGGTTAGGGTTAGTCAATGATTTATACAGACGAGGCATAACAGGATTAAAATTAAGCTTGATTGTATCGGATAATTGCCCAGGGCTTAAAAGCGCTATAAACTATGTTTACCCTTATACCGCTTTACAATTATGCACGGTACATAAGCTTCGCAATATTTTAAGCAAAATCGAAAACAAAACTCAAAATCGCAAGAAAGTTATGCGTCAAGCTTGCAAAATATTCAAATCAGAGACTAAAAAAGAGGCTATTGTCAGATACAATAGGTTTTTGAAAGAATGGGCATTAAAAGAACCAAGAGTAGTCAAAACGATGAAAAAAGATATTGAGTATTACTTTACATACTTTAGCTTCCCTGAGAATAAGAGAAAAACACTAAAATCAACCAATCCTTTGGAACGCATAAACAGAGAATTACGCAGGGTTACCCGTAGAATAGGTTATTTCCAAAGTCAGAAAAGTTTAGATATATTTACTTATTTAACCCTTAAAGAACAAGGGCTGATTATAGATAGGTCTTTTGAGGCTATGCCTAAACAAAATGAAAATATCGCTTCTTTAGAATTTGCGAATAAATCTTGACACTACTGGGGTGATCAGAACCTTGCTATTTATGGTGTTGAGGTGTAAGATTAAAAATGAGTGGAAATGAGGAATTTTTGGCTAGTAGTGGTATATTTTTTGTTTCTTTAATGTTTTTTCAAAAAATATACCACTACTAGCGTAAATTGTCAAATATAAAGTTTGCTTAGGGCGTGCAGACACTCGTTGTAAATCGTCACTTTTCGTGACAATCTGTCACACAAAGGTTGACTTTTCTGTGACAAAAATGTATAATATTGGATATGTATAGTATTGAGGATAAGATATTTAGGAAAATTTGTTCAAAAAAGAAGTCATGGGCTTTCTCCGCAGTAGATTTTAGGGATATTGCATCGAGGGATGCTGTGCGTCAGGCGTTAGTGCGTCTTCATAAAAAAGGCAATATTAGAAGGATTATAACGGGGATTTATGATTACCCTTCCTATAGCAATGTTCTTAAGCAATATATTAGCCCTAATATATCAAAAGTTGCTGATGCTATTGCACGTAGATGCGGCTGGAGTATACACCCTTCAAGCGATATCGCTTTAAATATAATTGGTATTTCTACCCAGGTTCCTAGCAAGGTTGTTTACTATTCAGATGGTCCACATCGTGGCTATGTGATAGGTAAAACAAAACTTACATTTAGACGTCGACTTAAGAGAGATATAGCGGTTAAGTATCCCGAGACAGCTTTGCTCGTGCAGGCCATTAAAGGTCTTTTACCCGGAGATATTAAGGATGATTGTCTAGTTAAAATGAAATCATATTTTAGTGATGATGAATTGAGTAATATATCAAAGGATCTCAAAAGTGTAACGGGAATAGTATATGATAAGATTAAACATTTATTAGGAGATAGTTTTGGATAAAGTCGCAAGAATGACACCTAAGGATCGTGAAGGTGTATTTCAGGAGTGTGCTGCAAGGCGTGGCGTGCGTGGCGTAGTTATCGAAAAAGACTTTTGGGTATGTTGGATACTTCAGAAGCTGTATGGCAATGATATGCTTTCTAAAAACATCATGTTTAAAGGAGGAACGAGCCTTTCAAAAGTATTTAATGTAATTGAGCGTTTCTCGGAAGATATTGATCTTGTGTTGAATTGGAATCTTTTAGAGATGAGCCTATTTCCTGAAGCGGGCTCTAACAAGGCTAAAAAATTATGGAAAGATGAGCTTAAGCAAAAGTCATGCAGGTATGTTGAAGGCACAATTTATCCGATTGTTGGTAAACTTATTGGTGAAGATTTGTGTGATTTGAGTATTGATGTTTCTAACGGTACCGCAAAAATATTTATTAAATACCCCCATAGCTTTACAGATGAATACATTCAAAATCGTATTCTTTTAGAAATAGGCCCTAGGTCGGCATGGAAACCGAATGCCATCTATAACATAAAACCATATTTAGCAGAAGAATTTCCAGAGATGTTTTCTGCTCCTATGGCAAAAGTGCATACTATAAAGGCTGAGAGGACATTTTGGGAAAAAGTATTAATACTACATCAAGAGCATTATCGTTTGGAAGATAAGCAACCAAGAGACAGATATTCCCGTCATTATTATGATGTTGTGATGATGTGTAAAAAAGGCATTAAGGATTCAGCCCTTGCTGATTTAGCGCTTTGTGAACAGGTTGTAGAGTTTAAGAAAAAATTTTTTCCATGTTCTTGGTCAAAAGACGATCTTGCGAAATCAGGCACTTTTACTTTGATGCCAAATAAATCTTTAACAAATGCGTTGAAAAAAGATTATGCTGGCATGGAGCAGATGATATTTGGTGAGTACCCAAATTTTGATGAGCTTTTGAGTGAGATAGGGGCGTTAGAGAAAGAATTAAATTCATGAACAAGAAAGAACTTTCAGAAAGAGATATTTGCACGAAGTATATCTTGCCTGCGTTGGTTAAGGCAGGGTGGGATGTTGAGCGTCAGGGTATATAGTTTAGAAACAAAGCACCCTTTAAAGTTAAGTAGTTGCTCCCATTCGAGATGTGGTATAATGTGAAATAATGTTAACTAATGTGAAATAAGGTATTTATAATGATTCTTAAAGATTATTTAACAGTCGAGCAAGTTGCGAAACAATTAGGGCTTACAGAATATAGGATTCGTGAGCTCATTCGTGAAAAACAAATCCGTGCGACCAAAATAGGTCAGTGGAGAGTAAAGCCAGAAGATTTAGAGGCTTTTATTGAATCAAGGACAAATAAGTGATATCAACAAATTCAAAACAAAAGAAGGTTTATGAAAAAGCAATAAAAAATTGGCCGGAAGATGACAGACCTCGTGAGAAGCTTTTGAAAAAGGGCGCAAGTACTCTTAGTGATTCTGAGCTTTTGGCTATTCTTTTTCGTACAGGCACGCGAGGAGTAAGTGCGGTTGATCTGGCACGAAAAGTAATTAAGAAATTTAAAACATTTCAAGATATGTCTCACACGGATGCGCGCGATTGGAAAGAATTTAAAGGATTAGGAAATGCGAAAATCGCTCATATTCAAGCTGCACTTGAAATCGGCAAGCGGTTTAGAGAGGATAAAGTAAAAAAAGGGAAACAAAAAATAAAATCGGCAAAGGATGTTATTGAAATATTAATGCCGCAGATGAGAGATTTGAAGACTGAAGTATTCAAGGTGGTACATCTTAACAGCAATAATCGAATTATAGATATTGTAGATGCGGCAATAGGCACAGTCAATCATGCGATGCCGATTGTGAGAGAGATTATCCATAGCGCATTGCAGAAATTTGCGGTGTCTATTATTTGCGCGCATAATCATCCATCAGGGAAAGTTGCCCCAAGCCTCGAAGATCGTGAATTTACAAAAGAGCTATTTAAGGCAGGCCATATTATGCAGATTAAAGTATTAGATCATGTCATAATCGGTGATAATAAATATTACAGTTTTGAGGATGAAGGTGTATTGGTTTATTAAATTTTGAAAGTGGAATCTTAATATAGAAAAGAGATAAAATAAATGAATAATTTTCAGGATAAAGTTAGTTTTATTTGGGACTTAGCAGACCTTCTTAGGAATGTCTATAAAAAGAATGAGTATCAGAAAGTAATTTTGCCATTCACAATTCTAAAAAGGTTTGATTGTGTTTTGGGTGACACTAAGAAAGCGGTTTTGGATACTTTTAATCAGTATAAAAAAGAGATCGATAATATGGAGCATTTATTGTTGAACTCAGCGAAGCATGATTTTTATAATTATTCAAAATATGATTTTCAAAGTCTTCTCTATGATCCTGAACATATTGAGCAGAATCTTTTGCATTATATTGATTGTTTTAGTAAGAATGTTCAGGACATCTTTGGCGACAATGGGTTCAATATTAAGCCACATATAACAAAATTAGCTAAGCATGGAATATTGTTTCTTCTAGTAAAGAAGTTTTCTGAGTCTAGAATTAATCTTCATCCAGACGTTGTTTCTAACCATGAGATGGGGACTATTTTTGAAGAATTGGTAAGGAAGTTTTCTGAGCAATCTAATGAGGAGGCTGGAGATCACTTTACACCACGAGAAGTTGTTGATTTAATGACTCATTTGATGTTTGAAGTAAGCGAGGTTAATGTCGAAGAAAAAGATGTTATCAAGACTGTATATGACCCTGCTTGTGGAACTGGGGGAATGTTGACAAGTGCGAAGAATTATATTGCGTCAAAAAATCCATCAATGGATGTTGTGTTGTTTGGTCAGGAGCTCTTAGAAGAAATATATGCTATCTGTAAGGCAGATATGCTAATGAAGGGCGAAAACTCAGAAAACATCAAAGGCCCTCTAAGCTCTTTATCCAACGACCAGTTTTCTGAGGAAAAATTTGATTTTATAATTTCTAATCCTCCTTACGGAAAGAAGTGGGAGCTTGATGAAGAGGTAGTTAAAGCAGAGGCTGAAAGGGGTTTTGATGGAAGATTTGGATCAGGTACGCCGAGAATAGGTGATGGACAACTGCTATTTTTACAGCACATGATTTCAAAGATGAAGGTAAATGGAGAAAAATCTCGAATAGCCGCAATTACAAACGGCTCGCCTTTATTTACTGGTGATGCAGGCGGTGGAGAAAGTGACACAAGAAAATGGATGATAGAGAACGATTATATTGAGGCAATAATAGCTTTGCCTAGCCAACTTTTTTATAATACGCCTATAAGTACTTATGTTTGGATATTAACTAATGAAAAACCAGCAGAGAGAGTAAAAAAAATACAGATGGTAGACGGGTCTTCTTTTTTTCAAAAAATGAGAAAAAGTTTGGGAAATAAACGCAACGAACTCAGCAATGACCACATTAGCAATATTGTTGACTTGTATAATGACTTTAAAGAATGTGAGTATTCAAAGATATTTAATTCTGAAGAGTTCGGTTACACCAAAGTAATAGTTGAAAGACCTCTTCAGCTAAATTATCAGGCATCAGAAGAACGACTTGAAAACCTTTATGGCATGAGTGCTTTTGCTAAGTTCTCAGAAAGTAAGAAAACTAATCCTGAATCAAAGCTCGAAGAAGAAACCAATGGAAAAGAGACGCAAGAAGCTATAATAACTGCATTAAAGAATATTGGGAATACTCTATATAAGAAATGGGAAGATTTTGAGCCAAAAGTCGAAGACTCTCTTAAGAAATTCAAATTCACACCTGCTTTTGTTAAAAACATTATATTAATATTATCAGAACATGACGAAACTGCAGAATATGTATTAGACAAAAAAGGAAAAAAACAACCAGACAGCAATTTGAGAGATTCAGAGAAAATCCCACTAAAACAAGACATCGAAGAATACTTCAAACGGGAAGTGCTGCCATATTACGCTGATGCATGGATGGACAGAAAGAAAGATAAGATTGGATATGAATTGAATCTCACACAACATTTTTTTAAATACACTCCACCAAGAGCATTAGAAGATATTGAAAAAGACATAAAAGTCGTTACCGATGCGATACAAGAATTGATTAAAGATAAAATATGAAAGCATATTCAAAATACAAAAAATCGCGGATCGAGTGGGTAGGAGAAATTCCGGAGGAGTGGGCAGTCCATAGATTGAAATTTAGTGCGTTTGTTAATCCCCCTAAGCAAAGAGTTTTAAGGGATAAGAGAAAAGAAGTGTCATTTCTGCCTATGGAAAGTGTATCTGTAGAAGGTGACTACGATAAGGACTCCGTTGCTCAATATGGAGATGTTAGTTCAGGATATACCTATTTTGGGAATAAAGATGTATTAGTGGCTAAAATTACTCCCTGTTTTGAGAATGGAAAGGGAACTATTGTTGATGATCTTGTTAATCAAATGGGATTTGGAACTACTGAATTTCATGTATTAAGGTCTTTAGCTCATGTAAATCCAGAATATTTATTCTATTTTAGCAGAACACATATGTTTAGAATAATTGGTGAAGCTTTCATGCAAGGCGCTGCTGGACAAAAAAGGATAACCACAGACTTTACAAAAAGTTTTCCAATGACTAACCCACCAATTGACGAACAAATTCAAATTGCTAGGGTTTTAAGAGCTAAATTAAATGAAATTAACTTAGTCATCGATGAAGATAAAAAACTAATCGAACTTCTTAAGGAAAAAAGAATTGCATTAATTGATCATGCCGTAACAAAAGGACTTGACCCCAACATTAAACTAAAGGATTCAGGGGTTGATTGGATTGGACAGGTGCCAGCAACTTGGGTTGTGAAAAAATTAAAATTTGTAGCAAGAATTAAAACAGGCGATAAAAACACGGAGGATCAGCAACCTGAGGGAAAGTATCCTTTTTTTGTGAGGTCTCAGACAGTTGAAAGACTGAATACTTTTACTTTTAATGGGGAGGCAGTATTAACGGCAGGCGATGGGGTTGGGGTTGGAAAGGTATTTCACTATTACAATGGGAAATTTGATTATCACCAAAGAGTTTATGGAATTACTAATTTTAAAGAAGTCCTTGGGAAATATGCATTTTATTATCTTAAAAATAATCTTATCAAGGAGATGTTGAAATATAACGCAAAATCTACAGTTGATAGCTTGAGGCTTCCTATGTTTCTAAATTTTGTCATGACATTTCCGGTAGATGTTGATGAACAAAAAGAAATTATAGAATTTCTGGATAAGGAGACGTCTAAGATTGATAGAACTATTAATAAGATTGAAGAAAAGATAAATCTTCTTGAGGAGTATAAGAAGTCGCTTATTCATCATGTGGTGTTTGGAAAGGTTGACGTGAGGGGTGTTGCAGCATGAGAGCTGATGAGACTAATTTGTTGAAGTTTTTGAATGGGCCTAAGCAGTTTATTATTCCGATTTATCAACGGACTTATAGTTGGACACAATTGGAGTGTCGGCAGTTGTGGAATGATGTTGTTAGAGCTGGAAAAGATGATTCTATTTCTGGTCATTTTGTTGGGTCTATTGTTTATGTTGAGAAGGGACTTTATCAGATTTCTGCTGTGCCTAAGTTTTTGGTTATTGATGGTCAGCAGAGGCTTACGACCATATCCCTTTTGTTGTCGGCGTTGAGTAAGGCTGTTAAGGATAGTGGTGATTCTCTTGACATGAGTTCTGAGAAACTTAAGAGTTATTATTTGTTAAATGATAAAGAAGATGGTGACCTGAAATATAAATTGGTTCTAACGAAGAGCGATAAGGATACCTTGTTTAAGGTTGTTGACCATAAGGATTTGACGGATGATGATTCGTTGAGGCTCAAGGATAATTACGAGTATTTTGTTGAGCAGATTTCTAAGTGTGATTTAGAGGTTGTTTATCAGGGAGTTGCTAAGCTTATTTTGATTGATGTGTCTCTTGATAGGGAGAGAGATAATCCTCAGCTTATTTTTGAAAGTCTTAATTCAACTGGTCTTGAGCTTACTCAGGCTGACTTGGTTAGGAATTATATATTGATGGGTCTTGAAAAGAATGAGCAGGAAACACTTTATTCTGATTATTGGTTTCCTATGGAGAAGAATTTTGGTCATGCTGAGTATTCTGATTTGTTTGATAGGTTTATGAGGGATTATTTAACGATTAAGACGGGTAAGATTCCTAATATTAAGGATGTGTATTCGGCGTTTAAGGCTTATGCTCAAAAGTTTGATAGTATGAAGGACTTAGTTGAGGAAATTTTTAAGTATTCCAAGTATTTTGTGAGTTTTGCTCTTGAGCGAGAAGAGGATTCAGAGATTAAAGAAGTTATTCGGGACATTAATACGTTAAAAGTTGATGTTTCTTATCCGTTTTTGCTTCAGGCTTATGAAGATTATAGTCAGGAGATATTGTCGAAGGAAAAGTTGCTTAAGATGTTGAGGTATATTGAGAGCTATGTTTTTAGGAGGGCAATTTGTGGTATCCCAACTAATTCTCTCAATAAGACGTTTGCTAATTTGTATAAGGAGATTAAACAGGAGAATTACGTTGAGAGCTTTATTGCAAAGATGCTTTTGAAGGATTCTTATAGGCGTTTTCCGAGAAACAAGGAGTTTAAAGAGCAATTGCTGATTAAGGATGTTTATAATCTTCGTATAAGAAATTATTTGTTAAATAAGCTTGAGAATTATGATAGAAAAGAGCGTGTGATTGTTGAGGAGTATACTATTGAGCATATTATGCCTCAGAATGAGAACTTGTCTAAGGAATGGAGGCAGGAGCTTGGTGATAATTGGGAAGATATTCATGATAAGTATTTGCACACGATTGGCAACTTGACTCTTACTGGCTATAATTCTGAATTAAGCGATAGACCGTTTAAGGAAAAAAGAAACATGAAGGGCGGGTTTGCTGATAGCCCAATAAGGCTAAATAAGATGATTGCACTTCTTGAGTGTTGGAGTGAGAATGAAATTGTTAAGAGGGGGACAGCTCTTTCAACATTAGCTCTTGCTTTGTGGGATTGTCCTGAATTAGAAAAAGACGTAATTGATAAGTACCGGACTATTGAACAGAGGGGAGATAAAACATATAGCCTTGATGACCATTTACATTTAGCTGAGGGTAGTCCTATGTTTTCTTTGTATCAGGAGTTAAGAAAGAGGATTTTAAATATTGATTCGTCTGTTACTGAGGAGATTTTGAAGCTTTATATTGCGTATAAGGCTAGTACAAATTTTGTTGATATTGTGCCTCAAAAAAGTAGGCTTAGATTGTCGCTAAATATGAGGTTTGATGAAATAAATGACCTGCAAAATATTTGTAAAGATGTTACGGATAAGGGGCGTTGGGGTAACGGAGATGTTGAAGTTGGGATATCTTCAGTTGAAGAAATAGATTATGTAATGTCACTAATCAAGCAGGCCTTTGAAAAGGTCTCAGAGGAATAAAGAAAAATGGCTACTGATACTTCGGAAAAGGGTTTTCAAAGAGATATTGTTAATCATCTTGTCTCAACTGGTTATGTTAAGCGAAATTCTATTGATAATTTCAGTAAGGCTTCGTGTCTTGATCCTGAGCTTTGTTTGAAGTTTGTTGAGGAGACTCAGGATAAGGAATGGAAGAGGTGGAAGCGTTTATATAAAGACCAAGCTGAAACAAAGTTTTTGACGAGGCTTGTTAAGGAGATAGATAAGAAGGGGACTATTCACATTTTGAGAAATGGTTTTAAGGATGCTGGTTGCAATTTTACCCTTTTCTTTCCGAAGCCTAATAATAAAAAGAATCCTGATTTATTTGGTAAGTTTGAGAAGAATATTTTTTCTGTTGTTGATGAGCTTGAGTATGAGGATAGAGAAAAGGGGAACAGACTTGATTTAGTTATTTTTATTAATGGGTTGCCGGTAATTGCTATTGAATTGAAGGATACCTTTTCTCAGGGAGTGGAGAAGGCAATTAAGCAGTATAAGGAGGATAGAGACCCAAGAGAGCCAATATTTTCTAAATGTCTGGTTCATTTTGCTATGAGCGATGAAAAGATTTTTATGGCAACAAAACTTGAGGGTTATAAGACGAGATTTTTGCCGTTTAATAAGGGGCTTGATAATCCTGATGTTTCTAATGATTATAAGACTTCTTATTTGTATAACGATATTTTTCAAATCAATAAGCTTTCAAAGCTTATTTCCAGTTTTATATATTTTGATATTAACGATGAAGTAATTATTTTTCCAAGATTTCACCAGTTGGATTGTGCAAATAGCCTGTTGGCAGATGCTAAGCCAGGAAAGAATTATTTGATTCAGCATAGTGCTGGTTCTGGAAAGACCAAGACTATTGCTTGGCTTTCTCATGGCTTGATTAATAAGTTTAACAGGCTTGATAATCGTATTTACGATATGGTTATTGTGATTTCTGATAGGAAGGTTATTGATAAGCAGTTGCAGGATCAGGTTCAGCAGATTGAGAAGGTTAAGGGTATTGTCGAAAAGATTGACAAGAGTTCTGACCAGCTTAAGGAGGCCTTAAAGACTGGTAGTAATATTGTGGTTACGACTATTCAGAAATTTCCTTATATTCTTAAAGAGATGGGAGATTTGCCTGAACGTAAATATGCTGTGATTATTGATGAGGCTCATTCTTCTCAGACTGGGTCTATGGCGAGAAAGATGAAGCAGGTGCTTTCGACTAATAGTTTGGAAGAGGCTGAACTTGTAGATTCAGAAGATTTGGATGATGTTGATGAGGAGATTCTTAAAGATGTTGAGTCTGCTAGGAATCTTAAGAATATTAGTTTTTTTGCGTTTACGGCGACTCCTAAGAATAAGACTTTGGAAATGTTTGGTTGGGAAGATGATAAGGGAGAGTTTCACCCGTTCCATTTATATTCTATGAAACAAGCTATTGAGGAAGGTTTTATTTTAGATGTTTTGAAACATTATTTGAGTTACGAGACTTATTTTAAGTTGTTTAAAAAAGCTATTGATGACCCTGAGTATGACGAGAAGAAAGCTAAGTTGCTTCTTAGGAATTTTGTTGAAAAACATCCCGTTGCGATTTTGCGTAAGTCTTTGATTATGCTTAATCATTTCATGAATTCGTCGAGCCTTAAAATTGGTGGAAAAGCTAAGGCTATGGTTGTTACTCGTTCAAGGCTTCATGCGGTGCTTTATAAGAAGGCTTTTGATAAACTTATCAAGGAAGAAAAGTACGGTATTAAGACGTTGGTTGCTTTTACTGGGATTGTTAAGCATGACGAACAGGAATATACAGAGAATTCTTTGAACAATCTTTCTCCGAAGAAGACTATTGTCAATGCGTTCAAGGATGATAATTATAAGATTTTGATTGTTGCTAATAAGTTTCAGACTGGTTTTGATCAGCCTCTTTTACATACGATGTATGTTGATAAGTTGCTTAATGGTATTATGGCTGTTCAGACGTTGAGTCGTGCTAATCGGATTTATCCAAAAAAGAATGATACTTTGATTCTTGATTTTGCTAATAAGACTGAGGTTATTCTTAAGGCGTTTAAGCCTTATTATGAGGCGACTTATCTTAAGGAGGCTACTGACCCACATAAGTTGTATGAGCTTGAGGAGAAGTTGCTTGATTATCAGGTGTTTGAAGAGGGCGAGGTTGAAAATTTTGTTAAGAGTTATAAGAAGGGTGTGCCTCAGCCGAAGCTTCATGCAATACTTAGTCCGATTGTGCAGGAGTTTAAGAAGAAGACGAAGAAACAGCAGGTTGAGTTTAAGAAGACTTTGAGGCGGTATCAGAGTATTTATTCGTTTTTGTCGCAGTTGATTCCTTTTTCTGATGTTAGGCTTGAGAAACTTTTTATTTTTAACAAGTTTTTGATTAAGAAGCTTCCTACGATTAATAATCCACTTCCGTTTACTGTTCTTCAGGATGTGGATATGGATTCGTATAAAATTGTGAATAAGGGCGAGAAGGGTATTAAGTTGTATGCGGAGGGTGGTTTAAAGCCTGTGTCTGATTCTGTTGGTGAGTATGCTCCAGAAATAAGCACGAAGCTTTCAAAGATTTTGCAGGCTTTGAATGATGCTTTTGGGACAGATTTTACAGATGACGACAAAGTATTTCTTGGCAGAGTGAAAGATAACCTTATGGGTAATGAGGACTTGCTAAATAAGATTGAGCATAATTCTAAAGAAAATGTAAAAGCAGTTTTTGATAGGTATTTTAATGATGAAATGACAAAGCTTCTTAACAGCAACATGAAGTTCTATAAGAGGCTGGTAGATAATGAAAAGTTGAAAAACAGGTTGAAGACTTCATTGTTAGACTTAGTTTATTTTGAGTATAAGAAAAGCAAAAAGTAATTTAAGGGGTAATTATGCCTGATGGTGGTTTTTTAGTTAAGTTTGTTGATGGGGAAGGAAAGACAGAAGATCATCGTTGTTATGAAGTATCTTTTAGCTTTGATGCGTGGACGTATAAGCTAAACAATGAAGGGCCAAAACATTTTCCACCATTAACAAAGACAGAAGTTATCCCTGAAGAGAGATGACTTTTTAGTAAAATCAAAGATCAAGTTGCTATGGTTTGGGTGAAAACGTAAAATTTATGAGATTGTATGTATATTAAGAAAATCATTATAGAAAATTTTAAATGTTTTGAAGGTAGATTTTGCCTAGAATTTAATAAGAGGCTAAATATTTTAGTAGGCGATAATGAGGCTGGCAAGTCAACTATTTTAGAAGCAATTCATTTAGCTCTTACGGGGTGGTTTCGTGGTAGATATTTAAGATCAGAATTGACCCAAGCTCTTTTTAATAATAATATAGTAAAAAAATATTTGGCCAGTTTAAGAACTGGTAATCCTCAAGCGCTTCCGTGTATATCTATTGAATTATTTTTTGAAATTGAGAATGACTCGACTAAAGCACTTTTTGAGGGGAATGGCAATAGTGAAAGAGTAAAAGCGTGTGGTGTTCAATTCAAAATATCTTTTAACGAAAAATATAGAAACGTATACAATATTGCTGTGAATAGCGATGAAAAGCTAGATTCATTGCCTATTGAATACTATGATTTTTCATGGGCTTCATTCGCACGAGATGAGGGGGTAACACCTAAGACCATACCGCTTAAATCTCACCCCATTGATTCTTCTGATAATCGCTATCAGAACGGTTCAGATATATATCTCTCTCGTATTATCAGGGATCTTCTTACTGATGAGCATATTGTAAATATATCTCAGGCTCATAGGAAATTAAAGGATTTATTCTCAAACCATGAGGCAGTTAAAGCAATAAATGAAGAGCTCAAAAAAAAGAAGGTCTCTGACAAGAAAGTGGAGCTATCGGTTGATGTTTCAACAAAAACAGCTTGGGAGTCAAGTTTAATTACATATTTAGATGACGTCCCTTTTAATTTTTCAGGTAGGGGCGAACAATGTCTTGTAAAGACTAGATTGGCCTTAAGTCATAAAAAAACAGAACAAGCTAATGTTTTGCTACTTGAGGAGCCAGAGAATCATTTGTCTCACTCTAGACTCAATAAATTAATTAAACATATTAAAGATTCATATGATGATAAGCAAATAATTATTTCTACTCATAGTAGTTTTGTGGCAAATAAATTAGGCTTGGGAAATCTAGTTTTGCTTAATTTTGATAGGCTATCTTTGAAGAGAAGTAAAATAAGATTATCGGATTTGAGTCAAGAGACAAAACAATATTTCGAAAAACTTTCAGGGTACGACACCTTGCGTTTGATTTTATGCCGAAAAGCTATTTTAGTTGAGGGCCCCTCTGACGAGTTAATTGTGCAGAAGGCTTATATATTGAATAAAGGAAAATTACCAATTGAAGATGAGGTTGACGTCATTTCTGTAGGAAATTCTTTTTTGAGGTTTTTAGAGATAGCTAAGAAAATAAAAAAACCTGTTATCGTCGTAACTGATAATGACGGCAATTTTGATAAAAAGGTTAGTAAGAAATATAAGCAATATAAAGATTTACCAACTATAAAAATATGTGCGGATAAAGACAATAATCTAAGAACTTTAGAACCTCAAATAGTTTATGCAAATAAAGACCATTTAGATATTTTAAGAGATATCCTATGTGTTGATAAAAGCTCATATCTGGATGAGAAGTCTATAAGCAATTATATGGAAGAGGATAGCAACAAAACAGATTGCGCTTTGAAAATATTTAATACAACAAATAAGGGTATAAAATTGCCCCAATATATATTGGATGCGATTAATTGGGAATATGTGCAAGAATAGACTAGTCGTTGCTGCTGCAGGCTCCGGGAAAACAACCTACCTTGTAAAGGAAGCTCTGAAAATAAAAGACAAGAATGTTCTTATCACTACTTTTACCGAGGCTAATGAGGAAGAAATTAGGACAAAATTCATTCAGGATAGAGGCTTTATCCCTAGTAATGTTAAGATTCAAACCTGGTTTTCTTTCCTTTTGCAACATGGTGTCAGGCCTTACCAAGGCATATTAAATGATGAATTACATGATAGGAAGTTAGGGTTTCATCTAACTGAAAAACCTTCTGGTTTTCGATATGTGAATAGTAATGGAAAACCAGTTTATTGGGGCGAAAGCGATTTTTTCCATTACTACTTTACTAAAGATTTTAAAATTCATTCTGATAAAATTTCAAAGTTTATAGTGGCTTGCAATAAGGAAATGAAAGGCGAGATTGTTGGTAGGATATCTAGGATCTATCCAAATATATTTGTTGATGAGGTGCAGGATTTAGCTGGATGGGAGTTAGAAATTTTAAGTTTACTTTTCAAGGCAGGATCGCAAATTCTATTGGTAGGCGACCCAAGACAAGTCACTTATCTTACTCACCATCCCAGAAAACACTCAAAGTATAAGGATGGAAAAATTGAGCAATTTATTGGAGAGAAATGTCGAGATGGGGTTTGCTATATTGATAGGTGCATACTGAATAACACGCATAGAAATAACTTATATATTTGTGATTATTCTTCGAGATTATTTCCGATAATGAATCCGTGTAAGCCTTGTGTTTGTAAAGCTTGTAGAAATTATAAGGTTGACCATGAAGGGATATTCATTGTGAGAGAGAATGGTGTGAAAGAGTACTGCAAAGAATATAATCCAGTTATTTTACGTGAGAAATCATCAGTTTTTCCTGAATGGAATTTTGGGAAGTCGAAAGGATTAACGTTTGAGAGGGTATTGATTTATCCAACTATTCCAATCAAGAAATGGATGGTAGACAATACTGCAGAACTATTTCCAATGAGTCGATGTAAATTCTATGTGGCACTTACGAGGGCAAAATATAGCGTGGCGATTGTTTATGATTATGCGGGTGATGAAGAAATAGAAGGCGTTAAAAAATACAATGGTAATCTTAATGGAATAAGATAATATCTACCGAATACCCTTCCTCGGCAATCGCAGTCGTCCGGCTTCATCCGCCTTTGGCGGATTTCGCGTCGTTCTTTGTGCGCTTGCCTTCACCCACCCTAAGAAAAGAGGTAGACTCCATATTTTCCCCGCCGCCGGAAGAAACGGATTTTTAGAATTTTTTTTATTTTAGTCTTATATAACTTGCCCTGAGTACTCGAAGGGAAAAGACCGAACGATTGCGGGTGCCTGCTCAATGAGACTTAGCCGATCCCGAAACTTCGGGAGAGGCTGTAGTCCGAATTAGTCCCGACTATTTTGTCGGGGAGGAAGAGGATCCTAAATACGCTATGATTTCAGATGGTGGTGCTTTGGCAGGCTCTTGGCGCAGGAGCTGAAGCGCGATGAGCGCGAAAGCCCGAGCACAGAGACTGCTACAGAGCGAGCGCCAAGCGAGCGACCAAGCGAAGCCCCGGCCCTAGCCGGGCAAGCGGTGCTGAGCCACCCACCAAGCCCGCCCCAGCGGGCGGATGCATCATGCTATCTCAGTCAGTTCTGTCTGGAATACAGTAAAAAGGAAAGGTTTGGAGAATTTGTAAAGAAGGAACCAAGGGTCA
>Ga0307992_1000758_pt1 | contig 19983 bp, 33 predicted proteins | sample EllFjometagen133_FD_203162 | JGI IMG/M metagenome (GOLD analysis project Ga0307992, IMG submission 203162) | Marine microbial communities from Ellis Fjord, Antarctic Ocean - #133 | ecosystem: Environmental > Aquatic > Marine > Unclassified | place: Southern Ocean | collected 2014-10-08
CACAAACTTCAACTGGTAAAATAGCAAGTGTTTATGAAGAGTTAAAAGAAGAAGGATATACCGACATAATAACAGTTGTTATATCATCAAAATTAAGTGGTACATATCAGGGAGCAATTCTAGCTAAAGATATGGTTCCTGGCATCAATGTTTATGTAATTGATTCAAGAACTGTTTCATATGGTGAGGCATATTTAGTCATAGAAGCAATCAAAATGATCAAAGCTGGAAGTAAAACAAGAGATATCATTGATAAATTAGAGAAAATAAAAGATAATATATATATATATGTCTTAGTGGATACATTGAAGTATCTCGTGAAGAATGGTAGATTATCTGCAACAAGTGGATTTGTAGGTACTTTGTTAAAGATTAAACCATTATTATATATACAAAAAGACGGTAGTTTGGTTCCTTTTGAAAAAATTAGAACTACCAATAAAGCTCAAGCGAGATTGATTGAAATTATTCATAACGATATAGAAGGTAAAGATGTTATAGTATTCATTGTTTATACTAACAATGAGGAAAAAGCACTAGAAATTAAGCAACAAATACTTCAGTCAAGACCTGATGTCACTATTGAAGTAGTTCCGCTTACTCCGGTTGTTGGCGCTCATGCTGGTCCAGGGACATTAGGCGTAGGATACATTGTAATTTAGAAAAGGATGTGTGCAGATGGTTTCACCAAAACAAGTAATAAATGAACTTCTTGTTGATGTATTTAATCACATATTGAATATCGAAGGAGTTACACTTAAAAAATGGGGCGTAAAACTCTCAATGACAGAGGTCCATGTATTAGAAGCAATTCGGAGTTCTGAAATTCCAACCATGGGTAATGTTGCCAGCAAATTGCGAGTTACATTAGGTACACTCACAACGTCAGTAAATGTCTTGGTAAAAAAAGACTATGTTGTGAGATATCGAGACGAAAGCGATAGAAGAAAAGTGTTATTAGAACTTAATGAAACTGCTGTAGATGTATTAAAGGTTCACGACAAATTTCATGATGAAATGATTGACTCGTTATTTAATGATTTAGAGTTAGAGAAGGATAAAGTATTAATGAAATCTTTAGAAAATATCAGTGAATATTTTAAACAACGCTACTAAAAAGCTGAAAAAACCAAGAGCATCTTTGAAGGTGCTCTTTTTTCTATAAAAAACTAAATTTTCTTTGACTTTTATACTATATAAGTTATAATATTAGTGACATAAAAAGTTTGGGGGTTAGGCAAATGATTCAATATGTTTATGGTATAGATATTGGGGGAACAAATATCAAGTTTGGTCTTTTTTTGTTGTCTGAAATGAAGATGATATATACATATGAAACACAAACTCCATTTGATAATCAGGAAACAAGTCTTTTTATTAAAATTATTGAAACAATCGTTATAATCAATAAGGAAAATCAAATTAATATGTTGAATATTGTTGGTATTGGAATGGCTATACCATGCCCAGTTAAGAATGGTTATGTAGAACATTGTTCTAATTTAAATTGGGATCATATGAATATCTCTAATATGCTCAAGACTTATTTACCAAAGCATGTAGAAGTAACCGTTTCTAATGATGCTACAATTGCCGCATTGGGAGAAAGCCAGAGTTTTGAAAAACCATATAATAGTGTAGTATTTTACACATTGGGCACTGGAGTTGGTGGAGGAATAATTATCGACGGGAAAATTCATGAAGGTTATTCTGGATTTGGTGGGGAAATTGGCCATATGAAAGTATCTAATGAGCCAACTGAAATCATTTGTGGATGTGGATCCAAGGGATGTCTAGAACAAGTTTGTGGTACAGCTGCAATTTTTAGAAATGTAAGAGAACTTGCTAAAACTGGAAAAACAAGTTTGAATCTCGATGAATTAACCGTGAAAAATGTATTTGATGCTGCAAAATCTGGAGACATTATAAGTCTAAAAGTTGTTAATAATGTTGCTGAGTATGTTGCAATAAGTGCAAGTGTCTTGGCTGTTGTCGTTGATCCTGAAGTTTTTATTATCGGAGGAGGTATTTCAAAGGCAGGAGATTTTCTTTTAGACCTCATTGTACAACACTATAAAAAACACGCTAGATTTTCAACATACAAAATACCGTTTATATTAGCCAAATCGGGAAATAATGCTGGGTTTATTGGTGCAGCATATTTAGTAAAAAATAAAATAATGAGGGGATAAGAAAGATGGAAGAACTGGAAGATAATAACCACCTGTGTAGGGTTATTCACGGAATTGCAGCAACAGGAAAAATAAAGATTTTTAATTCACAAAACGAGACAAACAAAATACATTTATTAGAGTTTAAAAAATATTTTTATGAGTTATCTTGGGAAACTGTCGATGAACAGATTAAATATACTCAAATTAAAGAGGCTAGTTCAAAAAACAAAGGTGAAACATATGATCTATTGTCTTCACTTTTTTTTACGTTTGATACATCAAAAATTAAATATAAGTTCATAAAATACGTTGTAATAGATCATATTGATGTCCCTATCGCTTATAGAAAAGCTGTTGACTTGTATTTGGAGAATTATTCTGATGAAATTGGGGAGAAATTTGCGAAAAATCTGGACGAACTTCAAAATTTCATAGATGAATTTACATTTAGATTAATGACTAGATATGAAATGTCATTGGTTAAAAGATTTTTAAAAACTGTTGATGGTGAATTTATTCTATTTGTAGATGATTTTAAAAAAGAATATTTATATAATTTGCCTAAAGGAATTCAAGGTATTATTTGTCGCAGAGCCGAAAATGAAAAGTTAGCCTATTCACTAGCTCGTGAATTTGAATTACCACTTGCTATTCATGATTTTGATTACATGGATAATTCTTTAGTTACAATTGATGGGTTGAATAATAAAATTATCATTAATCCATCAGAAGAAGAAATTCAAGAATACCAAGGCATAATAAATCAGCGAACATACCAAATTGGTGAAGATTCTAGTTATCAGCCATCCAAAATTAATATTTATGCACCCATGGTTGATATGCGAATGTTAGACAAAGTCGCTTATGGCAATTGGTATGCGGGTATCGCCCCTTTTAAAACAGAATATATGTTTGTAACTAAAGGTATAATGCCAAAAGATGAAGAGCAATACAAACTATTTTACGATATGTTTACTGCGATGAAAGATAAGGAAGTATTTATTCGACTTCCAGATTTACGTCCAGAACTACCAATCGCGTATTTTGGAGATATATATACCGATCCACAGACGTTTTTAATGTATGAAGATATATTTCAAATTCATCTAAAAGCGATTATTAAGGCAGCTGAAAAAACAGGCACACAAGTTAATATAGCGATACCCATGGTACGTATGAGTGAAGAAATATTTTTTTGGAAAGAACAATTTGCTGATGCCTCTTTTGAATCAAAAATAGATCATGTGAAATTAGGCGTCATTTTTGAAACCGAATCGGCTTATGAGTATTTTGATGAATATAAGCAGATGGACTTTGCAATGATTGAACTCAATGATTTAGTTGAGGAAATATCGGACAACTTCGACAGATACAGTCATATGTCAAAGAATGATATCATAGAAACATTTTGGCCAAATATAAAAGACCTTCATCAATATTTGAGAAGTTATAAATTACAGGTTAAGCATATCTTAGCCGGAAACTTTTTAACCAATCCCGAAGTATTTAGAAAATTCTTAAAATCAGGATTTACAGATTTTTCCATACCTATTAGTCAGATAAAGTCTATCGAAAAAGTTATTAAGGACCACAATGACACTAGAGGTAGGTATATTGGTGTTGCTGCCCGGCGCATGGAAAAAAGAGAAGCATGGAATATTACATTGATTCTTAGGGAAAAAAGAAAAAGAGATAAGAAAATGGCTAAAATTGAAGAGAGAATATTGAAGAAAGATGCCCTAGCAAAACAGCGTAGAGATGACAACAAAGCCAAAAGAGAACAAGTTTTAGAATTTATTTTAGCTGAGAAAAAGAAGAAAGACCAAGAGGCAGCTAAAAACAATAAAAACAATCAAATCATTAAAAAAAATAAAATGAGCAGATAAATTGACGAAAGGGTTGCAATTGCCCTTTTTTTAATATATAATAATACACGCTCGTGTGTAAACATGAGTAAGGCTGTGAAATGGAAGGTTGTTGACACACGGATAGCCGTTGTCTACGTGTTAAGTTTTTCCGTGGAGCAAGTCTATACAGGATTATAGGCGAAAGGAGCTATTAAAATGGCAAAAGATGTAATTAAAATTCGTTTGAAGGCATATGATCACAGATTACTTGATCAAGCTGCAAAAAAGATTGTTGACAGTGCACTTAGAACTGGAGCTACAGTTCAAGGTCCAATTCCTCTTCCAACTGAAAAGGAAATCTTCACAATCCTACGTTCACCACATGTTAACAAAGATTCACGTGAACAGTTTGAACGCAGAACGCACAAGAGATTAATTCAAATCATTGATCCAAACCCAAAAACAATTAGTGCATTAATGGATATCGATCTACCATCAGGTATTGATATTGTATTGAAAAAATAACCATATAAAGAAAGAGGTAAAATTATGGCCAAAGGAATCTTAGGTAGAAAACTAGGAATGACTCAGATTTTTGATGAAAATAGCATTCTAGTTCCAGTTACCGTTATAGATGTGGCTGACAATGTAGTTCTACAACAAAAAACCATGGAAACAGATGGTTATGTAGCAACTCAAGTTGGCTTTGAAACTAAACGGGACAAATTAAGTAACAAGCCTGAACAAGGGCACGTGAAAAAAGCTAATACAGCACCTAAGCGCTTCGTTAAAGAAATCCGCTTTAAAGAAGAGCTTAAAAATGAATTGGTGGATTTGGCGATTGGTGACCTTGTTAAAAATGAATTATTTCAAGTCGGTGAAGAAATCGACGTAACAGGTACTTCAAAGGGTAAAGGCTTTGCCGGAACCATTAAGAGACATAACCAAAGTCGCGGACCGATGACACATGGTTCAAGATATCACCGTAGACCAGGTTCTATGGGTGCAGTTAAAGGTAATATTAAAGGTAAGAATTTACCAGGGCAAATGGGTGCTGAACAAGTAACCGTGCAAAACCTTAAAATTGTAGGTGTAGATGTTGAAAATCAACTACTATTAATTAGCGGAAGCGTTCCGGGACCTCAAAAAGGACTTGTAATTGTTAGAACTGCTGTTAAAAGTGGGAAATAAGGAGGGTTAATTATGCCAAACGTAAATTTATTAAATCAAACTGGAAATAAAGTTGCTGACCTAACCCTATCAGATCATGTATTCGGTATTGAACCACATCAACAAGCATTATACGATGTAGTCAATGCACAAAGAGCAGCAATGAGACATGGTACTCACGATGTTAAAAGTCGTGGTGAAGTATCAGGTGGTGGTAGAAAACCATGGCGTCAAAAAGGAACTGGTCGTGCTCGTCAAGGGTCAACACGTTCTCCACAATGGCGTAAGGGTGGTATTGTATTTGGACCAACACCAAGAAGCTATGCTGTAAAAATGAATCAAAAGGTTCGTCAACTTGCATTAAGATCTGCATTATCATATCATGCAGCAAACGGTCAATTAAGAGTTGTTGAAAGTTTAAACATTGAAGCTCCAAAAACTAAGTTATTCCGAGATTTACTAGCAACACTAGGTATTGAAGGAAAAACACTCATTGTTTCAAAAGATTTCAGTGAAAATGAAGTATTAGCAGCAAGAAACATTCCGACTATAGCTTTCTCACAAGTTAGTCATGTCAGCGTTTATGACATTCTAAATTGTAAGACTCTATTATTAACTAAGGATGCAGTTGATGTTTTAGAGGAGGTATTGGGCAATGACTAAATATTATGACATTATCAAAGCTCCAATTGTTACTGAACAATCAACTAAACTTATTGAAAGTCAAAATAGATACACCTTCAAAGTAGACAGAAAAGCTAACAAAGTAGAAATTAAGAAGGCTGTTGAATTAATTTTCAATGTAAAAGTATTATCAGTAAATACAGTTAACGTATTACCTAAATATAAAAAAATGGGTAAATACGAAGGATTCAAACCTGCTTATAAAAAAGCAGTTGTCAAGCTAGCTGAAGGTCAAAAGATTGACGCCTTCACAGTTTAAGTGAAATATTAGAGGAGGTTTAACCAAATGGCGGTTAAAAAATACAAAGCGACGACCAACGGGCGTCGTAACATGAGTGTATTAACATACGAAGAAATAACAACATCTACTCCTGAAAAATCACTACTAGAGCCATCTTCTCGCAGCGGTGGAAGAAACAACCAAGGTAAGATCACCGTACGTCACATAGGTGGCGGTGCAAAAAGAAAGTATCGTGTAATTGATTTTAAACGTAATAAAGACAATATCATTGGTAAGGTAGCTACGATTGAGTACGATCCAAACCGCACTGCAAATATTGCTTTAATTCACTATGTAGATGGTGAAAAGAGATACATACTTGCTCCAAAAGGTTTAGAAGTTGGAAACGAAATCGTTTCTGGTTCTCAAGTAGATATCAAAACAGGAAATGCATTACCTATAATGAATATTCCGGTAGGTACAATTATTCACAACATCGAACTTTCGCCTGGTAGAGGTGGACAAGTTGCAAGAAGTGCCGGAGCATCTGCTCAGCTTCTTGGACGCGAAGACAAATATGTTTTGGTTCGTTTGCAATCTGGTGAAGTACGTAAGATTTTAGGCACATGCCGTGGAACAATCGGTGTTGTCGGTAATGAATCATATGAACTTGTTAACATCGGTAAAGCAGGTAGAACACGTCACATGGGTGTACGCCCAACAGTACGTGGATCTGTTATGAATCCTAACGACCATCCACATGGTGGTGGTGAAGGAAGAACTGCAATTGGTAGAAAATCACCAATGACCCCTTGGGGTAAGAAGGCTCGTGGAGTTAAGACTCGCGATCATAAGAAAGCGTCAAACGACTTGATTATTCGTCGTCGCACGAAGTAGGAGGAAAATTATGGCACGTTCAGTTAAAAAAGGACCATTTTGTGATGATCACTTATTAATTAAGGTTCAAAAACAAAATGCAGCAAACGAAAATAAAGTGATCCAAACGTGGTCACGTCGTTCAACGGTTTTCCCTGATTTCGTTGGACATACAGTTGCTGTGTATAACGGCAAGTCACATGTTCCTGTATATATTACAGAAGATATGGTTGGACACAAATTCGGCGAATTTGCACCAACACGTACATATCGTGGACATGGTAAAGATGATAAGAAAGCTAAGAAGAAGTAATTGGAGGAGATATGATGGAAACTAAAGCTATAGCTAAAACAATTCGCATTGCTCCTAGAAAGGTAAGATTGGTCATAGACCTAATCCGTGGTAAAGATATTAAAGAAGCGCAAGCAATCTTAATGTTTACACCTCGCGGAGCCTCACCAGTTATTTTGAAGGTATTGAACAGCGCAGTCGCTAACGCTGAACATAACAACAATGCAAATGTAGAAAACCTGTTCGTTAAAGAGGTTTACGTTAATGAGGGTGTTCGTTTAAAGAGACTTTTGCCTAGAGCAAAAGGTCAAGGCGACATCATTCAAAAGAGAACTAGCCACATTACTGTAATTGTGGCAGATAAAGAGTAGAGGTGAAGAGACATGGGACAAAAAGTTAATCCAATTGGTATGCGTCTTGGAATCATCCGTACATGGGAATCAAAATGGTTTGCTGAAAAAACAGCAGTTCCTTCCCTAGTTAAGGAAGATCAACAAATTCGTAGTTACCTAAATGAATTTTATAAAAAAGCCGCTGTTTCTCACATCGAAATCGAACGAGTAAAAGGCAAAGGCGGGAAAGATCGTGTAAAAATTACTTTACATACGGCTAAACCTGGTATTGTTATCGGTCGTGACGCAGAAACAAAGAAAAAAACAGTTGCTAAATTAGAAAAAATGACTAATAAGGAAATTGTGTTTAATGTCGTTGAAGTTAGACGTCCTGAACGTGTAGCAGAACTTGTTGCTCAAAGTATCGCAGAACAACTTGAAAACCGCGCATCATTCAGACGTGTACAAAAAATTGCAATGCAACGTGCACTAAAAGCAGGAGCAAAAGGTTGTAAAACTCTAGTTTCTGGTCGTTTAGGTGGAGCAGAAATCGCTCGTAGTGAAGGTTATTCAGATGGACAAGTTCCTCTTCATACACTTCGCGCTGATATCGATTATGCAACTGCAGAAGCAAATACAACCTACGGTATTCTTGGAATTAAAGTTTGGATTTATAACGGAGAAGTACTTCCTGGACAAACACGTGAAGAAAACCTTAGAAAGCAAGACGAGAGAGCACCACGTCAAGATAGAAGACCACGTCGTAACAACAACTCTCGTGACAACAGAGGAGGCAAATAATTATGTTAATGCCTAAAAGAACTAAATTCCGTCGTCCTCATCGCGTAAGTTACGAAGGCAAAGTTAAAGGAAGAAATGAAATTCTTAATGGAGATTTTGCTTTAATTGCTTTAGAAGGCGCTTGGATAACAAACCGTCAAATTGAAGCAGCACGTATTGCGATGACAAGACATATGAAAAGATTAGGGAAAGTATGGATTAATATATTCCCTCACTTAGCTAAGACTAAGAAACCACTAGAAGTGCGCATGGGTTCCGGTAAAGGTGCTCCTGATCACTGGGTAGCGGTTGTAAAAGTAGGTAAAATTATGTTTGAAGTCAATGGTGTTTCTGAAGAAATTGCTAAAGAAGCATTACGGTTAGCATCACACAAACTGCCTATCAAGACTAAAATTGTTAAAAGAGGTGAGCAAGTGTGAAAGCATTAGAAATTAGGAAGATCAATACACCTGATCTTGAAAAAAGAATTGTCGAGTTAAAAGCAGAGTTATTTAACCTACGCTTTCAACTTGCAGTAGGACAACTTGAAAATACGGCTCGTATTAGTATAGTTAAAAAAACGATTGCACAAATGAAGACAATCATCAGTGAACGTACTGAATAAGGAGGATACCATGGAACGTAAAAGTAGAAAAGTATATACGGGAATTGTAGTATCTGACAAAATGGATAAAACGATTACCGTGGTTGTAGACACATATAAGAAATCTCCTTTGTACCGTAAAAGTATAAAGGTATCAAAGAAATTTCATGTGCATGATGAAGAAGGTTTAGCAAACATTGGGGATAAGGTAACCATTATGGAAACTCGCCCAATGTCGAAGACTAAGAGATTCCGTCTCTTAGAAATCGTTACTAAATCCGATCTAGTATAGGGAGGAAAAAATCATGATTCAACAAGAAAGTAGATTAGTTGTTGCTGACAACAGTGGCGCTAAAGAAGTCCTTGTGATTAAGGTTTTAGGGGGAACCCGTCGTCGTTATGCTAATATCGGTGACGTTGTGGTTGTCACTGTGAAGAAAGCAGCACCTGCTGGTATGGTTAAAAAAGGTGAAGTTTTAAGAGCAGTAATCGTCCGCACGGTTTTCGGCCTTCGTCGCGCTGATGGAACTTACATCAAATTTGATGAAAATGCAGCAGTTATAATAAAAGATGATATGACACCACGTGGAACCCGTATTTTCGGACCAGTGGCCAGAGAGCTTAGAGACAAAAACTTTATGAAGATTGTTTCTCTTGCTCCTGAAGTACTTTAAGGAGGTCTCGTCTATGTACATTAAAGCTGGAGACACAGTTGCAGTTATTGCTGGACGCGATCAATTCGTAACTGATAAAAAAGGAAAAACCACTCGTAAGACAGGCCGCGTCTTAAAGGTTTATCCTAGAACAGATCGTGTATTGGTTGAAGGTGTTAACCTTATGAAGAAACACCAACGCCCAACACAAGCAAACGATAAAGGCGGTATTATTGATAAAGAAGCACCTATACATGTATCAAACATTGCCATTGTAGATCCAAAAACAGGACTACCAACTCGCGTTGGTTATCATGAAGTCAATGGTAAAAAGGTACGCTATGCTAAAAAATCAGGCGAAAGCCTTGATAAATAAGGAGTAGACAATGAGCGCAATTAGAGAAAAGTATCAAAATGTTGTCAAACCCGAACTGATTAAGGCATTCAATTATACATCAGTAATGCAGGTGCCAAAAATTGAAAAAATTGTTGTGAATATGGGTGTCGGTGATGCAGTCTTCAATCCAAAAGTCTTAGATGACGCAGTTGAAGAATTAAAATTAATCACAGGACAAAAACCACTCATCACAAAAGCTAAAAATTCAATTTCTAACTTTAAACTTAGAGAAGGCATGCCAATTGGCGCTAAAGTCACTCTTCGTGGAGAAAGAATGTATTATTTCTTAGATAAATTGATTACTGTCGCTTTACCACGTGTACGTGACTTTAGAGGTATTTCTTCAAATGCTTTTGATGGCCGCGGTAACTACACTGTAGGTATTAGAGAACAAATCATTTTCCCAGAAATAAGTTTGGATAAAGTTAAAAAGGTTCGAGGTATGGACATTGTAATTGTAACAACGGCAAAAACTGACCAAGAAGGACGTGCATTACTCAGTCAACTTGGCATGCCGTTTAAGAAGTAAGGAGGCGTAATATGGCTAAAAAATCAAAGATTGTAAAAGAATTGAAACGTCAAGAAATTGTTGAACGTTATCGCTCTATCATTGCTGAACTAAAGGAAAAAGGAGATTATCATGCACTTCAAAAACTTCCTAGAAATGCTTCAGCTACACGTCTTAGAAATCGCGATGCGATTGATGGTCGCCCACGCGGCTATATGCGCAAGTTTGGCTTGTCACGTCTGAATTTTCGTGAATTGGCACATAAGGGACAAATCCCTGGTGTAACCAAAGCAAGCTGGTAATTAGGAGGAAAAACACATGGTTATGACTGATCCAATCGCGGATATGCTTACGCGTATTCGTAACGCAAATAAGATGCGTCATGCAAAAGTAGAAATGCCTGCTTCTCGTCTTAAGGCTGATATCTTATCAGTTTTAAAGAAAGAAGGATTCATTGTTGATTTTACAACTGTAAAAGACAGTGCACAAGGTAAAATTGTTGTCACCTTAAAATACACGACAACTAAAGAACGTGTAATTAAAGGTCTAAAACGGATATCGAAACCAGGACTTCGTGTTTATGTACCAGTTGGAAATTTACCTAAGGTGTTAAATGGTATAGGCGTTGCCTTAATCTCAACATCAAAAGGTATCTTAACTGATCGTGAAGCACGTTTAGCTCAAGTTGGCGGCGAAGTACTCGCCTACGTATGGTAATAAGGAGGAAATTATGTCACGTATAGGAAATAAAGTGATTCAAGTTCCCGCTACAGTTACCGTTACGGTAAGCCCCGATAACTACGTTGTAGTTAAAGGTCCAAAAGCTCAACTTGAATTCCAATTCAATCAACGTTTAGGCATCAAAGTAGAAGGAGATACAGTTTCTGTAACTCGTCCAAATGATGAAATATTTTCAAGAAAAATCCACGGAACAACACGTGCATTAATCGCTAATATGATTATTGGCGTATCTGAAGGATTTAAAAAGCAATTAGAAATTCGCGGTGTAGGTTATAGAGCAGCGCTCCAAGACAACGTCGTTAATTTAAGTATGGGGTATTCACACCCAATTAATCTAGAAATTCCAGCAGGAATTACTGTCACCATTCCAAAAAACACTGATGTAATCATCGAAGGTGCCGACAAACAAGCTGTCGGTGAATTTGCTGCAAAAATCAGAAGTGTAAGAAAACCTGAACCATATCTTGGAAAAGGTATTCGCTATGTTGATGAGTATGTTCCGCGTAAAGCTGGAAAGACTGCTAAGTAAGGGAGGACATTAAAATGATTAAGAAGATATCTAAGAATGTCACAAGACAAAAACGTCATCTACGTATGCGCAAAATTGTTGATGGTACAACAGAACGTCCAAGACTTAATGTTTACCGTTCTAATCAAGCGATTTATGTTCAAATAATCGATGATGTAAAACAAACCACACTTATCAGTGCACGTAGTCAAGAAACAGGTCTTAAGGGATGCAATGTTGCATCTGCTAAGGCAGTAGGAAAATTAATTGCCGAAAAAGCACTTGCTCAGGGCGTTACATCAGTTGTTTTCGATCGCGGAGGATATTTATATCACGGACGCATCAAAGCACTTGCTGAATCTGCTCGTGAAGCAGGATTGAAATTTTAAGGAGGAAAACGAATATGGCTAGAGATAGATACAAAAAAGAAGACCAAGATAATCAATTTGAAGAACGTGTTGTTTCAATTAACCGCGTAACAAAAGTTGTTAAAGGTGGTCGTCGTTTCCGTTTTGCTGCCTTAGTTGTCATCGGCAACAAGCAAGGTGAAGTCGGTTTCGGCACTGGTAAAGCAGCAGAAGTTCCTGATGCAATCAAGAAAGCTATTGAAGATGCTAGGGTCAATATGATTAAAGTTCCTATTTCAGGAACAACCATTCCTCACGCAGCTACTGGAAATTATGGAGCAGGTAAAGTATTTATGAAACCAGCTTCAGAAGGTACAGGAATTATCGCTGGTGGAGCAGTTCGTGCTGTTTTCGAATTAGCTGGCGTCAACGATATCCTATCCAAATCCATTGGTTCAAGCACACCAATCAATGTGGTTCGTGCAACATTCGCTGGTTTAAGAGAATTAAGAACAGCTGAAACAGTTGCCGCACTTCGTGGTGTAGATGTGGCGGAGTTGGCATAATGAAAATACAAATTACATTAAAAAGAAGTTTGATTGGTCACAAACCAAATCAAGTAAAAACAGCACATGCATTAGGATTAAAAAAGATTAATCAAGTTGTCGTGAAAGAGGCTAATGAAGCCCTTCTTGGTATGGTTAAAACCATCGGACACTTGGTTTCTGTACAAGAAGTTGAGTAGGAGGTATAACCAATGTTAAACGAACTAAGACCCGTTGAAGGCGCTCGTAAAAACCGTAAACGTTTAGGTAGAGGCGCTGGTAGTGGTACAGGCAAAACAGCTGGTAAAGGTGACAAAGGTCAACTTGCTCGCTCAGGTGGAGGTCCACGTTTAGGTTTTGAAGGGGGACAACTTCCTTTCTTCCAAAGTATTCCTAAAAGAGGATTCAAGAATATTAACCGTAAAGAATATGCTGTTGTCAATTTAGTCGATCTTAATCTATTTAATGACGGCGAAGTTGTAACTCCAGAAGTTTTGATTGCAAGAAATATTCTTAAAAAACTTAAATCAGGCGTTAAAGTACTGGCAAATGGTACATTAGAGAAAAAACTAACTGTTAAAGCGAACATTTTCTCAAAAGCTGCTGAAGCAGCAATCATTAAAGCCGGTGGAACTGTAGAGGTGATTTAAAGTGTGGTTGCGTATAAAAAGGATTCTAAGTAACAAAACTGTAATGCTAAGATTAGCTATTACATTGCTTATTCTGTTAGTAGTTAGAATTGCTAGTCATATCACCGTACCACTCTTTAACACAGACGCAATCGTTGCATTTATGCAAACGAGCGGTAGTTTTGTTGCCATCCTTAATAATTTTAGTGGTCAGTCTCTTCAACGTTTCTCGATCATGTCATTAGGGATTACACCTTACATTACTGCATCCATTGCTGTCCAGTTACTCCAAATGGTCATTCCTACACTTAAAGAGTGGAGTGAACAAGGTGAAACTGGCAAATTCAAGACGAATCAATTAACACGTTACCTTGCAATTGCATTAGCCTTTATTCAAGGGTTAGCGCTAATCATCGGTATCAGTGTCAATGGTAGTGTTTTGATTCCAAGCTTAGAAGCAGCTGATGTTGAAAGTTATCGTTATTTATTCTATATCTATATGGCATTAGTTATCACTGGTGGTTCCGCACTTGCGATATGGTTAGCTGATATCATCACTAAAAAAGGTGTTGGTAATGGTACATCATTATTAATTGTTGCTGGGATTATGACCAGTTTGCCTACCATGATGACAACATTATGGTCAAAATATATAACAAATGGTACAACAGGCTGGGATATTGTGTATTATATTATCATTTTAGCATTGTATTTTGGTATTTTATTAGGTGTTGTCTATATGCAAATAGCGAGCCGAAAGATTCCAATACAGTATGCGAACCGTCAAGGTAAATCAGATTCTAATATTCCAATGAAATTAAATAGTGGTGGAGTTATTCCAGTCATCTTTGCACAAACAATTTTATCCATTCCGTTATCAATCGTTGGTTTTGCAGCAAGTTCAAACTCAGCAACTGGTTTAGCTGGGTGGCTCAATAGCATATTTAGTTTTCGTGAACCTATCGGATTTATATTATATGTGTTACTCATTGTAATCTTTTCATTCTTCTATTCATTCTTAACAATTAATCCAGAAAAGATTGCAACTAATTTATCAAAATCAAACGCATATGTTCCTGGTATTAGGCCTGGAGCGGATACGCAAGATTATGTGGCTAAATTACTATTTAAGATTACCGTTATTGGTACGCTGTATCTAGTAGTTCTTGCTGTTATTCCAATTTTCACATCAATTATATTTGGATTCACCGGAACTGAAGCACAAGCGATTACATTAGGTGGTACCAGTTTGCTAATTATTGTTGGGGTTGCGATTCAAACAACACAACAAGTAGAAACGGACGCAAGTCAGGCAGAATATAGCGGCATCTTTAAATAATTGGAGGTATCGATATGCGTATAATAATTATGGGCCCTCCCGGTGTCGGAAAGGGAACGGAAGCAGTAGTATTAGTTAAGCAGTATAATATTCCGCATATTTCAACAGGAGACATTTTTAGAGAACTTTATAAAGACAAAACAACTGTTGGTAAAATTGCTAAAGAATATGTTAGTAGGGGCGAACTTGTACCGGATGATATAACAAATGAAATTGTTCGTCACAGACTTAATCATCATGATGTTAAAAATGGATTTCTATTTGATGGATATCCTCGCAACATAGAGCAAGCAAAGGCACTTGATGAAATGTTAGAAGGCAAGGGTTTAAAATTAGATGCAGTTATTAATATTTCTGGACCTGATGAATTGATTACAGAACGGATAAGTGGTCGTAGAGTTTGCGAAGTATGCGGCGCGGTCTATCACATACACAACAAGAAACCTCAAGTTGAAGGCATATGTGATTTAGATGGTGGCAAATTAATTCAAAGAAACGATGACTTAGAGAAAACTGTTCTTAGACGCTTAAGCATCTATAAAAATCAAACAGCCCCTGTTATTGGTTATTATGAAAAATCTGGAGCGATTATTCAAATTGATGGAACTGGTTCTATCAAGGGAACACACGCTCAAGTTATGAAAGCAATAGGTGAGATGAATTGATTCAAATTAAATCGCAACGTGAAATTGAGTTGATGCGAGAAGCAGGACGCATCTTAGAACTAACTAGACAAATGCTCAAACAGCATGTTTTGCCTGGAGTTTCTACGCATCACCTCGATCAACTCGCCGAAAATTTCATTTCTCATCTTGGAGCAACTCCCTCATTTAAGGGTTATCATGGCTTTCCAGGGTCCATCTGTGCTTCAATCAATGAAGTCGTTGTTCATGGTATACCTTCTAAAAAGAAAATTCTTAAGGAAGGTGACATTATTACATTAGATTTTGGTGTCAATTATAAAGGGTATCATGCAGATTCTGCAACAACTTATCCAGTAGGCACGATTAAGCCCGAAATAAAGAAACTGTTAGAAATTACAGAAAAATCTCTTTATGAAGGTCTTGAGCAAGCAAAACCTGGAAATAGAGTTTCAGACATCTCACACGCTATTGAATCATTTGTTAAACCCTATGGGTATGGTATCGTTGAAGAATTTACCGGTCATGGTATTGGTAGAGAACTTCATGAAGAGCCATATGTACCAAACTTTGGATTACCTAATCAGGGTCCAATGCTTAAACCGGGTATGACATTTTGTGTAGAACCCATGATTAATTTAGGAACAAAGCGCGTCAAGGTACTAACAGATAATTGGACAACCGTTACGGTCGATCGCAAGCCAAGTGCACATTTTGAGCATATGATTGTGATTACGGACACTGGATATGAAATTTTAACAAAATAAAGAAGGAGTGAATCTATGGCTAGAGAAGATTTAATCGAAGTAGAAGCTAGAGTAATCGAAGTATTACCAAACACCAAGTTCAAAGTTGAACTTATTCAAAACGGCCATATGGTATTGGCTCATGTTTCTGGTAAAATCCGTATGCATAACATACGCATTTTACCTGGTGATAAAGTAACAGTAGAATTGTCACCATACGATCTAACACGCGGTCGAATTACATATCGCCGCAAATAAGGAGGCACGCACATGAAGGTAAAAGCGTCAGTTAAAAAAAGAAGTGAAGACGACATCATTGTAAAAAGAAAAGGTAAAATTTATGTTATTAATAAAAAAAATAAAAGACATAATCAAAGACAAGGTTAAATAGGAGGAACTATGGCAAGAATAGCAGGCGTTGACATTCCACGCGACAAACGCGTCGTGGTTTCGTTGACTTATGTGTATGGCATTGGTTTATCAACTGCCAAACAAATTTTAAAGGATGCAAACGTGAGTGAAGAAACTCGTGTTAAGGCATTAACTGAAGATGAAATGAACCGTATTCGTACTGAAATACTTAAGTACACTACTGAAGGCGATCGTCGCCGTGAAGTTACATTAAATATTAAACGTTTAATGGAAATTGGTTCATATCGCGGGATCCGTCATCGCAGAGGATTACCTGTACGTGGTCAAAACACAAGAAACAATGCACGTACAAGAAAAGGTAAACCAAAAGCGGTCACCGGCAAGAAGAAGTAAGGGAGGAATAAATCATGGCTCGTAAAAAAACTACAAAGCGTAAAGCTAGAAAGAATATTCCCCTTGGTGTTGCACATATTCATACAACTTTCAATAACACAATTGTTACCATTACAGATGTTGATGGCAATGCAATCGCTTGGAGCAGCTCAGGCGCTCTAGGGATCAAGGGTAGCAGAAAATCAACACCATATGCAGCACAAATGTCAGCCGAAGCAGTTGCTAAAACAGCAATGGACAACGGTATGATTAAAGTTGAAGTAGCAGTAAAGGGTCCAGGTCCTGGTCGCGAAGCAGCAATTCGTTCTTTGCAAGCAGCTGGCCTAGAAATTACTGCAATTAGAGACGTAACACCTGTGCCACATAATGGTTGCAGACCACCGAAACGTCCACGTGGATAATCCAAAGGAGGGGTAACTTGTGAAAGATTTAAAGTTTGAAAAACCAACCGCAGTCGAAGAATTATCAGTCAACGGGAACAAGGGTCGTTTCGTTATTAGACCTTTGGAACGCGGATATGGCATTACACTAGGTAATGCATTAAGAAGAGTACTTTTATCCTCATTACCAGGTGCAGCTATTGTTAACATCAAGATTGATGGTATTGAACACGAGTTCTCAACCATGGAAGGTCTATATGAAGACGTCATGGGTATCGTTCTCAATTTAAAAAAGGTTGTTTTCGCAGTTGATTCTACGGAACCCGATTTTGAACAAAAACTTGAACTTTATGCTGTAGGTGCAGGTAAAGTTACAGCGGCAGATTTTAATCATGTTGATGGTGTTGAAGTAATTAACCCAGAACAAGTGATTGCTAATTTATCTGACACAGGCAGACTTTCAATGGAAGTTACATTACGCCGAGGTGTTGGTTATGTTAATGCTGAAAAAAATAAAGCATTCAGTAGGAATGAAAAGAGTGTTATTCCAATTGATTCTATCTATACTCCAGTTTCACGCGTATCTTATCATGTTGAAAAAACAAGAGGAGACGCTGATGAACTTACGTTAGATATTGAAACAAACGGAGCTGTTCAAGCAAAAGAAGCACTTGCTTTGGCATCTAAAATGTTAATTGATTACTTAGATGTAATCGTTCAAATTAGTGAACAAGCCGTTTCAACTGATTTTATTTTTGAACAAGAAGAAGAACCAACCAATAAGAAATTAGAAATGAAGATTGAACAATTAGACTTATCCGTTCGTTTATTCAATAGTTTAAAACGTTCAGGTATTTATACAGTTGCTCAAATCATCAAATTAACTGAAGAAGATGTCATGAGATTTAGAAGTCTTGGTAGAAAGTCCTTTAAGGAATTGAAGGAAAAACTTTCTGAACATGGTTTAGAATTTGAAAACACTTCAACTAAAGATTCAAAATTTCATTTAGACGATGAAGAGAAGGAGTAAATCATGGCTTATAGTAAATTGAGACGCAATAGCGATCAAAGAAAAGCTTTACTTCGTGATCTTGTAACAGATATTATCATCAATGAACGTATCGTTACCACAGAAGCAAAAGCTAAAGAATTAAAGAAGCTAGCTGACAAGATGGTCACTTTAGCAAAAGCTGGTACATTGGCTGCAAGAAGACAAGCTGCTGAAACCGTACGTTTTGAAGAAGTTAAAGAAGGACAAAACGCACTTCAGAAGTTATTTTCTGAAATCGGACCACGCTATGCCGAAAGACAAGGCGGGTACACAAGAATTATTAAAACAGTGCCTAGACGCGGCGATGCTGCACCAATGGCAATTATCGAATTTGTTTAAATAACTTATTAGATAAATTTTAAAATTAACATTAGGGTATAGTTTAAGCTATGCCTTTTTTGTTTTTTATCAAAAAAACATAAATATATTACAACAAATAGTATCTTTCGTTTATTCTGCTTGTTATTTAGACGTATTCATATTACAATAGACATGCACATTAAATTTAGAAATGAGGATAGACATGAAAAAATTATTTAGTTTTATTGTAATTATGATGATATTAATCACTGTTGCTGGGTGTAGTGAGCCTAAAGAAACAACAGGGAACTACACAATTGATATATATACCGAAAATATTGAAGATGATCAATACAGTCTTTATTACACAGATAGTGGAGTAGCAGAAATAGGCTCAATTCAATCTATTGAATCTACTTTAATTGGGTTTGTCTTAAATGAAAATCTAAGCATTTTATCTGGGACCGTATCGGGTGATACCGATTTATATATTCAAGCAATTTTTGATCGCTTAGAATATAAATTCACATTAATGGATAGCATTTATAAATTAAGCACGTATACATATAAATATGACGCTGTTCCTGCACAAGTAGATGACCTTACTAAAATGGGTAATGTATTTCTAGGTTGGACAACGACAATGACGGGAACAGATTATTACACATTTGATGAACCAATAACTGATGATGTTACACTATATGCTCAATGGACTGGTAATAATAACGATACTTATATATACGAAGGCTATTATGAAGGCGCAGAAGGGTTATATGAAACAACATTGGAATCATTTTTAAAAACGGTTGTGACTACTGGTTTTACAGGAGTTGATTATGGAGATGCAAGATATATCCTTGATGAAACCGATCGTGATCCAAATAATAGTAGTAATGTAATCCTAATGTATCTTAACACATCTGTTTCTGGTGTTTGGGATGCTGGAGCGACGTGGAATAGAGAGCATGTATGGCCACAATCTTTGTTAGGCGTAAGTGCTTCAAATTCAACAACCAATCAAGCTTCAGATTTACACAATCTCAAACCCGCTGATCCAGGTACGAATTCATCAAGAAGCAATAAATATTTTGATAATACAACCACATCTGTTTCATATGCACCAAGAGATGCTGTCAAAGGCGATATTGCAAGAATATTATTCTATATGGATGTAAGATATGCCAATCTTAATCTTATTAACGGTACACCAACAGTTTATCAAATGGCAATGTTAAACACATTGTTGCAATGGAATGAACTTGATCCTGTTGATAGTTTCGAACAAAATAGGAATGAAGTTATTTTCTCTTATCAACATAATAGAAATCCATTCATCGATCACCCAGAATTTGCATATAAAATTTGGGGAACAGTAACAACAACATCACAAAGCGATTCGTTTTTGTTAAGTGTTCAAACCAATACATACCTTTGGATGAATTCGTTCATTCAAA
>Ga0307992_1000759_pt1 | contig 19951 bp, 46 predicted proteins | sample EllFjometagen133_FD_203162 | JGI IMG/M metagenome (GOLD analysis project Ga0307992, IMG submission 203162) | Marine microbial communities from Ellis Fjord, Antarctic Ocean - #133 | ecosystem: Environmental > Aquatic > Marine > Unclassified | place: Southern Ocean | collected 2014-10-08
ATTGTATCATAAGCCTTGCCCTTATCTTCAATGCTTCCAGTCAATCCTTCAATCTCCTTTTCTACAATTGTCTTTCTTTTTTCTTGTGCATCAAAATCTAAATCATCAACGTCAGGCTTTGATTTTTCTGCCTCATCAATTCTAATGGGAATTTGTTGGATTTCTTCTTTTAACTTCTTTCTTTTGAAAGCAAGGGATTCTTTAAACTTCTCAACTGTTAATTCTTGCTCGTTAAGAAACTTTATTAATTCTAAAAATTCTTTATCTCCTTTTACAATAGCATCTTTATCAATCTCACCTACCCAGTCAATCAACATGGCTCTTCTGTCAGTCCAATGAAGAGAATGGAAATAATCAACATTCGTAATTAGCTTAAAAGTAGTCTCATCAATCAATACATCAATCTCATTTTTATACTCACCTTGCTTCTGGGGTACATCATTAACAAATAAGCTAGTTTCATGTCCCGTTAAGTCAATCTCATTGCCTCCCCTTCTCTTTGTCCACTTCTCCTTATATATTCGCTTAAACACCTTCTTTGTAGTCCCAGTATCTTTAATTACATCGAAGAAAGCCTCAACACTTGATTCAAGATTATGAATAACGTTATTATCTTTATCCAGAGGCTTAATTTCAAAATCCTTCTTATCGTTTGAGTCCTTACCATAGAATAACCAAAGGAAACTATCAATAGTAGTAGTTTTGCCAGTAGCATTATCACCAATTATAGTAGTTTCTTTCTCATTGAAATTTAAGGTTACTTCATTTTGTCCTTTGAAATTTCTTCTTACTAATTTTGTTAGGATTATCTTTTTCATTTTATATATTATATATTATTTATTTAGTGATTTGTTATAAGGAAATAATTTATGATATTCATTCCAGAACATAGTTCTACCTTCTTTTTTCCAACTATCTTCTTCCATCATTGAATCATAGTTATTTAATGCTTTTGTTAATGATATTTTTCTACCAATCTTTTTATTGAAATTATCATTAGGATGTAGCACACCCATACCTTCAATTATCATCTTTTCTGTTTTATTATCTATTATAAAACATTTTGTTCCTTTATATCTACCTTCTTGTATATGTTTCCAATAGACATAGTACTCTGTATTATTAATTGTTACTTTCATAATTTATTTATTTAAATGTTTCGTTATAATATTCTTCAGAATTTTCTTTAGCCGTTTCTACTGCCATCATCATAGGAGAGGCAGAAACATAAGCATCCTTAATAGCTTTTTTCTCTTTTTTTAACAGTTCCTTTATTTCAATTTCTGCTAATACTGATTTATACGCAGTATTCAATCCAGTTGTATAATCATTTTTACCAAAATCATCCTCAAATTTGTTTTGGATAATTTCTATTAATTCCTCCATTGGCGTTTTCATAATTATTTTTTAGTTGGTTTAATTTCTTTAATTTCTTTTTCAACTTCTTTCCAGTACTTTCTTTTCTTATCAACAATGTCTTCATCCATTTCTCTACCCATATAGTTAATGTGGATTCTATCTGCCTCATCAACTATTAGTAAAGCTATCCCTTTGCAATTAGCATTAAAACTTTCTTCTCGGAACGAAAATAGGTTTGCATGTGCAAATTCTCCCGCTTTTTTATACAATTCAAGTGCTTTTTCTTTTGGTTTTGGTGTTTTCATAATTATTTTTAGTTTATATTTCCCAGTAAAATACCTCTTTACCTATCTTGTTAGCATATTCAATTTCAATAGCAGTTCTTTCACCAATATACTTGTCATAATTCACCACAACGATACAATTGTATCTATAAATCTTACGTAGGTGAACTGCATCAAGAACATCTGCTACACCTTCTTGCTCTGCTCCATGATGAGATTTATCCCAGTCAGCACCCTTGACATACCATTCTGGCAAGAAATTAAGTCCAGTAGCCATTATACCCTTCTTTTCCAATTCCCATTTTACTACTGCAACCAAATCACAAAACTTGGAAGACCCGCAAATGCAAACAGACTTATAATCATTACCACTATTAGCTATCCTATCAATAAGTGCCTTAGTAGTTTTCATGCAATAACTATAAAAATCATTTTGTTTATCTGTCATCACTTATTATTTAAAATGTTTTTACTCCTAAAATAAATCCAATAAACTCTTCTATTGGCATTTCGCTTACACAAACTCTGATTTCTTCAAAAGTCTTTTTCTCATATTCCATAAATTCAGAAGTTTTATCTTGATTTTTAGACCTATGATGTACTAACTCATGTAGATACATAACATATTTACGTTTTGCTTTTTGATATGGTGTTTCTTTAGTCATAATTACATAGTTAAATTTAACAATATTTTAATTCGATTAATCAACCCGTATATAAAGTTTTAGATTTATATGAATAAGTTTCTTCCACTCTTTTACAGAAAATATCTTTCCCTTCATTATTATTTGTAATATTTTTAAATTCTAACAACTCTCCTGCAAACGCATTAGGCATATCCTTACTGGCATAACTCTTTTTTAACACATTCATACAAAAGGCTTTTACTTCATGCTCTGCTCTGTTAGATATTACTTCGTATGAGTAATAACTATCTTGATAAGAACCCCTTTGTCCACCTTCTATAGTATTTACTTTAAAAATGTAATTTGATTGTTTCATATTATTCATATTTTCCTTCAATTAAATATTCCATTGCTTTATCTTCGTAATCTTCAAATGCCACTTCAAAAGCAATTTTTATTTTATTGGGATTGACCCAGTATTTTTTAGAGACAATAAGAATTAAATCTGAATGGTTAATTAAATCTATAATTTCTTTTCCGATTGGAGTACCAGTCCTCAAACAATCATACTCTACTATATCTAATCTTTGAAGATTCTTTGCAAAATCAAAATCAATATAAACATCTTCCACGAGAGATTCATAAATAACATCGTGGGGATGTGTTTTATATTTTTTTATTCGTGTAGTAATAGCATCGAAATCCTTTTTATGATTTTCATAAGGAATAAGTAAACATTCTTCTAAACTGCTTCCTTTCCAAAGGAATTTACCTTTTTCTGAACTAAAAGCAAAAAAATTTGTTTTCATATAGCAGATTTTATTATTTGGTGAAATGATTGTGAAAACATGAATGGAAGTATATTATGATTAGCAAATCCATAAAGTCCACAACTATAAAAATTGTGTGCTTCTATGACACACGTATGATTAGTTTCATTTAAGATGCCAAAATCTAAAGTAAATGCCAATGGCTGTGACTTATATTCTTTTATAGCTTCTTTTATTTTAAATAAATTTGGAAAACAAGTAAAATCCCCAGAATAATTTTGTAATCCAACTAATTCACCTTTAAAAACAAATGCCCTCCATTCGCTAATTATGTCTATTAATTCAGATATTTGATAATTGCCTTTTGGTGCTTCATTACAAACCTCAGTAAACCCTTTTATTTTATCAGCAGACTTAACAAAACTTTTCTCCTTAATATCCTTCTCAGTTCCATTGACAACCTTCCGAAGCGTATAATACATTGATTGTAGTTCATCTGGTATATTTATTGGCTTTGGTGTTATTCCAAATTGTTCATATAAATAACTATGTACAAACTCAACGCTACCAATAGGAATATAATCATTTTTATAATTACATTCAGACAATTCATAATACGCATCTTTTGACTTTGTTAGCCAATTCTGATACTTAATACTCTCTATTAAGGTGAAAGCAAAATCATGTACCACTTTATTTTCTATTGTTTGTATTAAAAATTTCATAATTATTCAATATCTACTTTAATATTATCAAAACCAACAATCCCACTATCAAGTGCTTCTTGTATGACTTCTTTTACATCATTCTCCATCTCTGGTATAGTATGGTTTTCGTAATCTCCCCAATTTTCAACATCTTTAATCACTATCGTTATTATTGCTTCCATTTTTGAAATGTTTTTTAAGTTCACTTTTAAATCTACCTACCACATCCTTAGTTGTATGTGACATATATTCATGCTTATAAAATTTTTCCTTAAATTCCTCAATAATATGGTCTGAATTAACTTCACCAAATTTATAATTATAAAATTCACAATACCAATTAATTCTGAATTTCAAATACTCAATATCTTGCTGTTTGGATGGTTTGTATATTGCCATTTCATAGAACTGGCGTTTGAACTGCTTAATCCCTTCCTCAGTAACCCCGAAATAATCATCCCTAAACCTCTCCATTGCTCCCATCTCAATCAAAGGAAGTATTTTATGGATATAATATGGAGAGCCATCAGTTGTATTAAAATAGTTCCTATAAAAAGGTTCTACTAATTCTTTATCTTTCTTCTTTAGAGATAAAACTGCTCCATGCAAATCAACTCCCAATGTATGAGATATTGTATTCAATTGTCCTAACGTGAATTCTTTCATTTTCCAATTATATATATTTTAAAATCTTTTCTTAATTTGATTATTTTAGGTTCATTATACATGTTACAGAATATCTCAATGGAGGTAGGATTAGCGTTTAGTACTTCACCAATTGCATTTTCATCATTATCTGAAATCTGTATTGTTTTACCAATTAGCTGTTCCATGTTATCCAAGTACCCTTGCTTATCTAGTGTGTTTTTCATTTATTTAGCTTTTGGGAATATTTCATTAAACATTTTTTTAGCTTTTCTTTTGCTGAGTTTCTTTCCTTTATACTTGCCACTATTAATATCATCAATTAGCTTTTGGTTTTTTGCAAATCGTTTATTTAAAATATAATTCTGAATAGAATGTTTGATATAGACTACAAGAAGAGGTAATGAAATTGTAACAGAAATAGGAGAAAGTATTGTAAGTGTAATGAATAATTGTTTTTCTGTAAACATTTCAAATATAGGACTTATCTCTCTAACTTCTTTGATGTTCTTAGAAAAGAATATGATTGTTAAAAAATAAGTTCCCAAGCAATACGCAAATAATATTTTCCAACCCAAATCCATTTTAATTATCTTTTAGATATTTATGATAATGTTTTGCAAATACATTTAATGCTTTTTCTTTAGTGATTCCGTACATAGTTTTGCTCTTGCTACCACCCTTGTAATACTTAGATTTTAAGCCTCCTCCCTCTTCTCTTACATTGACAACAAAATTTAAAAGAGTACTCGGTTTCTCAAATACACTATGATTCTTTAAGACAATAGTTTCATTGATATTATAACCATCAAAAACTTGAAGGAATATGTCATAAACCTCCGCTACTGTAGTTTCAGTAAAAGACATTGACTTACTCCCGAAACTTATTCTAACTATATTGTTTTGCTCAACTCTAAATACTTTCATATTATTTATCTTTTTCTTTATCAAATACTTCGCTTAATTCTATTCCATAATGTTCACAAATCTCATCCATCCATACAGCGATATAACCATCCATTAACCTTATTTCTATTCCCCCATCATCAAACAACGTACAACAAGACAATAAGTCTGTAAATTGCTTTATATCGAATGTGTATGGAAATATTATAACATCTTCTACACCATCATTATCTTGATAATGCCATTCAACGTTATTGTCTTCTATAAATTTGTATAATTCAATTGCTTTCATAATTATTTATCTTTGAGATATTTCTTCATTTTTTTAAACACTTCTGTTCTACTTCCATTATTTTTCTCACTAAATTCTATCATTTGGCTTAATTGCTCAATAGCATATTCTTTAGCTTTAGTTTTATCTTTTATTTGACTCTCCCAAGTAAATACATAAGCATCAGCCTCTTCTTCAATAGTTAATTTTCCATTCACCATATTATTTCTTTTTTTTGTCTTCTACTATCACAGTAGGTACGAATTTATAGCCTTTCCCCATGCAATACATCTCACGAAATTTATCATTTCTTAAATGGACAGTTTTATAATGACTCTTAGCATCTAGCATTTTTAACAAATCAAGTTTATTCTCTTTGACTTTTGCCACAAATTTGTCCCAAGCATCATACAAGGCATCCATAATCTCAGCACATTGCTTATAAGTCATACCTTGAACGAAGAGGGGTTTTAAATCTTCGTCACAAATCAAGTATAAATCCTTAACCAGTTTTGACATTTTATCTGCTCTAACCTTCTCAGATAGTTTAGTATTTCGTAAGTCCAAATCAACTAATGCTAGTGTTTTGTATAACTTGTCTTGTAATGGTATATTTTCTTTTTTCATCTATTGTTCTTTAAAATGTTTTTGAAGAATTTCATCCATTGTTTCTTTAGATATTTTAGCACCATTATACGTATAGCCTACTATTTCATTTTGATTTTTTTCTGGAATCGTCATATATTCTCCGTAAACATCTTTAAATTGTTTCCCTGCATATTCGGCTAGTTCCCATGTTTTAAAGCAAAGGCGAGAGCCGACACCCGAAAGCGCACCCCAACCATCGTAACCGTCACACCGAAACCCCGAAGAACCCCCTCTCATATCAAACCATGCGTAATATTTAGATTCGTTAGAATCATCCCAATCAGGTGTCCATCCTTCGTTTAAAGATTTGCATAATAATTCTAAAATGGCGAAACTTTTCACAGATATAGGAATATCCTTATATTTCTCATCAAATTCTTTTTGAGTAGTACCATTATCTTTTAGCACATCTGCTACTGTTTTAATCTTTGCTGTTATTGTTTTCATTTGTTTAAGTTTTAAAATTTATATTAATTTTCACTATTATTAAAATCACTATCATTTTTATTCTCAGCAGAATAGTTAAGCCAAGTATTAAACTTATTTTCTCTTGTTATGTATTCGGGAGTTAGATAATGGATATAATCATTCCCCAGATGTTCATTAGCATTTGAAATAGCCATGATAAAGTCATCTTTGCCATAATCTTTCACTCTGGCATTAAATTGTCTCTCGGTCTTACTATCGCCTTTGTAATTCTTTCCAGTAGCTAAATTAAACATCTCTATGAACTCAATAAATACAAACTCATTCCTTGTATTTTTAGTCAATCTTTTAACTGGTCTTTTTGGAATATATTGCTTTAAATTAAAGAGTAGATTACCACACATAATAACGTACTTGATTGATTCAACAGTAGGATTCTCAAAATGCCTATCCAGAACCTTCTTCATCAGTTTTATTGATGGAGTATTTTTAGCAAAATATTCTTTAACTTTTTTCACTTTCGATTTTCTTTATTAAAGTATCGTATTCCTCTTGTGTGCCAATGAAACTTCGCCAATGCTCTAATTCTACATCTTGCATAGTTTCATCACTTACATCAAATTCTTTCCAGTCACAAATTTCTATAAGCCTCGTAACAGCGAATAAACTTTGTGCTTGATAATATTTTTGTTTAGCACAATCAAGGTCTTGTTTTGCAAAATTAAGACTTGTTAAAACTGGATTCTCTGCATCATAATTTCTTTTATAATCGGGTTGTTTATAACCACTAAAATTTTTAACTAATGCTACAGATAAGAATTCTCTAATTTCTTCTTTATCTAATCCTTTGTGAATTTCACTATTTTTCATAATATCAATTATTTATTAGATTCGTAAATTACCATCAATACAGCACCAATTAGTGAGAGATACAATACTAATCCTAGATAATACTCTCCAAAACGTCTTTGCATCCAATTAAATCTTTTAGGCTTATTCATTCTCCAATCTCTTTTAAAATTTCAGTTAAAAATTCTTTAGCATTTACTGGATGTTTAATTGCATATCCTATTATCAATGTCTGCAATATCTCCTTCTTATGCTCAACATCTAATTGCTTAACCAATGTTTTCACTTGCTTAAATGTATATGGTACATCTAATTCAAATTCGTGCTTGATAACTAATTCTGCTACTGTCTTTCCTTTCTTTTTATTCGTCATCTTTTAGATATTTAATTGTCAATTCTTTGATTTCTTCATCCATACTATCTTCACATAAATCACCAATCTGCAAATTCTTTTGTCCATCTACTGCAAATTCATGTATGTCAAACTCTTTCATCTCTACATCTTCAATAACTTCATTGATAATTTTCTTTGAAATAGATTTAACCTTATCTTGCATAGATTGAAGAATTACCATTTTTATATAACTCTCCTTGATAAATGTTTTGTATAGTGTTTCGTCAATAAATTCTTCTAAATTCTTAACGAATATTTCTCTAATTTGCCTTGAACTAAAAGCATCAAGTTCAAGTCCTTTTTCTTTCCCATCAATACCACCAGTCCTATCCATCCATTTTTGAATGTTTGCTTTTTTAGGAGAATACATATTTTGTAAAACATCTTCTCTGCTTAATTGGTCTGGGGTTATTCCTATACGACAAGTCTCAACATCTATATGATGTCTACCAGTAGCTTGTAAAATATCATTCACTTGCTTTTCAAGTGCCTCTGCTATGTAATATCCCGCAGGGTCATAATCAGTCATTGTAAGGATGTAAATAGTATCAAATTTAGGATAACTCCATTTATCTTTTTTTGCACTTCTAAACATTCCTTGCACGATTGATTCCATTGCTCCCAAGCTATTTTGTCCTTTACAAGAAATAGAACTACATCCATAAAGTTCAGCAATATCTTTGATTATAGAATAGACAGTATCTTTCTCGGTTGCTATTAAGATATTTGGATAAGGAGTAACACTACCTTTAAAGGAAAAATCATTACCCGCAATATTGTAGAATGTTTCTTTTGGATTTGATTTTTGTCTTGAAATATCTTTGATACCCAAATCTGCAAACGTCAATTCGCCTTTTCTTAACAAGTCGCAAACATAATTTGATAATGTAGCATCCCATCTTTTCAATTCGTCTTCATCAGAATCTTTCTCTTCCAGTAATCCTAACTTATCCAATGTAGGCTTTATAGCAGAATACCATACACCACGAAGAGTTCTGATTTCTTTCCTATCACAATACTCTAATTCATTCATAATTAAAGTACGCATCATAAAAGCAGTAGTGTACAATGGTGATTCAAATGGAAGTCCTTTGTTTTTACCGCTAGTACTGATTTTTGTCTCTGTACCTTGTGGGAAGAACTCTAATAGTTCCTCCCTATTCATCTCTTTACAATATTTTGGTAATTCTGTATATAACATTCTTTAATCTTAGAAATTAATTACTCATTAAATTATCAAGAAAATTCTCTGCACCTTTATTAGCAATATTGTGAATATCAGTATTACACAACCTATTAGGTTTCTTATTTTCAATAACCCTTTTTGCCTCGTCTTTAAATGACATTGCAATACTACTTTTGAATGATTCTTTGTACTCAGCATCATTTTCTAATGCCTTACTTAATACTTTGATTGCTTTTTTAATTCTCATGGTTTTTAGATTTTTAGATTTATTATTAATATTAAAATTATCAATTATTTCTTGTGCTTTAAAATATCTGAGTTCAGGAGTATCAGTTTTTAATTCTCCTAGAACCCATTTATAGAATATTCTCTTTTCATGTGGTTGCAAGTCTTCATATTGCTCTTCAAAGAACATTTCATCATCTTCTGCGTGAGAGCAAAGTCCTATAAAAAAATCTAGCTTCATCTCATACGTCTTGCCATGTAAACAGCCTCTAGTTTTATATTTCATCTTAATAAAGTTTATATTTCTTATCAATCCATTCTACAAAATTCTCTAATTTAGGATTGTCCTTGTTGTACCACCATTGAAACACACTATCCTCAAAACAAACATCAGCATTATCAATCCACGTAATTTCATAACCAACAAATACTAGAGTACTATCTTTAATAAACTCAGAATACAATCCAATTATAGACAAAGCAAATTCAAACTTCCTTTCCTCTTGTTTCAATTCCCAGAATTTATCATATTTTTCATTTGTTATCTGGTCGCTTAATGGTATTGATAATATTGAATCAGGCTCTAAATTTTGAGTCCAAGCCATTTTACATATCATCATAGCTATAAGCAGTATTGCAAATTTTAAAAAGTAGTGTTTTTTCATAATAATTTAATTTTTATTTTATTTATTTCTTACCTGTCTAAAGGGTTTTTAAAATCATCTCAATCACTCAGAGCAGTTGAGTTATATTTATACACCACTATCATCAATATAGTATTCTTTATAAAAATGTGTCTCAACAACACTACATTTAAATACTTCATAATAACTAAACCATTTTTTCCTTATTTTAGATTCTACTAGAGGTTCACCACAGATAGGACATATTTTAGCACTCATACACTTACATACATGGTCATAATTTTCTTTTCTTTTAGCAATTATTTCATCTGCTTTTTTTCCGACTGTTTCTTTTAAATCATTGTTCATAATAATATCGTTTTAAATTAATTCTTAGGATTAGATTTTCCAATACCTTTTTTAACTATCATAGCAGTAGTCTTCTTAACCGATGGTTTAGGACTAGCTTTAACTTTGGGACTAGCTTTAGGTTTTTCGGATTTCTCCTCAACTTTTTTAGGAGTAGATTTCTCCTCTACTTTTTCAGCAACTTTCTTAGGAGCAGTCTTCTTCTTAGCACTTTTTTCTTTCTTTACTGGCTCTTCTTTTGGCATGACATTTTTAACCACTTCATCAATGAATTCTGATAATACTGGTACATGATAACCTAGACTAACAGCCTTGACATAACAAGGATAGTTTACGTCATAAAATACTTCATCCTCTTCATCTTGTTCTGACTTAACTACAAGTTCCATATCAATAGAATCTTCCAGAAACCAAAATTTGACTTGCTTACCTTGACCTACCATTAAAGTACATGGCTCTTCTGCCTCTGCCGAAACATCAACTAATTTCCATTTACCTTCTTTAAAAAAATTCTCATAATACAATGATGCAGACAATATTGCTATTGCATCTTTTAAAGTCACTTCTGTTAACGTTTTCATATCTTATATTTTTAATATTATTAATTACAATCTATATCATCAATTCTTTCTAGCCTTTCGATTATTCTCATGCCTTGATTATACCTATAGCACTTCATAGTATCATTAAAGGTTGAATCTATATAGTCATACCATGATTCTACAACTTCTCCCTTATAGTAAACGTATGTCGTAAGTTCTGTATTACCATAACTCTGAACTTCTTGCTCTACTTTCGTTCTGTGTTTAGCAAATACAAGTATCATAACTACAACGATTACAATGATAAAAACAATTATTCCTACTCTATATTTTATCTTTTTTAATTCCATAACACTATTTATTATCAATACAATTAATATATCCTCTATATTGTTCTGGTTTTTTAATATCTGCATCATGTATATACAGTCTGACAGCAGTAATATTATGTTCTTTTAATAATTGGATTTCGTCTTCTGTTAATATTATAGATGAAGAGTTTCTATATGTCCCAGATGAGTAACTTGCTTTAACTCTTTTTGTGGGTCTGCTTATCGTTTCACCATTATCTAATAGTAGATAAATACCTTTTCCAATGGAGTGTGTTGAACTCCTTACAGAAACACTTACCCATGTTAATACTTTATCTGTTTTGACTAATTTACAAAAATACATTTGAGTCCTCAGATATGGACTGACATGAGTTGTGTCACCCGTAAATTTATCTACTTCTGTTGTGACTTTTTCGCAATATTCTTCATACGAAAAATCTTGTGCATTAATACTTAGGAATAAACCTAATACGACTGTGATTGTTAAAAATAATCTTTTCATAATTTCAATTTTTTAATTAATAATTTATTTATTTTTCTTTTATTGATACAGTTATTTCTATTGTCTTTTCAGCAAATTCACTATTGAACTTATGATAAGATTCTAGTAGTAATAATGCAAAATCTTTGATGTCATCCATAGGTATCATAATGTGTTTTGTCCTATCTGGTTGCTCAATTTTTATCTCATCTCCTTGTCTAATACATTTTATGTGATTAACACTTGACTCATATATTATTGTGATTTGAGAAGAATTAGGTAATAACATTGATTGCATGATATGATTTATCTTTTCCATCTTACTTGTTTTTTAATTATTTTCTTCTTTATCCCATCTAGCCTTATTTCCTAATCCCGATTCTCCAACTTTCTTACCACTTTCCTTCATCGCTTCTTTCATCTTAGGAGTCTTCAATCTCTCTTTGAGCATGATTCTAGTTTGTTCTGAAACTTTATCTTTAGTTCTACCTTTACTTCCAATATCAAATCTACTCTTCTCACCTTTTTTGATTAGATTTTCTCCAATACATTTATCATAGTTTTCAAGGGTCTTCTTTCTAGTAGCCTCAGAACTCTCCTTAGAGCATATACCCTTCCTTAAATCAAATCCATTTATCTTTTTGTAGGTTTTCTCATCCATATCATGTTTTTGTCGCACATGGCTCAAAACTCGCTTAAATGCCTTACCACAAATCTCACAAATTGGATTACCATTTTCGTCATATTCTACAATTCCATATCCCATAATTTATATATATTAAATAAATTCGTATCTATCGTTATCTCCCATTATTATTTTTGTATTAAACGGGAATTTATCTTTTGGTACTCTTTCAATTTGTTCCATCAATGTTGTAGAACCAGTAAATATAATCCGCTTCACACCTTGTTTTTCTATTTGAATTGTTAAACATTTTGTGTTTTCCTTTTTTGTAGATTCTTCAATTTTATAATAAAATACTTTAATTTCAAAATTAAATATCTTAGCCATCTGTATTTTATCTCCTACAAAATTCAATGGTTTTGGCTTTATGTTAAAATCTTTAAAATTATATTCCATTTGGCAAAAGTTTTTTTGTTAGATGAAGACTATCACAATGCTTTAGCCAACCTAAATAAGATGCTATTGAAGAATTGTTAGGATTCTTTTTTAGTTTCTTAGCAAAGTTTATTTTAATTTTTTTCCGTAATAAGATATGAGTATGAAAAATAACGTACCCTACAAAATCAATACCTCTTGAGTTTACTGGAAATATTTGATAATTTCTTTTTACTGTTAATTTTAAATTGTTACGTAAATAATTTTTAATGTCATGCAAAATTATATGGAGATATTGTTTGCTTTTATGAAGGATTACAATATCATCAGCATATCTAAAATAATACTTAACTGCTTTTTGTTCTTTTATCCAGTGGTCAAAATATGATAAATAAAAATTAGCAAAATACTGACTTAAATAATTACCTATTGGTATTCCGTTAGTACTATTTATAATTTCATCCAACAACCATAATAAATCATTGTCTTTTAATTTTTTTCTTAATAATTGCTTTAGAACGCTATGATTTATATTTGGGTAGAACTTTTTGATGTCTAGCTTTAAACAATAAGTTGTATTCTCAATATCTTTTAGACTTATCTTGATATTTTTTAGCAGAGCATGAATTCCACGCCCTTTGATACAACTATAAGTATCTGCTGTGAATGTCGAAACAAAAATTGGCTCTAGTATATTCATAATAGCATGATGTACAATTCTGTCAGGAAAATAAGGTAATCTATAAACCTCACGCTCTTTAGGTTCAAATACCTTAAAAACATCATATTTTGAAGTTTTATAAGTCTTCTCTTTTAGTATCTCGTGTAGATTTAAAATATTCTCCTCCTTATTTTTATTATGCCTTATAACTCCGTATTGTTTTGATTTACCTTTTTGTGCTTTTTCATCTGCAATCTGCAAATTGTCAACACTAATTATTTTCTGATATAAATCTCCTTTTCTTTTCATTCCTTTGCTTTAAAAAGTCGCCTTCCCTAATAGTACCAACGCCTTTAATATGTTTGTATTTTTTTGCTTGTTAGCAAGGTTTGTAATACTCTTATTCTGTAAAGGTGAGAGCTGACATTCGTATTCGTATTCCAATTATCGTAATCGTTATACTGAAACCCCGAAGAACTCGGCTCAATGTATTACACAACCCGTTTTTTATTTTAAAATATATGCTTCGTACAAATCAATAAATTGATTTGCTATATATTCGGCTAATTCCCGTGTTTTAAAGCAAAGGCGAGAGCCGACACTCGTACCCGAATACCAAAGACCGTAACCGTTATACCGAAACCCCGAAGAACCCCCTTTTAAATAAAAATAAGGTTCGTATTTGTATTCATCATAATTACTCCAATCAGGTGTCCACTCTTTATTATTATTCTCAATCTTATTAGATGCTTTGACAATAATTATCAGTTTAGCATGTGCCTCCATTGCTTTTTTATCCTTTTTTGGATAACAAGAAAAATCAGGTATCACTTTCTTTGCATCCAGTTTTAAAACCTTACATGCGTCTTCAAATGTTTTAATTTTTTCTTTCGTTTTCATCTTTCTTAATTTTTAGTTAATCACCATATAATCTTTATAAACTTCTACAAATTGCTTCCCTGCATACTCGGCTAGTTCACGTGTTTTAAAGCAAAGGCGAGAGCCGACAGCCGTACCCGCACCCCAATCACCGCAACCGTTACACCGAAACCCCGAAGAACCCCCTCTCATATCAAACCATGCGTAATGTTTAGATTCGCTAGAATCATCCCAATCGGGTGTCCACCCTTCATTTAAAGACTTGCAGAGTAATTTAATAATTCGATAAGCCACTTCATCCTTAGACAAATCCTTACAATCTTTATCAAATTGCTTTTTAGTCGTGCCATTGTCTTTTAAAATATCTTCAACAGTTTTAATTACCTCCATTTTGTTCTTTGGAGATTTTTTGAATTTAATTTGACCTGATTCTTTGTCAAAACTATCTATTACAAAACCATCAGGAATTTCAATCTTAATACTTTTCATAGTATATTATTTTTAAAAATTAATTATTAGTGTTATTTATATCTTTATCTTCTTTTCCTTTATTCACATAAGACTCACCACTTACTAAAATCAACTTAATACCAAAAGTTTCTTCAAGAAATATCCCATGCTTATCATACCATTCTTTAGCCTTTTTCTCAGACTTGAAACCACCAGAATAACTTTGCTTAGAAAATCCACTATCAATCTTGTAACTAAATGTATCAGAAAATCTTGATTTCATCTCATCACTCCTATTCTTTTTTCTTTTATCTTTTATTGATTGTCTCATTTATTTTGTTGCCTTACTGATTGCTAAATTATTGCTTCTTATCATACTTCTTACAGTCTGGATAGTTCCTACACCTTTGATACACTTATTATCAATTAGACTCTTCAAATATTTATTAGTAGCATCCAGTTTATGTACCAATTCAGGTGAAGTTGCTAAAAGTATTCCATTATACTCATGCTTGGGTTTATAAGAGTTTACTTTGCAGATTTCTTTTGAACCTTCAACAATACCAAACCTTGATGTTGTTACACATTTATGCTCTTTTGAATATCGCCAATCACCATCTGAAAATTTAGTTTCCATATTACAATACACTAGATATATTATGAAGTAAATTTAATGCCTCAATATTCTCCTCAGTCAGTTTATCCCTTTCATCTCCCGAAGGAGTAGCATTAATAAGATTTTCTAATCTCCTTTGTAGAACAACTACTGTTTCTAATAATTGGGGTGCATGTTTTATAAGTTTCGCATTTGCAATATGCTCTACATTTTGTTTTTCATCAAAACGCATTTCTTTTAAAGAATAGACTTGTGCTATTGCCATCATATTTGGTTGGTCTTCTAGCACTATATCTATCACAGCACCCTTTCCTTTAAAGTTTTCTATTGTCCAATGTCCTTTTGTATGATTAAATTTCATTTTTACCTCCTAGTTAAATGTGCAAAATATTATATTACCACCTACTGTATATTTTTTGTTAATTGGATTGAGTTGTTTTACCCATAAATGATTACCACCATATCCATGTTCAAAACAAGTATTTCTCCCATCTCCTACTAAATGAGCAAAACCATTCTTGACCTCTCTCTCACTATGGGAAGATGCAATCATTTGAATTATATCAGATAATTCTCTACATGCTTTTTGATAATAAGACTCTGTAGTTAGTGCTTGTACTGGATTTTCGATTGTTAATTTCATCTGTTTTTGTATTATTTCAATTCATAATTCACTCTGCAATGATAAGGAGGATTAGTTAAACCACCAAACAGAATGATGTTTATTTTTAAACTAAGGGGTAATTTATAATTAGACTAAATCTAAATAGTGCCATAGTTATTCTATTATCAAGCATTTGTGGAGTTATTACATTTTGTCATAGTAGCACAAATCATGCAATACTCATTTTTATCAGATAGTATTTTTCTATCAGATTTAGGATGAAGACAATCTTTAGCATTAACTGGTTTTTTAGATATGTAGTTTTTCTTTCTTTTGACTCTATAAGCAATTCTTACAATCTTCTCCATTGTTTCAACATCGGTTTCAATCTGAAATTTCTTTTTCAGAAAATCATCCAATTCCTTATAAACTTTTTTCGGATATTTTTTCATAATTTATTATTCAAATTCAAGATTACTAACTTTTAGAACTGGCTTCCTTGAAATATTATAAATTCCAAGAGCAGTAGTTATTTTTCCATGCAATGACTCAGTATCTAAAGACATTAGATGGTCTAAGGAGTTTCTTTTTTTCAGATTATAGTATATACTACAAGCAAATGCACCAAATTCATTATGACTAAACTTGTCGGATTTATCTAATTCGTATTTCTTTACGTATTCTTTTGTTTTCATAATTCTAGTTAATTATTATATCCCCACACGTTAAACATCTATCTCTACCATTATAGCAAGGATTATGACATTGGCAAAGTTCCTCTTTCACTTCTTTGGGTTCAATCCATTTATTACAAGTACGGCAATATGGACTATTACCAAGTGTCATGCCCATATCTTGATTTTCGCACTTACACCAATCTTGAACTTCTTTTTTCTTCTCTACCTCTTTGGGTACTTCAAATATTAATTCTTCTTCTTTTAAAGCCTCGTCAATTTCTTTATGAGTTACCTCTTCTCCCATATATTCTTCCTCTTTGAGTTCAAAAGGATAGTTGTCACAAGTTTGACAATCAAATCCATCGTTAAATCTCTCTGTGCAGAATACGTCACTTTCTTTACATTCTTTTCTTACATCTATTATCCTACCTACTTCTTTGGGTTCAAACTTATCACATGCTAAGTCTTGTCCACTATAACATGCGTAATTTTCAATACACTTATCTCTACTTATACAATCTTCACATATTTTAGGCTCTACCTCTTTGGGTAGGGATTGAACATAGGTAATAATATCATCAGCAATATCGTTATATTCAGATTCATTAACAATCTTACGTTCTTCAATTCTTCCTCCTAACTGCTCAGACTCTAATGTTCTTGTGTGATAATTTAGAATTTCAATTATTTTGTTTCTTAGTTCCATAGCTAATTTTTTAATTATTTTCCTTTGATGTGCAAAATGCTTTTGTTGTACATACTCTCTTCTGGTAACGACACTCTTCATTCTCGAATAACTCACATTTAGGATATTTCTTCTCTACTTCTTTAGGTAGGGATTGAAGATAGTCAATGTATTTATCTAGTTCTTTTGAATATTGAGTTATAAGGAAAGCATTACTTGAATTACTAAATTTGTCATCATTTACATTTGGTCGTTTCATAATAATTTCTTTTTAATAAATTTTCCTATTTTTTATTATCCAATAATTAAATCTTTTCTGTGCGTAAAACATTCTTGCGTATCTAACTGGCAAGTATTGGGAATAAAGGAAACATCTTTTTTAAGATTATCACAATATCCATAATTAATAGCAATCTGCTTCTTGTCGAACTGAAATCTCATCTTATTAGCCTCTTTCCTTAGATTTATGGCTTTATCTTTACTTGGCTTGATAATATTAGTTTCCCACCAATCAGCCTTGTCTAATAGATTCTGCTTGATAGTATCGAAGTACATTAATTGCCACTTATGATGAAGACTTATTGAATGTTTGAATTTATCCATATCTCTAGCCATAAATCCACAATCATTACAATTGCAATCTATTTTCTGATATTGATATAGACTTTCTTTATCCATCTTATTTATTTTTATCGTAACCACAATTCATACATACTTCAATCATTTGATGAACTGCTATTTTATTACATTTAGGACATTTTGTAGCATCTTCACCCGCTTGTTGTTCTGGTGTACATGGATTACCCTTCCTTTCTTTTATTAAATCAGAATAATGCTCTGCTTGACTTTTCATTGGGTCTGTATGAGTTCTCAAATACGCATCTCCCCAACATTTTTCACAACTTGCCATAATTTCTATTTTTTAATAAAATCTCCCAATTTAAGTTTTTCAGCCATGTCTTTAGGAATACTCAAATCAACCATTTCAATATCCTCAATCCCTTCATCTACTTCACTTTTATAAGGACATTCATATTCTGTAATATCCTTAAAACCGCACTCATCAAGTAGTTTTACAAATTCTTCTTCTTGAATAGAATTTCCACTAACTTGAATATCTGATTTCCCCATTTTTTCTATTAAATCAGGAAATAATGATAATGCAATCCAACTATCATGGAAAGACTCTAATCTAGCACTTAATCTACCTCCTAAATCTATCCATACCATTTCCATTTCTCCGCTTGTGCCTCCATCCTCTATATTATACATTCCAAAATAAATACTAATTTTAGAGTTAGAATCATAATACCATGTTTTACTACTTCTAACGTATGCTCTTGAACATCCTTCGTGATTCTTCTTACTATTATGAAATTCTAACATTTTTGTCATTGCCTCAAACTTACCAACTCTGACTTTTCTAAGAGGACTATCTTGTATTTCTATATTCACATACCCTTTTTCATAAAAACACTTAGATATTATACTCCTTTTATTCTTTTGTAAATAGGCAGTCATGTACCTTTCCTTTACTTCATTAAATCTATCTTCTGCTTTCATCATTTCTATTTTTTAATTATTAAAAATTATCTATTGGATATGGAGGGCAAATAACCCAATTATTTAAGCCAATAGACCTTACATTTACAACTTCTGTATTTTTATAAGTTGACAAAAGCGATAAAAGTTCCTTATTGCTCAAAGTTTCCAACGCTTTAAGCCACTCCTTTAAACCAAGTATTGTATGTCCCTCGTCAACTTCCTTTAGCCACGTATCTTTACCAAAAAGGAATAATATTTTTTTAACATTCTTTAATTGACAAATATAAGTTGGAGGAGTACCGCCATGTCTTCTATGCATATCTAAATGGAATTCGTTTCTATGTCCCGTAATAAATGGTAAACCATCTTTTTTGTAAGAATAAAAACCATTTGACTGATATTTTATAAGGATGTGTAGACTCTGTGTAGTTTCAGACTCCTTGTATCTTTTAATAGCATCATTGATAGATTTTTCAATTCCATCAAGAGTATTTGAATCTAATTTTGGAGTCAAACGCAATGCCTTACAAACTACTTGTGGGATATTGGCTCTAAATTCACCCGTACTGGTACAATTTATATTAATTGAATAAGGCTCTTTGTTTATCTCAAATTTTAATGTCTTTATCTTTGGCATAATTACCTCCTATTTATTGTTAGAATTATATACTAAATTTCCTCTTTATTAAAAGGAAGAGAATAATATTTAACAAGTCTATCAAAATCTTTTGCCATATACATATCATAAACTGTTGTATTGTCAAAATCTTTTAATAATCCACTATTATACCCAACTCTTTTATAGCCATTATTTATAAGTGAGTCATAAACAAACTTAAAAGCTATGTGTGTGAATCTTTTTCTTCTAAACTTTAATTTGTCACCATCAGTAGTTGGTACATCAATAATCCAACTTAAAAGAATATCATCCCAAGCATCATAACCATTATCTCTACCATCAAAATAAGCATTGCTTGGTATATTACTATCCTTCATAAAAGAAGGTATATCTAAAGGGTTAATATCAACAATGCTTACACTTTCGACTTTATTTTTTGTCAATGGTGTTTTTTTATCAAGTTTTGATATTGCATTATCTAATGCTGTAGTAAGTAAATTTTCCATTTTTTT
>Ga0307992_1000760_pt1 | contig 19915 bp, 17 predicted proteins | sample EllFjometagen133_FD_203162 | JGI IMG/M metagenome (GOLD analysis project Ga0307992, IMG submission 203162) | Marine microbial communities from Ellis Fjord, Antarctic Ocean - #133 | ecosystem: Environmental > Aquatic > Marine > Unclassified | place: Southern Ocean | collected 2014-10-08
AAGGATTATCTTGAACCTTTTTTAATTTTGAGTAATAAAAATGGAATTTTAAGTATGTTAATCCGAAGTATATCCGGTATTCGTGGAATTGTTGATACGCATTTACAAGATGATGTGATTCGTAAATATATACATGGAGCTCATCAAATTTTTCAAGATGGAGCAATAATTGTCGGCCGTGATTCACGTGAATCAGGATTCACAATAACAAATGTAGTAATTGATGAATTTATTAGACTTGGCAGAAATGTAATATATTGTGATATTGTTCCAACTCCCACTGTTCAGTTTATGGTTGAACAGACAGATGCGGGTGGTGGGATTATTATTACGGCAAGCCATAATCCGGAAGAGTGGAACGGACTAAAATTCGTTAGAGCAGACGGTACATTCTTTTTGCCTGATGAGAATGAAAAACTCTTTGATAATGTTGATAAAGGGATTAAAGTTGAATTTCCCAAAGTTCGTGGAATGTTTTTGGAAGATAAAAATGCTATTCAAAAACATATAATCAAGAATGCATCCTTAAAATGTGTTGATGTTCTGCAAATCCGGAAAAGGCAATTCAAAGTTGTAATTGATGCAATTAATGGCGCCGGCGCGATCGCTGTACCAGCGATGTTGGAAGCATTAGGTTGTGAAGTGATTACAATAAACTGTGAACCTACCGGTGATTTTGTACACGGTACCGAACCACTCCCTGAAAATTTAGATGAATTATGTAAAACTGTAATTGATAACAAAGCAGATATCGGTTTTGCAGTTGATCCGGATGCTGATCGCTTAGCAGTGGTGAATGAAAATGGAAAACCTATTGGTGAGGAATATACTTTAGTTTTAGCAACTGAAGGGTATATCAACACAACCGGAAGAGAAGAAACATTTGTAACTAATCTATCAACTACAATGGCGTTAGATAAATTAGCTAAATCATATGATTGTACTGTTGAACGCTCTGCTGTAGGTGAAATTAATGTTGTGCAAAAGATGCTTGAATTGGGGGCTGATTTGGGTGGAGAAGGTAATGGTGGAGTAATTTTACGAGAAGCACATTTAGGACGTGATTCGTTAGTTGGTGTAACAATGGTATTGAATCGCTTAGCTCAATCTACAGACACAGTAAGTGAAATAATGCGAACGTTACCACGATTTGAAATGATAAAAGACCGTCTCGAATTGAATAGAGCGGACGTTTGTATGCCTGATCCGACGGCAGTTTTTGATAGAGCTAAAACAATATTTAGTGATGCAGAAATAAATACAGTGGATGGATTAAAATTTATTTGGGATGACCGTTGGTTGCATTTACGTGCATCGAACACAGAACCAATTTTAAGAATTTACGCTGAAGCGTCTACAAAAGATATTGCCGAAGAATTGGTTCAAACCTTAAAATCGAAATTATAGAGAGATAAAAAAATGAAAAAATTACTAACCAGTATACTTTTGATAGTTTTAGTATCATGTGGAACTGAACCGGAGATTGTTTCAGAAATTACTTCTGAAGATGCTCCGGAGTTTTTCAAATTAGCTGATTCATTGGCTATAGTTTTGGTGAAAACTTTAGGTGGTAGGTTAACAGAAGTAATTCAATCCGATGGCGTGATAAAAGCGATAGACGTTTGCAAAGAAGAGGTATATGATATCACAGATGATTTGGAAGATAAAATTGATGAAAATATCTCAATCAAAAGAGTATCAAATAAATATCGAAATCCTAAAAACTTACCAGATAAATATGAAATAGAAGCATTGGATTGGTTTAATAATAAATTGTCTGAGAGCAATGAAATGCCAAAGAATTATGGACAAAAAATATTAAGAAAAAATAAGGAGATACTCCGCTATTATAAACCAATGCTAGTTCAAACTAAATGCTTGCTTTGCCATGGTGATGATGATACTAGACTGCCCGAAGTATCAAAAAGAATCAAAAAACATTATCCAAACGATTTGGCAAAAAATTACAAAGATGGTGATTTTAGAGGATTAATTAGAGTAGAGATGCTATAAATACGTATCCCAACACCATTTATTATTAGTTAAATTAATATATAGATTCCCCCTCGATAAACAGTTAACAATTCCCCAGTTAGTATTCAATAAAAACAAAATTTTACTTGACAAAGGATAATTTACCATTTAATTTTGAACAGATGTTAATTATGAATGAACATATGTTCATATTAAAATAATGAAAACTCAATATAAATCAACTGTACTAGTTGAAGCCGCAAAGCTCTACTATGAGCATCAATTGAGTCAATTAGAAATATCTAAAAAATTAAAGGTTTCTCGTCCTACTGTTTCAAGACTTCTTAACCAAGCACGCAATGCCGGTATTGTAAGAATAGAGATTATTGATCCGTCTGAAGTTGGAACGCAATTAGAAGCAGCGTTAGTTAAGAAGTTCGGACTTAAAAAGGTCGTTATTGTGCCAAATGACACTAATGATATAAAAATCATCAAGAAACGTCTTGGCAAAGCTGCAGTATTATTGGTGGACCAACTTGTATCCGAAGGAACAATTCTTGGAATATCATGGGGAACTACCATGCAACAGGTTTCTCGTCAAATCCGTTCGCGTAGAGTTAAGGATATGGTTGTTGTACAATTAAACGGTGGTATTTCTCGTGCTGAACTAGATACTCATGCCAGCGAAATCGCTAATACTATTGGCGAAAGCTATAAAGCAATCCCGTATTTAATGCCATTACCGGCTGTTGTTGATAATGCTGATTTAAAAAAAGCAATATTATCAGATAAAAATATATCACGGACACTTGAGTTAGGACGGAAAGCTGAAATTGCTTTGTTCACAATCGGGTCGTTTGGTTACAATTCAGTATTAGTTAAAGCTGATTATTTTGAACCAGATGAAGTAGATGAGCTATTGAAGACAGGTGCTATTGGAGATATTTGTTCTAGAATCATTAAAGCAGATGGTACAATTTGTTCAAAAGAATTGAATAATAGAACAATTGGGATAGAACTTGAAGAATTAAAGAATAAACAATATTCAATAGCTGTAGCTGGTGGCAAAGAGAAATTAATAGCAATACAAGCAGGATTAAAAGGTAAGTGGTTCAATAGTTTGATTACTGATGAATGGACTGCTACCGAACTTTTAAGAGATTAAAAAATGAATAATTTAGAAAATAATAAAATTATTGCAATTGGGGCTGACCACGGAGGTTACGCTCTGAAAGAGGAACTTAAAGTATACTTGACAGAGCAAGGTTATTCAATCACTGATTGTGGAACTAATATTCCACCTCCCGCAGCGGTAGATTATCCAAAATTTGCTTTAGCCGTTGCTCAAAATATTGCTGAAGGTAAGGCTGAACTCGGAATTATGATCGACGGTGCTGGAATTGGGTCGGCTATGACTGCTAATAAAGTAAGTGGAGTTCGAGCTGCTTTATGCTATGATATATCAACAGCTCGCAACGCTCGCGAACACAATAATGCTAACGTACTTACACTAGGTGCAGGTTTGGTTGCTTCTGGTTTAGCTAAACAGATTGTAGACACTTTTTTATCTACTGAATGTACTGTTGATCGTCACCTTAGAAGAGTTGCTATGATTGACGAACTGGATAATAAACAAAATTTGGATAATGAAACAAAGATACAAAATAATTTAACAAAAACAGATGATTCAACAGGCGATTTAACCAGCGAAGATATTTCTAGAATTGCCGATCGAATTAGCCAAATGGTTGTTCCTTCGGGGGATCAAATATTTAACACCAATTTTGGTAACAGTAATTCCGAGACGGTTTGCAGTTTCGGTGTACAATTAGAGAAAAAACCTGAGACGTTTCGTAAATTTTTAGATTTTGGCGTAGATCGTTTAGGAGTTGAATCGGGAACTGGCGGAGAATGTGTTCCGGAAGATGTTGCCCGTTGTATTGATCATACCATATTAAAACCTGATGCTACGGAAGATGATATTATCAAACTCTGTGCTGAAGCAAGGGAGTTTCAATTTGCTTCGGTTTGTGTTAGTCCTAGTTATGTATCCTTATCAGCCAAGGAATTAGCTGGATCACCAGTAAAAGTATGTACGGTAGTTGGATTCCCATCAGGAGCGCACATGCCGGAAATTAAAGCAATGGAAACTCGTCGTGCAATTCGCGAAGGTGCCGAAGAAATCGACATGGTAATAAATATTGGAGCCTTAAAAAGTGGTAATGATGATCTTGTTTATCGCGACATTCGATCAGTTGTAGAAGCATGCAATGACGGTAGTGCTACATCCAAAATTATTATCGAAGCTGCTTTGTTAACCGATGATGAAAAAGTGCGCGCCTGTACATTGGCTAAAAATGCTCGGGCAAATTACGTAAAAACATCGACTGGATTTGGACCGGGCGGTGCAACGGCTGAAGATGTGGCTCTAATGAGTAAGGTCGTTGGTCAAGCAGGGATTGGCGTTAAGGCAGCTGGTGGTATAAAATCATATGATGATGCACAAAAAATGATAAAAGCCGGAGCAACACGTTTGGGCGCTAGCGCCGGAATCAAAATTTTAAAACAAGCAAAATCAGTAACAATATCAAACTGATTCAATATAATATTATTATTATAAGGAGTAACCTGTGGTAGATTTAAGAGCTTATGTATTTATTGATAAACTGCAGCCCCAGTATGCAGCTTTTTTAGGAACAGTAGCCAAAGGATTCTTGCCTTTAGCAGGAATGGCATCGCTTTACGTGGAGATCTCACCGGGAATTGAAATTAACCGGATAACTGATATCGCGTTAAAGTCAACTGATGTTACTCCAGGTATGCAGATAGTTGAGAGAATGTTTGGAATGTTAGAGATACATTCAACTTCACAAGCGGATGTCAGGCAAGCAGGCCAAGCAATCTTAGATGCTTTGGAACTGAAAGAAGAAGATCGCTGGAAGCCAAAAATTTATTCATCTCAAGTAATCCGAAGAATTGACGATCATCAGACACAGTTGATAAATCGCATGCGGCACGGAAATATGATTGTACCTGGTGAATCGATGCATGTAATGGAAGTAGCGCCCGCTGCCTATGCAGCTCTTGCTGCAAATGAAGCTGAGAAAGCAGCCAATATTAATATTCTTGAAGTGCGTACTTTTGGAAGTTTCGGTCGTGTTTATCTTGGGGGAGAAGAACGCGACATTGAAGTTGGTTGGCGAGCTGCTGTTAATTCAATTGAAGAAGTAACCGGAAAGGTTCAAGAAAAATAAAATTGGATCAAACGATCCATATAAAAACATCCTAAACAAAACAGAAGGAGAACAAAATGTCTGAAGCATTAGGAATGATCGAAACGAGAGGTTTCCCGGCAGCAGTTGAAGCTGCGGATGCCATGTGTAAAGCTGCAAAAGTTGAGTTAGTGTCTTATGAAAGAACCGGTGGCGGATATGTAACAGTTTCTGTTCGCGGTGATGTAGCTGCAGTTAAAGCTGCTTGTGATGCCGGTAAAGCTGGCGCTGCAAGGGTTGGAGAAATTGTATCAGTTCATATAATTGCACGCCCACATGTTAACGTGGACGCTGTATTGCCACTAGGTCGTGAAGCGGCAGGAAAAACTGAACTTAAAAAGCAATCAAAATAATACGAGGCTGACATGGTTTTAGCCAAAGTTGTGGGTACATTGGTATCCACTCAAAAAGAATCAAGTATGGATGGGCTAAAGTTTCTTATTCTGCAAAATGTAGATATTGAAGGAAAGTCTAAAGGTGGATTTGTAGTCGCTGCAGATGCAGTCGATGCAGGCGTTGGTGAAATGGTATTGTATGCCAGTGGAAGTTCCGCTCGTCAAACAGAGCAAACTAATAATCGCCCCTGCGATGCTGTTGTCATGGCAATTGTAGATAATTGGGAAACGGACGGCAAATTCAAATACAAAAAGGGTGTTAATGATTAAGGAGGTGCAGGATGTTACAGTTATCGCAAGAACAGATTGATCAAATCGCATCAAGAGTCCTGCACCAGCTACAAGTACCCGCTGAGCAGAAAAATATTTCTGCACCGAAACTCGATGTTCTTGGTACACGAGCATTGGGCGCGGGCGTATTTGCAGACATAAATACAGCTACCGATGCCGCTAAAAAAGCACAATCGGAATTAATGGAGCTATCATTAGAATTGCGCAACAGTATCATTAACAGTATCCGATCAAAAATGCTTGAACATGCTGAAGATTTGGCACAGAGAGCAATTGAAGAAACTGGCTATGGAAGATTCGAAGATAAAATAGTTAAAAATAAGTTGGTAACTGAGAAAACACCGGGAACCGAAGTACTTGAGCCAAACGCTCGTTCTGGTGACAGAGGATTAACTTTGATGGAATTAGCTCCATATGGAGTAATTGGTGCTATCACACCAGTTACTAATCCAACTTCGTCGATTATTTGCAATTCCATAGGAATGATTGCTGCCGGGAATTCGGTAGTATTCAATGTTCATCCGTCAGCAAAGAATGTAAGTATATATAACATCGAATTGTTGAACCAGGCAATTGTAGATGCTGGTGGGCCGCTAAATTTGGTGACCACAATTTCTAATCCAACTATTGAGAGTGCAACGGAGTTGATGCATCATCCGAATGTTAATTTATTAGTTGTTACTGGTGGAGCAGGAGTTGTGAAAGCTGCGATGAATAGTGGAAAACGTGCAATTTGCGCTGGTCCGGGTAATCCTCCGGTTGTGGTAGATGAAACAGCTGATATTGAGCAAGCTGCGAAAAAGATTGTGCAGGGCGCATCAATGGATAATAATATAATTTGCGTCCTCGAAAAAGAAGTATTTGTTGTGGAGTCTGTTGCAGATCAATTACTTGCTGCTTTTGAACGTCATAATGCTGTAGTGCTTAAAAGTCATGAAATAGAACAGTTGGAAAAAATCATCTTTAAAGAAACAAGAGGACAACGCAAGCAAGGAGTAATTAATCCTGAATATATTGGTAAGAATATCCAAGATATTTTGATGAAAATTGGAAAACGAGTAGATGATAATGTCAGGTTGGCAATTGCTCCGGTTGATGTAGGGCATCCGTTGATTTGGACTGAACAGATGTTGCCGGTTTTACCTGTGGCAAGAGTGCAAAATGTTGACCAAGCTATTGATATTGCAAAAGAGGCTGAACATGGATATCGCCACACGGCTACGATGTATTCTAAAAATCTTGATAATCTCAGCCGTATGGCGCGAGTTATGAATTGTAGTATATTTGTTAAAAACGGACCATCATACGCAGGAATTGGACATGGAGGTGAAGGATATACATCGTTTACAATTGCTAGCCCAACCGGCGAAGGTTTAACTAATCCGCGCAGTTTTACACGTGAAAGACGCTGTGTACTTGTCGATCATTTTAGGATAATATAATGAAAAAATATCCCGCAATCGCATTAATTGAATATTCCAGCATCGCCACCGGCATTTTGGCGGGTGATGAAATGCTGAAAAAGGCACCTATAACAGTAATTAAATCTGGTACAGTTCATAATGGTAAATATCTTATTTTAATCGGTGGCAGTGTAGCGTCAGTTGAGGAGTCTTATTTAAAAGGATTAGCAATCGACCCTGATAATATAATAGATAGTATGATCCTGCCAAACATTCATGAACAATTACATGATAGTATTTTAGGCTCACGTTTGAAATGTACAAGGGAATCACTAGGTATAATCGAAGCTTCATCAGTATCGACCATGATAAAGGCAACAGACGCCGGTGTTAAAGGTGCCGACGTTAATATCGTTGAGATTCGACTGGCTGACGACATCGGAGGGAAATCGTTTACGATCTATAATGGAAGTATAGAGGAAATTCAAGCTGCTGTTGATATCGCAAAAAATGCGATAACCGTTCCTGAGCATTGGGTGAATGAAACTATCATTCCAAACTTGCATGGCGATATGAAAGTTCAAATTGACCAGACTACGAGATTTGCACAAGTGAAATTAGGAAAAGTAAGAGATAGTGAGATTTAACAAATGAAATTAGGTAAAGTGATAGGCACTTTGACTCCTAGTGTTGTATACAAAGGAATTGAAGGTGTGCCAATGCTGCTTGTACAACCATTGGATAAACACCAAAAACCGATTGGGAATACGATTGTCTCAGCGGACTCTACGCGAATGGCGGGACCTGGTGAATTGGTATATTATGAAAGTTCGCGCGAAGCTGCTCTGGCGTTGGATCCGTGGTTTGTTCCTGTTGATGAGACAATCATTGGTATTGTAGATGATGTTCATCTCCAAAAGGAGGGAACAGAATTATGATATTGGGGAAAGTCTGCGGTGCTATTCATTCAACTATTAATCATAAATTTTATGATAATCGAAAATTATTGGTTGTAGATAAACTTAATTTGGATGGTAAACCTACTGGTGATTATTTAATTGCAGTTGACCAGGTTGGTGCTGGATCCGGAGAAACAGTTTTAGTAATTGACGAGGGCAACTCTGCAAGATCAATCGTTAAAGATGACATGGCACCATTAAGGTCAATAATTGTTGGGATTGTTGATCATATTAATCTCAACTAACATTTAAACATCTCGGTATAACTACGTTGGTATCTGCTATGTGTAGACAGCGCTTATTACTATTTTGTCTAAGAGAACTATAAATATTCAGCTCTCTGTATCCACAGAAAGTGTACCACAATGTGGTTATATTTGAATTACTTCTCGAAATATTTCTTATATGACTTTAAGAAAGCATTTCCAATGTTCTTACTACAGAAAATTTGGTAGAAAAAACCTACAAATCCTGGTGCCTTAACTCCACTTATTATCGTGCGATGTTTAACGCCTTCACCGCTTCTTGCAAATTCGTCAACGATGTGTGACTTCGCATTTATCATCCGTCCTGCTTTGTATTCTTCATCAAACTCCACAATCAATTCATCAACATCAATTTTCTTTGTAATATTAGTTCGTTTCATAATACCTTCATTAGTTTTGATAGTAATGAAGTCTTTACCTTCATCTACAAGCTCAACGGTAGATATCCCTGGCATAAGACCAACTAATTCAATATAATGCATACCAAGATTTTCAAAAGCTTTCTTCACTTGTTGAATGGAGCAATCAATTTCATGAGAGCCTTCAAACCATAATTTATCCATTTTATTTCCTACTAATTTTTTTATATGATTAGTATATATTAATACTTATACAGTTCCATTCAAAATAATAAGTAAAATGATGGCCTCTGTCCTAATAAGGCAACGCTATACAGATACTCTTTCGTCGTGAGACACTTCTTTTAGCAGTTTTGCATCCATAGAAAGTGTGTCCACAATTACGACATTGCAGCTATTACACACAAATATTAGTGCGTAATTTCGTATATGGAGAAATCACCGATTAAGAAAGGAACCGAGGTCAATCTAACTATCGAATCACTTGCTTTTGGCGGCAAAGGTATCGCCAAAGTTGATGATTTTGTAATATTTGTTAAGAACGCCATTCCCGGTCAAACTGTTAGAGCATTTATTTATAGAAAAAAAAGCGGTTATGCTGAGGCTCGACCAATTGAAATTCTTGAAGAATCACCTAATACCACCGCCCCACGATGTGAACACTTTGAGCACTGCGGTGGATGTACATTTCAACAATTGAAGTATTCCGAGCAAGTCGAACAAAAACAACAACAAGTTATTGATGCATTTCAAAGATTGGCAGGTATGGATAATGTTAAAATTGATAAAGTGATTCCTTCCAATAATATCTATAATTACCGCAACAAAATGGAATTCACTTTTTCTAATCGGCGTTGGGTATTACCTGATGAGCCAAAAGACGCCCCACAAAGTTTTGCGCTTGGATTGCACATACCCGGAAGATTTGACAAAATATTAGATATTAACGAATGCCATATTCAGCCAAAACTTGGTAATGAAATTCTCAATTTCGTAAGAGAAAAAGCAATTGAATTAAAATTGAAACCATATGATCAGAAGACTCATATTGGTTTTCTACGTCATTTGGTATTACGGTTCGGAGTAAATACCGATGAAATGATGGTTAACATTGTTACATCTTATGAAAATACAGATTTTCTATTTCCCTTGGTACAGGACTTAATCAAAAAATTTCCACAAATCACATCCGTAATTAACAATATTAATACCCGCAAAGGCGATACAGCTTTTGGCGAATACGAAATTATTATGCACGGTGAACCGATAATTACTGACAAAATTGGTGATTTGACATTCGAAATTTCAGCTAACTCGTTTTTTCAAACTAATACATTACAGGCTGAGGAATTATATCAAGCTGTGATGGAAGGATCTGATTTAACCGGGGAAGAAACTGTTTACGACCTATACTGTGGTACCGGATCGATATCATTATTTTTAGCACAAAAAGCAAAAGCTGTGTACGGTTTTGAAATGATTAGGTCAGCAGTGGAAGATGCCGAACGAAATGCTTTAGCAAATAATATCGACAATGCACATTTCTTTAAAGCTAATTTGGATACGTATTTTAAGGGGTACGTTAGTTTCTCAAATTTCACTAAAAAGTTTGATATATCCAAACCTGATGTGGTGGTAATAGATCCGCCTCGTGCCGGAATGCATGAAGATTTTGTTCGATATTTACCGAAACTTGGCGCAAAGAAGATAGTGTATGTATCATGTAATCCAACTACTCAAGCGCGAGATTTGAAAATCTTATTTACAAAAGGATATGAATTAACAAAGGCTACCATGGTTGATATGTTTCCGCACACACCGCATATTGAAACGGTCGTAGTACTGAATAAAAGATAAGATTTTCTATCATATACATTTTTATTCAGTTATTGTAATTTATAGATTATTTTTTAGCTTAATTATTACTACTATAATAAATAATATCAATGAATAAAGAATTAGTCCTACTAGAGAAAGTTTATAAACCCGATGAAGTCGAAGATCGTTTATATTTAGAATGGATCAGCAATGGATATTTTCACGCTGATGAAAACTCTGATAAAGAATCGTATTCAATAGTAATCCCCCCCCCAAATGTTACTGGAATGCTTACAATGGGGCATGTCCTAAATAATACAATCCAAGATGTTCTGATTCGTAAAGCGCGAATGGAGGGCAAAGAGGTTTGTTGGGTACCGGGAACTGACCATGCTTCAATTGCAACTGAAACAAAAGTAGTAAAAATGTTGGCTGATCAAGGCATTGAAAAGGACAATCTAACACGTGAACAATTTTTAAAGCACGCTTGGGAATGGAAAGAGAAATATGGCGGAATTATTATTAGTCAGTTGCAAAAATTGGGCTGTTCGTGTGATTGGGAACGTGAGCGTTTCACAATGGATGAGGGATATCATAAATCAGTATTGGAATCTTTCGTCCGTCTATACAATAAAGGACTAATATACCGTGGATATCGATTGGTTAATTGGTGTCCGGCTTCCAAATCCGCTATAAGCGATGAAGAAGTAAAACATCGCGAGGTTAATGGTAGCTTATGGTACTTTAAATATCCGATTCTGGATTCTGATGAGTTTGTGATAGTAGCAACTACTCGCCCTGAAACGATGCTAGGTGATACCGCAGTTGCGATTAACCCCAATGATAAACGTTTTAAACATCTGATTGGTAAAAAAATCAAACTACCGCTAGTCGGACGAGAGATTCCTGTTATCACCGATAAGTTTGTCGATCCGGAATTTGGTACCGGTTGTGTAAAAGTTACTCCTGCACATGATCCAAATGATTTTGAGATGGGTAAATCGCATGATCTTGAATTTATAAATATTATGAATGATGATGCCTCTTTAAATGATAAAGTACCTGTAGAATATCGCGGTTTAGCGCGCGAGGATGCACGTGAAAAAGTAATTCGTGATATGCAAAAATTGGGTTATGTAGAAAAAATTGAACCTTATACGAATAAGGTGGGTTTTTCAGAGCGGGGACAGGTACCAATAGAGAATTATTTATCGGAACAATGGTACCTCAAAATGAAGGAATTGTCACAGCCGGCAATTCAAGCTGTGAATGATGGTACTGTAAAATTTCATCCGGCGCATTGGGTAAAAACCTATAATCATTGGATGGAAAATGTTAAAGATTGGTGCTTAAGCCGACAATTATGGTGGGGACATCGGATACCGGTATATTATTGTCAAGATTGTAATGAAATTATGGTACAAGTCGAAGCGCCCAAGCAGTGCTCTAAGTGTAAATCCAACAATCTAAAGCAAGATCCTGATGTATTAGATACTTGGGCAAGTTCATGGTTATGGCCGTTTGCTGTATTTACTTGGCCCGAAGACAGTAAAAAATTGGAACGATTTTATCCCACGGAAGCACTTGTAACAGGTCCTGATATTATTTTCTTTTGGGTGGCACGTATGATAATTGCCGGATATGAATTTGTAGGAGAACCACCATTTAAAGATGTTTATTTCACAAGTATCCTACGCGATGAAAAGGGATTGAAATTCAGTAAATCGTTGGGCAATTCTCCCGATCCTTTTGATCTATTCTCTAAATACGGAACCGATGCGGTTCGTTTTGGAATAATGTTGATGGCCCCACAAGGTCTTGATGTACTTTTCTCAAACGAACGTCTTGAAGTAGGTCGAAACTTCATGAATAAATTATGGAACGCATCGCGTTTTGTAATGATGAATTTAACCGACGATCAATATATTGAAATTGATTTAAATGAGATAAATCTTGATTTGCCGGAAAAATGGATATTAAATCGCCAACAAAATGCAATTAAAGAAGTCAATCGCCAATTAGATAGATTCCATTTTAACGAAGCTGCCAAAGTAATGTACGAATTTGTATGGAGTGATTATTGCGATTGGTATATCGAAATTGCAAAAACAAGGTTTAACAGCGATGACACAAACTTGGCTAATATGGCTCGTGCTGTATCTGTACATGTTTTAAGAAATATTTTGGCATTACTACATCCTTATGCTCCGTTTATAACCGAAGAGTTGTGGAGTCATTTTAAAAGAGAAGATGACAAAGATTTAATCGTATCGGATTGGCCCAAAGTTGATACAAGTAGAGTAAATAAAAATGCTCAAAATAAAATGAATATGTTACAGGAAATAATTTCATCAGTGCGGACAATTCGTAGTAGCATGAATGTGCCACCGTCTCGAATGGCAGAAATGATTATTAGAGCTAATGGATCGGAAGCAAAAGCATTACAAAAGTATGAAACCATCATTAAGTCTTTATGTAAAATAAGTGAAATCAAATATGATGAACAAGCTGATAAACCACCACAATCAGCAGTAGCAGTTATAAAAGATTTAGAAATATATATACCTTTGGGTAGTTTAATAGATTTTAGGCTTGAAGGAGAAAGGCTGTCAAAGCGAAAGACTGAATTAGCTGGATTCCTTGCCAAAATTAGAAATAAGTTGATTAATCAAGATTTTTTAACTCGTGCTCCTGAAAATGTTGTACAAAAGGAACACGATAAATTAGATGAAATCAAAAAAGAACTTGAAAAAGTAAAAGCAAATTTGGAGATGATGAAGTGAAAAAAACATTATTGATCTTATCTATTCTATCACAAGTTTACGGGCAGTCAGTAAATGCGTCATTAACAATATACAAAGATGGATTTGGATTAGTAAAGCAGCCGGTGACTTGGAATGTTAAGGAAGGAAGAAGTACAATCCAATATGATAGATTGGCAAATGGTATGTTTGCAGATTCACCATTCTTAGATTTACAAAATGCAGAAGTACACGCTCAAAGTTTAAGTCAGGATATTTTTTCAAGCAGCAATCTGTTCCATATAAATTTAGGTCAAAAAATAGAATTAAAATTAACAGGTGAAAAATCAATTTCAGGAACTTTACTCGAATATAATTCATCACAAATCACAATCCAATCCAAATCAGACATAAAATCATACTTCAGAAATAATATAGATTATATATCCGTAAAAAATATAGACGGACAACCTCCGCAGCTACGACCGTTTTTATCATGGGATATTTTTGCAAAGAATTCGGGTATGACCAAAGGAACTTTGATTTATATGTCCAATGGATTTGATTGGAACGCAAAATATCGCATGATAATGTTAGATGAATCAAAGAAAGCGACATTAATTCCTGAAGCATTCATCAAAAATAATAGTGACCTCACATTTTCAAAACTTTCATTACAATTGGTAGAAGGGAATCTCAACCGAGTCCATCACGAGCAAGTTGCAAAATCATTACAAAGAAGTGGAAACATGATGGCATATGCAGAAGCAGATATGGGATATGCAGCGCCAGTTCCTCAACGTGAGAATCTTGGCGATTACTATATTTACACTATACCAAATAAATTGGATATTAGTGGCAAAGAAAGCATAACAGTTAGATTATACGATGCAAGGGAAATTAGTTTTAAGAAAACATACTTATTTGAAAACTACGAACGATCTCAACGCGAAGAACCATTAACAGTTGAGTTAAAGATTGATAACACTGAAGAGAATAATTTGAATCTTCCATTACCTCAAGGTACTATTGAATTGTATCAAACAATGAAAAATGGCAAACTTGAATTTTTAGGCGAAGACATATTAAAACAAATTCCCAAAGGGGCTACTGCAAAATTAATCGCCGGTAGGGCTTTTGATGTAGTGGGCAAACGAAAAGTACTCAATTATGATAGGCAGCGTAAAAGTGAAGAAGCTTCCATTGAAATAAAAATCACAAATACAAAAGATCAAGATGCCAATGTAAAAATAATTGAGAAAATTTCCGGAGAATGGGTAATACGCGACGAATCAACAATGTACATGAAAGAAGATGCATCTACCATTTATTTTCCGATTACCGTTCCTGCTAACGACGAAATATTAGTTACATATACTTATCGGAAAGAGTGGAAATAATTTAACGTGGCATCAGCCGCTATTCAATTATATACATCAATACAATTTATTAAAGGTGTAGGACCGGCACGGTCTAAAGCTCTCTCTGAAATCGGGATCGAAACAGTTGAAGACCTTCTCTATTATTTTCCACGCCGCCATTTAGACAGAACAACAGTTACAAACTGTAACGAATTAAAAAAAGACTCAGTTGTAACGGTAGTAGGTACTGTTAAATCATGTGGAATGAAAACAATTCGGCGCGGGAAGTTGTTCCAAGCACTTATCCAAGATAATACAGGTTTTTTAACACTCACTTGGTTTAATGGAGCAGCTTATATAAAAAAATCTGTTATAGTTGGTGATAAGCTCGCAATACATGGTAAAGTTGAATTTTATCACGGGTTTCAAATTATCCATCCCGAATATGACAAATTAGAAATTGATTCTGAGCCATTGAGTACCGGTTCGGTAATTCCAATATATCCACTAAATCAAACATTGAAAAAAGCGGGTTTGGAACATCGCAGTTTGCGGAAATTAATCCGAAATATTCAAAAACAACTTTCCGGTATCTCCGATTTTTATACTGAACCATTTCAACAAGATCATAACTTAATTAATAGAAGAGATGCATTGGATGCAATCCATTTTGCGAATGATGTAAAACATTTAAAAAATGCAATACATCGTTTAAAATTTGATGAGCATTTTTTCTTACAATTAGGTGTCGCATTTAAAAAGGAGGCTTTGGATCGGATTGGAACCGACCCATTGGATAAAATTGGACCGTATACGAAATTAATCTATGATCAATTAGATTTTGAGTTGACGATTGCACAAAAACGTGTTTTAAAAGAAATTGTTGAAGATATGAAAAAACCTGTAATGATGAATCGGTTACTACAGGGTGACGTAGGATGTGGAAAAACTATAATAGCAATTTTAGCATCGGTGATTGCTGTCGGTAATAAAGCCCAGGTTGCAATTATGGCACCGACAGAGATTTTGGCGCATCAACATTACCAAGTTTTTAAGAAGTATGCTGATAAAGCACAAATATCTACAGTTTTATTAGTTGGCAATCTTAAAGCTAAAGAACGTAAATTAATTTTGGAAGCTTTGGCTGACGGGCGAATTAATATTGTTGTAGGTACACATGCTCTAATTCAAAAAGATGTGGAATTTAAAAAATTGGGATTAGTAATCGTTGATGAACAGCATCGCTTTGGTGTGATGCAGAGAGGAGATTTAGTAGCCAAAGGGCAAAATCCGCACTTTTTAGCGATGACAGCAACACCAATTCCACGCACTTTATCAATTACATATTATGGTGATATGGATCTTTCAATTATTGATGAAATGCCTAAAAATAGGATTCCAATCACTACAACAGTCGTGCAACCTACGCGATTACCAAAAGTATATAATTTTATTAAGGATGAGATAAAGCGCGAGCAGCAGTGTATGGTTGTTTATCCGTTAGTAGAAGAATCTGAAAAATCAGACCTCGCGGCTGCGGTTGAAGCACACCAAGAATTAAGTGAAAATATATTTCCTGAATATAAGGTTGGTTTAATTCACGGAAGAATGAAAAAGGAAGAAAAAGATGCAGTAATGGCGGCATTTGCAGCTAATGATTTTAATATTTTGATTTCCACCACGGTAATTGAAGTCGGAATCGATATTCCCAACGCTACAATCATGCTAGTTGAACATGCAGAGCGATTTGGTTTGACACAATTGCATCAGTTACGTGGTCGAGTAGGCCGAGGCGAGAAAAAAAGTTACTGTATTTTGGTACAGCGCAATTTTACCGACAATGGTATCAAAAGATTACGGATTATGGAAAATACTTATGATGGTTTTAAAATTGCTGATGAAGACCTAAAAATGCGCGGACCCGGTGTATTTTTTGGAATTCAACAAAGTGGGTTTTTCAATTTTAAGATTGCCAATCTAATATCGGATGGAGAAATATTGAAGGAAGCAAGAAAAGCAGCATTTGCGTTAGTCAAAGACGATCGACTAATGGAAAAACCTGAAAATGCAGTAATAAAATCACATTTTCAGAATCATTATCAGTATTTATTGAAGAACATGAGTATTGGTTGATATGGAAAAAATAGTAGTAGGAAAATGTCCGGTTTGTGATTCAATTAATTTTAATAAAGTATTAACTACTTCGGATTATCTTGTATCAGGTGAATCTTTTGATATAGTGGAATGCAATGAATGCACTCTTAGGTTTACTTCGCCAATCCCCGCAGAATCTGAAATTGGTAAATATTATAAATCAGAAAAATATATTTCACACACCAAGCGTGTAACATCGATATTTGATTTAGTTTACAGAATAGTTCGTAAATATACATTACGCTCAAAGAGAAAAACAGTCGTACAATTCGCGCAAAAACAGAGCGGTACACTTATAGATATTGGTTGCGGCACCGGTGATTTTTTAATGAAAATGAAAAATAATGGATGGGAGATATGTGGAGTTGAAGTAAATCAAGAAGCACGAAAATTAGCTGAATCGAATACCGGTTCAACTATAATGAATCAAAAAGAATTTTTCCAAAGCGAACAAAAATATGATGTAATAACATTTTGGCATTCGCTAGAGCATTTGCATGAATTAAAAACATATTTACAAAAGATTTCCATATCTCTTAACGCCAATGGCGTTGCAATAATTGCTGTCCCAAATTACAATTCCTACGATGCAGAATATTATCAGAAAGATTGGTCAGCATACGACGCTCCACGGCATCTCTATCATTTTTCTTCCAAATCTATGATTAATTTAATGGGGAGTTTCAATTTTAAATTGATACATAATAAACAAATGCCGTTTGATCCGTTTTATTTAGCATTGTTATCGGAAATGTCTGTAAGGAAAAAACACAATATTATAAAAGCATTATGGATTGGATGGAAATCGTATTTGAAAGGGAAGAAAGATGCAAACATGGGAAGTTCTATTTTATATGTGTTTAAAAAGCAATAGTCACAGATTCAAAGATAAAAAAATAATATCTAACGTATATTGATTTTCTATGGCTAATTGATTTTCAATCAGTGTAATCTGAGTAATCTGTGGTTAATATTTTAAATCTTCAATTTTCAATCTTAAATGTTAAATTCCGAACCTAAATTTGAACAAAATTAAAGAAGAAACGTTTTAAAAATTATTGAGAGAAAAATATGCCACTTGAAAGCAAATTTACAGAAGAGCAACTATTTGATAATTTAATATCATCTTTAGTCCACAGTATTTGGATTTCACTTGGAAAAGTTAAAAATCCAATGACCGATAAAATTGAGCGAAACTTATTTGCCGCATCCATGAATATAGACATGATTGATATGCTTTATAAACGTATGGATGGCAACTTACTCGAACAAGAAGAGACATATTTAAGTCGCGTTTTAAGTGAGCTAAAGATGAATTATCTGGAAGAAAAAAAGATTGGTGATGATTTGCCGGAAGAAACAACCGACACCGAAAAAAAGACGGAAGAAAAACCAAAACCCAAAACTGCCACCAAAGCAAAAGCAAAAAAACCAACAACAAAGAAATCAACTGCAAAACCAAAGGATAAAAAATAGTGATTGATACAAATTATATGCGTTGGAATAGAATTTTAGCCGGAGTCGTATTTCTATTTTCATTCATAATTTATTTTACAACGATGGCGCCAACCGTTTCGTTTTGGGATTGTGGCGAATTCATCGCAACCTCCTATTCACTTGGTGTTCCTCATCCACCGGGCAGCCCGTTATTTCTGATAATTGGGCGATTATTTTCAATGTTACCGCTTAGCAGCGATATCGCATTTCGCGTGAATATTATTTCTCCAATAATCAGTGCGTTAGCTAATATGCTATTATATTTAATTATTGTAAAAGTAGTAATTCATTGGCGTAAATCTGTTAATAACATGAATGATGCGATTGTCGCCTTTGGCGGAGCGTTAGTGGGTGCATTAGCTTTCGCTTTCACCGATAGCCATTGGTTTAATGCCGTTGAAGCAGAAGTATATGCGATGAGCACATTTTTCACAGCAATAGTTGTTTGGTTGATTTTACATTGGTCAGAACATGCAGAAGAAAAGGGTAATGAGCGTTACATTTTAATTATTGCATACATGGTGGGACTTGCAATTGGCGTACATTTATTAAATTTATTAGCTCTTCCATTTATTGCATTGGTTATATATTTCCGTAAGCAAGAATTTGAGTGGAAATCATTCTTAATTACTGTTGTATTAACGGGAGTTGCGTTTTTAGTAATTCATAATGGAATAATTAAAGGTTTACCGCAGTTAGCGGGCAGTTCAGGAATATTTTCAGTAATAGCAATTGTTTTAATACTAATTGGAGCAATGGTGTGGGCAGTATTAAGCCATAAACAAATTCTTTCAATTATTTTTACTTCGTTTGTATTAATACTTATTGGTTATTCCACCTATACAATGGTATTCATTCGTTCGAATCAAAATCCATCCATAGATGTTGGAGAGCCAAATACGATTCAATCAGCAATTGCTTACTTAGAGCGTGAACAATATGGGGCGGTTAGTCAACTTCCACGAAAATATGATGGATTACCTGCGAAATATGAAGCTGTCGGCAGACCGGCCTTAGGACAGGAATATTCCTCTCGACAGGATCAAACATATCGATTTTATAATTTTGGAAAACAGTGGCAGTTTTTTGTCAATTATCAATTAAAAAAGATGTATTGGCGATACTTTTTATGGCAATTCGCGGGGCGCGGTCCATCAACAGATTCTGGTGTTACTGACTTTGGTGCAAATATTAACCAGGATGGAGTAGATTGGATGCAATTTGGTTTGCCACTTGCTTTCCTCCTCGGATTTGGTGGAATGTTTTACCATTTTCAACGTGATAAAAAAGCTGCTTTCACAATTTTAACATTATTTTTCATAACTGGATTGGCAGTTGTTATGTATCTGAATCAAGATAATCCTCAGCCGCGTGAAAGAGATTATTCGTATGTTGGCAGCTTTCTCGCATTTTCCGTTTGGATTG
>Ga0307992_1000761_pt1 | contig 19896 bp, 15 predicted proteins | sample EllFjometagen133_FD_203162 | JGI IMG/M metagenome (GOLD analysis project Ga0307992, IMG submission 203162) | Marine microbial communities from Ellis Fjord, Antarctic Ocean - #133 | ecosystem: Environmental > Aquatic > Marine > Unclassified | place: Southern Ocean | collected 2014-10-08
GATCATTTTTCACAGCAAGCGTATTAGAGAGTTTCACTCCAAAATGTACGCCATGATCCTCAGCAAAATCAAATAAAGTATGTAGCATTTTCATTGCTGGTTCATACTGCATATCATGAGTGAAAGATTCTTCTTTAAGTGTAATATGATCAAAACCGGCTTTCTCAAAGAAATCTTTTACATATTCATATCCATGTAGTGTAGGATTTAATTTAACGAATGTGTGCATATTTTTCTCTGAAATGAAATATTTACAGATAGCTTCCTGATCTTCTGGAGGACATCCGTGCATGGTAGAAAGAGTAATAGAATTGGAAATTTTAGGAGATATTGTTTCCACAAATTTTGTATCGGTGATATTTGGTATCTTTCCATCTTCAATTAGAGCTTTAAGATCTAGTTTGCATTGCTGGAAAACTTCGTTTCCAGATGCATCTTTGAGTTCTTCAATAAATTTATCAATTTTCGGTGATTTTATTCCTTTAAGATCGTATCCGACACTCATATTGAAAATAAATGCACGTTCATTCAATTTAGAAAGATCAAACATTTTATTCATAACATGAATTAGGAACCATGCTTTGATGTATTCACCATAAGCTTGCGGGACTGTTAACTCGGTTGACCATTCAGTATTATAACCTTCATCTCCTGCTTCAATACACGGCTTTTCAATATCCAGCTCATCCATAATTTGGATGGTTTTTAATTCAAAAAATCTACTCCCAGTTAGATAGGCAGCTACAAGATTCGGTGTGGATTGTGTATGTGGCCCTGCAGCTGGTCCGATCGGAGTTTCACATATTTCATCAAAGAGATCAAATGCGGTAGTATTATTTTTTCTGTAAAACTTTGATTCAGGAATTCCAAAGATAGTCTTTTCATTTTTGTATTCTTCTAAAATCCAATTTAATAACTTTTTAAATTTAACCGGTTGCATTATTTCACTCATTTTTTCTCCTTATCAATAAATGCAGAACGTATCATTTTGATGCGTCCAAAATGTTTTGGTTCAATCTACAAGATTGAACCTGCGAATGTGGCTACTTATAAAGCTTCTTATTCTCTTCAAATCTATCAAACATAGCTTTAGATATTTCCCAACTACGATCAAACAATTCTTTATATAGATCTTTTGTTATGTGGTAGTCATCAAGAAGTATTTCATTGTTCTTTATTACATATTGACAACGGGATTCTGTGATTCCAAAGATCAGATGACCCAGGAATTGGTCAGTATTAAATGGAGTATTAGGTTCATAATCGAAGATAGCGATATCAGCAGTTTCTCCTTCTTCAATTCCCAGTGGAAGTCCATAAGCTTTTTTTAATTTGAAATTGTTCAGGAATAAAGCATTCATTTCCGGATATCCTAGATCACAATTCTTATTCAGATATTTAGTAAAGATCATTGAATTTTTTAAAGCTTTCATTGTACTTGGATGCATTCCATCAGTTCCGACAGTTGTTTTGATCCCTTCAGTAATGAATTTAGAAATATTCCCAACATTTAGTCCGTTATTCATATTAGAATCAACTGCTTGTGCAATGAATATATTACGTTTTTTCAAGATATCAAGGTCTTTTTTAGTAAGATTGCTGCAATGAATAAAAAGTGAATTATCTCTTACTAATCCGAAATCATCAAATCTTTCGATCAATCCTTTACCATATTTTTCCTGGCATTGTATTCCATCAATATCACCTTCTGCAACATGTACGTGAACTGGAAAATCTTCTGATGCATCAGCTATTTTCTGTAAGCTCTCGTCACTAAGCGTAAATGATGCGTGCAATCCGATCATCCCTTGAACCAATTTTCCTTTTTGAGCTTTGGCAAAACGTACATTTTCATCTAATGATCTCTGAAAAAAATCTTCACCATTTCTATCAGAAATTTCGAAGCAAATAGTTCCGCTTACTCCATAAGCGTCAAAAACATTAGCCATATCAGAAAGTGCATTCTCTGTATAACCGGATATATGATGATCAAAGATAGTAGTTACACCTTGAGAAATGGAATCTTTCATAGCGATTGCAGTTGATAGGATCATATCCTCTCTGTTTAAAGAATGATCCAGGGTCCACCATAGATTCTTTAAGTTTCCCATGAAATCCTTGAAGGGAACTTCACATGGAACTCCTTTGGAAAGTGTGGAATAAATGTGATGATGTGCGTTAGTTAGGCCGGGGAAAATAATTTTGTTGCTGGCATCAATGATGCGATCTGGATTTTCAAATTTTTTAGTAAATTGAATTTTCCCATCTTGGATAAAAAGTGTTTTCTTTTCAACTTTAGTGTTGTCATCTTGCGGAGTAATGATGTAGGCACCACGAATTTCTAAATTCATAATCTGTTCTCCTTTTAAATTTTTATTTAGTCACTCCCATATTTGTCGTTTAGAGATAAGATTAAGTCACTCCCTTTTCGTTTAGGAAAACAATTTTTCTTTTGGTGCTGAATGATGTCAAACTTATTTTATTGAATATGTTAGGGTGTATATTTTAATTAAAGTATTTGACAAATCATAAAGTAAATAATTATTTCTTTATTAATTATTAGTCTTAAAGTAATTCAATAATAAAAGGAGGAGTAAAAAAATGAAGAAAGTAATGTTGATAGTATTTGTGGTTATTCTGCACATGGTATTTTTATGTACACCTGCCGATGTGCAAGCTGGAGAATTGGAACATTCATTGGCTCAGGATCTACTGATCAAGAGCGAAGTAGAAACAGCGATTAGCATGCTTCAGACGATTTTTGTAAAACATCAGCAGGGGGAAATGACACTTGAACAGGCTAAAAAGCTTGGTGCAGATCTTCTGCGGGAACTCAAGTACGGTACCGAGGGATATTTCTGGGCAGATACAACGGAAGGTGTCAATGTGGTTTTGTATGGTCGAAAAGATGTGGAAGGAAGAAACCGATTGGAAGACAAAGATAAAAATGGTAAGTTCTTCATAAAAGAATTTATGACAATAAGTAAAACCGGTGGTGGGTATGCAGAGTACTGGTTTACGAAGAAGGGACAGACCATAGCCCAACCCAAAATATCATATGTACTTTTGTTTGAACCATTTGGGTGGGTAGTTGGCACTGGATACTACAACTGAAAAGTTCAAGGAAACTTAGAAAATTTTTAATGTATTTAGGCATATTTAAAAAATGATTTTTTGCTTTTGGAAAGACTATCTTACAGATTATAAAGTAGATAATTATTTTTTTTGTATTTTTGAAATTAACAAGAATAGGCAGGATAAAAATCCTGCCTATTCTATAAAGGTGATAATCTTCATCACCAATATTTTTTATGAATTTCCAAAATTTTTTCAACTATTGCTATGATTGGCCCTTCAACCAATATTTTTTTTGTCCAAGTTTAAAAATGTTTCTACATGGTATATTGAGTGTGGGATTTTGCTTATGGTTTCCTGTTAGATTAAGAAGATCTTTTTCTGAAATGCCGTAAATTATTTTCCCCACATTTCCCCAGTAAATAGCACCCGAGCACATTGCACATGGTTCGACTGAAGTATATAAAGTGCAATTCCACAGGAAGTCGTTATCATATAGTTTAGTTGCTTTTCTCATCAGTGCCGTTTCTGCATGACCAGTGCAATCGTTTTCTGTATTCTCCTGCTCGAGAATTATATTGCCATCAGGATCAACTAATAGAGCTCCAAAAGGGGTATTGCCATGTTTTACGGTCAGCTCCGATAGCGTAATTGTGCGTTTTAGATAAAACACATGATCCTTCATGATCTTAGTCTCCTCAAGGATTATTCTCTAGATCCCCGGATAAATGGTTTACCTAAAGCAACTGGACCGAGTAATTGTGATTTATAAGATAATGCTAAAACTACAATAACTAAGAGATATGGGATTATTATGGCAATTTCGTAAGGGAAGTTAATTCCATAAACTTGAATTGACCGTTGTAATGCATGAGCAAGACTGAATAACAAAGTTCCCCACATTATCCCTACCGGTTTCCACCTGCCAAAATAAACCAGGGCAACAGCAATAAAACCTCTTCCTGCTGTTATATTATCTGCAAATATGTGTGTTTGAGCAATGGTGAGATAAGCACCGGCGAGACCGGCCATCATACTCCCCAAGATTATGCATTGAAAGCGGATTCTTTCTACTTTTATGCCAAGTGTATCAGCAGCTTGAGGATTAGTGCCGACAGCTCTAACTTTTAATCCCCAGGCTGTTTTATTTAGTACATACCAGGAAATTGGAACTAATAAAAATGCAATATAGACCAAAATATTATTTTGAAAGAAGATCTCTCCAATAACCGGGATCTTTCCTAATAAGGGGAAACTGAACGGCTTAATACCTGTTATACTTGTGACCCCACCTATGTAAACACGGAATAAAGTTCCGGAAAGTCCCCAACCCAGCATGAAAAGTCCAATCCCTGAAATTCCCTGCTGAGCTTTAAATTTGACACTTACTACAGCCATTAAGAGTCCCATGAGTGCACCTACTGCAATGGCTGCAAGAAGACCAAGAATGGGAGATCCAACTATGAGTACCACTAGAAATCCTACAAATGCTCCCATCAACATGATCCCTTCAACACCTAAATTAAAAACTCCGGCTCTCTGGTTAAACATTTCTCCCAATCCTGCCAGTAATAATGGAGCAGCTAAGGGGATACCTGCTGATATTATTCCAATGATAAAATCAAGTATCATCTTTATCTCCTGATTTCATTAATTTCAATTTGATCATGATCTTTTCTTTTAACCCAATATTTGAGAAGAATATCTGGCTTGATACAATTGCCAGAATGATAAGTCCTTGAATTGCCAGAATAATGGAAGCTGGTACGGTTACCGATCTCTGCATCATGTCTGCACCGACAATAAGTAATCCGAAAACTGCAGAGGCAGGGATGATCCCTAGAGGGTGAAGTCCTCCAAACAAGGCTACAACAATTCCACTAAAACCATAGCCGGCAGAGATTGATTCCAGAGCTCGATGATGAACTCCACAAACTTCTATTGCCCCTGCCATTCCGGCAAAGCCACCAGAAAGTAACATTGCCAAAACAAGATAATTTTTCACATTCACACCAATATATTTTGCAGCCTTTGCTTCAGCTCCTGCAGCTCGTAATTTATAACCAATTGTCGTTTTCCAAAGGAAAATATAAACAAGTATTGCTAAGACAACTGCTATAATAATCCCTGCATGCAATCTGCTGGCTGGAATGATCCTGACCAGCCAGGCATTTTTACTTAATAAGGCTGTTTGTGGAACACCTGTTCCATATGCTACTTCTTTTGGGTCAATCATCGGACCTCTAATGAGGAACATATAAACCTGAAATGCGATATAATTTAACATGATGGTACTTAATATCTCATTAACGGAGAGATAAGCTTTCATCCAACCGGCAATTCCACCCCAGATAGCACCTCCAATAAAGCTGGCTATGAATACTAATGGTAATAGAATATATGGAGGTAGATCAGGGAATGTGAGTGCTATAAAGGCTCCAAAAACCGCCCCGATCAATATTTGACCCTCCCCGCCAATATTCAAAATTCCACTTCTAAAAGAGATGGCTATACCTAATCCAACCAGCATTAAGGGAGCGGCACGAACAAGGATTTCAGTTAATCCAAATTTTCCGCTTAATGGCTCAGTAAACATTACATAATATGCTGTAAGGGGATTTGCTTTTGCAATGAGAAGTAGTATTGCCCCTACAAAAAGTGCTGAGAAAACAGCAATTACAATTATCAACAATCGATAGATGGCTTCACTATATAGCTTTTTTTTCATTTTTAATTCCTGCCATTAGTAATCCTAATTTTGTTTTTGTGGCAATATCTCTGTCTAAAATATCAAGAATTTTACCTTCATAGATCACGGCAATTCTATCGCAGATATCCAGCAATTCATCTAGTTCTTCTGAGATCAGTAAAATACCGATATTCTCACTACGTGCTTCTAATAATTGTTCATGAACATATTCAGCAGCACCTAAATCTAATCCTCTAATGGGGTAAGCAGCTATTAGCATTTTTGGTTTCCGCGAAAGTTCCCGGGCTAGAATAACTTTTTGAACATTACCACCCGAAAGGCTTGCACAACTTGTTTTGTTATCCGGGCATTTAATATCAAAATTACTAATTAATTTCTGTGAATATTTTTCAATAATTTTATCTTGAAGAAACATTTTTTTTGATAAAGGTGTTTTATTGTAATCTTTCATTATAATATTTTCTTTTACTGAAAAAGATGGGATGGTACCTTCATGCATTCTATCTTCGGGAATATATCCCATTCCCTTGTTAATAATATGCTGAGGCGATAGATTAGTTATATTCTTACTATTTAATAAAATCTTACCACTTTGAATATGACTAATACCATTAATAACATCAGCTAGTTCTTTTTGTCCATTTCCTGAAACTCCAGCAATTCCAACAATTTCTCCTTTGCTCACAGTAAGAGAAAGTCCATCTAAAGCCATAGTCCCCATATTGCCTTTAGCAAAGACATTTTTAATTTCGAGAATTGGTGAATTTGCCTGAGATTTTTCATTTAAAGCAGGCATGGAAATTTCCCTACCAGCCATTTTCTCTGCTAATGTAGCAACAGAATGTTTTCGTGTTTTTCCTTCATAAACAAGAGAACCGTTTCTAAGCACACAAACTCTGTTGCTAACTGCTTTCACTTCATTCAGTTTGTGACTAATGAATATGACCGACCGACCTTTCTCTGCCATTTGTTTTAATAATACTATTAATTCATCGGTCTCTTGTGGTGTTAATGCAGCAGTTGGTTCATCCAGGATAAGCAGGTTTGCTCCTAAACATAATACTTTTATGAGCTCAACACGTTGTTGCTCTCCTACACTTAATTGCCATATATAGGCATCCGGGTTGACTGAAAGTCCATACTCTTTTGAAACTTCCTCTATCCTCTTTCTAACTTTATTTAAATCCAATTTAAAAATATTTTTACTTGTAAGGCCTAAGGCTACATTTTCTAATACCGTGAGATTAGGAACTAGCATAAAGTGTTGATGCACCATTCCAATTCCATAAGAAAAAGCCGTACGCGGAGAATTTATGATTACTTTTTTGTCATTAATAAAAATTTCACCATGTTCAGGTTGATAAAGTCCAAATAGTACATTCATCAAAGTGGTTTTACCAGCTCCATTTTCACCAAGTAAAGCCAGGATCTCTCCAGATTTCAGATAAATATCAATATTATTGCAGGCTAGAACACCCGGGAATTTTTTTGTTATTTTTTTCATCTCTAATTTACTGATAATTTCTGACATAACCTTTCCTTATAAAATAAACTTAAGTTAAGCTAACTTTTGTTAACTCAACTTAAGTTTATGATAATTCATATTGCTAAAGATTTTATTTCAATTCGACCTTAATATCTCCACTTATGATCTTTGCTTTTGCTTCAGCTACTTTCTTTTCCAATTCAGGAGTCACTTCAGATGTTAAAGCAGGGTTATAGATCAGTTCAAGATATCCATTTGCAAGACTAAGCTCAAGATGTTTTCCACCTAAAATACCTTCTTGACGAAAACTAATTATCTTTTCGATCACTTCATCAAATCTGTAAGATTGGGAAGCAAGAACAGTTTGAGGAGCTATGGAACTTTGGTCCATATCTGATGATAACCAAAGTATATTTTCGAATTCAGATGCTACTTTAATAGCTCCTACACATTGCTGAGCTGTTCCACTAAGTACATCAGCTCCAGCTTTAATGTGTGTACGGGCGATTTCCCCAGCAGCAACCAGATCACCAAAACTTCCAGTATAGGCAATTCTTACAGCAGCATCAGGGTTAATAGCTTTGACGCCTTGTTCAAATCCGATATTGTATTTAATTGCATCACCTGATTTAACAGGGCCAACTATTCCAACAATATTAGTTTTTGTTTTTAATCCAGCCATAATACCGAGAAGATAGGCTCCTTGTTGAGCTTGTGGATCATACGCAAAGATGTTTGGATGATTTGTGGCAAAACCTGTTCCATAGGCAAAAGAAGATTTAGGAAAATCGGGTGCGATCTCATCAAGCACACTTTGATATTGTGCCCCATGAGCTATAACAATATCAAATCCCTGACTGGCATATTGTCTAATTGCACTACCGGCATCTACAGCATTCCAGAGACGTTCACTTACTTCAATTTCAATTTTGTCTTCACCGTATTTTTTTTGAACGGCTTTAATCCCTTCGTACATGATCTGACTCCAAGCTAAATCATCAATTGTGCTTGGAACTATCAAGGCGATTTTGACTTTTTCAGTAATTTCCAGATCATTTTCAGCAGCAAAAGTCATTGCATTAGAAAGAAGCAAAATTACCATAATAACAACTAGAATTCTAACATTTTTCATTGATTTCTCCTTAGTTTAGATTTACAAACAAAATTTTTTATACTTTTGAAACTACCTGGTGCTTCCGACAAATAATATCGGAATGAACCTTAAACCGGTTTAGTAACTTGAAAATCTACATATTGTTAAGATCACCCCCTGCTCTCTCTGAAATATGATTCGCCAAGAGCTTTTGGTAAATTTGATCTTTTTCCTTTTAAGGAAATAAATAATAAGAATAATATTGTAAATACATATGGAATACTCTTAAGCAGGATGATCGGGAAAGCAATGTTGAATTTTTGAAGATTGAGCCCAAGTTGAGTAAGCCCACCAAAGAGATATGCACCTCCATAAGCTATTAGAGGATTCCAATTTGCAAAGATCACTAAAGCGATAGTTATCCAACCCTTACCAGAGGTCATACCTTCTACCCATAATCTGGAATAAGCAACTGAAAGATATGCTCCACTGACCCCTATGAAAATACCACCAACAATTGTAGCAATATAGCGAACTTTAATCACTTTAATTCCCATAATCTCACTGGAAAGCGGTTCCTCTCCACTACTTCGCAAGGCAAGTCCCCATTTTGTTCTATTAAAAACAAACCATATTATTACTGGTAAGATAAATGCGATATAAACTAAAATATTGTGTTTAAATAAAATTTCACCTAAAATCGGAATTTTACTTAGAAGGGGAATGGATATAACTTCAAACGAAGTTTTTAATGTTTTACCAACCATGCTTACACCAAAAAATGCACTCGCTCCTGTTCCAAACATTGTTAAGGCAAGACCCGATACTACCTGATTTGCTTGTAAAGAGATTGTCATAAAGGCATGTATCAAACCCATTAATCCACCAATAAGCGCAGCTCCTAAGATCGCTAAAAGTAAGCTCTCTGTTGTGTAGGCTACATAGAAACCAAAGAAAGCACCCATCAGCATGATGCCTTCAACTCCGAGATTTAAAATGCCTGATCGCTCTGTGATGATCTCACCGATTGTTGCATAAAGTATAATTGTCCCGCTAGCTATGGCAGCATAAAGGATCGTGATAATATCAGTCATTATTTCCCCCTGATGAGTTTTATATTGTAATTTTTAAATAATTCACTTCCCAGGATTGCAAACAGAATAAGTGCCTGCATCACGGTTCCAACCGCGGCTGGAAGACGCATAGCGATTTGCAAAGAATCTGCTCCCTTTAGCATTATACTGAGAAAAACTGCAAAAATCACAATGATGAATGGATTGGTACGAGCCAGCCAGGCAACGATAATCCCCGTATAACCATAGCCGGTGGAAATATGTTGATGAAATTTATATTCGATTCCGCTTATCTGACTCACACCAGCGAGACCTGCTAATGCACCACTTAATAAGAAAACCATGAACATCATTTTTTTTATGTTGATTCCGGCATATTTGGCAGCTTTTAAGCTGGCGCCGGTCATACGTAATTTATACCCTGTTTTTGTATGATAAATTAGAATATACAATAAGACTACTAACGCAAGGGCAAGGAACAATCCCGTATGAACTCTTCCAAAACCGATTCTGCTAAACCTTGCTTCAACTGGAAATTCCGGTGTGTAAGGAAAGTTATCTTTTCCTTTCCAGGGACCAAATAGGAAATAATCTGCAATATTGATCGCCACATAATTCAGCAGTAATGTTGAAATCACTTCATTCATTTTAAATTTAATTTTCAATAAAGCCGGTATTGCTGCCCATAAAGCACCACCAATAGCACCAAGAGCTACTAAAACGGTTATCTCAAGTGGTTTGGGAAGAACAGGTCCGTAAATAACAAATGCAGTGGCAAGTGTAGCTCCTGCGAATAATTGTCCTTCAGCACCGATATTCCATAATTTACTATTTAAGGCAATTCCCACTGCTAATCCTGTGAAGATGAGAGGAATAGCTTTAACTAAAGTTTCAGAAATGCCATAAGGAGAACCAAGTGCAGAAGTGAATACTTTCCACAAAGCAACAAATGGATTCACACCGTTAAAAGCGATAAAAATTCCTGAAAGAACCAATGCAATTCCAATTGCAGAAAGAGTGATGATAATGTCTTCTTTTTTCGAAACTCTTTCTTTCTGCTCAAGTTTAATTTTAAACATTGCTCATCTCCTTCACTGCTTCTGCTTCAGTATGCCCACTCATCATCAAGCCAATTTCCTCAAGAGAATGGTCACCGTTATTGAATACTCCTGTGAATTTCCCTTCATACATCACGGCTATCCTGTCTGATAAAGCGAAAAGCTCATCAAAATCACCTGAGATCAGTAGTAATGCTTTTCCTTCATTACGAAGATTCATAATTGATTTTCGCACGAATTCTGTAGCTCCTACATCCAGACCTCGAGTTGGGAAAACAAAAATATAAAGATCACAATTTCTTTCGATCTCTCGCCCGATGATCAATTTCTGCAGATTCCCACCAGAAAGCAGAAGGGCAGGAAGGTTTATGCCTGGTAAAAATATATTATATTTTTCGATGATCTTTTCTGCATATTCTTTAAGTTTTTTATTATTGATCAGTATTCCTCTTTTAAATTCAGATTTTCGGTAAACCTTCATAATTAGATTTTCCCAGACAGAACGGCTTCCAGCAACACCAACATTGACTCGGTCACCGGGAACATAACTAATGCCATCATCAATTCTCTGCACGGGAGTATCATGAGCTATATCTTTATCCTTAAATATTATCTTTCCGCGAATTACTTCTCTGTTGCCGGTAAGAGCGTTAGCTAATTCTATTTGCCCGTTTCCTGTAACACCGGCAATACCCAGCACCTCTCCACAAGCTAGGTTGAAAGAGAGATTGTTCACAGCTAAAATGCCTTTATTAGAATTCACAAAAAGATCTTTAACTTGTAGGAAATTCTCTGTCAGGCATGCTTCAGGCCGTTCAAAGGTGAGTTCGCTTTCTTTACCGACCATCATTCTTGCCAATTCACCCGCATTTGTATCAGTTTTGTTTACAGTTGAGACGAGAATTCCTTTCCGTAATACTGTGATTTTGTCTGCTACTTCCAGTACTTCAGCCATTTTATGGGTGATAAAGATGATCCCTTTACCGGTGGAAGCAATTTCCTTGAGAATCCGCATCAAGTTGTCTGTTTCCTGCTTGGTCAAGACGGTTGTAGGCTCATCGACGATGAGAACATCTACATTCCTAACTAGCATTTTTAGAATTTCAACTTTCTGCCTCAATCCTAATGGTAGTTCATCTACAACTGCATCGAGATCAACTTGAAATTTGAACTGATCCATGTAAGTTTGGATCAATTTGCGGTTCTTCTGTAGATCAAGTATGAACTTATTGTCGGGGTGACCCAGGATCAGGTTTTCCAAAACCGTGAGGTTCCCTACCAGGCTGAATCGTTGATGTACCATCCCAATGCCAATTTTGAGAGCTTCTCCAGGATAATTATAAGTTATTTTCCCCCCCTTGAAATAGATACTCCCTTCATCCGGAAAATATACACCTGTTAACATATTCATAAGTGTGGTTTTCCCTGCACCATTCTCTCCCAGCAAGGCGTGGATCTCTCCCCTTTCTAATCTAAATTCAATATCGGTATTAACCTTATTTCCATAAAATGATTTTGAGATGTTCTTCATTAGAACGAGAGTGGAATTCACTTTTTTCTCCGACAAAATAATCTCCTAAATATCGTTATTATTTAACACTATCAAATAAATAAAAAAATAACAGGAGGTTGAAAATTCAACCTCCTGTAAAATTGATCTATCTTATTCCTTGGCTTCAGGTATCTTGCCTTTTACACCTTTTACAAACCATTGAATACTGAGTTTTTCTCCATCAGTGAGAGCAACGCCATCTTCAACACGTTTTTTGCCCATGTTGTCATAAAGTGGTCCAGTAAAGATTTGATCATCCGCGATAATACTAGCTTTTACTTCAGCAACTTGATCTCTAACTTCTTGCGGTACAACTTCATTGTATGGAGATAGTCCTGTAATACCAGTACTCATATCCCACCAGATCGGTTCATTTGTCCAAGTACCTTCATGCACTTTTGTAGCAACATCTTTGTAATAAATTCCCCAGTGCCATACCGGAGCAGTAAGATGAGCTTTTGGAGCGAACATGCTCATATCACTGTCATATCCAATTGAATAAACACCTGCAGCTTGAGCAGCTTCTTGCGGACCAGCAGAGTCTGTACCTTGTGTTATTATATCACAGCCGTCTGCGATCATTGTATTGGCAGCTTCTTTCTCATGTACCGGATCAAACCACGAGTTTGTCCATAATACTTGAACTGTAGCATCAGGATTTACACTGCGAGCACCAAGTGTGAAAGCATTAATTAAACGAACAACTTCTGGGATCGGGAAAGGTGCCACGTAACCCATTTTACCTGTTTTAGACATTTTGGCTGCAACTATGCCGGCAAGGTATTTTGATTGATATATTTTTCCCATGTAGTTGGTAAAATTCGGGGCAGTTTTATAACCGGTAGCATGCAGGAAAGTTATATCGGGATATTGTTTGGCAACTTCCAGTGTAGGGTCCATATATCCAAAAGATGTTGTAAATATAATATTGCATCCAGATTCGGCAAGTTCTGTAATTACACGAACAGCATCTGCACCTTCAGGCACACTTTCTACAAAAACAGACTCTCCAACAAAATCCAATTCTTCCATTGCTAAACGTCCCTGATCATGAGATGTTGTCCAACCAGCATCTTCAACCGGGCCAACATATACAAAACCAGCTTTTAGCTTTTCACTTTTTTTTGCATCACCACCGCAGCCTGCAATAAGCATTACTGCTGAGATTGTTACTAAAATCCAAAATAATTTTTTCATTACTTCTCCTTTTTTTTTATTGATATCATTTAATATTTATTTAACGAAATTAACACACATATTTCTTAATTACGATATTATCATTCAATTCATTTCTTTGAAATTTTATAATTTAAACAATTATGTATAGATGTAAATGTATCTATAATGTAAACTATGAAAATAATCTTCTACAAAAATACTATTTAATAAATCCATTAATACAAAATAAGCTTAATGTGCAATTAGGTGTCAAGAGGAAAATTTACTACTGATAGAACCGTAAAACGTAATAAACCTTTTACTTGACATACATTCCAATACTTTTTTTGAAGAAAAAAAAATATTATTATTATGGAGTAGTAAATGAGTGATAATCGTATTAAAGAACATCCAATTTTACAAGTCAAAGATCAGGAAGAAATTACATTTTATTGGAATGGGAAGAAGCTGAATGCTAATAGAAACGAAGTTATCTCATCTGCATTATTTGCCAATGGAATAAAAATTTTCGGGCATCATCCCAAAGACGGCAGTGCTCAAGGAATCTTCTGTGCCAATGGTCAATGTGCAAAATGTACAGTTATTGTTGATGGCGTTCCAATGAAGTCTTGTATGACGATTGTGAAACCGGAAATGAAAGTAGAAAGCGTGGAGGGTTTGCCCAAACTTCCTCAAACGGACAAACATGAGATCGGCGTTATTGAAGAGCTTGAATATGATGTGCTGATAATTGGGGGAGGACCAGCTGGACTCTCTGCTGCGATTCAGCTTGGTGAACATAATATCAAAACACTTATAGTTGATGATAAAACTGAACCAGGTGGAAAACTTGTATTGCAAACTCATAAATTTTTTGGTTCAGTAAAGGATTCTTATGCTGGTACCAGGGGAATTGATATTGGTAAGATGCTGTCTAAAAAAGTAAGTGAAAACAAAAATATTGATATCTGGTCAAACAGCATCGCACTTTATGTTTATAAAGATAAAAAAGTAGGTATATTAAAGAATGATGTATACAAGTTAGTAAAACCGGAGTTCATATTAAATGCTGCTGGAGCTAGAGAAAAATTCTTACGTTTTAAAGGGAATTCATTAGCTGGAATTTATGGAGCCGGAGCATTTCAAACATTAGTGAATCGTGATCTAGTATTACCAACAAAAAGACTTTTCATCGTAGGTGGTGGAAATGTTGGACTCATTGCTGGTTATCATGCGCTGCAAGCTGGTATTGAAGTTGTGGGTCTGGTAGAAGCAATGCCGAAATGTGGTGGGTACAAAGTTCATGCTGATAAACTGGTAAGGCTTGGAGTTCCTGTTTATACATCTCATACTGTATTGCAGGCAAATGGAAAAGAATCAATTGAATCGGTTACGATATCACAAATTGATGAAAATTTTAATCCAATATTAGGAACAGAGAAAACATTTGAATGTGATACACTTCTTATAGCTGTAGGACTGGAAAGCGTAAGTGAATTTACTGATGAAGCTGAAACTGCGGGAATAAGAGTTCTTTCTGCCGGTGATGCTAAAGAAATTGCGGAAGCTTCTTCTGCTATGTTCAATGGTAAAATTGCCGGGCTTAAAATCGCTAAGGAAATTGATCCGAATGTAGAAGAAATTCCAAATAGTTGGTATGATAAAGCAGAAATTCTTAAAAAAGCAGCTGGTAAAATCTCTGAATATAAGCTTCCTGAAAGTGAAGAGGGAGTTTTCCCTGTGATTCACTGTTTGCAGGAAATCCCATGTAATCCGTGTAGTACTATATGCCCGATGAATTCGATTAACATGGAAGGTGATCCGATCATGGGTTTACCGGTTTTTAATGGTAAGTGTATTGGTTGTGGAAAATGTGTTGCTATTTGTCCCGGACTTGCTATTACATTAGTAGATTTCCGCAGAGATAAAGATTTCCCAACTGTAACACTTCCATATGAAGTTTCGAATCATAAGATCAGTGTTGGAGATGATATCTTTTGTGTAGATATAACCGGAAAGGAAATTGGGAAATTTGCAGTTATACAGGTTGTTGATGTTGAAACGAACAACAGGACTCAAGTTATTAAGTTAAAAACTCCCAAAAATATTGCTAAGAAGATCGTTTCCTTCAGAATCCAGGAAGCAGAAATTTCACAACAAAAAGAAACAGAAAGCACATATATGCCTGATGATGAAATGGTTTGTCTTTGCGAGAGAGTTACAGCAAAAGAGATTCGTGATCTCATACGAAAAGGTGTTACTGATATGAACCAGATCAAGGCAATAACACGAGCGGGAATGGGGCCATGTGGAGCTAAATCTTGTGATAATTTAATTAAACAATTATTCAGGCAGGAAGGAATTGATCTGGATGTAGTTGAGGTAAATACAAGACGACCTGTCTTCGTTGAAGTACCATTGGGTAAATTCGCTGATGGAGGCAAAAAATGAAAAACTATGATGTGATCATAATTGGAGCAGGTTCGATCGGTGTTCCTACAGCATTAGCTCTGTCAGAAAAGAAATTAAATGTTCTGGTGATCGATTCTAAATCATCTCCCGGACAGAAAAATAATAAAAAAGCTATTGGCGGTATCCGTGCCACCCATTCAGATTTTGGAAAGATAAAAGTATCTCAAAGAAGCATTGATATATTTTCTACCTGGAAGAATAAATATGGTGATGATATTGGTTGGATCGCTAATGGTTACAGTTACCCTGCTTATAGTGATGAAGATGAAAAAAAGTTAAAGGATCTCATGAAGATCCAACATTCCTTTGGATTAAACATAAAATGGGTTTCTCCGGAAGAATATGATGAGTTGGTACCTGGGATTAATCCTGAAGAGCTGCGTGGTTCCACCTATTCACCAGAAGATGGTTCAGCATCTCCTCTCCTTTCTATTAACGCTTTTTATTTTAAGAGTTTAGAATACAGTGCAGAATATAAGTTTAACGAAAGTGTTATTGAAACCGAATTAACAAATAACAAGATTACTAAAATTATTACAGATAAAGCTCAATATTCTGCCGGTACGATCATAAATGCTGCCGGTAATAATGCAAAAGATATTGGAGAGATGGCAGGAGTAGATCTGCTGGTAAAGCCTGATTGTCATGAAGGAGCGATAACTGAGCCTGTTGAAAGATTTTTTGGCCCGATGGTAGTTGATATGCGTCCTGCGAAAGATTCGGCAAATTACTATTTTTATCAAAATAATGAAGGACAGGTTATATTTTGTATAACTCCGGAACCACAATGTTTTGGAACGGATTGTGATTCAACCTCTGTATTTTTACCGCAAGTTGCTAAAAGAATGGTAGATCTGTATCCACGACTGGCAAATTTGAAGGTTCGCAGAACTTGGCGTGGTCAATATCCTATGACACCTGATGGTTTCCCGATCGTTGGAAGGTCAAAAAAAGTATCAAACTTGATAAATTCTGTTGGAATGTGTGGTCAGGGTTTTATGCTTGGCCCTGGTATGGGAGAACTTGTTACACGCATTACCATGAATGAACTTTCTGAAGATGATCTTAAATCGTTAGAAAGTTTTGATCCCTACCGTGATTTTTCCGGAATGGAGCAATTTAAATAATGAAAGTTCAAATAGAGAAAATTGAGAGTTATGATTTTGATAAGATATATAATTTTATCGAAAAATTGCAACTTGAGAAAATTTTACTTGATAAGCAAAAGATTCTCTTAAAACCTAATCTTCTTGGTGCTTTTCCTCCTGAAAAAGCTGTGACAACAAATCCCGTAGTTGTTGATGCAGTTATTACATTTCTGAAGAAAATTGGAAAAGAGATAATTTTAGGAGATAGTCCGGGAGGATCAACATCTGTTAAACTTGTTTGGGAACTAACAGGAATGAAACAATTAGCAGAAAAACACAATATCCCGCTGGTTAATTTTACAACAGGTGGAATAATACATCAAAGGACAAAAAATTTAAAGTTCCCTATTACAAAATATATCTGGGACGTAGATGCCGTCATCAATCTTTGCAAATACAAAACACATAGTTTAATGTCATATACAGGAGCTGTAAAAAATCTATATGGCCTTATCCCCGGTTTAAAAAAATCTGATTATCACAAAGAGCACCCAGACAATATAAAATTTGCAAAAGTTATTTCAGGATTATATTCAATTGTGAAAGAAAGAATTGTATTTAACATAATGGATGGAATTGTAGGTATGGAAGGAGAAGGACCTTCTGCTGGGAATCCAAGGAATTTTGGAGTAATGTTTGCCAGCGAATCTGCTTCTGCTCTAGATTTCGTGGCGTCTAAGATGATGGGATTCCAACCTGAGAAATTAGAATATATTTTACCATCTTTAGAAGCAGATAACATAAAAGAAGATGAGATCGAAATTTTAGATGAATGGCAGAATTTCAAATTCCATAAAGTTAAAATAAAAAAAATAGGTTTATATGTAAAAATATTAGCCTATTCACCAAAAATATTAAAAGATGTTTTCAAAAAGCACTTTACATACTATCCAGATTTCAATGACAAATGCAGGAAGTGCAATATCTGTGTGGAAAGTTGTCCTATGCAGGCTATGGAGTTAAAAGAGGGAGATGCACATCCAACCATTGACTATGACAAGTGTATAAAATGTATGTGCTGTCATGAGATGTGTCCATACCAGGCAATTTATGTGCATAAAAGTTTTTTAGCAAAGTTCATAATAAAATAATTTTAATTTCTTCTTGCATTCAGAATTGGTTTTTTTTTAAATTGCAAAGCAATAAGGAGGGGAAATAAACTAAGTATGGATAAATTCAAGTTTTCTAAAAAATCATTTGTTTACATTATCATGATTTTGCTAATATTATACATCATTTTCTTTGACAGTGCCAGTTTTTACAAAACGGATAGAATAAAACATAAACTGGTTTCTCTTCAGCACGATATTGAGGAATTAAAAAAAGATAATGAACAACTAAAATTAGAAAATGAAAAATTGGAAAATGATAAAAATATTTGGGAAGAGAAAGCAAGAGAACTTGGAATGCAAAAAAAGGGTGAAGAGATATATATATTCAAAGAAAGTGAAGGTTTCTAATTAGCAATAGTCTCTGAAATTAATTAAACTTAGTTTAAGGACAATTTTGTTTTTTATGAAAAGAGTTTGACAAAAAGCAACTTATTTTTTCTATATGTCAAAAAAGAAAATAAAAAAATGTTCGTTATATTAATTAATAAAATTGTTATTGAAATTCTAATTTCGAAAATTTTGGTTATGTATTTTATGGAATGTGTTAATATCGCAATTATGTTTTTTGAGAGTTAATTTAAATTTTTTAATTTAGGAGAAAAAATGAAAAAGTTATTTGTGATTTTTTTGGTAGTTTTGGTTTCTGCGGGTCTTTTTGCTAAGTCGAAAATTATTCCTGTCAATTCCAGTGGATTTGACACTGGACAATACGAGTATCGTCGAATAAAATCAAATGAAATTCCAGTAAATTTACGTACTCGATCTGAAGCTTATTTTAAAGCAGGTGAATACGGTGATTATTTTTACGGTACATTTGATACGGATACACCTGGAGATATGACGGAGATTCTATCACCTCCAGCTTGGAATTCATATTGTGGTGATTTTGACAGTGTGAATATTGACTTCTTTTTCATGAATGATCCAGATGGTTTCAGCCTTTATACGGTTGATTGTGCAACAGGTGTTCAGACATTAGTAGGTCCTACAGGTTTAAGCGAGCAATTTAATGGAATGGCTTGCAATAAACAAACTGGTGTTATGTATGGTTGTACGAGCAATAATCTTTATACGATTGACCTAACAACCGGAGCTGCAACCCTTGTAGGTGCATTAGGAAATGGCGCTGGTTTAATGATTGTTCTTGCTTGTGATGGAACAGATCTCTGGGGTATAGATATGTCAACTGATGATCTGTGGCAAATAGATTCTGCAACCGGAGCCGGAACTTCCATTGGAGCAACAGGATTTGATTGTGGTTATGCACAAAGTATGACATGGGATCCACTTTCCGGTGATATTTATTGGGCAGCTTATGGTGGAGGATTAGATGGCAATTTACGTCTTGTAGATACAGCTACCGGAACCACGTCATTTATTGGTGATTTCGAAGGTGGTAGAGAAGTTACAGTTTTCGCAATTCCTGGTGGTGGAGCTCCTGAATTATCACCAAGTTTTCCTACAGGCGTAACAGTTACACCAAATGCTGGCGGTGCTCTAACAGCGGATATTAATTGGACTTGTCCAACCTTGGATGTTGGTGGCAGTACACTTACAGACTTAGATGAAATGAGAGTTTATAGAGACGGAGTTCTTATCTATACCGATACTGCTCCTGTAATTGGTGACCCTGGAAATTACTCTGATGTTGTACTTGCTTCAGGTAACTATGCTTATCAAGTTGCTGGATTCAATGATGCGGGGGAAGGTCTTCCTACTAATGTAGTTAGCTGGGTTGGTGAAGATGTTCCTAATGTGGTTACAGATCTTTTACTTGTGCAAACAACTCCTGGAGTTCTTTCTGGAACACTTACATGGGTAAATCCTACAATAGGTCTTAATGGTGGAGCTTTCAATGAAGCAATTCTTGGTTATCACATTTTAAGAAATGGTGTTACTCTATTTGAAGTTACCGGTGAAGCTACAGAATTTATAGATGACCCAATCCCTTCTGCTGGA
>Ga0307992_1000763_pt1 | contig 19825 bp, 21 predicted proteins | sample EllFjometagen133_FD_203162 | JGI IMG/M metagenome (GOLD analysis project Ga0307992, IMG submission 203162) | Marine microbial communities from Ellis Fjord, Antarctic Ocean - #133 | ecosystem: Environmental > Aquatic > Marine > Unclassified | place: Southern Ocean | collected 2014-10-08
AGCTGATACACTGCCTGTATGTCATACTAGAGACCTTGCCTATTCAACTTTCACAATCATTAGACTTATTGAAAACAAAGAAGCAGAGATAATTCAATATGACAATCCTCATGTAATTTTAATTCGTGATGGAGAAAACTATGAGTTCTTTAAAACCGAAATGAATATCAAAGGAAAAAGAATCTTTCATTCAAGGGTAATCCTTGAAGCAGGCGATATCTTTATCGCTATGAGCGATGGATGTATTCATGCTGGCGTTGGATTAACTTTAAACTTTGGCTGGGAGAGAAAGAATATAATCGATTATATGAAGACTTTCTATCATGTTGGATATACAGCTAAAACTTTGACAAAAATCTTGTTAGACGAGTGTTTAAAGCTATATGATTCAAAACCTGGGGATGATACCACAGCTTGTATCGTTAGAATTAGAAAAAGAGAAGCATTAAATCTTATTATTGGACCACCAGCTAACCGTGATGATTCAAAAAGAATGATGTCATTATTCTTTGCTAAAGAAGGAAAACATATTGTATGTGGTGGAACCACATCACAGATAGCTGCCAATTACTTGAATGAAGTAGTTATCCCAGAGTTAAACTTTGTTGATCCTGCTATTCCACCAACCGCTACTATATTTGGAGTAGATTTAGTAACTGAAGGAGTTATCACAATTAACAAAGTTTTAGAATTCGCAAAAGACTATTTAGAAAACAATGAAACATACACTGAATGGTGTTATAAAAAAGATGGAGCTTCACAAATCGCAAGGTTATTATTTGAAGAGGCTACCGATATTAATTTCTATGTTGGAAGAGCGATTAATCCCGCTCACCAAAACCCTGATTTACCTATTAACTTCCATATTAAAATGCAATTAGTTGGTGAATTATCGAATAGTTTAAAATTAATGGGTAAAAGAATTAATACTAGTTATTTTTAGGAGATATTATGAGAAAATTTGATACTCAAGTGCAATTAATGAAATATAAGGTATTAAAAGAAGTAGCTAAAGAAGCGTGGGATGGAACTCTTTATGAGAGTATCATTGATATTCCTAAAAAGATTACTCCAGGTAAAAAACCTACTGCTAGATGCTGTGTATATAAAGAACGTGTAATTATCAGTGAAAGAGTTAAATTAGCTATAGGTGGAGATAAAAACAATCCTAATGTTATTGAGGTTATTGATATAGCTTGCGATGAATGTCCAGTAGGTGGCTATGAAGTAACGAATTCTTGTAGAGGCTGTTTAGCACATAGATGTGAAGATGCATGCCCTAAGGACGCTATTAGATTTGATAGATTTAAAAAAGCCTATATTGATAAGGACAAATGTATAGATTGTGGTTTATGTGCTAAGGTTTGTCCCTATAACGCTATCAGATTAAATAAACGCCCTTGTGAAACTGCCTGTGAAGTAGGAGCTATAAGTATGGGTCCTGATGATGAAGCACAAATTGATAATGAAAAATGTGTATCATGTGGAGCCTGTGTATATCAATGTCCATTTGGAGCCATAGCGGATAAATCATTTATCCTTAATGTTATTGATATGATTAAAAAAAGTGAAGAAAATAAAAAATATAAAGTATACGCTGTAGTAGCGCCTTCAATATCTAGTCAATTCTCCTATGCCAAACTAGGACAAGTAGTTAAAGGTTTAAAAGAACTAGGGTTTCATACAGTAGTTGAAGCAGCTCTAGGTGCTGATATGATTGCGGATTTAGAAACCAAAGAACTAGTTGAAAAAGGGTTTCTAACAAGTTCTTGTTGCCCTGCCTTTGTTGATTATGTTAAGAAGAAATATCCAGATTTAACTCAATATGTATCACATAATCTATCACCAGCTGCGATTATCTCTAAGTATATTAAAGAAAATAATGAAAACGCAAAAGTTGTCTTTATTGGTCCATGTACGGCCAAAAAAATGGAATTTCAACAAGAACATGTTAAACCATATATAGATACGGTAATTACCTTTGAAGAACTTCAAGCCTTATTTGATAGTAGAAAAATTAATATTGCTAATCTAGGTGTTGACCTTTTAGATAACGCCTCATACTATGGTAGAATATTTGCTAGAAGTGGTGGGTTAACTGACGCAGTTAAACAAGCAGTAAAAGAAAATGAAATAACTGATTTTGAACTAAGACCAATTATCTGTGATGGTATGGATGAAGTTAAAAAAGCTTTACTAAAAATATCAAAAGGATTAGATATAGGAAACTTCGTTGAAGGTATGGCGTGTAAAGGTGGATGTATCAATGGTGCTGGGTGTTTAACTCATGGAGTTAGAAATAAAGCACAGGTTGATAAATATGGTATGGAAGCCTATGAAAAAACTATAAAAGAAGCCATTAGTGTGGTAAGATAAAGTCTAAATTTAGACTTTATCTTTTTTAAATGCAGCGCTATATATAAATTTGTGATATAATATTTTTGAACTATTTTTTAATAATTAGAAGAGGTGTTTTATGAAGAAACTTTTATATATTGCGCTATTGGGACTTTTATCATTTTCTCTACTAGGGTGTAACAGTCTTGTATATGATAATGAGTTACCAATTACAGCCTATGAATTATTTAATTATCATGTTGTAGGTGAAAAAGAAATTGTTGATATCAACTATGATATTTTAGGTGAAGCAGGACTTATCTATGACAAGATTATATATAATATTGATAATGAAGATGTAGTCAGAGTTTTATCTGATGGAAACATAAAAGCAACTAACCCTGGTAAAGCAGAAGTTACTGCAACAATATTTTATGATAGAATTGCTATTGCTAATGTAGCTATAGGGTATTTTGTTGTGCTTGATCTTGAAAGTGTAGAATATGAAACAATAAATAACTACACCGAGTTTACTACCAAGATTATAAATAATCCATCGGGTAACTTTTACCTAAATGCAAATATTACATTTCCGGAAGATTTCCTATACACTCCAATTCCAGAATTTACAGGTGTTTTGATTAATCCTTATGGATATACAATATCTGGTTTAAATTTTGAAGATGCTGGCGGAGCTGGTTTGTTTAGAAGTATTTCACACGCATACATAGATGGTTTGATTCTTGATGATATAGATATAACTGGCGCTTATGTAGGTGCGATAGCCGCTGAATCAGAATTTTCTTATATTGGTTTTGTACATATCACAGATGCTAGATTAACTTCAACTTCAGGAACTTGTGGTGGATTAGTAGGAATTAGTTTTAATACAGTCTACAGAAAAGTCTCTTTTGAAGGTGAAATTGTATCTGCTTCAAACGCAGGTGGAATTGCTGGTGAAACAGACAATGGTAAATTGAATGAAAGTTACTACAAAGAAAACCTAGTTATATATAGTTACGCTGACGCAGATATTACTGTTACAGATGATACTAAACACACAGGTGGATTAGTTGGATATAATAAGTCTTATGGAGTATTTGAATCATCATTTTCAGTTGGTAGTTTAACAGGTGATAATCTATATAATATAGCATATAATGAAGATGCAAGTCTTGTATACTATCTCTCAATGTATTCTGGTATTGATATCGTAATAATAGACCAAGGAAAGTTCGCAAGTAGAAGTCTGTATGTCTTATCAAATGAAGATTTTAGAACTGGTTCAGTTCTCCCGGGATTAGAAAGTTTTACCTTCGAAGCTGGAGAATTACCTAAAAACTAAAACAAAACGCATAATAGCGTTACTTTATCTATTCAAAGGGTTGACATAGATAGAAATATTAAATATAATAAATATGATATATAAAACAATGAAAAGAATAATGGATAAAGAACTTTTTTAGAGAGTTAGTGGGTGGTGGAAACTAATATAGTATTTATTCTATCTATCTTGGAGTGAGACTAATCATCTCCGTTGCCTGCGTTAAAGGACAAAGAGCTAGCTAAGCTAGAACTAAGGTGGTACCACGGTTAATTTCGTCCTTTACTTTTTGTAAGGGACTTTTTATTTAAATAAAAGGAGCGATGTACAATGTTAGATGAAAAATGGATTATAAGTAATCCGCAGGAAGTGAAAGAAGCATTATTAAAAAGAGGATATGAAGTTGATTTCACTGAATACCTTGAACTAAAAGAATTGAGAAATTCTTTACTTCTTAAGATTGAAGATATTAGAGCAAAAAGAAATAAACTATCAAAATCAATAGGTGTATATAAAAGAGAAAAAAGAGATACTACTGAATTGTTTGCGGAAATTGATAGCATTAAGGATGCTATTGTTAAGGATGAAGATACTTTGAAGGTTGCCGAAAGTAAAATTCAAAATTTTCTACATCAATTACCAAATATTCCAGATAGTGATCTAGCTTCAGGAGATAAAGAAAACAATGAAGTTATTTCTGTCAATAAAGAAAAACCAGTATTTGATTTTAAAATCAAGGATCATGTTGATTTAGCAACTGGTTTAGGTTTAATAGACTATGAAAGAGCTGCTAAAATGAGTGGTAAAGGAACTTGGATTTATACTAACATTGGCGCTAGATTAGAATGGGCATTGTTGAATTTCTTTATTGATGAACATTTAAAAGATGGGTACGAGTTTATGATGTTGCCACATATCCTAAACTATGAGAGTGGTTTAACTGCTGGTCAGTTTCCTAAATTCCAGGATGAAGTATTTTGGTTAGAAGGAGAAGAACCTAAGAAGTTTATCTTGCCAACAGCAGAAACAGCTTTAGTCAATATCCATCGAAATGAAATATTAAAAAAAGAAGACTTACCTAAAAAATATTTTAGCTATTCACCTTGTTATCGTAAAGAAGCAGGAAGTTATCGTTCTGAAGAACGAGGTATGATTAGAGGTTATCAATTCAATAAAGTTGAAATGGTTCAATATACTACTAAAGAAGGTAGTGATGAAGCTTTTAAAGAGTTAATGAAAAAAGCTGAGAGTCTTATGAAGAAACTAGGACTACATTATCAAGTATCAAAGCTAGCAGCTGGTGATGTATCATTCGCTATGGCAAGAACACTTGATATCGAAGTTTGGTTACCAAGCATTGGCATCTACAAAGAAGTATCATCAGTATCAAACTCAAGAGCATTCCAAGCAAGAAGAGGAATGATCAGATATAGAAATGAAGAAGGTCAAATTGAGTACTGTCATACATTGAATGGTTCTGGTTTAGCCACATCTAGACTTTTACCAGCTATTCTTGAACAAAACCAACAAGCTGATGGTAGTGTTTTGATACCGGAAGTTTTAGTTCCATATTTAGGTGGTATTAAAGTTTTAAAGTAGGGGGTATTTATGGAAATAGATAGAACTTTTGCTAAAATTCATTTAGATAATTTAGTCTTCAATTATAACCAAATCCAATCATTAGTTGGAGAGTCTTTAGTTATGGCAGTAGTTAAAGCTGATGCCTATGGACATGGTAGTATTAAATGTGCAAGAAGATTAGAAGCTAATGGTTGTAAATATTTTGCAGTTGCTTGTTTAAAAGAAGCGATTGAACTAAGAGAAGCGGGAATCAAAGGTGATATATTAATATTTGGTCGTACTAATTATATAAACCATTGTTATCTTAGTAAGTATAATTTAATTCAAACAGTCTATTCTTTGGACTATGCAAAAGAATTAAATAAGTGTCAAGAAAAGATAAGAGTTCATATAAATGTTGATACTGGTATGAGTCGTTTTGGACTATATTTACATAATGAATCTGATATTAGTAATGTAGTTATAGATATTCAAGCGATAAACAAACTTGAGAATCTTCACTACGAAGGTACATACACTCACTTCGCAGACAGTGATGAGCCAGATAGTGAATTTTGTGATTTACAGTTTAACTTGTTTAAAGAACTATTAGAAAAACTAAATGAAGTTGGTATTGACCCAGGAATCAGACACGCTGCTAATAGCGCAGCTTCATTAGCATATCCGAATACATATTTAGATATGGTCAGATTAGGAATAACTATGTATGGATATCCACCAGTAAAAACCAACACCGAATTTAAACCAGTGATGGAATTGTTTTCTAGAGTAACTTCGACAAGAAGTATAACTGAGAAGGATACAGTCAGTTATGGTAGAACCTATAAACCAAATCAAGAAATTAATATAGCAACCATAGCTATTGGTTACGCAGATGGATATAATAGATTATTATCTAACAAAGATTATCTTGTCTATAAGAATAAAAAATTACCAGTATTAGGTAGAGTTTGTATGGATGCCATTATGGTTGGTATAAAAGACTGTGAAATTACAGACGGCGATTATGTTGAAGTGTTCGGTTATAAGAAACCATTAACTTCAATGTGTGAAACACTGAAAACTATTCCCTATGAATTATTGTGCAATGTTTCACAGAGAGTTCCAAGATTATATGATTAAGATATAGAAAATTATTAAGTGAACCCTGTTGAGTGTACACTTTAAAAATAAATAAAAAAAAGCGATATAATTTATCGCTTTTTATAATTTTTGCACATATCAATGAAATATTTATGAACAGTCAAATCTTTTGTTAGTTCAGGATGATAAGCTGTAGCTAGTTGATTTTTCTCTCTAGCTGCGACAATTAAATCATCCACTGTAGCTAAGACTTCAACTTCATCTCCAACTGTTTCTATGTAAGGGGCTCTAATAAAGATAAACGGAACATTTTCTTGATTATTAAAAGTTCCAGTTGTTTTAAAACTTCCCAGTTGTCTACCAAAAGCATTCTTTTTGGCTGTGACATTCATAGTTTGAATATATGACGTTGAATGATTGTTGACCTTTTTAGCTAGAAGAAGTAATCCTGCACAAGTCCCAAATACTGGTAGACCATCAGTGATTAGTTCTTTAACTTTATCAAACATATTTAAATCATTAAGTAGTTTATACATTGTGGTAGATTCACCACCCGGTAGGATAAGTCCGTCCATCGGTTTATCTAAATCTTTTCTTTGTCTAATTTCGAAAGCTTCAATATTCAGTGCTTTTAGCATTTTATTGTGTTCGATAAAAGCTCCTTGAAGTGCTAAAATACCGATTTGCATATTTTATTTACCGCGCTCTGCCATTAAAATTTCGATTTCACCTTCGTTAATTCCAACCATTGCTTCACCAAGGTCTTCGCTGACTTCGGCTAAAACTTTATGGTCGTTGAAGTTTGTAACTGCTTTAACAATTGCTAGTGCTCTTTTAGCAGGATCTCCTGATTTGAAAATACCAGAACCAACAAATACACCTTCGGCTCCTAGTTGCATCATTAAAGCTGCGTCTGCAGGAGTAGCTACTCCACCAGCTGCGAAATTAACAACAGGTAGTTTTCCATGATCATGTACATACTTAATTAAATCATAAGATACTTGTAATTCTTTAGCTTTATCAAATAGTTCATCTTCTCTAAGAGCTTTAACAATGCACATTTCGCCTTGAATAAGCCTCATATGTTTAACTGCTTGAATAACATCCCCTGTACCTGGTTCACCTTTGGTTCTAATCATTGATGCACCTTCTTCAATTCTTCTTAATGCTTCACCTAAATTTCTAGCTCCGCATACAAAAGGTACTTGAAAATTACGTTTGTTGATATGATATATATCATCGGCTGGTGATAAAACTTCTGATTCATCTATATAGTCGATTTCTAATGCTTCTAATATTTGTGCCTCAACGAAATGTCCAATTCTTACTTTAGCCATAACCGGAATAGTTACCGCTGCTTGGATTTCTTTGATTAATTTTGGATCACTCATTCTTGAAACTCCACCACCCGCTCTAATATCAGCTGGTATTCTTTCTAAAGCCATAACTGCACAAGCACCAGCTTTTTCAGCTATTATTGCTTGTTTTGCATTAGTGACATCCATGATTACGCCACCCTTTAACATTTGTGCTAATTCTTTGTTTAATTCATAACGTTCGTTTTTCATATTGTTTCCTCCAATTCTATTGACAAACTCTATCTTCTACTATATTATACAATAAACTGGTATGTTTTAAATGTTCAGTTTAATTATAATTAACAAGGTCAGTTTGGAGGAAATATGATAACTCTATTTTTTGATTTAAAAAGTAAAATACCGCTTTATGAACAATTATATAATCACGTTAAAGTAGCCATTGAAAACAATGAACTTAAGGCAAATGAAAAACTGCCTTCAAAACGCAAGTTAGCCGCGCATTTAAAGGTAAGCGTGATAACTATTGAATCCGCCTATAATCAGTTGATGGCAGAAGGATATATTAAATCAATTCCTAAATCAGGATTCTATGTTTTACCATATATAAGAATCAATCCGATTAAAAAATCAAAAACGGTTCCGTTAATGAGAAAACAAAACTCAGAAACAACCTATGAAATTGATTTCAGAACTAATCAAATAGATGCTGAGAATTTTCCTTATGCAAAATTTTCAAAAATTGAAAGAGATCTTTTCCTTTATAGCTACTCAGAAACAATTAATCAAACAGATTATTTAGGACTATATTCTTTAAGAGAAAAAATCGCAGAGTTATTATATGAATATAGGGGAATAGAAACCAATCCTGAATCTATTGTGGTTGGTTCAGGATCTGAATACCTAATCTCATTATTAGTACTTTTATTAGGAAGAGATAACACCTATGGAGTAGAAGAACCTGGATATTTAAAAAATTACCGGCTTTATAATGATTACGGAGCTAAAGCTAAAACGATTGGTTTGGATAATGATGGCATCGATTTAAAGCAATTAGAAGATGCAAATATTATTCATGTAACACCTAGCCACCAATTTCCTAAAGGAATTGTGACTCCAATCGCTAGAAGAATTGAACTTTTGAACTGGGCTTATGAGAAAGATAATCGTTACATAATTGAAGATGACTATGATAGCGAATTTAGATTTTCTGGGAATCCAATACCAGCGATGAAAGGTATGGATTCATTAGACAAAGTTATCTACATGAATTCATTTTCAAAATCCATCGCGCCATCGCTAAGAATTAGTTTCATGGTGCTGCCAGATAAACTTATGAATCGTTATCATAAATCCTACTCATATTTTTCCTGTTCAGTTCCTGTAATCACGCAAATGGTTTTAGAGAAGTTTATTGAAGATGGAGAATATGAGAGACATCTAAATAGGATGAAGAATATCTACAAACAAAAAAGAGATCAATTGATTGAATGCCTAAAAACCTCAAACTTCAGCGATAAAATAGAAATCATCGGTGAAGAAGCAGGACTGCACTTTTTAGTAAAGATAAATACTTCAACTAAATTATCTAGAATAATTGAAGCAGCTAAAAGCTATTCAGTAAGAGTTTATGGTATTAACGAGTACTGTTTAAATAAAACTCAAAAACAACCTGAAAAAATCATAATTTTGGGGTATTCACATTTAAAAAAAGTTGATTTCATTAAGGCAATAAATAGTCTAGAAAAAGCATGGGACAATTTACTATAAAAAATATTTTAAAAACTATAGTTTTCTTCTTCCCAATGTAAGCGCTTTATGTTATAATTTTATTTGGAAAGTGGTGAAGAGATGAGAGTAGAGAAACATCCGATTTTGTCTTTTGATAAAAAGCAGAAATTACATTTTAAATTCAACAGTAAAGATTTAGTTGGTTTAGAGGGAGATACAATAGCCGCTGCACTTCACGATAATGGTATAATGCATTATTCTAATAGTATTATTCATAATCGTCCTAGAGGTTTTTATTGTGCAATTGGAAACTGTGGTTCATGCAATATGACTGTTAATGGAATTTTAAATGTCAAAACTTGTATGACACAATTAGAAGAGGGTATGGTAGTCGAATCTGAAATAGATGAGGTGACTATACATGATTAGAAGAGATTTAGTCATCATCGGCGGAGGACCCGCTGGCTTATCAGCTGCTAGAATTGCTTTAGAAGCTGGAATGAAAGTTACTATTATTGAAAGAGCCTCATTACTCGGGGGCCAGTTGGTAAAACAAACTCATAAATTTTTTGGTTCAAAGAAACAATATGCCAAAACTAGAGGGATTGATATAGCCACTATATTAGTTGAAGATTTAAATAAATACAGTGAAAACCTTGAGATACTTAAAAACGCCACTGTAGTTGGTATGTACAAAGATTATGTTTTAACAATTTACCAAAAAAATAAATATTTTAAATATCAAGCAAAAGCAATCATTGTTGCTACAGGTGCTTCTGAAAAAGTACTAGCATTTGAAAACAATGATTTACCTGGAATCTATGGAGCTGGAGCGGTTCAAACTCTAATGAATTTGTACGGAGTTTTACCGGGACAAGAAGTAGTTATGGTTGGTAGTGGGAATATAGGTTTAATTGTTAGTTATCAAATGATTCAAGCAGGTGTAAAAGTGAAAGCTTTACTTGAAGCCGCCGACCACATAGGTGGATATCTAGTCCACGCAGCTAAATTGGTTAGATTAGGAGTGCCTATCCTAACTAATACCACAGTTAAAAAAGCTTTTGGTAAAGAAAAAATAGAAAAAATTGAAACAATTAAATTAGATGAGCATTGGAATTATATTGATGGGACGGAAACAATAATTAACTGTGATGCCCTTTGTATCTCAGTTGGATTAACACCACTCCATCAGCTAATGTCAATGGCTGAAATAGATATGTTGTATGTAAATGAATTGGGAGGATTAATTCCTATTAAAAATTGTGACTATGAGACTTCGATGCCTCATGTTTATGCATGTGGAGATGTTACCGGGATTGAAGAAGCATCCAGTGCGATGGTTGAAGGAAAAATTGCCGGATTAAAAGCCAGCCATGGACTTGGATTTATTCATCCTGATTATGAAAAATTAAATAAAGAGTTTTACCGACAACTAGGAATATTAAGGCAAGGACCTTGTGGAAGTAAAATTAAAAGTGGTCTAAGAAAAGCAGGTGAGACAGTATGATAAAAAAACATGGATATCCTACTATAGACCAAGTAAAATCTAAGTTCCCTGATAAGGATATATTAATTAAACCAAAAGCTATCATTGAGTGTTACTCAGAAATACCTTGTAATCCTTGTGCAACCAGTTGTCCATCTAACGCAATAACAATTGGAGAAGACATTAATAAGATACCTCAGATAAATTTTGATATTTGCACCGGTTGCGGAATGTGTGTATATTCTTGTCCGGGCCTAGCAATAATGGTTGCGAGCGTCAAAGAAGACAGAGCCTATTATAAAATTCCCTACGAATTATTACCTGTACCAAAAGTTGGTGAGGTATGGAAAGGTGTAAATCGTAAAGGTGAAATAATCTGTGATGCAAAAATTGAAAATATAATGCAAAATAAAAATACTGATCGAACTGTATTAATTACAGTTTCAGTACCGGTTGAGTTTCTCTATGACTTTATTACAGTAAGGTGTATACTATGAACGAAAAAGATATAATAATATGTAGATGTGAAGATGTCTCTTTAGCAGATGTCCATGAATGTTTAGATGCTGGTTATACTACTTTTGAAGAAATCAAAAGAATTCTAAGAGTAGGCATGGGGCCGTGCCAAGGCCAAACATGTTCAATTTTAGTAAAAAGAGAAATCGCAAAATATTTAGGTAAGAAAGTTGAAGATGTAAAAACTCATAAAACAAGACCATTAATAACTGGGGTTGTTTTAGAAGACATTGCAGGTAGTGAAGATGAATAAGGCTAGCATAGTAATTATCGGTGCTGGTATAAGTGGGCTCTCAGCCGCTTATAACCTAGCTAAAAATGGAATGAAAGATGTAGTTGTTATTGATAAGCAATTTTTAACGAGTGGGTCCACAGGAAGATGTGGAGCAGGAGTTAGACAACAATGGGGAACTAAACTAAATTGTATTCTTGCTAAAAAATCAATTGAATTTTTCAAAACCGCTAGCAAAGAACTTGGTTATGATAAAGATATAGAATTTAAACAAGAAGGATACTTGATATTATCAACTACGAAAGAAGAGGATGAAGAGTTTGATAGAAATGTAAAACTACAAAACTCGATTGGGATTCCTTCGGTTAAATGTACAATCAAGGAAGCTTTAGAGATTGTACCTCACCTAAATCCTAAGTCATTTACAAGTGCAACCTATTGTAAAACTGATGGACATGTAAATCCTTTCTTAATGAGCGAAGCTTATTATTTAGCGGCTAAAAAATTAGGTGTCAAATTCTATTTCTATGAAGAAGTAAAATCAATAGTCGTAGAAGCAAACAAAATAAAAAAAGTTGTAACTGATAAACATGAATTTATAACCGACAAAGTAGTAAACGCTGCTGGAGGTTTTGCAAAAGAAATTGGAGATATGGTTGGGGTGGAAATCCCTGTATACTCCGAAAATCACGAAATCCTAGTAACCGAACCTACAAGAAGAATGCAAGGTCCTATGGTAATGAGTTTCTCTAAGAATATCTATTGCCAACAGGTACCACATGGAAGCTTCTTAATGGGTAGAGGTAATCCTGATGCAATACCTAGTCATGATATATCAAGTAGTTGGCAATTTCTAGATGAAATGGCAAAAACAGTTTGTCATATTCTTCCTGAAGTTGGAAAACTAAGAGTTATCAGAACCTGGGGTGGTTCCTATAACCTAAGTCCTGATCATCAGCCAATTATATCTGATACTCATAAGTTATCAGGATTCTATATGGCTTGTGGTTATTCAGGACACGGATTTATGTTCGCACCAATTACCGGAGAGTTATTATCCGATATGGTATTTGGAGAAAAATTAGTTGACTATGCAAAAGATTTGCATATTGATAGATTTAAAAATAAAACTTTGACTGATTTTGAAAAATCAGTAGTATAAGAAAGGAAGTATACAATGGCTATTTATGAATACAAAACAGAACTACTAACGGATTTCTCTAACCCAGAAAACGTTAATCTTTACGAAAAAGCATTAAAAAAGGTAAGAGGTTATTTAGGAAAAGAATACCCACTTATTATTAATGGAGAAAGAATATTTACAGATAAATTCATTACTTCTTTAAACCCATCAAACCATAGTGAAGTTATCGGTAAAATCTCTCAAGCATCTATAGAAGAAGCTACTCTAGCAATGGAAACAGCTTTAACTACTTTTGAGTACTGGAAAAAAGTAAGCCCTAAAGTAAGAGCTGACGTGCTGTTTAAAGCAGCTGCTATCATGAAGAGAAGAAAACATGAACTTTCTGCTCTAATGACATTAGAAGCTGGAAAACCATGGGTAGAAGCTGACGCCGATACAGCTGAAGCAATTGACTTCCTAGAGTATTATGGAAGACAAATGCTTAAAATGGATCGCATTGACGATGTAGTTTTAAGTAGAAGAGATATGGAAAGAAACGAATACTCATACATTCCACTAGGTGTAGGAGCAATTATCACACCTTGGAATTTTCCGTTAGCTATTTTAACTGGAATGAGTAGTGCAGCTATTGTATCTGGAAATACGATACTATTAAAACCAGCATCAACTACACAGGTTATTGCCTATAAGTATGTTGAGATAATGGAAGAAGCTGGATTACCTGCAGGAGTTATCAACTTTATGCCTGGTAGAGGTTCAGAAGTTGGAGACTATATTGTAAAACATCCAAAAACTAGATTTATTTCGTTTACTGGTTCTAAAGCTGTTGGTTGTAGTATTTATGAAAACGCAGCTAAGGTTCAAAAGGGACAAATTTGGTTAAAAAGAGTTATAGCTGAAATGGGCGGAAAAGACGCTATGTTAGTTGATGAAGGTGTTGACATAGAGGCAACTGCTACAGCAATCGTTGCTTCAACATTTGGATTCTCTGGTCAAAAGTGTTCTGCTTGTTCTAGAGCGATCATTCATGAAGATGTTTACGATGAAATAGTTAAAAAGATTAAAGAAAAAACTGAACAAATTACAGTTGGTAATACTCAAAACTTTAATAATAAAATGGGTCCTGTTAATGACATTAATGCTTTTGAAAAAATCTCTAATTATATAGAGATAGGGAAAAAAGAAGGTCGACTACTAACTGGTGGTAATGTATCTAAAGAAGTTGGATATTTTATTGATCCTACAGTTATCGTTGATTTAGAACCAAACGCTAGACTAATGCAAGAAGAAGTATTCGGACCGGTATTAGCTGTGTGTAAAGTAAAATCATTTGAAGAAGGACTAGAAGTAGTTAATGGTACTGAATACGGATTAACTGGAGCTTTGATCTCTAATAATCGTTTGCATTTAGAAATTGCAAGAGAAGATTTCCATGTTGGGAACCTATACTTAAACAGAAAATGTACTGGCGCTATAGTTGGATACCAACCATTTGGTGGTTTCAATATGAGTGGTACAGATTCAAAAGCTGGGGGACCGGATTACTTAGTATTACATATGCAAGGTAAAACAGTTTCTGAAGCTTTATAATTGTTGATTCAAATATACCTTAAGGTAAAACAAACTTGTTTTGCCTTTTTTTTTAAAAAATGTTGATTTTATAAAGAATATGATATAATATATGTATATTATTAAAGTGTGAATGTATGTGATTTTAAATCTGCATATTTATATTTTAGATATTTCATTTAAAAAACTGAAGGGAAAGGCTGCTATGATTTTGCAAAGTACTGTTTACAATTTAAATAATAAAGAGTATAATAATTTAGACACCATATGCAGTGTCTGGCTTAACTATGTCTAAAAAAACTAAACGATATGATAAAATCATGGCTATGAAATGTAAGAATGATATCAATTTCGAAGAAATGCATAATTTTCTACTGGATAGGGGTTTTGAGTGTAAAAAGAGTTCAGGATCAAGTCACAGAATATATAATCATAAGAAGTATGATGGCATAGTAAATATTCAGGAAGTAGATGGATTAGTAAAGAAGTATCAAGTGAAACAAGTGCAAAGTATAATAATTCTAATAGGAGGAAATTAGTATGCTGAAAATAAAATATCCATATTTAGTTAGAGAAGTTGATCCTGAAGAAATGGACGTATTATTTATTGTTGAATTTTTTGACTTTCCCGGTATTATTGGTGGAGGAAATACAGTAGATGAAGCTTTAAAAATTGCAAACGAAGCAAAAGATATGTATATTGAATCATTAAATGAAGAAGGAAAAGAAATTCCAAATCCTACAGATTTTAATGTAAGCGGAAGAGTAACACTAAGATTGCCAAAAACACTTCATTTCAAATCTATTCAAGAGGCTAAAAAAGAGAATGTAAGTCTAAATACATTCATTACCGATGCAGTATCGGAAAGGGTTTATGGTTCTTATAGCGTAGTTAGTAGTGTGATTTTTAACAAACCAAATCAATATAATGACAAAACTAATTCTTCACTAAAATATTTTAGCGTGTTAGATAATACATATTCTGAAACAGAATCGTGCATTGAGGAGGGAAAATTCGGATATGCAAACTAAAAACAAGATAATATTTGATAAAATTGAAGTGTTTTTAAATAACGTCAATTTCACAAGGATTAATCATATTCAAGGCAAGTATGAAATCAGTAGCAATGATATAATTAAAGTTAACGATGTTGATGAAAATGGGTTTAATTTACTTGCAACCAGGAATTTATTCTTTTTACCGAAAGGACTTTTTAAAATTTCGGTTAAATTTGACATAGTTTGTAAGTTTTCACCAGTGTCGAGGAGACATTTTGCTGGTGACCTTAAAGAAATTGGAAAATTTATTAAAAAAAGAAAAATCGAAATATTTGAAGATTTAGGAGTTGGAAAAAAAATGTCAATAATAATCAGTCAATTAACTTCGATAAACAATAATAATCCAATTGTTTTGCCACCAAATTTTCTACAAAATATAACTGAGACTAAGAAAGGCATATAAACCTTTCTTTTTTGTTAATTTATCCTTAGGTGTAAAAACATTCTTGAAAACAATAGTGTTGGTTAATTTTCAATTGAGATTAAATGTATAACATTATTAAATTAGCACCTGATTTCAGGTGTTTTTTTAATGCGTATTCATGATGGCATTCTGGTTAATATGTTATAATTATATATGTGAAGGAGGGGATTATATGGTAAAAAAATCACTTCGAGTTGAAGGTATGACTTGTTCAATGTGTTCAAAAACAATTGAAAATACTTTCAAGGAATTAGAAGCTATAAAAGCAGATGTAATAGTTAGTGCTAGTAAAGTAATTATGACCTATGATGAAACCAAGTATTCACTGGATAAAATTGCTAAAATTATAAAAAGCCTTGGCTATACACCGATTTTAAAAGAAAATCTTAATGATAACAAGAAATTAAGAAGTAAAATGAAAATAGAACTAATTATTGCTATAGTACTTAGTATTCCATTGTTGTGGGTGATGTTCTCTCATATTGAGTTAACATCATTTATTAAATCCCCAAAAATCTTTTCCAATGGTATTTTTCAAATGATACTGGCTGGTTTGATTCAGTTTGGTATTGGTAGAAGATTCTACAAAGGCGCTTATATTAGTATTAAGAAAAGCAGTCTAGGGATGGATATTCTAGTTGTTCTTGGAACTACTAGTGCCTACGTGTATAGTTTATATCTATTATATAATCAACTATTCGTAACTGAGTTAATGCATCCAGTATATTACTTTGAAATCAGTGCTCTAATAATTACAATGGTAATGATTGGTAATTATATTGAACACTTCGCAAAAGAAAAAACTGAAGATGCTTTGGTTGACTTGATTAACCTAGGTGCCAAAGAAGCTAGAATCATGGTTGACGGAAAAGAATTAATGATTGATATTGATGAAGTAAAAGTCGGAAATCATATAATTGTTTTAGCCAATGAAAAAATCCCAGTTGACGGTAAAATTATAGCTGGAACCACCTATATTGATGAATCAATGATTACAGGTGAAAGCATGCCTGTTTATAAAAAAATAAATAGTTTCGCAGTAGGGGCGACAATTAACCTTCAAGAGAAGATAGTAATTGAAGCAATTAATTTGGGAGAGGATGCATTGCTAAACCAAATTATCGCTTCGGTAGAAGAAGCTAGTGCTAGAAAAATTCCAATTCAAAGAACAGCTGATAAAATCGCTGGTATATTTGTACCTCTAGTTGTGTTTATAGCTGTTTTAAACTTCGTAATTCATTTCTTAATTATAAAAGATACATTTACCTACTCATTTACCACAACAATCGCCATATTAGTTATATCTTGTCCTTGTGCTCTAGGATTAGCTACACCAACCAGTATTTTGGTTGGGAATGGATTAGCCGCGAAAAATCAAATATTATATAAAGGTGGTGAGTTCTTTGAAATAGCGAATAAGATAACCGCTATAGCTTTTGATAAAACAGGGACTATAACCTACGGAAAGTTTGAAGTAACCGATTTTGTCGGAGAACCTAGAATGTTAGACTATCTGTATTCAATCGAAAAGGAATCAACTCATCCGATTAGTAAAGCAGTATCAGAATACGCTTTAAACAATGGAGCTAAACTAATTAAGATATCCGATTTTGAAACCTTACAAGGTAAAGGTATTAAGGCTATCGTTAACAAATCTGTAGTCTATATTGGATCAGCTAAAATAGTAGATGATTTTGAAATTGACTTTTCAGAGTTCCAAACTGCCTATAGTAAGTTATTAGAAGCAGCTAAGACAGTGAATTTCCTAATTATAGATAACAAAATTAAAGCGCTTTACGCACTTAGAGATGAAATTAAAGATACAACGATTTCCACTATTGATGTTCTGAAATCAAGAGGTATCAAAACCTACATGATAACAGGAGATAATAAGGGAGTCGCTAAAAGAATTGCCTATGAAATTGGCATTGACCAAGTATTCTGTGAAGTCTTACCAAGTGAGAAAGCTGAGATAGTTCGTGAAATCCAAGAAGATGGACACATAACAGCTTTTGTAGGTGATGGAATCAATGATGCTCCTGCATTAAAACAAGCAGATATTGGGATATCTATGGGTGCAGGAACTGATATAGCAATCAACTCCAGTGACCTAACCTTGATGAGTAGCGACCTTGGATTAGTAATTGAAGCAATTGACCTATCAAAAGCTACACTTAAAAACATTCATCAAAACTTTATCTGGGCATTTAGTTATAATCTAATCGCTATACCACTAGCGGCTACTGGTAATTTATCAATGGCATTAGCTGGAGCAGCAATGGCATTTAGTAGTATTATGGTTGTATTAAACGCTTTAAGATTAAAACGTTATAAAGTTAAACATTATAAAGGAGAAAAACAATGAAATTTTTAGTAGATAATATGTCTTGCATCCATTGTGAAAACAAAATTAAAGCGGCATTAAAATTAGCTGGATTCAAAAAAATCAAGATTGATTTAGAAACCAAAGAAGTAACGATTGCATTGGGCAAAAAAGCAAAGTCAGAAGTTGAAAAAGTAGTTACTTCAATTGGATATAACTTTAAAGAAATATCGTAAATATTTTTTTAAAATCTAACTTAGAAAAGTAATCAGCAAACTTGTTTGACATCCTTAAATGATAATGCTAAAATTGGCAACGGTTAGATAACCAAAAAAAATATAAAGGAGAATATATATATGTTAACAACATTTAAAGCAACAGCAAAAAAATTACCAGAAGGTATGCAAGTAGAAACACAATCAAGAAATTTTAAAGTAATTATAGATGAACCTAAAAACATGGGTGGTACTGATGCAGCAATGACACCAGTCGAAGCCTTATTAGGAACATTAGGAGCATGTCAAGGTATTGTGGCGGCGGCTTTCGCAAAAGCTCAAGGAGTTTCTTTTGAAGAATTCCATGTAGAAATTGAAGGCGATATGGACTTAGATGGAATTATGGGAAAACCTGGTGTTAAAGTAGGGTTCCAAGAAATTCGATTTGTTATGCATTTTAAAACTAACGAATCACAAGAAACAATGGAGAAATTCGTAGAATTTATCGAAAGAACTTGTCCAATTGGAGACACTTTGACCGAAGGTGTTAAAATTGTTAAATCTGGAGTAGTAATAGACTAAATTAAAAGCCAACTTAATTGTTGGCTTTTTATTTGCATATGATTTGTTTGAACTTCAAAAAAACTATATAATAGATGTATCTTAAATAAAGGAGATAATTATGAAATTTTTTGATGCAATTGAAAAAAGAAGATCAATTCGAGACATTACAAATAAGATAGACATAGAAGAAACAGAATTAATAGATATAATTAAACGAAACCTAAAACATACACCATCAGCTTTTAACGCACAAAGTCAAAAGGTATTGGTATTGTTAGGAGAACAAAGTGTTAAATTTTGGGATTTAACTAAGGCAGCTCTTAAAAAGATGGTTCCTGCAAAAAGTTTCCCAGCTACAGCTGAGAAAATGGATAAATTTGGAGCTGGATATGGAACAATACTATTTTTTGACGATTTAAGCATAACTGATGGGTTAATAAAGAATTTTCCTACATACAAGCAAAACTTCTTAACCTGGGCTCAACAACAAAACGGAATGTTACAATCTAACATCTGGACTAGTTTAGCTAGTAAAAACATAGGAGCTAGTCTACAACACTATAATGAGGTTATTGAAAATCAATTAGAAACTGAATTTGATGTACCAAAGATTTGTAAGTTGATAAGTCAAATGCCATTTGGTGGTATATTAGAAGAACCTAGTGAAAAAGAATTTATGGATGTTGATTCAAGAATAATTGTAATGAAGTAAAAGCGCAATTTTGCGCTTTTTTCTTTGCAATGTAAGAAATTCAAACAAAAAATGATATAATAAATTATTAATAACTTAATCATATGGAGCTAGCTATACAAAAGTCAAGTAAAAATTGATTGTAACTAATAAATGATAAAACAAACCATACTTAAAACAGGGTTAATGAAACCCTAAACTTAAATATGCAGGTGATTAATTATAATTGA
>Ga0307992_1000764_pt1 | contig 19817 bp, 24 predicted proteins | sample EllFjometagen133_FD_203162 | JGI IMG/M metagenome (GOLD analysis project Ga0307992, IMG submission 203162) | Marine microbial communities from Ellis Fjord, Antarctic Ocean - #133 | ecosystem: Environmental > Aquatic > Marine > Unclassified | place: Southern Ocean | collected 2014-10-08
AATCATTATGTATATAAAATTTCTCCTTTTTCTAAAGGAGCAGGAAAGATGATTGCTAATGAATTTAAGAGTGTTACAAATGCTGTTTTAATGGGACAAGTTCTTGTCGGTTTAATTCAAGGACTTTTAATGGGACTTGGATTTTTACTGTTAGGATTTGATAATATTCTAACACTTACCTTTCTTTCAATGGTTTTAGCAATTATTCCTATTATTGGACCATGGCTTGTTTGGGGACCTGTTGCTATTTATTCTTTAATTCAAGGAGATATTACTACAGCTATTATATTATCTTTATATGGAGCTATTTTTGTTTCGAATATTGACAATCTTATTAGACCTTACTTTGTATCAAGATCATCTAACCTTCCAATTGCAATTAGTTTGATTGGTACTGTTGGTGGTTTAATGGCATTTGGCATTATTGGTTTAATTATCGGTCCTTTGGTTTTAGCCTATACATTAATTGTATTGGAAGTCTATAAAGATGGAAAGATTATTAAATTAAAAAATACAGATAATTAATAATGAAATTGAAGGTGAAGAAATTTAAGTGGTTGGCTGGTAGGCCAGTTGTTATTCTCCATGATAAGACAGCAAGAAGATTAAATGTTTTTCAAAACGATAGGGTTTGCCTTGAAAATGGACATAAATTTTATGCTGTTGTTGATATTTTTTCTAGACTTGTTAAAGAAGATGAAATAGGTTTATCTGAAGAGGTTAATGATGCATTTTTAGCAAAAGAAGGATATAAATTAAATGTTCATGCTGCAGAAATTTCAGAAGCTGGTCAAATTATTAAAAAGAAAATTGCAGGATATGAATTAACAGCTAAAGAAATTGAAGTTATTATTGAACAAATTGTAAAAAATAATTTAACTGAAGCAGAAATTGCATACTTTGTTGCAGCTCAAAAGCTTAAAGGAATGACCATGAAAGAATCTATTGCATTAACTGCTGCAATGGTAAAGACGGGTATGAAATTAAAATTTAATTCTAAAAATATAGTTGACAAACATTGTATCGGTGGAATTGCTGGGAATAGGACAACTCCTATAGTCGTTAGTATTTGTGCTGCTGCTGGGTTGAAAATTCCAAAAACATCTTCTCGTGCTATTACTTCTGCTGCTGGAACTGCAGATGTTATAGAAACTATTGCAAATATTGAATTGACATCTGAAGAAATCCAAAGTATTGTTAAAAAAACTAATGCTTGTCTTGTTTGGGGAGGAGGACTCAGACTTTCTCCTAGTGACGATAAAATTATTCAAATTGAGAGATTGCTTAATTTAGATATTGATTCACAATTATTAGCTTCTATTCTGTCAAAAAAAATTGCCGCTGGTAGCAAAAAAATTCTTATTGATATCCCGTATGGAAAGAGTGGAAAAATAAAAAACATAAAGGATGCTAAAAAACTTGGGAATAAGTTTGAAGAAATTTCAGAACATTTTAATGTAAAAACTAAAGTGATATATACAGATGGGAAACAACCTATTGGAAATGGAATTGGCCCTGTTCTTGAAATGTTAGATATAATAAAAGTTCTAAAATTACAAGAAGATGCTCCACAAGATTTAAGAAAAAAATCATTAAACCTTGCTGAATATTTATTGGAACTTGGAGGAATAAAAGAACCTAAGAAAAAAGCAATTGAGTTGTTAGATAATGGAAAGGCTTATGAAAAATTCAAAGAAATAATAAATGCGCAAAATGGTAAAAATAATTTTGATTTTAAAATTAGAAAATTGAAATTAGATAAATTCACAAAGACTTTCAATTCTGGATATTCTGGGAAAATAACAAGTATTGATAATAAAAAAATAAATATGGCTTGTAGAATATTAGGTACTCCTGAATTAGCTTCTTCTGGAGCATTTTTACACAAGCATATTGGTCCCGTGAAAAAAGGTGAGAAACTTTTAACTTTATATGCTAGTAGTGAAGACAAATTACAGGAAGCAATAAAATATCTAAGAAAGAATCCTGCTATTACTTTTAATTAATTATAACATTACTATACCATCTTTTGTCAATGCTGTAAATCTTATACCTACTGGTAATGCTAATAATGCAGATTGTAAAGCCATATGTTCTTTCCCATTTCCTGAAGCAATTGATAAAGCAACTTCTAATCCTTCGAATTTCCCTTTAAGCTTCTTTTCAAGTTCTTTTTTCATTTGAACCAAACCTTTTGTTGGATCATATTCTATAAAATCAAAGGGGATTCCTGTTACGCTAAATTCTTTTGCAAAAGATGCACCTAAAACTATTATTTTTTCCCATTCTCCTTTTCTTATTAGACCTGCGACCTGACCCCATGAGCCTTTCCCAGTTGATAATAATGCAATTAGTTCCATAAGAGAGTAATTCAGTATTAGTATTTAAGAATTTATATTGTAGATAATCTTTTAAACTTCTATTTTTTAATCAGTTTATGCACCTGTAGCTCAGCCTGGATAGAGCACTGCCCTTCTAAGGCAGGGGTCGCAGGTTCAAATCCTGTCAGGTGCGTATTTCTTTTTTGGGAAGATTTAAATAAATTAATTGTTGATATTCATTATGAAGGGGATAATCTCAGCATTAGGTGTATCTAAAGGTTTTAAAAAAAAATTATTTATGATGATTTGAATTTTAGTATTAATTCTAGTGATTTTGTTGGATTGATTGGGTCTAGTGGATCTGGAAAATCTGTTTTTGTGAAAATATTAATTGGTATTATGAGACCAACTAAAGGCAAAATAAATATTAATGGGAAAATGGGATTTTCTTTGCAGAATAATTCTTTTTATAAAAAATTAACCTTATATCAAAATCTTGTTTTTTTTTCAAAGATTTATAAAGTTAAAGATTATAAAACAAAAATTGGGGAACTGATGAATTCCCTTGACTTGTTAAATTTCAGGAATACATTGGCTTCATCATTATCTGGTGGTACCCAAAAAAGATTAGATCTTGCATGTGCATTACTAAATGATCCTGAAATCTTGCTTTTAGATGAACCATTTGTTGGATTAGACCCTTTTCTTGTAAAAGAATTAATGCAATTATATAAAAATCTTAATATAAATGGGATTACTATTATATTATCATCACATAGATTAGACGTAATAGAAAGTTTATGTAATAAATTCTTTATTGTTCATGAAAAGAAATTATTTTCACTTTCTAAAAATCAATTAAAAGATATATATAAAACTCAACAATGAAATTTCCAGCTATTTTAAAAAAAGACTTTTTAACCTTATTCAACTCTAAATTAACACTTATAATGATGGTATTAGGACCTATTGTTCTAATATTAATTGTTGGTGGTGGACTTTCTACGACAAGCTTGTCAGGATTAACTGTAGGTGTTATTGCTGGGGACAGTATGACAAAGAATAACTGTATTATCAACAGTAACCTCTTGGATTCAAATACATTTTCTAATGATTTTATTGAGATAATGAAAAATCGTGGTTTTACGGTGAATTATGAATCAAAAACTGATTGTTTACAAAATTTAAAAAATGGAGAAAGGAATGTCTGTATTGTTTTTCAAAAGGGCAAAATGGATATGCCTATGACTGATTTGGGGTATACGACAAAACAACTAGAATCTGCTGGAATTAGTTATTCTTTAGATGTTTTTTTAGATTATTCGAAACAAAGAACCGTATGGGGAATTATTAATTCCTTAAATTCTATAATAGAACTTTATTCCTCTCAAATTCGTAAAGAGATTGATACTAATATTAATCATCAAGCAGAAAAAGCTACTGAAAATATAAAAGAAGCAACTGGTGTTGTTTCAAGTGTTGAACGTGAGCTGACAACCTTAGAATCCATGGTAAATGACTTCAAAAGAAGCTATGTTGATAGCTCTAGTATATTAGACGATATAGGCTCAGCAAAAAATACCTTGCATCATTTACATGACTATGTTCATGATATTCATAATATGGGGATTCTTGGTGATGATGACTTTGACAAAATGATTGAAGATATAGATGATACTTCATTTATTCTTGAGACAATGTCTTCTAACAAAAAAGGTAGTGGGACAGAAAATTACATAGATTATAGGCAATTAGATTATTTTGAATTTGAAGCTATTGATAAAAATTTAGATTCACTTAACCTTTATTTAGATTTAGTTGAAAATGATTTAGAATTTTTAGGAGAATTAGAATTAGATAGTTTACTCCATCCTATTCCAGTTGGATATAATGACTTAACTAACGACGATGGAAATTATATTGGTGGAAATCTTGAATTTATAGATTATATATACCCAACTTTTTTATCCTTTTTTATTATGTTTATTTCACTCACTTTTGCATCAACTATTGCATTAAAGGAAAACTTATCCAAAGGTTATGTTAGAAGTATGCTCTCGAAAACACCACAAAGAGATTTTGTTTTTAGTAATCTACTTATTAGCTCTATTATTATTATTATTGAGATTTCTATTATATTATTATTTTCTATATTCTTTGTGAAACTTGATATTATTGGGAATCTACATTTACTGATCTCTATTGTATTAACGTCGGTATTTTGTTTTGCTATGATTGGTATTTTAATGGGAAACATTTTTGGTTCTTTTGAAAGCATGACACTATCAATTATTTCTCTGGCATTACTACTTATGATGTTTTCTTCAATTATTAGTCCAATTGAGACACTTCCTTTTATATTTAGAAAGGTTATGTCTTTCTCTCCTTTAATTATTTTAGAAGAATTGTTAAGACGATCTTTATTATTTAATGCTGAATTTAACCAAACTAATATTTTAAATTTGCTAAAATTGCTTATTTATTCTTCTTCTCTATTTATTGCAACTATTTTTATTAAAATTAGAAAATTGAGAAACCTGTAATATGGTAGTCAGATGTGCTTGGGTTCCTGAAGATGATTTACTTTATCAGAAATATCATGATGAAGAGTGGGGTGTAGAAATCCATAATGATCAGAAACTTTTTGAAATGATTATTTTAGAAGGTGCTCAAGCAGGATTGTCTTGGATTACTGTATTAAGAAAAAGAGAGAATTATCGAGAAGTATTTGATAAATTTGATTATAAAAAAATTGCAAAATATAACGGAACCAAAATCAAAGAATTAATAAATTGTAATGGTATTATCAGAAATAAATTAAAAATCATGTCTTCAATTACTAATGCGAAAATATTTATTAAAATACAGAAGGAGTTTGGTAGTTTTGATTCCTATATTTGGAAATTTATTAATAATAAACCGATTATTAATCATTTTAATAATTTAGAAGATATTCCTGTAAAAACAAATCTTTCTGAACTAATATCTGCTGATTTAAAGAAACGTGGAATGAAATTTGTTGGTCCTATTATTATATATTCTTTAATGCAAGCAATTGGTATGACTAATGACCATACTACAAACTGTTTTAGGTATAATGAACTATAATATTTCTACTTTATCTGTAACAAATACAAAAACAGCCTTTGCTGTTGTATCTATTTTTTGACATTTTACTTTATTATCGAAATTTATATTATCTCTTAACTTTCTTGGAATTAAAAAATATTTTGTTGCTTCATTTGCGCCTCTTTGTGATAAATTCGTTTCTATTTCTGCTGCATCTTCTGAAAATATATGTACATTTCTAATATGTCCTTTAAGAACTAATGATTCCTCATAATCTAGTTCTATTTCAAAGACAACTTTATTATCTTTAACTGTTTTTGAACTTATTATTCTACCCATTTTATAACTTACTTAATACATTCATTTCAGTTATAACATTTGTTCTTAAATCTGGATAAAAAGTTGATAAAGTTTCATGAATTGTAAAATTTACATATAATCTTTTAAATTATATTCTTTATACTTTTTTATGGGGGAGATAATTCATTCTAAAACCAGTAAGAACAATAAGATGATTTATAGGATTCTTGTTAATGAAGAAGAAGCAAGATCCTTGAAGGGTCATATGAAAAATATACATTTATTCGCTTATGAAAGATGCAATGTTGATATTAAAATTCTAGAAAGAGGGAATAATAAGGGAGCTAAATATTTTATTGTTCCGAAATGCTTTAGAACTCGAAAAAAGAAGAGATATTGTAAGATATATTCTCAAAAAATTAGAAATGATAATAGAATATTTTTTGTTTACACTGTGATAAAAAACCTATTATTTTAATGCAAACAAGGTAGGTAGCTCAATTCCGTCAAGAAGGGATTCATTAGAGAACTCAACTTTGCGACCTTTCAAGCACCTAGACACTTAATTTAGGGCTGCTCCAATCAAGGCCTGACCCGATTCATTAAGGTAAGATCAAGAAAGACAAAGTGTCAACATCGACTAACCAATATTAATGATTTCCTTTTACACCCTACCTCATTGCTCACCATAAAGCCCATTTGTGCGAGTGCGTGGGGCTAACACGCAAGCGTAGTTTGCTTTGTTCTAAAGAATATATGATTTATAAGATTTCCTCTCTTGCAAAACCTTATAAACAAATTTATGATTTAATATTTGTGCCCATATCGCATATCGGTATTGCACCGGATTGCTAATCCGGGCCCTTCGGGGCTGGCAGGTTCGACTCCTGCTATGGGCGTTTCTATTCTTAAATAATATAGTTTTATAACTAAAAATATCTTAATTTAACTTTAAATATCAAATCATTTTTTATTTAATATGTAGAAATTTACAAGAGAAAAAGATACAACCTAACCAAATCTTTTTTGGATAATAATTTCATCTCCACATTAACTTTAAAAATTAAGTGTAATTCTATTTTATGTGCAGGTATAGCCAAGCGATAAGATACCGTCTCATCAAAGACTCCCGGTACAAGAACCTTATCGCATTAAGTTTAAAAAATGTAGATGATTTTGCATAATGTGCAGGTATAGCCAAGCGATAAGGCAAGCGGCTGCAACCCGCTGATCCTGGGTTTGATTCCCAGTACCTGCTTTTTTACTTTTAGGTTGATTAATACTAACAAATAAAAACTAATTTCTCTTGATTGAGCTATGGCAGAAAATGTTGAAATTACTTTTTTGGGGACTGGGTCAGCGGTGCCTACTGCTAGAAGAAACCATACTGGTATTTTATTAAAATATAAAGCTGAAAACATTTTATTTGATTGTGGTGAAGGTATTCAAAGACAATTCCGATTTGTGAGAATGAGTCCTTGTAAGATTACTAGAATTTTCATTTCTCATTGGCATGGAGATCATATATTGGGTCTTGCTGGTTTATTCCAGACTTTAACTATGAATGATTATAGTGGTAAATTAGAAATTTATGGCCCTATTGGATCAAAGAAAAAAGTTCAAGAATTAATTGAAGTTTTTATGAAACAAAGACTCAAGGAATCTTTGAATGGAGATAACCATTTTGAAATTAATGTACATGATGTTGATGAAGGTGTAATCTTGGATTTTGATGAATATAAAATAGAGGCGACTAGAACTTTCCATCGTATTATATCTTTAGCCTATTCTTTTATTGTTAAAGAAAAAAATAGAATTGACAAAGATAAATTAAAAAAATTTGGAATTGGAAATTCTCCACTTATTTCTGAACTTGTGAAAGGGAAAACTATTACTTTTAATGGCAAAAAAATAGATGGTAAAAAAATTATATATAAAGAACCTGCAAAAAAAATTTCGATTATATTAGATACGAAGAGAGATGATAGTTTAGCTAAATTTGCAAAAGATTCTAATATTTTAATTTGTGAATCTACTTATAGTCTAAAAGAACAAGATAAGGCTGATTTAAGATTCCATCTTAGTACATCTGATGCTGCTAAAATTGCAAAAGATTCGGATTCTAATTTGTTAGTTTTGACGCATTTATCTCAGAGATATTCTGAAATTCCGAAAGTGTTAGAAGAAGAAGCTAAAAAAATATTTAAAAATAGTAAGGTTGTCGAGGATTTCGACCAAATCATAATTTAATAAACTTCACATTATAACAAAATCTTTTTTAGAAGACTTGCCACAAGCGAAATCTAACAAGGCACAACGCTAAATTAGTTTGATGTATTTGGTGAAATGAAAACTATTGTGTCCCCTCTCAAAAAAGTTAAACCATAACTTCTTGATTGTTCGCCGTTTTCGATTTCTTTTGCATTGTCTAAGACCACATTGATGTGGATATCGAATGCCAATAAAGTTCCGACAAATTGTTTGCCTGACTTCAATTGTACCAAAATCTCTTTACCTTTTGCTGAATTAAGCAAATCTAAAGGTCGTTCAATTGTATTTACCATAATATAATTTTAAGATTCCACCTTTTTAAAGATTTAGTTTCTCTTGTTTTCCTTGGAGGAATGTTTTTATATTTACTTTTTCTTATTTGTTCATGAGGTTAAATTTTATGTCTTTTATTCTTTCGGATAGTAGGGTAATTATACTTTTGAGTTTACTTTTTTTAACCATTATTGTAGCTATTTCATTAATCTTATTTGACAAGACTAGAACAAAAAAAGAAAAAATTGATATTAAAGATCAGGTTATTAATGCAGAAATTGCTGAGTTGACTCGATTAATCAATTCGGTAAATTCTCCTGAAGAAAGATTGGGTATTATTAATCATAAGGCAAAACTGTTATTTAAAAATTATTTTGGAATCGAAAATGATAAAAGTTATTCTTATCTTGTAAAATATTTTACTTCTAAAAATCTCATTAGATATGCAATGTTTTGTCAAGATATGTTTAATTTATATTATTCTAAAGACAGAATTAGTTTATTCGATGTTAATAAAGTTTCTAAAAAATTGGCTTCTTTGATTGAGTTATCTCAAAGAATTGGTGATGTAAAAACTCCCTTAAGAATAGTTCCAGTTCAGGTTAATACTTCGAATCAAAATGATTTAATTTTTAAAAAATTCTGGGATTCTAGAAACAATAAAAAACATAAAAATTTACCTCAAAAAAAATATGCTAAAATTGTGTCCCAGCCTCAACAAGATTATAACCCATTAACTCAAAAGCAAAAAGAAATAACACAGCGAATTGACAAAAAATTCGAAGAGGTTAAAATTCAGGAACACAAAAATTTAATGTTATTGGAAGAAACCGAAGAAAAATTAAAACAGCAACAGAAATTGGAAATTGAATTACATACGAAATTAAGACAACAAAAAGAGAAGGAAGCTATTATTGAAAAACAGTTAAAGGAAGGTAAAATCATTGAGCAGAAACAATTGATGTTGAGTAAAGAAGCTTGTAATATTGATAAAAAATGGTACCATGATGTTGATGCAAAGCCTATTATGGGTAAAGATTGGATTAAGGAACTAAAGAAAAAGAAAAATAGTAATTTATGAAATATAAAAAGAGCATTATTGTCTTGATTGTTGGAGTTTTGATTATAATTGGATTGTCTTTTCTATTATTTTACGATAAAGATAGCGCAGTTGTTATTTGTGATAATGTAGAAAATATTATTGATTTAGATATTATGGGATGTTATGATGCATATAGTAATTCTATTTATTTGGAAGTTTTTAGGGGTAGTGATTCTTCAAGATGGGTTGGTATGGATATTTCATTTTTTGATTTTTCTAATAAAGAAGTTGAATTAAGAGATGTTCCTAATTTTGAAATGTCTAAATTTTATAAAATTGATGCAGAAAGAAATCCTTTATCTTTGGACATTAATTTTGATATACTTGAAGATGATTGTAATTATAATAAAAATATTCGAATTGGCTATTGCTCTAGTGAACTATCATCTAAAGAAATTAATTCAAGTTTAAAACTGATTAGTGAATCCAATGTTTCTAATTTTGTCCCTGTAAACTCAAATGTGGGAGACAGCGTTTCTATTAGTTTAGTTGATAAAGATAGTGTCTGGTCATCTATTTGTCAATCTAATTGGGAATGTACTGCTTGGGAGAGTTGCGTTGATGGTATACAAAAAAGAATTTGTAATGATTTAAATTCTTGTGATGTCCCTACTAATATCCCAAAGAGAATGAAATATTGTGATGGAATATGTGAAGAGAGTTGGCAATGCGAATGGTCTAGATGTAAAGATGGTTTTTCTATTCCAATCTGCCATGATGTAAATAAATGTGGGACTTCATTCAATAAACCTGGTAAAGTTGAGTGTAATAAAAAATGTGTTCCAAATATTATTTGTGACGGATGGAGTCTTTGTGAACCTGATTATAATTTTGGAACTCTTAGTGGAAATGAATATTTATTGAATGGAAATCAGTATCGAATTTGCAGAGATTCTAATAATTGTGCTATTGATGCTAGAGAAAACAAAGAATGTTCTGTTTCTGTTGATGTATATATAAAACCTTTTAGTAAATGTGGTGATGATTTTTTAGGGTTGTATAATAGTTTAGATGATTCTCTTATTGTAAATTTCAAACAGGGGAACGGAAACAATGCTTTTGTTGATATTGATTTATCAAATATGGCTACTACACCATATTGCAACTATTGTTTTAATGGATTTTTGGATGGCGATGAGACGGATATTGATTGTGGAGGATCTTGTATTGGTTGTGAAAGTCGAATTATTGTTGAAAATTTTGGAGATGGATTTTTTATGAGATTTTGGAAAATGATTTTTAAGTAATTTAAAATCTAATAGAAGATATGGCTCTGGAGGGATACGAACCCTCGACCTCCGCCTCATGAGAGCGGCGCTCTAACCAACTGAGCTACAGAGCCATATAATGTTATGGTTTAAATTAATTTAAAAGTTTAATGATTCGTGATTTTCTTTACTACTCCAAAAGGTTTATAAATAAAAATTTCTCTTGTATTTTATGTTCTATGAATTATTAGTAACGGACCATATAAGAGTAAGCCCAGATAAGTTCGGTGATGATACTGATGAAGCTGTAAGAAAACAGCTAGAAGAATCTTACATTGGTTTTCAGGATAAAGATATGGGTGTCATCGTTGCTGTTTTAGATGTTTTAGATGTTAAAGAAGGTATTATTATTCCTGGTGATGGTGCTGCTTATTATGAATCTACTTTCAAAGTAATTGTTTTTAGACCTGAATTGCAGGAAGTTGTTTATGGAACTATTGAGGAGATTACTAATTTTGGTGCTTTTATTAATTTAGGAGTTATTAGGGGAATGATTCATATTTCTCAAACTATGGATGATTTTGTTTCCTTTTCTGATACTGGTTCTCTTTCTGGGAAGGAAAGTTTAAGAACCTTGGTTAAGGGTGATAATTGTATTGCTAGAATTGTTGCAATCTCATATAGAGGAGATCAACCTAAAATTGGTTTAACGATGAGACAACCTGGACTTGGAAAATTAGAATGGGTTCAACAAGAAAAAGATAAAAGTAAACAAGAAGCAACTAAGGCTATAAAGGCTGAAGGAAAAGCTACTAAAAAGAAGAAATAATGGCAGGAAAAAAAATAAAAGAAAAAGCATGTTTAAATTGTAAGGCTATTTATATTGGAGATAGGTGTCCTCAATGTAATGAGACTCCATCTAGTGATAGTTTTAAAGGAAGATTACAAGTTTTTAATTCTGATAAATCTGAAATTGCAAACCGATTAAGTATTTACAAGGAGGGCGAATTCGCTATAAAAATAAAGTAATGGAATCGAAAATTATAAATCAAGAGAGTAATCCATTTTTGGATAGAGAAGAGTTTTTATTAGAAATTATTAGTGAGTCTGCTCCAACAAAAGAAGAAGTTATTATTGAATTAGGTAAAGACGCAAATTTAACTGTTATTAAAAAAATACATGCTAATTTTGGAAGATGTTCTTTTATTGTTAATGTTTTTGTCTACAATTCTAAAGAGTCTAAGGATAAATATATGGTTATTCCTAGAAAAATTAAAATTAAGATGGAAAAAGAAAGAAAAGAAAGAGAAATAGAAGAGAGGAAGAAAAAAGAAGCAGAACAAAAAGCTGCTGATGAGGCTAAAGCTGCTAAAATTGTAGAAGAAGAAAATAATTCAGAGGAGATTATAAATAATGGCAATTAAGTCAAAGATTAAAGGTAAAAAGAAGCATGTTAATAAACCAACTTCTAAGAAGTATACAAAGTATAAAGTTGTTGGAGAAACATTAATTAGAGCTAGAAGCTGTCCTAGATGTGGCCCTGGAATTTTTTTATCTATTGGTAAAGGAAGAGCATACTGTGGAAGATGTCACTTTACAGAATTTGATAAAAAAGATGTTGAAGCAAAATTAGAATCTAAATAATTATTTCAAAAATCTAATCTAAGAAAATATAACTATAATGTTTTTACAAAAGACTCTATTATTAATCAATTTATTATATGAGAAATTTAATTAATAATATCAATATAAAATAATTTGATCAATGCTTTAAGTTTCAATAACTTACCTTAAGACTCACATGACCTAAATTATATTTCTAGAAAATAACCCTAGGAGATGCGATAACGCCTTCAAAAAGATGCCCCATCGCTCTCTCCTGGGAAAAAGAGGTGATAATATAGAGAATATTGCAACCTTTATAAATCTTTTGGCTCTGTTGTAATCATATAGTGACATCATGTTCTAAGTAAATTTATTAACTCCTTTAATCAGATATTATTATGAGTAGAGGTGATATGATTAATCAGGTTCAATTCTTTGATTTAATTACAAGTAATGAGCTTAGTTGGCAATCTATTATTTATGACTTAATTAAAACTGAACAACTTGATCCTTGGGATATTAAAATTGATATCTTAGCTGATAAATATTTAACGACGATGCAACATCTAGAAGAAGAAAATTTCTTTGTTTCTTCTAAAGTTCTTCTTGCTTGTTCTTTATTACTTAGACTAAAATCTGATATTCTTGCTAATCAATATATACAAGAGTTGAATGATTCTTTATATGGAAGAAAGGAAATACAGTCTGTTCTCAATTTAGATTCTTTTAATATTGAAGAAGGTGAATTACCTATCCTTGTTCCAAAGACTCCTCTTGCTCGTCATAAAAAAGTAACATTAGATGAATTAATGAAAGCCCTTAATCATGCAATTAATACTGAGAATAGAAGAATTAAAAGACATATTAAAACGCAACAAGCTGAAAAATCTGCCTTGATTGTTCTTCCTCAAAAACACGTTCCATTAAAAATTAGAATAAAGAAAATTCATAATATTATATTAGACCATCTTTCTAATTCTGATAATGGTCCTATGAAATTTCATTATATTGCTGAGACAAAAGAGGAGAAAATTGCGTCTTTTCTGCCAGTATTACATTTGGCTAACCAGCAAAAACTGTTTTTATGGCAACCTATCCATTTTGAAGATATTCATATAACTAAGAATATTCATCCTGAAGAAAGAAAAAGTTTAAATGATGAGCTTAAAATTGCTAGTAATTAATCACGGAAATGTTTATAATTTTATTTGATTATTTAATTATATGAGTAATAAAATTTCTGCTGGATGTTATGATTTAAATAAATTTTTGCAAGGTGGTTATGAAAAAGATATTATAACTACGGTTTATGGGCCCGGGGGAAGTGGCAAAAGTAATTTTTGTATGTCTGTCTGTGTTAGTCAAGCAAAAAAAGGGAATCGAATTATTTTTATTGATACTGAAGGAAGTTTTTCGGTTGATAGATTCAAACAAATTGATTCTGGAGATAAAGATGAAATAAAAAAACATTTAGAGAATGTTTTACTTTTAAATCCAACTTCTTTTATTGAACAAGAAAAAGCCTTTTCTGATTTAGCAAAACAATTAAAATTAAATGAAATTAATTTAATTATTGTTGATTCTATTGGTATGTTGTATAGATTAGAATTAGCACAAGCTATTGAATCTAAAGAACTAGAAAAAATTCAGACTGTAAATTCTAAAATGGCAAAACAATTAATGTTTTTGAATGAAATTGCTCGGAAACAAAATATTCCTGTAATTGTTACTAACCAAGTCTATTCTAGTTATGAAAAAAATTGGGGAGATAAAGGTGAGAAAAGGGTTAATATGGTTGGTGGAGATCTGTTAAAATATTGGAGTAAGTGTCTTATTGAACTTCAAAATTCTTTTGGGAAAAGAAAACTTGTTTTGAGAAAACATAGAAGTATTAGGGAAAAGGAAATGGGTTTTGATATTATCAATTCTGGTATTAAGAAACGAGGGCTTTTTTAGATTTTTTTGCTACTTTTTTCTTTTTTGTCTTTGGCTTTGTTTTATCAATTATTTTCCCATCTTTTATTTCAACTTCTCCATTTGCTAGCTTTCTTTTGAATTCTTCTTTCTTCTCTTGGAGTTCCTTGTTAGTTGGACATGTTGGATTAAAACAGAATCTCCAGGGAGCCTTACCTTTCTTAAATGCTGCAACTAATGGATAGCCACATTCTTCACAAAATTCTAAATCTCCATCTTTGTTTCTTGAAGGTTTCATTGTTCCACTTGGTGGTAATGAGAATGTTGTTTTACATTTTGGATAATTATCACATGCAACAAAATATCTAGAAAATTGTTTTCCATAACGTATCGTCAAACGACCTTCTTTACAAATGGGACATTTATTCATCGTGTTTGCTTCTTTTTCTTGTTCCCATACTTTTTGATTTGCATCAGCTAAGGATTCTCCTATTTTATCTAAATTTATTGTTATTTTTTCTGCAATTTTTATAATATCTTTTTTTGCTTGATTCAAAATTTTTTCTTCTTTGCCTTCGTAATCTTTTTTTGCTCTTTCAATTTTTTCCATTTCTTTTTCCATATTACTAGTCATTTCTTCGTTTAATATCAGTGGTGCAAATTCTTCTAATGTTTTTTGCATTTGCATACCTAACTCTGTGACTTCTATTGATTTCCCTGAGACATATCCTCTATTGAATAGAGTTTCTATTATTGATGCTCTTGTAGCTTTTGTCCCTAAGTTCCTTTTTTCTAATTCTTTAATTAGTGTTGCTGGAGTAAATCTTCTTTTTGGTTTAGTCATCTTTTCTTCCGTTCTTATTTCTAATACATCAACATCACCTGTTATTGTTGGAACCGGTTCATCTTTTATGTCTGTTGGATAAACATTCATCCAATTCTTTTCTTCAATATTATTTCCGTTTGATGTAAATTTTAAATTATTAATTGTTACTGCAACTTGTTTTCTTGTAAGTTTTGCTGGTTCACAAAAACATGAGATGAACCTTTTTACAATTAAATCATAAACTTTCTTTTCCATTTCTTTTAATTTTTTTAGTTCTCCTGTTGGATATATCGCTGGATGAGCTGGATCTTTTTTCTTTCCTTTTGTAGGAGTTGTTTTTGTTACATATTTTACTAATGTTGTATATTTTTTTAACATTTTTAGAATATTATTGTAACCTATCTCTTTAGGATATTCTTGAGAGGATGTTCTTGGATAAGAGATTATTCCGTTTGTATATAATCCTTGAGCAACATTTAATGTTTGAGATGGAGTCAATTTGAAATATTTATAACATTCTGTCTGTAATGTTGTTAAATCAAACGGTATTGGAGCTGCGACTAAATCATCTCTTAATTTTGTTTCAGCTATTGCTTTTTTTCCTTTCAGATGTTTAAATTTTAGTAAATCTGATTTATTTGTTATATCTTTTGTATATTTTAATTCTAATTTTTGTTTTTTGATGTCTCGTATTTGTGTAAACATTTGCCAATATGGTGTTGGTATAAATGCTTCTATTTCTTTTTCTCTTTCTACTAACATATTTAATGATGGACCTTGAACTCTACCTATTGACAGTATTCTAAACTGACCTGTTTTTGAAAGAGCTTTCATGAGGCCACGAGATAAATTTATTCCGTAGAACCAATCAAGATAGTGACGAGTTTCTCCTGCAAAGGCTGGTCCCCATTCTATATGTGGATGAATATTTTGAAATGATTTTTCTAATTCATCTTTTGTTAGTGTTGAAAATTTCATCCTTTTTGCATCTTTTTGTTTACAAACATATCTTACAATATTCCATCCAATAACTTCTCCTTCTCTATCAAAATCTGTTGCAATGATAAATTCATCAGCTTCTTTTGCTAATTTTTTTAATGTGCTTAGATATCTTTTTGTAAATGCAGATTTCTTTTTTTGGTATGCTGGTTGCCATTTTATATCAAAATTTGGAAATGGTCCACGTTGAGCTATCTGTTGTACTCCAAAAAGATGACCAACTGCACATCCTACTATATAATTCCTACCATCTCGTTGGAATTCATAGTATGAGACTTTATCTTTTGTTGTATATTTTTGATCTTTTGCATTAGAAAGTGCTGCTGCTATTTTTGCTGCTGCCTGTGGTTTTTCTGTTATTATTAGTGTTGTATTCGTTGGTGTTTTTTTCTTAGGCATAAACAACAAAAAAAGAGTGAGTATTTATTTGTTTTGGATTCTTTATTAAGAATTTTTCATTTTTAAAAGTTTTATTTTGAATTATTTTAATTCCTCCTTACTCGTTTATTCCAAATCTTTTTTCAAGATATCAGATTTTTTCAATAATTTTATTTTGAATTATTTTAGATAAAAATACACAACCAAAAACTGTTAAAATTAAAACAATAACAGCAGAAATGTTATTTAAAAGATATATTTTCCATCTTCCAAGAATAACTTTCATAATCGATTCATGAAATAAAAATAGAATAAGTGTACTATTAGATAAGAAAACTAATGGTTTTGTAGGGATACCTTCCCATTTTGGAATCATCATTAAGAAAAAGAAAAAGAAAGGTAATGTCATTAATGGATTTACGAATATCATTATTAATGAAAGAATCAAAACTTCAATTTTTTTATTATCGGCAAATGCTCTTCCAGCATAAAATTCAGCTAAGAAAAATAAAGGCAAAAATGACGTATATGAATCATTCGCTAATCTAATTATAAATGTAATAACAAAAGCCAAAAATAAAAAAATCCTAGACTCAGAGTACTTATTAAGATATGGATAAAAAAATACAAAAACATAATTGGAATTATAAACCATTCTAGGCTTATTCTTTCATAACTATATTGTGGAAATAAAAAATCTATAAAAGAAAAATGGCTAAGTAAATTTCCAAAGACATTCCCATTATAAATTTGTCTTCCAAATAGAATTACTAAAAAAATTAAAGCTAGATAATAAAGAGAAGAAATCTTAACATATCTTTTAAAAAACCATTTTATAGAGAATTCTTTAGTATCCGGATGCTTTTTTTAAAGAAGATACCCACTAACTATAAAAAATAAAGAAATACCAATAAATCCAAGCCATCTTGTTCTTTCAAATCCAAGATTATATAATAAATGGAATGTAATTACAAAAATAATAGCAAAACCTTCACAACATCAATTGATTTAATCCTCATTTACTGAAATCCTCTAATTATAAAAGAAAGTTATTATTAATAAATTATTCTGTTAATTTAAATTTCTAAAATTGTTCCTTTTCTGCCTACTTGTATAACCCTTGTTTTACCAATTTTATCTTCGACTCCTTCTGCTTCATGAATATGAGCTGATATTAAAATATCTGGTTGGAATGTTTCCACAGCTTCTCTTAGAATACTATCTCCTGTCCAACCTACAATGTTCCCCATTTTCTCTGCGAGTGTCCCTGCTGCATGAAGATGAGAGACTAATACTCTTTTCTTCTGTTTCATTTTTATCATCTGTTTTTTTATTATTAGAAAATCTGACAAATCATGTTCAAGGGTCCATCCTGCAGAACCTATGCCTGCTATTCCTACTTCATTATAGGTTACATAATATCCATCTATACTTTTTGCTTTTTTCTTCAATTCAGAACATTCATCAAGTGTATCACAGTTCCCTGGGACAAAGAGAATTCTCTTTTTTGTTTCTAATAATGGTGATAAAATTTCTTTATCTCCTGTATTGTAATCATGGATATCGCCTGCTAATATTATTAGATCTACTTTCTCATTAATAGCTTTTTTTGCTAATTTTTCCATTATTTCTTTATTATCATGAATATCGCCTGCTGCTAAAATTTTTACCATATTATAAAAAGTTGTTTATTATAGAAAAGTCTACCGGTCTCAAAATATTTAAACTTTCTTTTTTTGTAATTATTATGGTTTGTTCTAAATGTGGTTATGCTGATAAGAAAGAAATTGAAAAATTTGGATTTAAATTTTGTAGTATTTGTGCTGCATTTGTGCCTGATAATAAAAAAAGTGTACAGGAATATGTGTTAGAAAAAATAGATTGGAAAATCTTGGATATTTTTAGGAAATTTAATTGTTATCGTGGTAAAAAGCAAAGAAATGGCATGAGAATTCAAGCAAAAGAAGGACACCCTGTAAATAGGCCACCATTGGGATATTCTATTACTAAAGGACAATTTAGTCTAAATAGTGATTCACTTAAAGTTATTTCTATGTTTAGAACTTTTCTTAATCAAAATTTTTCCTTGAATGCTATTTCTAAGCAGTTTGGAGTTTCTGTCAATGGACTTAAGAAAATTTTAATGAATAGATGCTATCTTGGTGAAATTAAATTTAGTGGGAAAATATATAAATCTAACCATAAACCTTTGATTGACAATGAAACTTTTTATGCTGTTCAAAGAAAAATAAAACAAATTTCAAGACCTAGAAATAAAAAAATCACTAATCTAAATATAAATCTATCTAAATGATGTTTGTCTTTTTGCTCTTGCTTTAGAATCACCTGGTTTACAAGCTTCTTTTCTTCTTGTATCAGCAACCAATAGGTTTCTATCATAAGATAAGAAAGATCTTCTAACTTCTTCATTCTCTGTAAACTTGACTATTGCTCTTGCAATTGATAAACGTGCAGCTTCTACTTGACATGAACTTCCACCACCTTTTACATTCACTGCAATATCAAATTTTAAATCTTTTAAAACGTCTTTTGCTAGAATTAATGGTTCATTGATTTCAAGTTGTTGTAATTGTGGTAAAAATGCAATTGGTTTTTTATTATATGTAATTATTCCTGTCCCTTCTTTGATTGTAGCTTTTGCAATCGCTGTTTTTCTCTTTCCTGAAACTACTAAATTATTCATTTCAATCCTCTTACAACTTCTTTCATTGTTGTAAATTTTAACGGTCTGTTGTGATCGAATGTTTTTGTCTGATCAGTCTCTATTTTTTCTTCCCCAATATAACATTTCAATCTCTTATAGGCTTCTCTACCTTTTGTTCTATCCCATGGAAGCATTCCCCTAATCATTCTTTTTAATAACCGATCGCTTTGCCTTATGTAAGTTGGACCTTTTAGTGAACCACCTCGTCCCATTCTTCGTTTTTCATTAATTCTTTCTACTATTGCATTTCTTTTTCCTGAAATTACAACTTCTTCTGAATTAATAACTGATATTTGATTTCCTTTCAATAATTCTTTAGCTACATAACTACCTAATCTTCCAAGAATAGCACCTTTTCCATCAACTAATATATGTTCCATATTATTTTAGAAACATTAAATTATTTAATTCTGGATTCTTTTCCATTTCTTTTGTTATCAAGATTGCTTCTCCTTTTATTCCATCAATCTTTTCTTTTGCTTTTTCACTAAATGACCAAGCAATAATTCTTTTCTTTGATGTTAAATCTCCAGCACTCAAAACTTTCCCTGCTATTAGAACATCTCCATCAACTAAATCAATATCCTTCAAATTCATTGCAGACCATCTTCTTTTTGGTTTTGCCAACTCTTTAGCTACTTCTGGATTTGTTTTTTTTAACTTAATTATTGTTTCAATTAATAAAGGATCCTTTTTCCCTTTCATTCTCTTTTCAATTTTTGTTTTATTTATTGTTTTTTCCATGTTATTTATTATTTTATTATTTTAGATAATTCAGATAGATTAGATTTAAGTATTTTACAACTTTCTAAAAATATATCAGTTA
>Ga0307992_1000765_pt1 | contig 19806 bp, 19 predicted proteins | sample EllFjometagen133_FD_203162 | JGI IMG/M metagenome (GOLD analysis project Ga0307992, IMG submission 203162) | Marine microbial communities from Ellis Fjord, Antarctic Ocean - #133 | ecosystem: Environmental > Aquatic > Marine > Unclassified | place: Southern Ocean | collected 2014-10-08
GAGGTGATATCTCCATCAATATAATTTTCATAATTTATGGAAATATCCGAAAGACTTGGCTTGGAAGCTATTGACAAACCAGAAAAAGAGAATTCCACTTTATATTGAAGATATTGCTTGCCAGAAATTGAAATTTAATGTTGGTGCTGGATGTTCCTAATGTTTCATCCCAAATAATACCGCTAAGGATGTTAGCAGAGTCAGTGGAGTTGTAGGGGGAAGAGGTGATATCTCCATCAATATAATTTTCATAATTTATGGAAATATCCGAAAGACTTGGCTTGGAAGCTATTGACAAACCAGAAAAAGAGAATTCCACTTTATATTGAAGATATTGCTTGCCAGAAAAAGATGAAATATCTTGATCATCGGAAATTTCAGTCCAATCTGCCCATGTTTCATCTGGTACACTAGTATTGCCTCCCCTAAGATATACTAACGCACTTGCTTCAGCTGTTGTTTCAGTTTTGCTAATGTCCACTGTGGTAAAGTCTCTTGCGTCTATAAAATTGATAATTTGGGAAGTGTAAGTTCCATCTGCTGTATAATATATTGAACCTACTGCTCCACCACCACTATAACCAGATCCACCAGTAGATGTGAATGTCAAATTACTCGATCCAGTACCGTAAATAGCAATCCTCCCCCCGGCTCCGCCACCACCATCATAATATGTAGTATCACCATTACCTCCGTTAGCTGAAATATTTCCACTACCCGCTAATGTTTCAGTGTCTATCCAAACTGATCCGCCAGAACTACCACCACCGCCGCCGCCTGTTACAACATTTAATTCCCCAACCAGTCCATCTCCACCATTAGCTAAAATTGTTCCATTTATAGTGGTAGTGCCTATAACACTTAATTTTAGAGCTCCTCCCCCTTTTCCACCGGCACCTCCTAAAGGATAAATATTAGAAATACCAAGACCACCCAAATCAAACCTAAACCACCCTCTACCCCCAGCTCCACCACCAGATCCGAGGTCAGAAGGTTCAACTAATTCATCGTAAACTATCCCAGCCGTTAAAATTGAGCCTTGACCATCGCTACCTACACCCCCATGACCAGCTCCGCCACCACCTCGGCCACTATCATTAGCAGCACTGGCTACTCCACCTCCACCATAGCCTGTGCCTGAACCAGGATTTCCCGCTCCGGTTGTGCCAGTTCCACCGGCATAACCTTTGGCATCAAAATCAATACTTCCTCCCTCTTGAATTTCTAAATTAGCTACCGATATTTCCGTAGCTTGCCCTGCATAGCCGACAATAGAACCAGTTCCAATAATAACTAAATCTCCTGTTCCTTGAAGAAGGGTATCTCCTGAAACTAAGTTATGAGCGGTAGAAACGGTACAAGTATCATTTAATGTTCCAAAGTCACAAGTAAAATAATTTTCGTCCGCTCCGATATCCCAAGCAATAGAACGGGTCTCTCCATCTATATCGTCATCAAAAGCAAAGCTCTCATCTCCGCTTAAATCAACGCCTTCGTGAATTGCTCCTGTGTCAGTTGAGGCTAGATGATAATTAGAATCAGCGAAAGTAACGTCATCAGTCGTATTATGGTCTTGCGTCCAAATCCCAAACCAATCATTACTAACAGCATCTTGCGAGATGCAGTTCGTTGAATAACCAGTTCCACCACTTGTATAATAATTATTTATATTGCCAATAGAAGTATTGTTATAAAAATATCCGGTGCCATTATTTTGCATAAACCCAGTACCAGCCCCTGAAGGATTGTAAGCCACACAATTAACAATATATCCTGGATCTTGTTGATTTATAAAAGTCCAGGTACTAGCCTGACCAACACCAACGCATCCAACCATAGACCCGTATGAATGATTTGAGCTAGACGAAAAAACAAACCTTAAGCTTGCGGATGAATTAGATAAATAACCATATAAATCGTGAATACTAGAATAATCTTCATTTATACCTATAACAGTTATATATAATCCTGTTTTTGCATTATAAAAGTGAACTCCTGACCCTACTCTTCCTTCCTCTCCGACTGCGGCCTTGATAACTCTGAAATAACTTGAATTCGTTGTAGCTCCCGCCATTGCTACCGAGTCTTCATATTCCGAAGAATCAGCATAACAAGTTAAAATAAAACCAGTTTGTACGGCGGTGCCGGAAGAAATTGTTCCGGAAATATCTGAAACAGTAAGTGACACTCCTGCGGCTACTCCAGTGATAGTAAGAATTTGTCCATCAACTGAAATAGTAGATTCATTTAATTCACAATCATCAAATACTGTAGTGTCTGCAATATACAAAGTATTCCCAGAACTATTTTGATCAGTAGCGGTAACAAAAGTTAAGTTGATGTCAGTTAAAGCTTCCCAGGTTGCCAATGATTGAAAAGTCCTAGTTGCTCCGCCATAAGTGTGAACCACATAGGCAGCTGGTAATCTTCTTGCAGAGGCAGCTTTAACATCATTAACATTTAAAAACAAAAACCCACTCAGGATTAAAAACATTCCTAAGGTTAGTTTGAAATATGAATTGAATATTTTTTTGTTTTTCTTTTGAAACATTCTTGAACTATTTTTTTTAATTTCTAAGTTATTTTATTTCATGTTTCATGCTTCATGCCTGCCTGCCGGTAGGCAGGTTTCATGTCTTACGGCAAATCCAAACTTATCTCATCACTGCTAGTTGAAACTCCAACACTAGTACCGTTGGCAAAATCAATGCTTAGGGTGTGGGTTAGAGTTTGGGTAGTAGCTGTAATAGAAACATTTCCTCCAATAGTTAAATTAGAGTCAGCTGATTGATAGGCTGTCCAAGTATCATTATCAGTGCCGTGAATAGCAATATCAGTAGTACTAGCTCCTCCCGACCAATCATTTTGAGTCCAATAATAGGTAGCAGCTTGGGTATCGTTATGTTGTTTTAATATTAGAAATGCTGATGTTGCTGTAATTAGCATTATGACTACAGCCATGAAATGCCAATACTTCTGGAATGGTCCTACTATATGCTGTCTTAGGTCTGAGACTTTTTCTAGTATTATTCTGAGTTGCCAACCAAAATAGAGAGGGAGGATTAGGCCCTTTTTATCTTCTATTGGTCTTTTATTTAATTGTTTAGATTTATTTTGCTTTGGCATTATTTATTGGTTATATTTTTTTGTTTTATTTGATTTCCCTCGCCTATTTAGGAGAGGGAAAGGAGCAATAGCGACAGGGTGAGGTATCAAAAATTAGGTTAACTTTAACCATTAAAAATTTACCTTAATATCTGTGTAAAATTTATACACATTATGAGGTTATTATAACATAATTTTGTTTTTTTGAGAAAATCGCTAATTTTTTTATACTCTTAGCATATAGTTATTAACACTCCCCTGTCTCTCACTTCAACCATTTAACTTCATAGGCCTGAAGCACTAAATCTTTATCTAACTTAATAAATTTTTTAGACAAAATATCTTTTACTTTTATTTTCTTTAAATATCTTTTTATATCTATAGATTTAATAACAACTTCTTTATTGCTTACATTAAATAACGCTAATAATTTATTATTATTTTTGTATCTAAGTATTACTATTAAGCTAGAACAAAAATTTAATATTTTTTGACTTACTTGAGGAGAGAATAATGCTTCATTAATTCGCACTTTTAATAATTTTTTATATCCATTATATATTTGTGCTTTTTTAGAGCTTTTGTTATTTAATTGGTTTTTTATTTTTTTGTAATTAAACTTTTCTCGGTTTATGGCTCGTCCGTATCCCAACCTCTCTACTCCCTCGCTCCAATTATCAGCTCCTATTAAATTATTTAAGTAAATTAGTGGTACTCCTTGAAGAGCAAGTACTATAGCTTGGCTAACTAAATATTTCTTCACATTACCAATTGCGCTTGGATAAGTTATATTTATTTCATATACTTCTTTTTTACCATTTCCAATATCTCGCTCCAAAATCTTACCTCCCTTTTTAACACAATCGCGAACTAACTCTTTTATTTGTTTTTTATTTAATATTCCTTTGGCAGGAATGGTATGTATACCATCGTGAGAAATGCTTAAATTTAAATAATTAGCAATATCACTTGTATGAATAATGTTTTTGAGCCAATTAGAAATAATACCTGAATCACCTTTTAATATTGTATATAAAATCAGAGTTTCGAGCTGAAAATGATAAACTAGATGAGCTTCGTTCCCGCCATCCCCAAAATAATTAATATTTTCTTGATCAGGCAAGACTGTCTCAGTAACCAACCAGACATCAGGAGCTACTTTTTTTAATATCTCTCGAATCACTTGTACAAATAAATGGGTTTCTTTGAGATTAAAACAATTTGTACCTAATTTTTTCCATACATAAGCTATAGCATCCAGTCTTATGGCACTTGCTCCATTTTCGGCGTAAAATAATAAAATTTTTATTAATTCTAAAAATACTTTATGATTATTAAAATTTAAATCAGCTTGATCCTTGGAAAATGTAGTCCATACATATTTTTCTCCATTTTTTGTTTTAAATTTTGTAAATAATGGATCCTTTCTTGGTCTAAATACTTTTTGAAAATTATTAACATTCTTTTTGTATTCATCTTTTGAAAATGAAATAAAAAAATCTTCGTATTTTTTATTATTTTTTAAAAATTTTTTAAACCACTCTCCTTGCACAGAAGTATGATTTAAAACACAATCAAACATCAAATTAAAATTTTTTTTAATTACACTTATATCTTTCCAGTCTCCATATGTCTTTTTTACCCGATAATAATCTTTTACGCTAAAACCATCATCACTTGACCAAGGATAAAAAGGCAAAAAATGAACTCTGTTTATTATGCCACGAGCAAATTTAAACAAAAACTTATGCATAGTTTTGAAAGTTTTTATTCCTGATTCTTTTACATGATCAGCGTAACAGATTAAAACTATATCTTTTTCAGAAAATAAAATCCGGTTATTACTACTTTTAACCGGATTTCTTTTTTTATAGTCCTTGATTAATTTATTTATCTCTTCATAAACAAACTTTGCTTGATTTGGATATATTTTTTTTAACTTACTAAGCATTGCTATTTAATTAATTTATGATATAGCCTCATATACTCTTTGGCTGATTTATCCCAAGAAAAATCTCTTTTCATGGCATTATTTTGCATTTCTTTCCATTTCGCTTGATTGTTATAAAAAACATTCAAAGCTTCTTCTAAGGATTTTTTAAGTCCACTCGTTCTAAATTTATCAAACTTAAAACCAACTTTACTATCTATAGTATCATCTAACCCGCCCGTAGCTCGAGCCACTGGAAGCGTTCCGTAACGCATAGCTATCATTTGTCCAAGTCCGCAAGGCTCAAACCTAGATGGCATCAAAAAAATATCAGATCCGGCATATATTTGTTGAGCCAACTTCACATCAAACATAATTTGCGCACTCACCTTTTCTGGATATTTCTTAGCAAGCTTAGCTAACATTTTTTCATATGTTTTTTGACCAGTACCCAAGAACACAAACTGGCAATCCAAGCCAACAACACTTTCTGATATCAATTCCAAGCCTTTTTGCCAAGCCAATCTTGAAACTAGACCTACCAGTGGCTTATCAGTGTCTACTGGGAGTCCAACTAACTTTTGTAAATATGCTTTGTTTTTTTGCTTACCATTTAAATTTTTTACAGAAAACTTCTTTTTAATCAATTTATCTTTAGCTGGATCAAAGAAATCCATATCTATTCCATTAACTATTCCATACAAGTCTTTTTTTCTTTTCTTCACTAACTTTTCAAGTCCAGCTCCATAGACTGAAGTGCCAATTTCTCTTGAATATTTTTTACTCACAGTATTTACAAAATCAGCCCCAAGTATCCCCTGCACCATAAAATTAATATCACCATTTTGAGCATCTTTACTTAGAATCTTTGTAGAATTTTTATTCAAATTTCCAATTGATAATACTTCTAATTCGTTCACTCCTTGATAATTCAGATTATGAATGGTATATATTGTTTTAATATCTTTTAAATACTCTAAATTAGTAGATTTTAAAATATCTGGAATAAGTCCGGTATGAGAATCATGGCAATGTACCACGTCGGGAATAAAATTTAATACTGGTAAAACATATAAAGCGGCATATGAAAAAAATAAAAACTTTTCGGATCCTTTTCCATAATACACTCCACCTTTTGAGAAATACTTTTCGTTTTCTATAAAATAAACTGGAACTTTTGTTTTCGGTAATACACTCTCCCAGATATTTACAAGTTGAAATCCCTTTCCACTTGGCACTTCCAGATTTGAATATTTCTTTTTTAGCTTGTATTTTCTTTTGTCTATAACTTCACTATAAAGTGGCATTATAATACGTACATCACAATTATTTTTCTTTAGTGCTGGTGGTAAACTACCTACAACATCAGCTAAACCTCCAACTTTTGCAAAAGGTGCAACCTCAGCTGAAGCCATTAATACTTTTATTTTTTTCTTTTTTTGCATAAATATTTTTATTTTAAAATTTTATATCACCTTTTATATAATAATAAGCTAAAAGAAAAGCGCCGGCATTCCAAGACTGACCTTTCATTCCCATTGGTTTACCCGTTTTAGCATGAAACCATTCATTAAATTGCCAATTTTTTTTCTTATTCAACTCTGCTATTTTCACTAGTTCACTTAGCGCCTCCTCTTTATTGTATTCAGCCAATGCCATGGCCCAAAAACAACTAGTAAATGGCCAGACACCGCCATTATGATATTGATTAGGGTAATTCTGTTTATGAACACCCATGTACTCACGCCACAATTTTGAATTTTCTTTTATCGGATTAAAAAGAACTGGCATAGGCAACTCTTTTATTTTTTTAAACGAAAAAAAATCTTTAATAATTTTTTGACTATTGATATTTTCAGATAAGCCAAATATCATTGCTAGAGAATTTGCATAAACATCGACATCTTTACCCCAAAATCTATAATTAACAAAACTTAAATAATAATTAACTTTCTTCTGGTATTTTTTTATAAAATTTATTAAGGAATTATTTCTTCTTGGTAAATTATTATCTTTATTTTTACTAAATGGGTTAAATAACGAATTAAAATTAAAAACAGTTTTTTTATAATCAATTATTTTATATATCTTCTTTACCTCGCACCACAAAGCATTTGAATATAGAACTTTTCCACTCCTTGGCATTATGTCAGCCCAATCACTAGCTTCATTCTGAGTTAACAAACCATCATTTGGGTGCTCTTGACAATTTAACCAAAAAATAGCTTTTTTAATATTTTTATCAAGTATTTTTATTAATTTTTTATCTCCAGAATATTTATTATAAAATTTAACAACTATCAACCACCAAAGTGTTGAATCAATACAGCCCATATACCAAAAATCAACTTCATTTCTTTCCGGCTTTACATAATTAGGCATCTGCCCATTATCAGCTTGAAACTTCGCCAGAGTCATTATACTATTTTTTGCTGTTTTTATTAATTCCTTATTTCCACTAGCTATCATGCCCAAAGAACAAATCGAAGCATCACGTCCAAAAATACTTAAATAGTTTCTTTTGGTTGCTCTATTTGATTTTGAGCTAGCTAAAATTCCAAATTCTTTTGAATTCTTTAAAAGTAACTCAATAGATTTTTGATAACACTCCTCTATAATATCTGAATCTTTGTTTTTTTTCATTTTTTTAAAAAAAATTATTCTCCTATCCATTTTAATATTTCAGAAACAAGTTTTTCATCTGGTAATGTATTAGTTTCTGCAACAAAAAAAGGAAGGTTTGATTTTTTAATTTCATTTCTGTATTCTTGTTGTTGCTTTATATACCAACTTGGCTCTTGCAAAATACTCTTATAATGAGGATAAATATTCAATCTATCTTGAATTCTTTTTTTTATTATTTCTTCGTCTTCTGGGAAAGTAATAAATATATTTTTGAAATTTAACTTTTCTAATTCTAGCTCTTCGGTGCTGAAATCAATTTCTTTATGATTATGCATTCGATGATAAATTTTATCAGCTATTATAAATTTCTCAATTATTAAATTTTTTTCTTTCAAAGCTTTAAATATTTGCAAATATCCATCTATTACTTCTTGGCTGTTTTCTGTTCCAAATACACCGTTATCACAATTAAACCAATGACAACCATCCAAAGTAATCTTATTTTGATTATACTTTGGTTCTAGGTGATTATATATTTGCGACATCAGCCAGCTCTTCCCAGACAATTCTGCGCCCTCAAAAATAAGGTGATGCATAGATTAGTTTATTACTTTATTTATTCCTTTTAAATACTTTGAATCTATTTTGAAATAATCAAATGAACTCTGAATCGGATATTTTTCACCTTCGAAACGATGATAATCTGACCCGCCAGTTTCAATAAAGCCTATTTGCCTAGCTAAATACTGTATATACATTACAGAATTAACAGAATGATGAGGAGATAAAACTTCAACTCCTTCAACACCAATAACTTTTAATTCTTTCCAAACTTCTGGAGATATATAACCATGTTTAGCGGGATGATTAAGAATAACTTGTCCTCCAATTTCTTTTTTTAATTCCAATACCCTATTTATATCAATATAACTTTCATATAATTTTCCTATTTTTTTATTTTTAAAATATTCTCCCATAATATGACCTTCTCTTGGATTATTTATTTTTAATTCTCTTTTTATTTTTTTTAAATTTTTTGGATTAACTTTAATGTCGTCAACTATATGATTCAATGGCATATAATGAGTATATTTATCTAATATTTTATTTATATTTATTATAAATCCTCGGCGAACTAATTTTTCCAAAGACTTTCTTACACTTTGTTTTCTCCTAATTTGTGTTTCTCTTAATAATTTATGGAGACGAGGATTAGTGTCGTCAAAATTATACCAAAGTATATTCATCTTCTTATTTTTATATCTCACATAAAGCTCAAGACCATTAATGGGCTTGATGTTATACTTCTTACAAGCCAGTTGGAATTCTTCAATTCCGGCTACAGTATTGTGATCAGTAAGTGAAGCGACTTTAATATTATGTTTGGAAATAAAATTTACCAACTGAGTTGGAGTTAAATAACCATCTGAATAAGTTGAATGAAGTTGTAAATCTATAAGCATGAGTATTTTTACAACACAAAACAAAAATTATTATTATGTATTGAAATATTAAATATTTAAATTTTTCTTCACTTGTCTGATAAGTGGTAAAGCACGTTCTGGTTCAGCATTATCTTTTAACAAGAAAAAAGTAGCTGTACGAACCTTTGTCCAATTTAGATAATTATCAATTCTTTTTTGCAAATTATCATCTAATTCTATTTTAGCATTTTTGAAATAGTTTTCCAAAAAAATATTCTTCATTTTTTCAGAATATTTTTTGTTATTTATTTTTCTCATCATCATAAAATCTAGTTGTTCAATAAATGTGCCTAAGTCTCTAGCCACATCAGATAAACAAAGATCTGTAAAATCGATAACTGCTATCTTCTTTTTACTTATTTTGATAATATTTTCTGGATGAGCATCACCATGAATAAGCCATCTTTGATTAGTTGATGCCAAAAAGACTTCTTCATTATTTATAAATATCTCATAAGCTTTTTTGTAAAAATCGTAATGTTTTGAATAATTTCTTTTAACCGTTTCTAAAATATGTTTTTCTCCTGGTATTACAGTTTTTAATCTACTATTTTCTTTGTTGAAATTTATTGCATCTTTGATTGATGTATTATGCAACTTAGCAAACCATTTAGCTGCAAGCGGGATTGTTTTTTCTATTTCTCCGTAATTTTCTGTCCTAATAAATTCATAAAGATTGTGGCCTTCCGCACCTCGATAAAAAATACCGCAAAAATATTCGGAATAAAACAAAGGTCTAGGAATGGTTAAAAAACTTTTACCAAAGCCATGATCCCATAAAAATTTAAGAGCAGTATATACATTTTTTCTTGGCTCATCACTATGCGCTGAACAATAAATAGGAATTTTTACTATTCTTTTATCTTTAGTCACAAATGAAGTTCGAAATTCAGCTACTACATGATATGTTTTTTCCCAAATATACTTTTTTGGAGCTTTTATAATTATTTTTTTAATATCACAAAAATCAGGGTACAAATGTAAAACTTCCTTCTTAAATAAATCAATTACATACTCTTCATTAAATAATTTTAATATTTTATTTTTCATAATTATTATTTATTAGATTCGTGTTTTAGCTTCCAATGTTTTTGCCAAATTGTTTTTTTAATATCTAATGCTAAATTTTCTATTTTAATTTTTGTTTTTAAATCAGTTGAATCTTCCAATGATCTAACCGCTTTCACAAGCTCATTTACTCTTTTTTCAATTTCATCTGGATTCCAGGCTTGTGGTCCAAAAATATCTCGAAAATCTTTTTCTGATGCCCACCAAAAAGTACAACTTGCCATACCACGAACCAAGTGCCATCTTGCCCACTCACTATTCTTATCATCTGTATATTTATCAACAATTTTGTATACCAAATTTGCTAGCTTCCAAATCTTCATTTGAGTTTTATTATCCTTATTATACCAAAGGATATATGGTCTATTTTTCTTGACGTCTTCTTCAGTTGATTCCCAGCTACATTTAATTGGTTTGTATTTTTCTATGTCTTTAAAATCTGAAATAAAACCTGAAACCAAGATAGTTTCTAAGTTTTCATCTTTTAACATTTTTTCAAATTCAGCTGTATGATCCTTGTGTCTAAGGCCATAGAGCTCGCCATCAGTAGCGGTAAGTACTGTGTCTGTATTTTTAACTTCTTTATATTTGTCAGGAAAAAAACCATGCGAGAATTCACGAGAACGAAGTACTACTTTTAGGCCACTATATTTATCTTTGTAAACTTTATTTGTATCTGCCTTTCCTAGCCTTCCATTATAAGAAATTTCGTCTAATATTATCCATTCGTAACCCATCTTTTTAATTATCTTAGCAACATTTGAATGATAAGCCATTTCTGGAATAAAAAATCCCTTTGGTTTAAATTTTTCTCCAAAATACTTTTGTAATATCTCTTCGTTTTCTAAAATCTGTCTTTTTATCTCAGCTTTTGGCGTTAAAGGTAAAAAAGAATGATAGGCCACTGATCCAGTCAATTCAATCTTTCCTTTTTCAACTAAACTCACTAATCTTTTTATCAAATCTCCATATCCCAACTCTTCCCAACGCAAAAAAAGACAACCTGTGATATTTAGAGTAAATTTAATATCAGGGTGATCTTCAAGCCCTCGTATAATACGCAGATAGCTCTTGTCACTAGCTTCTCGTATTTCATTCCCTGTTGCATTAGCAGGTTGATATATATGTAAAAAATTTATCCATTTCATAAATTTTATATTTCCTCCCCTTGTTTTAAGAGGATTTTTATTAACTTAATTTATTTATTTTTCTTATTCTTTCCATTACCGTTTTTAAATTTCATCACCTTTTTATACAGAGAAACATATTTCTTGGCTGGCTCACCCCAACTATGTGACTCTTGCATTATTCGAACAATTAAACCACGCCATAGTTTTTTATTCTTGAAATATTCTACTGCCCTTACTACTGATATCAATAATTCTTGTGAGTCATAGTTTTTAAAAACAAATCCATTCCCCTTTTTTGTTTCTGGATTATAGTCCTGAACAGTATCAATAAGCCCTCCAACATGCCGAACAATCGGTACAGAACCATAACGCATTGCTATAAGCTGTGTTATGCCACATGGCTCAAGGTGCGATGGCATCAAAAAAATATCTGCTCCAGCATAAACCTTAGTAGCGTCTTTTGTATTAAATTTAAGGTGAGCGTTAATTTGTTTTGGATATTTTTTTATAAATTTTTTAATCTTGTCTCTGTAATATTTATCAGCTCCACCCATAATAATTATTTGAACACCAAGATTCATAATATCATCAATCGTATCAAATAAAAGATCAAAGCCTTTTTGATAAGATATTCGCATAACCATACCAATCACAGGCATATTCTCATCTTGCGGAAGCTTAAACATCTTTTGTAAATATTTTTTATTTAATTTTTTTCTTTTAATATTCCTGTAATTATATTTCTTATAGAGTCCGAGATCTTGATCTGGATTAAAATCTTTATATGAAATACCATTCACAATTCCAAATAATCTATCTTTTCTATTTTTTAATATCCTATTCAAATCTTGTCCAAAATGTCTTGTTAATATTTCTTTACTGTACTGTTCACTAACAGTACTTATTGCATCAGCTGATAAAATAGCTCTTTTAGCAAAATTTATATATTCAAGGTTTGGATCATTTAAATGCGGAATTCTTTTTTTACCATAATCTTTTTTCTCAGGTGGAACCTCCCACCAATTTTTACCAAATTGAAATATTAAATTATGAATTGTGAAAATTGTTTTAGCTTTTCTAAGAGTCTTTGAATATCTAAAATCAGTTTTTAAATAAAATGGAATAAGTCCAGTCATCCAATCATGACACTGTATAATATCAGCCTCAAATTTGAGTATAGATAAAAGCTTCAATGCAGCAACATTAAAAACTAAAAATCTAGCATTTTCATGAGATGAACCATAAAGAGTCTTTTTTCTACCAAAATACTTTTTACATTCTACAAAATAAACAGGTACGCCAGTTTGCAAATATCCTTTATAATAATTTATTCTTATTGCATCACGAGAATTAAAATAGACTTTTATATTTTTATAAACTATTTTTAATTTATGACGTTTTTTATCTATAATCTTATTATAAAGTGGAGTAATTATAATCACATCATGACCCTGCCTATCTAAAGCTCTCGGTAGTCCGTTCGCCACATCAGCAAGGCCTCCACTTTTAGAAAATGGAGTAACCTCGGTAGTAATTTGTGCAATTTTAATTTTTTTCATTATATATAAAAACTAATTAATTATATCTCTTGTTTACTGCGCATATCGCAACAGCTAAGGCATCAGCTGCGTCATCTGGTTTTGGAATTTCTTTGAGACCAAGAATTAATTTTACCATTTTCTGTACTTGTAGCTTAGAGGCTTTTCCATAAGTAGAAACTGCTTGTTTGACTTGTAGCGGTGTAAACTCTAAAAGTCTTACTTTATTTTGTTTTATCGTGAGCAAGGAAACTCCCCTTGCTTGCCCAACCACTATTGCGGTTTTTTGGTTATTACAAAAAAACAATTCCTCAACAGCTGCAATACTTGGTTTATATTTTTTTATTATTTTATTTAATTCAATATTTATGATTTCAAGTCTATCACCAATAGGTGTCTTTGCCTTGGTTTTGATAGAACCATAATCAAGACATTTCAAGTCACCATTTTTTTCTTTTTTTATAATACCAAACCCAGTATCAGCTATGCCGGGGTCTATTCCTAATATAATCATATTTATATAGTTACACGATATTAGAAAAATAATCACTCACATCTTCACAGTCATCCAATTCTTCTTCAAATCTTTCGATCTTTTCTTGATCGCTTTCTTCTAAACTTATTTTTTCTTTGGCAATATATTCAATCTCGGCTGATTCAGTTTTTATTTTTTTTTCGTCAAGAAATTTTTTAACTTTAACCAAGTCTTCCATATTAGTAATAATTGTTACGCCCTCCTCCTCTTTCTGAATATCTTGTGCTCCAGCTTCAATTAGCTCTAATTCCAATTCTTCAAATTCATCATCTGATATCTTTAATTCTTCATTTGATATTCTAACAACACCATTCTGAGAAAAATTCCACATTACAGAACCAAGAGATCCACCAAATTTTGTAAAAGCATGACGAATACTTGAAGCGCTTCTATTTTTGTTATCGGTTAAACTCTTTACAACATACTGAGAATTAACCGGACCAATTCCTTCATATAACAATTCTTCTATTTGCTCTCCTTGTGCTTCGCCTATACCTCTCTTGATAGCACGTTCGATATTGTCCTTGGGCATATTGGCTTGTTTGGCCTTATCAATTGCCATACGCAAAGAAAAATTAGTATCCATATCGCCACCTTTATCACGCGCTGCAATAGTGATAAGCTTACCAATCTTTGTAAATATTGCACCCCGTTTAACATCAGTTGCACCCTTGGCTCTTTTAATTGTAGACCATTTACTATGTCCTGACATAAAATTATTTTACAAAGCTAATTATTAGCAAAAAACGACAGAATATTTACTTACTTTTACTATCTGTCGTCAAATATAATTTACCATTATACGAATCAAAAATCAAGCCCTTTCTCTTGACTTAAGTTAGTAATAATGTTAATTTAATTTAATTGTAATTTTAGATAAAAATTTATTTTTGCAACGGACCTTACAAAATAATAAACCAATAATCTGTAACCGATGGAGGAAAAACTATGCCAATGTCGAATGATTTCAAAAAACGTTTATTTCCGAATATCGCAGATATTATTGCGCATTTCGGATCACCTTTTCATATTTACGATGAAAAAGGAATTTTACAAACCGGCAAATTGTTAAAAAATGTTTTTTCTGCTATTCCTGGGTTTATGGAATACTTCGCAGTAAAAGCATTGCCCAATCCCACCATTATGAGTCTCATGAAAGATATGGGGTTCGGTTTTGATTGCAGTTCCATTCCAGAACTTGTGCTCAGTCGAAATATTGGTGCTACTGACGAAGAAATTATGTTCACTTCAAACAATACCACCAACAAAGGCTTTGAAACAGCGTTTGCTGACGGGGGTTGCATTATCAACCTTGATGATATTTCGCTGATTTCCAAGTTGCCTGAAATTCCAGAATTGATATCCTTTCGGTATAATCCAGGACCCAAGCGAACTGGAAATAATTTCATCGGAAAACCGGTTGAAGCTAAATATGGTGTCAGTAACGAGCAAATTATAAACGCCTATCAAGAAATGATCAATCGCGGCGTTAAACGTTTCGGCATCCATACAATGCTGGCATCAAATGAGTTAAATTATACCTACTTGGTTGAAACAGCTCAGATGTTGTTATCTCTTGTAGCCGATATATCAACCAAACTCGGTATCAAATTCGAGTTTATTAATATCGGCGGAGGCATGGGTATTCCATACCACCCCGATGACGACAAATTCAATATTACAGATCTGGCCAAAGACGTTACAACTCTGTTTAAAGTATTTAAACAAGGTCAGAGATATATGCCAAAACTTTTTATAGAAAGCGGTCGCTACATGACTGGACCCCACGGAGTTTTGGTGACGAAAGCAATCAACATTAAAAATATTTATCGAAAATATATTGGTGTTGATGCTTGCATGTCAGCTTTAATGCGCCCCGGAATTTACGGTGCTTATCATCACATCGACGTTTTAAATCCAAACGGTAAAAATACATCTGGTCGAGATAAGCAAATTGTTGACGTTGTAGGAGCGTTGTGTGAAAACACTGATAAATTTGCCATTCAACGTAAACTGCCTATTATCATACCGGGTGATATTGTTGTTATTCAAGACACCGGCGCTCATGGGCATGCTATGGGTTTTAATTATAATGCCCAGTTGCGTCCGAAAGAACTTCTTTTGAAAAAAGATGGAACGGTGGAACTGATCCGTCGTGAAGAAACTATGGCTGATTATTTTGCAACACTAAAGTTTGAAAAACAAATCTTAAAACTTTAATGAAAAGGAGACGATCCATGATTAATGACAAAATTGCAACCATTAACCTAGGAATATTAGCTATTCCTCCAATCTACCTTTTTGATGAAATAAAACAACTAGGAACTCAATATGAAACAGAACACCCCAAATCTCGCCAGATCATCGATGCCGGAATCGGCAACACTAAATTGCCGTTGGTACCCGAAGTAGTGGATGCGGGTGTAAAAGCTATGAATATGATGGGTATTCAACAACACTACAGAGGATACGGTCCCGAAATCGGCTATGATGATCTGCGTGAAACAATCTCGCTAGTCGATTTCCACTCACGAGGAATTACAAAAATTAACGAAGACAACATCTTCGTATCAACCGGAACAAAAGAAGATTCTGCAACTTTCCCCGATATTTTCAATCGGGATGTTCCTGTTCTGGTTGTTAACCCAGCTTATCCAGTTTATGTAAACGCAGCACTGATAGCCGGAAGAAAAATTGTCTATATAACTGCCAATGATGCAAATGAGTGGTGCCCCGAACCACCGAGAGATGAATATCCAGGAGCTATTATCTGGCTGTGTTATCCCAACAATCCCACCGGACAAACAGCAAATCGGGAATACTTGGCCAGGTGGGTGGCTTACGCAAAAAAATGCCAGGCAACTATCCTGTATGATAATGCCTACGTGGAATTTATCTCTTCCCCTAATGTCGTTCGAAGCATCTTCGAAATTGAGGACGCCTGGGACGTTGCAATAGAATTCCGGTCATTCTCAAAACCTTTTGGATTCACCAACGTAAGGTGTGCTTATGCCATCATCGGAAATGCCACCCTCTACGGCAACAGTGGAGATGCTCACCTAGTACGGGATCTATGGGCCAGGTACAAAGGGTACAAAACGAACGGGGTGTTCTGGGTAATTCAGCAAATGGCTATGACCGCTATGACTACCGGACGCGAAGCCTGTATGACGCAAGTTCGTTACTATTTGCGCAACGCAAAAGTCATCGGCAAAGAGCTTGACTACCTGGGACTTGAGTACGTCGGTGGAATCGATTCCCCATATCTCTGGGTAAAAACTCCAAAAGGAATGTATAGTAAAAGCTTCTGCGAGTTACTTATCGAAAAAGCTCAAATCGTTGCTACTCCTGGAGAAGGATTTGTCAGTGGTGGCACAGACAACAACAATGATGCAAAAAAACGTATCAGGATATCGTCCTTTATGTTCAAAGAAAATGCCGATGAAATGAGTCATCGTCTTCGTAGACTGAACATCTAATTTCCAAAACAACACTATTATATTTAGTTAAAATCTGAATTAGTTTAACTTTTTACACAACCCGCTAGAAATCTTTTACAAAAAGATGGATGGCGGGTTATTTTTTTACAAAAATCTATGATATAATTATTAAAGAAATATTAATTAAATTTACTTATGAAAACTAAGAAAAGAGAGGCGTCTATTACTCCATATCAAAAGAAAATAGAAAAACCATGGGGATGGGAAATTATTTATACTAGCGATGATAATCCGTTTACAGGAAAGATACTTCATCTAAACGCAGGAGCTAGGCTCAGTCTCCAATACCACGACGAAAAAGAAGAGTCGCTGTGTCTAATAAACGGCGAAGCTATTATTACTATTTCTGACAAAGATAAAAAAATTCACGAAGTAGAAATGGAATTACATAAAGGATACTTTGTCTCTACTGGCCAAATCCATAGAATAACTGCCAAGACTGATGCTGATATCATAGAAGCATCAACTCCAGAAAAAGGAAATACCGTCCGCCTAGAAGATGACCTAAAAAGAAAAACCGAAACTGAAGAAATGAGACAACAAAAAAATCGAGGTTGGAAAAAATAAAATACTTCCGCCCAAGGCGGATCAGCCCCTGGCTGAAATTAACTAAATAAATAAAAACTATGCAAATTGATTTTACACACGTTGCGAAACACTATGCTTCTAGAAGTCACGAAAAAATGCAGGAAGTACTCATGGATCCAGAAGGAGAGGGTCCAGCAATCCACTATCACATGATACGTGGTGGAAAAGAACAAAAAAACATCACTCTCTGGGAACCAGGAACTATTTCAGGAGAATACATAAAAACTTATGGTCATTATCATGTCGGTGACCTAGATGAAAGATACAACATTCTATACGGAGACGGCATTGCCTTGTTACAAAAATTATCAGTTGATGATAATGGTGACATGATTGCTGACTCAGTAGAAGAATTCAAAGCTATGGTAACAAGTCCTGGAGACGAAATTTATATGGGACCTGGATGGGGTCACCTACTAGTAAATACTGGAAAAACATATTACGCTACTGCTGATGACAGTCCAGTAAATTTTGATGAAAAAAAAGCAGCAAGCATGCCAGGACATGCTGACTATGAACTAGTAAAACAAATGAAAGGTTTCGCCTACTATGTAATAGAACATGAAGAAAAACCAGCTCTAAAGAAAAATCCAAACTATAAAAAAATCTTGAAAGAAGATTTGGGTGGATTAAATGTGATAAATTAGCTAATAATTTGACAAATCAAACAAATAAACCTAAACTAAACGAAAATACATAAACTGTGTTTTCGTTTTTTTATAAACAAATCTTTAAACGAGAGGGTGCGAGATGAATAAAAAATTACTAGCAGTACAAAGAAAAGATCATGATAAAATCACTTACAAGCCAATCAGAGGCGGAAAACTTAAATGTAATCAAACAGGAGAAGTTATAAAATCACTCTTTGCGAAAAAACATCGTATTATCGAAACAAACAAATTATTAACTAAATCCGACAGAAGAACAACTGTCAACTCACTTACAACGATCGAATTAAAAGACATTTCCGATTCAGAGTACTGCCCAAAATGTCGTGTATTACTAAACATTCAAAAGTTCGGTATCATAAAATGCACTAAATGTAATTGCCATTTAAATGTCAAACGATACCAAAAAGTAGAACCCATATTCAACGACGGCGAAGCAAGATGTATCTTCTGCAGTACTTGGAATGTAGTCACCAGTCATGGTAGCCACCCTATCAAAAAAACACAAATAGAATGTTCGGGGTGTAATAAATATTTTTTTGTAGAAAGAAAATAAATAAAAATAAACTCAAAATAAAAAGGCGAGGTTCCATTATGGACCCCCGCCTGTTTTTTTCTTTAAAATAAATTTTATTTTATTTTATTTTTCACGAGTTTGAATAAATTATCGACAGTAACAATTTTTTCCATATCATCATCATTAATATCAATATCGAACTTCTCTTCGACTGCCGTCACAATTTCGATCATTTCCAAAGAGTCAGCGCCAAGACCATCAATTAAGCTGGCACCAGAAGTAATAATTGAAAAATTTACATTAAGGACTTCATAAATCAGTCTCTTTATCTTATTTTCTATCATTATTATCCTCCTAATTGAATCTAAAAATTATTATCATAAAAGCGATTTTGCTCTTTTAATTTTTCACCGATGAGATACACAAGGTCGCTCACTTTTTTAACACTTCTAATACCATCTTCAATATCAATATCGAATTTTACTTTTATAAAATTTATAGCATCCCCCATATCAAACGACGTTGCGCCTAAATCTTTTTTAAGTTTAGATGTACGTTCAATATTTTTCTGCTTTAATTCAAATATTGATTTGGATAAAATATCTTTGATGCGAAAAAAAATATCGTCATACGATAATTTATCATTTTTATTTACCCTCTTTATTTCATCGAGCAACTTTTTCTTAAATTCAACGTCAATCAAGCTTTTGCCCTCAATTGCTATTTTATATATTATTATTTTAAAGAATATTTATTTTTAACACAAATTATGTATTAAGTCAACACAAAACCCAGCACCTTATCGGTGCTGGGTTATTTGTAGTCCCTAGGGAAATCGAACCCCTGTTTCTAGGATGAAAACCTAGTGTCCTAACCACTAGACGAAGGGACCTTGTATTTAAATTAAAGTAAAAAGTTATAAAGTAAAGAGAAATTTATAACTTCTACTTACTTTATAACTTTTATTTAACTAAAAATAGTATAAATAAAAAATAACATTTAGTCAAGAGTTTGTATTAGTCCACCTCATATTGGACAAGAGGCCATTATTTAATAAATAATCCACAGGAGTCTCTAAATCTAAGCTCCAATGAAATCTCTTTGTATTGTACCATACT
>Ga0307992_1000766_pt1 | contig 19773 bp, 18 predicted proteins | sample EllFjometagen133_FD_203162 | JGI IMG/M metagenome (GOLD analysis project Ga0307992, IMG submission 203162) | Marine microbial communities from Ellis Fjord, Antarctic Ocean - #133 | ecosystem: Environmental > Aquatic > Marine > Unclassified | place: Southern Ocean | collected 2014-10-08
CCAAATTCGCAAGAAAACGTCTCGAGTTCGTATATTTAGTAAACTTAAGTGGTTTTAAGATATTCAGTTCATGATCAATATCGTATTTATTCATTAAATCTCCTATTTCTTAAATAAAGATAAATACTTTGAATAACCTTCTTTTTCCAATCGGTCAACAGGAATGAACTTTAATGCTGCAGAATTAATACAATATCTCAATCCACCAAGTTCTAATGGACCATCTGTAAACAGGTGTCCCAAGTGACTATCCGCTTGTTTGCTTCTAACTTCAGTTCGATGCATCCCAAAAGCTTCATCATATTTATTCGTCAGTTTTTCAACTGGCTTAGCGAAACTTGGCCATCCACAACTACTATCAAACTTATCTAATGATGTGAATAGGGGTTCTCCTGAAACAATATCAACATAAAGGCCTTGTTCATGTGAATCCCAATATGAATTCTCAAAAGCTCTTTCAGTACCATTTTCTTGTGTTACATGAAATTGAATTGGTGTTAATTTCTTTTTCAAATCTTCTTTTTTTATCATAAAATCACCCACTGCTAGTTTATCATATTTTATATATAAAAAAACAAGTAACACTTGAGAGTATTACTTGTTAATTATTATTTTACTAGTTTACAAGATTGTTCAATTTTCTATATTTATCTATTTCAATCAGTAACAGCACTATTTCTTTTTCTAGCAGTTCATAACACATCTGCATCATGTCTAAAGAATGTTTTTTAGCCGCATTAATCATATAGCTTAATAACCAAACAGTTCTTTTACCGCTTAGATAAGAGCATGAGCCCTTAAAATAATGTGTTGCTTCAATAATCTTCTTTGAATCACTTTCACTAACAGATATTTTGATTTTTTCAAGATCTTTGTGGTATTCAATTAAGAAGGACTCAATAACTTCATCAGCTATATCCAAACTGCCTTCGAATCTTATTTCAAAATCTTTTTGATCGAATACGAATAGTTCGTTAGGAATTTGTATCGTCGCTGTTGCCTTAATATATTTTCTTAAAATACGGTTTAAATTTTTTACACGTATAGGTTTTAAAATGATATCATTCATCAATGACGACTTCATAAAATCATAATCACTTAAAAATGAATTAGCTGTTACTGCTATGATTGGTAATGATTCATAATTTTTTCCAAGGCTTCTTATTCTTCTTGTTGTTTCCATACCATCCATATCTGGCATTTGAACATCCATTAAAACAATATCAAAAGATTCGTTTTTAACAGCTTCAATCGCCTTTAATCCACTACTCACTGATTTTGAAGTCATACCTTCTTTAGTTAAGATGCTTTCCAATGCAATTCGATTTAATCTATTATCGTCAACAATCAATGCATTCCCATTAAGAACAGCTTGATTTGAAAAATCATCTGACATTTCTTCAACATAAATATTCGTAATGCTTGTCAATCTTTGATGAAGTGTTCTTCTAGAGACTGGATACTCCATAAATAGATTGATTGAATTAAGTTTCTTTTGATCATATGGGTATATAGAAATAATGTAGGCATGATTGCTTCCATATTTTTCTTTTAGTTTAGCAATTGAGTTCTCATCATTTATTTCTTTATCAAGAAATATTAAATTGCATTTTTGATCCTTTATTGTTTGGAGACTGTAACCTTTGATTCCCATTGAATCTAATAATTTTATTGAGTTATATGGTAATTCGTCAGAAACAAGTAACGCTTTATATTGTTTTGAAAAAGGGTATTCAATTGATGATCCGATATCAAATGGTAGAACTATTTTAAAAGTACTACCTTTTTCAGGTTCACTCTCAATTTCAAGATGTCCACCCATTAACTTAATAAGTTCATAACTGACTGATAACCCAAAACCAATATTCCTAAATTTATCAAAGTCTGAATGATCAGATGTAATAAATACTTCCTTTAAGGTGAGGAGTTCGTCATTTTTTATACCTACCCCACTATCTGAAACACTAATCTCAACCATTATTTTTCCATCTAATTGGATATGTTTTGTTGAAATATTGATAAATCCATGTTCTGTATATTTAATCGCATTACTCAAGATATTCAGCATGATTTGTCTTAGTTTATGATAGTCTCCAATCAAATCATGTTTGATTCCATAATCATAATCAAATATAAAGTCTAAACCTTTTTCAGCAGCAAATCCTTTTTCTACTCTATAAACACGGATAAGTTCTTCTTCAAGATTAAATAAATCATGGAACAATTCCATACTACCAGTTTCAATCTTTGAAATATCAAGCACACCATCAATAATACTTGACATGACGTCTGCAGAAGCTTGACCAATTTCTAAAAAATCTTTTTGTTCAATACTAAGATTCGTCGAATTCAAAAGATATATCGCATTATAAATACCACCTAGAGGTGTTCTTATATCATGGCTCATCTTATATAAAAATTCGCCTTGTAATTTATTATTTAAAGTAATTTTTCTTTCTAATTCATTTGTGCTAAATTGAGACTCCAATTGAATTTGCCCTGTGCTGATGAGTTGAGCAATAATTTTTAAAACTAACTTTTCAGAATCATTCCACACATGTGTTTTATTCTGCTCAAAGCTTACATATCCATATAATTTTCCATCACGAATGATAGACTCGCTTGCAAGAGATGAAATACCTTGAGAAATCAAAGCATGTGAAAGAGCATTATCTTTTCCCATCTTCTTAACATCATCCAAGATTACAGCTTCACCCTTTGTATGTTTATCCGAAAAATTATCACTTAAGGCAGTTACCCGAGTATTTTGTATGTTAGCTATTTTAGATGTGACATTGATATTAAGCCATTCATTTGTATTATCTATTGTTTGAGTATCCGAATGATATTGATACAAACAAACCCAGCTTATATCAAAATACTTTCCAACAAGTTCAAAAATACTTTGAATTTTATGATCAAAGTTTTCTAAAGTCATATTAGAAAAGCGCATGACAACATCCAAAAGTAAATCTTCTACAGATTTTAATGGTGTCTGATTAACGTGTATTTGTTCACTTATTTTGGACATGTAAGGATCCTTTCAAACAGTTTATATATCTATTATAACTTATAATATGATTACACTATATTAAGTTTACATAAATTTTCAAAATTATTAAAGATTTTAATGAGTATAAGTTCGTAATTAGAACGCAGTTAAAACAAAAAAACACTTATGTACTAATATTGGGTTTTCAATAAAATCATATTTTTTCTCAATTGCCTTAAAAATTCTAATAATGATGTGGCTAATTAATAAATAAAAAATGAGGTTGCCCTCATTTCTATTCAGTAAATCGATGTGCAATTGAACTTGCTGCTGCCGCAGCTATTGCTCCTACAATATCATCTAAAAACGTATTACACTTATTTTCTTTTTTTCCTTCAGCATCTAAAATTCCAATAATTCCAGGCTTCGTTTTATCAACATAACCAAAATTAGTAAATCCAATTGATCCATAAACATTTACTATTGCTAATGCAAGAACTTCATCAATCCCATATAATCCATAATCAGATAGAAGCATTGATGCAAGTGGTTCAGACAACAACCCTTTTTCCGCTAATTCATCAAGTTCTAATCCAGTTAAAATGGCATTTTGAACTTCTCTTTTCATCACAACCTTTTCGACATGTTCATAACATAACTCAAATGTTAGATTTGGTAAATATTTAATTTGCAAGTCAAGTGTTATTTGAGCAATATCCTTAAGCTCCGCTCCTCTTAATGATAATCTTTCTACAACAACGTCAAACCGTTTGGTATCATTCATTCTGTTTTCTTCTTTATATTTTCCCATCATTCGAACCTCCATAATTCTTACAATCGTTTTTTAGTGTAATATTATTATACATCATTAATTAAAGTTATCAACACACACAAAAAAAAAGCGCAAGGTGCGCTTCTTATTCTTTATTATTTTGTTCTTCTTTTAATCTTGAAATAATCAATTTTAGATAATTCGCGTAAACTTGTTTGGTTGTATCCTTCCAAGTTACATATAGATCTTTATATGCTTGCTTAGCAACCTTATTGTATAATTTTGTATTATCCATAATCTCAATGATTTTTTGAGCATATAGATTTGAATCGGCTTCCGATAAGTAGCCATTCACATTTTCAGTTATCGTATCTGCCGTAGCAGCATCTCTTAAAAATAATGTTGGTGTTTTTTGACTTGCAGCTTCAATCTGAACCAAAGAACTCGAGTCATAAAGTGATGGGAAAAGAAATAGTTGAGCAAGTCTATAATGACAAGCCAGCACCTTTCGATCATTAATTTTCCCTGTGAAATGAACAAAGTCAGTTAATCCAGACTTTTTAATTTGTTGTTTCATTTCTTGCTCATATGGACCAGAACCTACAAAAATCATTTTAAACTTATAATGTTTCAATCTTAATCGATATAATGCTTGAATTGTAAATTTGAGATTCTTCAAAACATCTAATCTACCCACATATAAAAATACTTTTTCGTCAGCTTTAATCTCATATTTTTTCTTGAGCTTATCGATCTCTTTCAAGTCTTCAAATGGCATTAAGTCGGTTGCATTCAATTGAACCTTTGGTTCCCGAGAAAGTCCATATTCATGGAATATTTCTGCAACCTTATGGTTAACTGCGTAGCATTCATCACATTGATTAAATGTTCTCATAATCTCTTTAATTGCGATATTGGTTAAAATTTGACTTTTAGTTCTTTCATAAAAATCTTTCTTAAATTGACTATGCAATGTAGCAATCACGGGCACATTATGTTTTTTTGCATATGCAATACCCGCTTTACCTATGAGAAAAGGGGAATGTATGTGAACAATATCAAGATTTGTTTTTTTTAATCTTCTTCGAAATCTAAAATCGAAAAACGGTATAGACATATCGTAATCCGTAAAAGGTACCTTAATATATCTGCTGCGAATCACTTGATATGGAAATTCACCTTTATACTTGCGATCTCTTGCACCAGGTGCAAATACAATCACATTAGCTTTTTGAGATAATTGTCTAGCATAATTATCTACAACTACGACTACCCCATCCACCATTGGATAAAAGACATCGATGAATAATCCTATCGTTATTTTTTTCTCTTCATTCATTAATATCATCCTATCTTAAGTATCTACCTTTTGTGAATTCTTCTGAATTCAGTAACATTTTACCACCATTCAAGACTTGCTGATAAGTTTTGATCAAATGTGTTACATCATGGTATTTTTCTGTTGTGAAATCTAATCTAATCGTGTTAATATTTGCCAAACGCAGTTCATCTATGTATTCGATTAAATTGAGCGGTTTAGAATTTAAAACCCGAATATTGCAGTTCCCATCATTAACAAGTGGAAATTTCGAACCTAACCGATTTTGAAGATAATACTGATTCATCTCACAAAGATGACAATTCACTCTTGTTTTATATGTTTTTGCTATTGGACAATATTTTGAAATCATTAGGTCTATTCGTCCATAGACTACGAGTTCCAAATTTGGATACTGTAAAAATCTTTTCTTATAATTATCTGCAAAGGCTATAAGTCGCTCTCTTGATAGTTCGGGTGATAAAGTAATCCGAGAAACATGATATTTCGATAATAAATGCGCAGTATAAATGTTTGTCACATTTAAAAAAGTGTTGCTTATCATTTCATTTTTATGTCCAAAAAGACTTCCGATTTCGTCAATTACACTTGTTTTATTTGTAATTAATTTAGGATGAAACTCTATTCTTTTTAATACGGGTATCAAATCAAAGTTAAAATCATTTTTGATTATTAAATTATCATTATAATAGATTGTTTTAATCTTCTTTTCCTTTACAGCGCTCAATTGTTCTTCATTTGTAACATTAGCAATAAGTTGAAATGAGTTCTGTTTAAAACTTGATTGGCCTAAATCAGTATCCTTTATAATCACTGGCTCTTCTCTTTTTATTCTTAAAAGAGATATTTCTTCGATAGCTTGTCTTCTTAACTCATTAAGCAATCTAAGCGGTATGAAACACTCATTATCAGTTTTAACCTTAAGCGGATTAAAATAAAACGGTGTTTGTCCCAATTTGGATATTTGCTCAATAATTTTGTTTTCAATTACCGGTGTATGCATCGCGCGTTCAATAATGCCCTCAGAATGCAGAGTTACTTGATGTGTATCATCTGAAATGATTAATTTTATTGGTTGATTGATGAATGCATACACTTCACATGAAAGCCCAACCGCTTTATATGTATCATTTAAAAAGAGTGATAAACTTTTTTCTAATTCATAATCTAAAGTTTTCACAACTAAGGATCCTTTAGAAACGAATTCAGGAACATCTAATTGAATGATTTCTTGAGCATCTGCGTGCTTAACTATCTTATTTCTTGAAATGATTCTTGAGACTTGATCACCAAAATCTGATTCTCCAATAATCCTAAATCCATCTTTGACTTCAAGGCTATCAGATAATTGAATTGTTGCCCTATTGTTTTGGTAATTTATGACTGTTCCTATAGGTACTCCAAGATGATTAGGTCTGAAATTATTATTGATTTGATTCGGTTCCTCGCTCATTATATAGCCTTTTGTGTATTCTCTATTGAAGACACGTTTTAGTCGATTCACTTCTTCTTGAAAGCTCATTTTTTGTTTCTTATGATAAGAATTGATTGCTTTGCGATAAGAAAGTACGGATTGCACAACATATTCTGCTTTTCTCATTCTACCTTCTATTTTGAGCGAATCTACACCAGATTCTATGAGTTGATCAATATATTCAATTGTCATCAAATCTTTTGTTGATAATAAATAACTTTGATCAGAAATCGATTGATCATCTTTAAATAATCTATATGGTAGTCTACAAGGCTGAGCACATTGTCCTCGATTACCTGATCTACCACCTTGCATCGAACTCATTAAACAATTCCCTGAATAACTCACGCATAATGCGCCATGAACAAAAACTTCCACTTCAATATCCATTGTCTTCTTAATTTGTCTAATTGTAGTCAAAGGTGTTTCTCTTGCCATTACGATGCGCTTGACACCTAATTCTTTTAATATTTTCGCTTGATTGATATTATGAACGTTCATTTGTGTCGATGCATGAATGTCTATTTTGGGGTATCTTTTAGAAAGCAAATCAATCATTCCAAAATCCTGAATGATTAGAGCATCTACATGATGTTTGACAAGCATATCTGTAAATTTGATAAGTTCATCAACTTCATCATCAAATATTAAAGTATTAATCGTAACGTACACAAAAACACCACGCAAATGTGCGTAGTGTATAGCATCTATTAGATTTTCATCATCGAAATTATTGGAAAATGCTCTGGCGCCAAATCTTTTCCCAGCTAAATAAACAGCATTTGCTCCAGCATTTATTGCACCTATAAGTGAATCTAGGTTACCCGATGGTGCTAATAATTCTATCGTTTTCATTTAGGATGTCACCTCGATACCGACACCTTATATTATACCAAAACATTGAAGAAAAGAATTCAATTCATTCAAATTTAACATGTGATATTTCTTCTGAATAAGCCCATAATTTGCGTGCATAGTCTAATCTATAAGATATTTTGCTTGATTCAATAGCAACACCTTTTTTAATATAAAGTCCTGATTGTGATAAATACTCAGGTTTAGTAGCAACATCAATCATGAATCCTGCTGGAAATAAAGGATTCTTTCCTTTATTCATCCTTGAATTCCATATCATAAATGCTAAACCAGTTGTCCTCTTAAGCCCTAAATCAGTTTTCACTAATCCAGGATCTATCGCATAAATTTTAATATCATTGAAGCGTCTTGAGAATTCTTTGACAAAAAGGACGTTATAGAGTTTCGATCTTTTATAGCCCTTTAAAATATTATATAACTTTCTTGATTGGATATTCTTCCAATTAATAGATGCCCAATAATGAGATAGGGAACTTACAACAAGTACTCTTGAATCACTACTTTTCCTTAAATAAGGAACCATATTGTATGTTACTAAAAACACAGCTAAATGATTAATCGCAAAAGTAACTTCGTTTCCATCTTCATTCTCCTGGTAACCTGAACTAACTATGCCTGCAATATTCATTAATATATCTATTTTTCCATCATATTTTTGTTTAATAAATTCACCAATGTGCATGCAAGCTAAAGTGGTTTGTCTATGATCAGCAAGGTCACCTAAAATAAAGTCGAGATTCGCATTTGATGTCAAATGTGCAAAATCATGTTTAGCTTTATCTATCTTTTCAATACTTCTTCCAAGACCAATCACATTAATATTTTCTTTTAACAATAGTTCAACTACTGCTTTTCCAATACCAGATGTAGCACCTGTAACGACAGCAACTTTATTCATTTGAGCACCTCTTTATTATAATACATGATTTTAGATAGAAAATAAAAAACTCTTGTCATTTTTTTGTAAGTCAATTTGCTTTAAAAAATACGGATTAACCGTGGTCATTTGGATTATTGAAATAACCACGAATGCCATAAATCAACAATAATAATCACTAAGTAAAGCCCTATATAGCCATATTCCCTAACATCTGTAGACTATATATAGATTATATTTTTAGAAAAACTGCATAACGATAATCGTTTGTATCAATTAACTTGAGATGATTGAGATGAGCAATAACCCTAAGTGTTTTAGGTGTGAAGAAAGAAATATGAGTTACTTCTCTAATATAATGCCAGTCAAAAAACAAATCTCTATTTTTAGGGTGAAAAAGAGTCATGATACTTAATATGCCATTTGATTTTAAATGTTTCTGAAATAGGTCGAATGCTTCTAATGGAGTTCCTATATGTTCAACGACTTCTGTTGAAGTGATTAAATCGTAGGTTTTGTTTTCGTATACTTTATCAGTTGCATAATATAAGTCATAGATATCAACATCAAATTTATAAGTGGTTTTTAGTATTTGAGCTAACACAGGATTTGGTCCACTACCATAATCCAATACCTTCCCTTGTTTAATAAAGGGCATAACAGCGGACTCAATGAAGTCTGTTAAATAATTCACATAACCTACATCTTCAATACTATTATTATGTAAATCATAATTGCGAATCTCATCTAGTTCTGAGATGTAATGTTTTTCATCTTTAAAAATGAATTCGCAATTTTTACATTCGTGAAATAAAATATGAGATTTAGGGTGTTCATAGGAAATCGTATCATTTCCACAAATTTTACACTTAATCATGATTTTCCTCTTCCTATCATCTAAAATAAAGATATGATTAAATAATAAACAATTGGAACAAAGAGAGCTGGAAGCATATTTGCAACCTTAATCTTTTTAAGTTCCATAAAGTTAATACCAATAGCTATAAGTAATATAGACCCAACCATTAATATAGCACTTCTCATATCATTTGGTAGGAAATCACCAGCAATAGAAGCCAGTAAATAGATACTCCCTTGAACAACGAGTACGCTTATAGCTGAGAAAATGACGCCTATGCCAAAAATGGATGCTAAGATGAGCGCAGTAACAAAATCTAGAGCACTTTTTATGATTAGAACTGTTTGATCATTTAAAAGAGCATCGTTTATTGGACCAATGATTGTCATTGCTCCAACACAAAATATCAAAGTAGCTGCAATAAATCCTTTAGCTAATGGAGGTAATTTGTACTTTTTCTCAATGTTTTGAGCCAAGTTATTCAATCTTTTATCAATATCAATCCATTCACCAATCAACATACCTAAGACTAGTGAAACAATAATTAGTAATTCTCTTGAAGTTCCTAAGGATGTTCCTTCAACATTGAAGAATTCTTGTAAAAACCAACCTAAAGATACAGCTGCTAATCCTAAACCTAACACCAGCATGATACTTTTTTGAATCTTTTCAGGCAATCCTTTTTTGAAAATGACACCTAAAATGCTTGCAACTATAATTGCAGCTACATTAATCAATGTTCCCATAAAAACCCTCCTATGATGCTAATATTACTATTATAGTATGAAATATTAATTTTGTTTCATTTTTAGTGAAATCTTCTTCTATTCATTAAAAGAAAAGCCTACCAATTGATACTTGAGATATCACTTTCTGACATCAAGCAACACTTGAATTGGCTTTATTACGACTTATATCACCAATATAATGGATTATCTTTAATTTTCTTTTGATATAAATCAATCAGTTTTTCCTTAATTGTTTCTGGTATAACAAAATCTTTGTAACTAAGATGCTGTTTAAGTTGCATTAAATTCTTCATACCGGGTATGACTGCAGTAACTTCCGGATAACTTGATATAAACCCTATTGCATATTTAACCAAGCCGTCAGCTTGTGTAATCTCCTTAACTTCTCTAATTAATGCAGCTCTTCTTTGAATTGTTTCATCATCCCAACGAGATCTAATACCCTCAAATTCTGAAAACTCATCATATTTACCAGATAGCCACCCCGAATCTAAAGGGACTTTTACAATAATTTTAATTCCTTTTTGATGTGCTTCTTGAAACAATTGGGAAGCTTCTTGAAAGAATACGTTAAACAAAATTTCTACAATATCAACCTTAACGTGATCTAATACTGTTCTAAACTCTTCATAGGTATCAATGCTGACGCCGTACGATCTGATCATTTTCTCTTTTTTAAGTTTTTCTAATTCTTGAAAATGTTTTGTTTTCCCTTCAAGTATTATCATACTAGGATTATGTAAAAGTATACTATCTAAATAATCTGTCTCTAATCTTTCTAGACTTTCATAAATTTGTTCTCTAAGTGAAAATACAGAAAAATCCGTTTCACCGTCTGCTGTGTGACCAAATTTAGTACTAATAAAAACTTTTTTTCTTTGTCCCTTGATTGCAGTACCAATTATTGATTCGCTTAAGCCAGCAGCGTATCCTGGTGCAGTATCAAAAAAGTTTATGCCTCCATTAACTGCTTCTTTCACCAATTCTATACCTTCATCAACTGACATGTATCCCCAAAAATCCGTATTCCCGAGTTGCCAAGAACCAAATCCTAACTTATTTATTTTTAGCTTTGTGATTTGATTACCATGATTAGACATAAAGACCTCCTACAATCTAACTCTATTTTAACATATTTCATAAAATGAAGACTACTTAATTTGCTTTATGATAAAATGAAAACAAAGGAAGGGATTGCATGAAAACTACTGAAATAAAATCTCTATTCATTGATACGACCCAGAGTCAAAGAAAAATTAGAATTCTCTTACCTGAAGATTACGTTACTTCTTCTCGAAAATATCCGGTTTTATATATGCACGATGGACAAAACTTATTTGATGATAAAACTTCTTATTCTAGTCAGTCATGGGGAATTTCAAAAACAATTTCAGATCTTGTTGAAAAGAAAGCAATTCAGGACCTCATTGTAGTGGGTATTGACAACTCTGATTTAAGACTTTTTGAGTACTCACCTTGGAAATCATCATCTATCGTAAAGAATATTTCTAATATTGAAGTTGGTGGATTAGGAGATATATACGCTGATTTCGTTGTTAATAAGGTCAAACCGTTTATTGATAACACCTATAGAACGATGCCTGATTATGAGCATTCAATGATTGCCGGTAGTTCAATGGGAGCTTATATTTCTGCATATATAGCCATCAAATATCCTAATCTATTTCACTATGTTGGTATTTTCTCAATAGCATCATGGTTTAATGAAGATGCATTTTTAGAATTCTTAGAATCTTCAAATATAGATATTAATCAAAAATTCTTCATTTCAATTGGAAGTCATGAAACTAGCGATGCCTCTATAAGAGAATTCAATGAAATATATCTTGAAAATAGCAGAAATCTTCTGTCCTTGCTCAAATCTAAACAAGTCCTAGATGTTCTCTATATTGAAACTGATGATATTCACGATGAATCGGCATGGAAAAAAGTATTTGTAGATTTTATCCGATTTGCTAGCAAAACAAAATAATCAACTCTAAATAAATAAAAAAGATAGAAATGAGATTAATCATTTTTATCTTTTTTTAGTAAAAAAATAAAAAAGGTCCTAATGTCTTGGGGGGGGATGTAGACATTAGGACTAATTCACGGGTCTCACCTACTAAAGGGTAGGAGAAACACTATTATTATACACGATGGCTCAAAAAATATCAACCAAAACGTATGCAAATCCTTATTATTTCCTCTAACTTATTCAAAAATATAAAATTCTAAATAATTAATAATTTATTGGTTTTTATGCGCGCCTAAAGAATAACAAAACACTATGATTAATTAGCCAGTTTTTTCTTCTGATAGTTTTGTATAATGTATTCTATTAAAAATGCCATTAAAATCAAAATAATTGTCCAAGCAAAAACTAAATCATATTCAATGTTGACCTTTGCTAAATATATTGCGTTCCCAATTGAGTGCTTACTTTGAGATAAATACTCAGCCATTACCAATACCTTGATACCTAATCCGAACGATTGAAGGAAAGACAAGAAGATATATTTACTAATCATAGGAAAATATATGAATTTTAGAGCAAGTTTCCAGTCATGTTGTTCTAATTTGTAGACATCAAGCAACTCTTGATCTAATTGATGAATACCTTCTAAAACACCTGAATAAATAATCGGAAAAACCATTAAAAATGTAATCAAATATGGAGTGTACTCATAACCAAATAGAATCAATAAGATAACAACAATAGAAATCACTGGAATCGTTCTTAAAATGGTTACATATGGCTTCATGAATGTTGCTACATTCTTTTTAAATCCAGATAAGATACCTAAAGTGATACCTAAGACTGCGGAAATCAATATAGCCAACAATAATCTAACAATAGTTAATCCAAATGCACTTAAAGTATCCTGATGAGTGAAAATTTCAATGATTGCTTTAAAAACATCAATTGGGGAAGGTAAAATGATTGGATGATTAACTGCTTGATAAGCAATCACCCAGATGAGAAACATCGTAAAGATTGAGCTTGTCATCCAAATCGTTTTTTTCATTCTTATTCTCCGTAATAAAACCCATCATCAGGTAACATGCCACCAATTAAAGCATCATTGGTATTTGCTAACAAATTAAAATAATCTACAAGCGCTGTTTTAGCTTCTTGAGCGGAAAGATATTCAAAGTTATTTGTTGGTATTGAATTATATACTACATCATAAGATAACCCGATATTTAACTCTACTGCTAAATTAGCAGTGCCTTCTTTATCTGAGTTAACTTTTCCAACTGATGCTCTTAAATCGCTGATCAGTTTATCAATTTTAGACTGTTCTAAGTCAGCTTTAATAAAGACACTTGCTTGTGGATATGAACTTGTACTTGAGACTTGTTCATATAGAACTTGGAAATCTAAAATATTGATATCAGAAACAGTATTTTTAAGATTTGTTAAGATGGGTTCTGAAGTTAAAACAATTTTTGTTGGATCTTCTATGAAAATTGCAGAAGCTGACGCCACTGAATCAACGTATGTAATTGTCGCATTCACATCGAACTCATCTAATAAATATTTTAATATAATATCTGGTGTAGAGTTTTGACCAAACGCTATGATTTCTTTACCTTCTAAGCTTTCCATATTTGTTAGTTCGGTGGTTGACACAAGAAATGTACTACCCCAAACAATTGTTGCAAGCAATATATATTCAGGTTGTGAATTATACATTTTAGCGCCAAGATTCGATCCTGCAAAGATTGCATCATAGTTTCTTGAACCAAATGCAGCAACCAGTGGATCTGGTCCTTGTATGACATCAACACTATAATCTTCACTAGCTTCTAAATAAAGTACTGCAATCTCTGGTCCACCAAATGGTACTATTATTGAGATTTGATCAGTTTTTGAACATCCTGTTAGTATAAATACTGATAAAATCATTAAAATAAGCAATTTTTTCATAGCTGTCCTTTCAAAACAAGTCTATACTAGACTTTCTATTTTATTTTACTATAACTTTCGCGTTTTTGATAATGTGTATGAAGTAGTTCATGTGATAAATGACTACTAGGCTTACCTAAAAATGTTTCATACAATTTAACAACTGATGGATTTTGATGAGATTTCCTTAGTGTTGCTTTATCATCTATGCCATAAAGAACTGATGCTCTTAGTGTTCTAACATCATTTGCTTCAAATAATTTTGCAGGAACAATAGGTTGTCCTCCGCCATTAATACATCCACCAGTACATCCCATAAATTCAACAAAATGATATTGTTTTTCACTTGTTTTAAGATTGTCTAAGAATGTCTTAATAGCTTTCCCACCATGCACAACAGCAACATTGATATCTGTGCCTTTAACATTATACGTAGCTTCCTTAATATCTTGATTACCACGAAGTTCTTTGAATTCTATTGGTGTTGATTTTTCTTCTAGGATTTCTGTAACAGTTCGTAATGCAGCTTCCATAACACCACCAGTTGCTCCAAAAATATTACCAGCACCCGTATATACTGCCAATGCACCAAATGGTTTAATTGGTTCTAACTTTCTAAATTCTATTTGTTTATGTTTAATTAATCTTGCAAATTCTCTTGTTGTCAAGACAATATCAACATCTTGATATCCATCTCTACCCATATCTTCTCTTCTTGCTTCCTCTTTTTTAGCGATGCAAGGCATGATTGATAGAGAAACAATATTTTTAGGATCCAAACTCAATTCTTTTGCATAATAAGTTTTTATAAGCGCTCCAGCCATTTGTTGTGGTGATTTACATGATGATAAATTTGGAATGAGCTCAGAATTGTAAAGTTCTAAATAATTCACCCAACCTGGTGAACATGATGTAAACATTGGAAATGGTCCACCATTTTCAAGGCGATTTATAAATTCAGTACCTTCTTCAAGGATCGTTAAATCTGCCGTAAAATTGGTATCCATAATTTGATGAATACCTAATGCTCTAAGTGCAGCAAACATTTGGCCTTCAACGTTGGTTCCTATAGGATATCCAAATTCTTCACCTAAAGCAGCTCTAACTGATGGAGCGACCTGAACAATGATTGTTTTACTTGAATCTCTAAGTGCGTATTCTAGACTCTTAACATCATCTTTTTCACCTAATGCTCCAGTTGGACATGCTTGAATACATTTACCGCAATAAATACATCCAGAATCTTCTAAGTTATGGAAAAGAGCTGGTCCAATATACGTATCAGATCCTCTACCATTAAACCCAAGAATACTTAATCCAGTTAATTGTTCGCATGCTGATACGCAACGTCCACATAAAATGCACTTGCTGCTATCGATAACCATAACACCTGAAGAATCAGAAAAATAAAGAGGCTTATCATAAAGACCATACATATGATTTAAATCGTTTTCAACTGAATATCTTCTCAGTAAATCTAGAAACTCGCAATTATCTTCTCTTGAACAAGTAAAACATTCAAAGCGATGTTTGTGAGATAATAACTCTAAATTTGTTGAAACTGAACGATAGATTTCCAGATCGTCTGTGATGATATTCATGCCATCTTCAACTTGAGTCCGGCATGCAGGTTTTAAGTTTTCTTGTCCATTGACTCTAACAGAGCATAGTCGACAATTACCTTCTTCATGTATGCCTTCTAAAAAGCATAATCTAGGGATAAAAATATCATTTTCTTCTGCTACTTTTAAGATTGATTGATCAGAATTAGCTGTGTAGCATTGACCATTTATTGTTACGTGTACTTGCTTGTTCATAAGCTTGTCTCCTGATTCATAGGTTGACTTGAAATTGCGCCAACAGGACATGTTTTTTTACATGCTCCACAACCGATACAAAGTTCTAAGTCTATTCTGTGTATTTGTTTTGGCCAACCTGAAATTGCGTTAACTGGGCAATTTCTAGCACATATTGTGCAACCAATACAATTATCTTCAATAACGAAATTTGTTAACTCACGGCATACGCCTGCAGGACAAGCCTTATCAACAACATGCGCAATATATTCTTCTCTAAAATGTTTAAGCGTAGATAAGACAGGGTTAGGTGCAGTTTGACCTAATCCACATAACGAAGTTTTTTGAATCATATGTGCAAGAACTTCCAATGCATCTAAATCTATTAACGTTCCTTGTCCTTCACATATGCGATTTAAAATATCACGCATCTGTTTGGTTCCTTCACGACAAGGTGTGCATTTTCCACATGATTCGTCAACCGTAAAATCAAGATAGAAACGTGCAACATCGACCATACAATTATCTTCATCCATTACAATCATTCCACCAGAACCCATCATCGATCCTAGATTTTTAAGATTCTCAAAGTCAATTGGCGTATCTAAATCCTTTTCAGTGATACATCCACCTGATGGTCCACCTGTTTGAACAGCTTTAAATCTACGTTTGTTAGGAATACCTCCACCAATATCAAATATAACTTCGCGAAGTGTTGTTCCCATTGGAACTTCAACCAAACCTGTGTTATTAATCTTTCCACCTAAAGCAAAGACTTTTGTTCCACTTGAATTTTCAGTTCCAATTGATTTAAACCAATCAGCACCTTTTAAAAAGATAACCGGAATATTAGCGAATGTTTCAACGTTATTGACGTTTGTAGGTTTTCCCCAAAGACCTTTGATTGCTGGAAATGGAGGTTTTAACCTAGGCATCCCGCGATAACCTTCAATTGATGCGATTAATGCGGTTTCTTCCCCACATACAAATGCACCAGCACCCAGTCTAATATCTATATCAAAACTAAAGTCTGTATCAAATAGATGGTCTCCTAATAGATTATATTCACGTGCTTGTTTAATTGCATTATTCAAACGTTCTACCGCAACAGGATATTCTGCGCGTACATATATATACCCTTGATTCGCGCCAATTGCATAGCCACAAATGGCCATTGCTTCTAAGATTGAATGTGGATCGCCTTCTAATACTGCACGATCCATAAATGCACCTGGATCGCCTTCATCAGCATTGCAAATAACATATTTTTGATCAGATTCTGAATTTTTTGCGAATTGCCATTTTTTACCTGTGGAGAATCCTCCACCACCACGACCTTTTAAACCTGATTTAGTCACTTCATCAATAGCTTGTTGAGGTGTATAAGATGTTAAAACATCAGCGAGTGCTTGATATCCGTCTTTTGCAATATATTCATTGATGTCTAATGGATTGATATTGCCACAGTTTCTCAAAACAATTCTCTTTTGTTTTGCATAAAACTTGAGTTGACTCATATTTTTAATCTTTTTCTTATCGATAGGATCTTTAATCATAAGACGTTCGACAGGTCTTCCTTTGAGTAGATGTTCTGAGCATATGTCTTTAACATCTTCAACTTTTACATGTGTATAAAAGGTTTCTTCTGGATAAACAACGATGATTGGTCCTTTTTCGCATAATCCAAAGCATCCTGTAAGTACAAGTCCTACTTCACTAGTCAAATCAAATGATGTGAGTTGTTTTTCGAATTCAGCCTTGATTTCTTTTGAGTTAGAGCTCATGCACCCAGTTCCACCGCATATTAATACTTGATTTCTTTCTAGCATGATTTTCTCCTAACCTTTCTTTGTTGTTAATAACAATTTTGAAATGGGCTCATGATTCATTACATGTCTTAAAATAACTTCTCTTGCTGTTGCCTCTGTCAAATTACAATAAACAAATGATTGTCCTTGTTCATCAATGAGTTCAGCCATTGGTTCATAAGCACATTCACCCATACATCCAACCTGAGTAACACTTACATTACCCAAATCATTTTTTTCAACTTCTTCTAAAAAAGTTGCCAAAATTGGTCGTGCGCCTGAAGCTATACCGCAAGTTCCCATACCGACTTGGATACGGAAGCCATCTTTGACATAACGCATTGTCATTTTTTTAAGAGATTCATCTCTCAATTTTTTTAGTTCTTCTAGTGATTTCATCATACACCTCGTATATTTTCAATTTCTTTGTTAACCATATCAATGATTGCTTTCATCATTGAATATTGACCAATAGTAGGTCCTAATACTTCTTTAATTTCTGATAGTACAAATTGATATTGTTTTTGTTTAAATTCATATGTAAATATAAATTCTTCGACATCTTGATGAATGCTTATCATGTAAACCATTTCTCCAAGATTACCAATTGGAGGCATATCAATATGATGATGTTTAAGTGTAATCATCAGTTTTGTGCCTTCATTCTTTTTAGATTGGATTTCGAAATGTCCTTCTGTTTGTTCAGCAAGCATTTGAATCATTGGCAATCCTAATCCAACTTTCCTTGTTGTTCTTGTTGTATAAAATGGTGTTATTGCTTTTTTTAACTCTTCTTGAGCCATTCCAATACCATTATCAATGATGGTAATCATGATATTTTGATCTTCGCTGATAATACACTCTATTACTGAAGATTTTGCAGTAATCGAATTTTGGATGATATCCTGTAAATATAAACTAAGATCATCCATGAGTGAAATACCTGAAGAATGCATCTATTGATAATTCATCTAATTCGATTTGATTTTTGTTTGTTTTTTCTAAAATATCAACGATTTGATGAGCATCAGAATTATAGATTATTCTATCTTGTTTTAATTGGTGTTTTATAGCAAACTTTGAGTTTGCATTCATTGTGAGTTCAACACCATCTAGTGCATCAAGTGTGTAATATGATATTCCACTATTCGCTTTTCGATTGATATGTGCATAAAATAATAAATGATCGTATAATTCTAATTCCAATTTTAATTCATTCAACTTCAATGAAAGATTTGGTGAAAGAAAGTAAGGATATAATTCAACAACTTGATCATCGATGTCCACAATTTGTTGTTCACCATAATATTCGTGATCATATATCATTTTATCCATATATTTTTCTAATGTTTGATCAAATTTCAAAGCATCTTCTATTTTTTTAAAGTAACATAAAACATGGAATCCATCTTTTACCGATATTTCAACTCCAGGAATGAAAAGCATATCATAACTTTCTGATATTTCTTGACATATTTGAAGTTGCTTCATACTGTTGTGATCAGTAATAGCAATGATATTTAGTTCTTTAAGATTAGCCATGTTAAATATATTATTTGGTGTCATTAAATCATCAGCACCTGCTGATAGAACCGAATGGATATGTATGTCATAGTAATAAATCATAGCAACCCTCTATTATTTAAATCAATAACGACTTCATATGTGTAAAGAGGTGTTGATATAATAGCAATACCTGATTCATTTGCTTTATCAATCATTTCTTGGTCTACTTTTCTAGACTCAGAAATGATTATGATTGGTAGATCAATCATCATTGCAGTTGCTACAGTATTTCCATGAGAAATAATTGTTACCAATATATTTCCAGATTTTGAGCTTTTTATTGCTGCACTTAATAGATCTGTCGTATATATGCCGTTGTATAAATTCATTTGAGTAGATTCAGCTGTCAATAATTGATATTGGCTATTAAGGATGTCATAACAAGTCATTTGGGCTCTCCTTTAAATAAAAGGTAAGTTTCATATGAGTTTCATCAGGTTCTGATGTCAATTCCATAATATCTGCGGAACGTTTAATATTTAATAAACCCATTCCAGCACCAAAACCATTTGCATGATCAAGTTCATTAGCAGTTGAAAATCCCTCTTCCATTGCTAATTCGATATCAAAAATCCCAGGTCCATCATCATAAAAATCTAAAACTATTTTTTCTTCATCCATATTAAATAAAGCATATCCACCGACAGAATGTATAACAACATTAATCTCAGCTTCATATGAAGCCGAACAAACCTTTTTTATAAGATAATTATCTAATGATAATGCTTTTAATGTCCGTTTAATATTACTTG
>Ga0307992_1000768_pt1 | contig 19731 bp, 15 predicted proteins | sample EllFjometagen133_FD_203162 | JGI IMG/M metagenome (GOLD analysis project Ga0307992, IMG submission 203162) | Marine microbial communities from Ellis Fjord, Antarctic Ocean - #133 | ecosystem: Environmental > Aquatic > Marine > Unclassified | place: Southern Ocean | collected 2014-10-08
GCACCGGATGGTAGTGAAGTTCTGGCAATTCATCAGGTAAACTCTTATTGCAATGCGGGTGGTTTAGGATTTGACAATATTCTTGATGCTCAAACAAAAGCAAAAGTTGATTTGGAAAAAGCAACTGGGAAAATTAAAATATTATTAGATAAATATAGAGGAATGTCAAATTGTAATGTTTATTTATTTAACAATGGATGCGATCATTTACCACCACAACAAAATTTCTCTGGCATTATTAATAAATTGAAAAAAGAATTTCCTGATACCGAATTTGTTCATTCAAGTTTTAGTGAATATATTAAAGAGCTAAAGTCGGTTGATTTCCAAAAGAAAAGTTATACCGGCGATTTGTTAAGTGGTAAATTGCAACCAATCTTGACAGGAGTTTGGTCGTCAAGAATGAATTTGAAAATATTGAACAATGAATGTCAAACGATATTAGAAAAATATGTTGAGCCATTGTCTTCATATTTTCATTTTGTGCTTGGAAATAGATATCCACAAGAAGAATTGAAATATGCTTGGAAGTTATTACTAAAAAATCATCCTCACGATTCCATTTGCGGTTGTAGTGTTGATGAAGTTCATAGAGAAATGATCACTCGGTTTGAAAATGTAAAACAATTGACTAAAAAAATATTGAAGGATGAAATAAATATTATTTCGCCGAATTTTTTGGAAAATGGAGCCAACGATCAAGCAATCTCTGTAATAAACACCTTGCCGGAGAAAAGATCCGAGATCGTTGAAAGATTAATTGTTATTCCTTTAGGATCCGATATTATAAATTTTGAGTTGGCAGATAATAACGGGAACAATGTTAGCCATAAAATATTAGTAAATTATAAATCGAAAAACATGGGTAGTTTTAATCCAAGCGTATTTGTTTTTTCCAATCAGCAAATATCGAAGTTTAAAAAATATTTAAGTGTTTATAAAAAAAGACAAAACTTTGTAGGAGATAAATTACAAAATCAAAAATATTTTATAATTCAATTTTTAGCTGAAGATATCCCGGCATTGGGTTATAAAAACTATCATTTTAAATTTTCAAATGGCAAACAAAATATTGCTAAAATCCCAAGCATCAATTTGGTAAAAGATAATGTAATTGAAAATAATTATTATAAAATAATCGTAAAAAATAATGGAGCTTTTGATTTATTAAACAAAATTGATGGAAAGGAATATTTTGGTTTAAATCGTTTGGAGGACACTGAAGATATTGGAGATGAGTATGACCATTCATATTCTAAAATATCAAAATCTGTATTTTCAGACACTGCCAATGGTAAAATAAAGGTAATTGAAAACAATGAAATTAGTGGGAAAATTGAAGTAGAATATAAATTATTTTTGCCTCAAAAAATTAATAACAATAGAATTTCACGGAGTAAAAAACTTGTTGGTTGTAATGTAAAAACTATTATTGGCTTGAAAAAAGATAGCAAAATAATAGAAGTAAAAACCAAATTTGTTAATAAAGCCAAAGATCATCGTTTACGAGTTCATTTTCCAACAAATTTAAAAAGCAATAAAATTATTACAGATAATCAATTTGTCATTACAGAACGAAAAATAAAACAGAGTAGCGGAAAAGATTGGGTGCAAGAACCGGTTGGCACATTTCCACAACAGGATTTTTCACTTATTCAATCAAAGGATCGTGGATTTGCAGTTTTAAATAAGGGGTTACCTGAAATAGCCGCAATCAAAAATAATGGGAAAATTACTTTAGCTCTCACTCTTTTTCGAGCTGTGGAATGGTTATCACGAAGTGATTTGGCAAATCGCCAAGCAGCAGGCCCATCAATTTATACACCGGAGGCACAGCTTTTACAAGAATTAGAATTTGAATACGGATTAGTTCCCTTTAGCGGAAATTATATACAATCGAAAATTAAATCATTAAGCCAAAGATATAAAATGCCATTGTTAGTTAAACAAGGATTTGATAGCGGCAACAAAAATGAAGGTATTAGTTTCTTACAAAAAACAACCAATTTAACGGCAATAAGTGCAATAAAAAAATGTGAAAATACGAACAACTTATTAATTCGAATATATAATTTGACCAAAGATCCAGTAAATGAAACATTGATATTGGGAAAAGAAATAGAAGCAGTATGGAAAACAAATATTCTAGAAAAACGAATAGAAAAGTTAATTGTAATTGGAAACAAGTTAAATATTAAGTTAAAACTTAAACCTTATGAAATTATGAATTTGGAAGTTGGGTTTAAGAAAATAAAATAATTGGATTTTGAATATTTCCTTTTTCATTTTCTTGATCCTCTTGCCCTATGGAAACTTCCTTTTTATTTTATTAGAGTTATCTGAGGTTCGTTGCTATTAGCTATTATATTTATTCGAGTAATTTGTTGTAAAACACTTCCACCTAATTAGTTGTAATAAAAATTAAAAAACATTTGACAAAACGCAAAAAATGTATTATGTTACTATGTATAGAAACAAGGAGTGTGTATGATCAACAAACAATTAGTGAAAACATTTGCAGAAATAGAGAACGAACAAACCATGAGAAAATTTTTTAAAGAAATATTTACACCAAAAGAATTAGATGATTTGTCTTTACGATGGCGGCTCTTATCCGAGCTGCATAATAATAAAACACAAAGAGCGATTGCGAAAAAATATCATATTAGTTTATGTAAAATTACTCGCGGTTCAAAGATATTGAAAAAAAAGAATTCAATAACAAAACAAATATTAGATAACATTTAAAGTATAAAAAAGGCAAAGGAAAAATGAAACAGAAAACGATTACACTTTCACAAAAAGAGATGCCAAGACAATGGTATAATATTCTAGCGGATATGAAATTAAATCCGCCGTTAGATAAAGACGGAAACCCAATTGGACCAGAAGCTTTATCAAAAATATTTCCGATGAATTTGATTGAACAGGAAGTAAGCACACAAAGATGGATTGATATACCGGAAGAAGTGCTTGAAGTATTATCCATCTGGCGTCCATCACCAATTACTCGTGCTTACAATCTTGAAAAAGCATTGGATACACCGGCAAAGATATACATCAAAAATGAAAATGTGAGTCCTCCCGGAAGTCATAAACCAAACACCGCAGTTGCTCAGGCATACTACAACAAAGAATTTGGAATTAAAAAAATGGTCACTGAGACGGGAGCTGGACAATGGGGAAGCGCATTAGCTTTTGCTACTCAACAATTTGGTATTGAGTTAAAGGTTTTTATGGTTAGGGTAAGTTTTGATCAAAAGCCATATCGTAAGACAATGATGAAAGTTTGGGGAGCTGATTGTTTTTCAAGTCCAAGCACTGAAACGGAATTTGGTAGGAAAATACTTAAAGAGATGCCAGATACTCCGGGTAGTTTGGGCATTGCAATAAGCGAAGCAATTGAAACAACATTAGAAGATAAAGAAGGCAAAACGCGATATGCATTGGGAAGTGTTTTAAATCATGTTATGATGCATCAAACGATTATCGGTTTGGAAACGAAGAAACAATTGGCAAAAATAAATGAATATCCAGATGTAATAATTGGTTGTGCAGGTGGTGGAAGTAATTTTGCAGGATTATCATTCCCATACATATGCGATAAAATGAATGGTAAGAAAATAGATATTTATGCTGTTGAACCAACCGCATGTCCAACTTTAACAAAAGCACCATTTGCTTATGATTTTGGAGATGCGGAGGGATTAACTCCACTTTTAGCAATGTACAGTTTGGGGCACAATTTCATACCACCACCAGTTCATGCGGGTGGATTAAGATATCACGGAATGGCACCAACGGTCAGTCAATTAGTTGTAAACGGACTTGTAACTCCCGACTCAATTGGTCAATTGGAAACATTTGAAGCCGGCATTTTATTTGCACGAACCGAAGGAATAATTCCAGCACCAGAAACAAATCATGCTATCGCTAAAGTTATCAGAGAGGCAAAGAAGGCAAAGGAGGAAGGAAAGGAAAAAACTATCTTATTTAATTTTAGTGGACATGGATTAATAGATCTTAGCTCTTATGAGAGTTATTTAAATGATAGCTTAAAATATTATGAATTATCTGATGATGTAATAGCAAAATCTGAAGAGATATTAAAACAATATCCCACACCGGAAAAGAAACTATAATGTAAAAATAAATAATATAGAAAAAAGAAATCCGCTGATTATCTGTGGGTGTTTAATGTAACAAATCATAAATAAATAAAGATGAATGTAATTTTTCATTTTTAGATTTGGAAAATAATCATACATGAAAATATCAATAAAATATTTGGTGTTTGGTTTTAGAATGTTTAAATTTAAACATTATGATAGCAGAGATAATAAAAACTTTAGAATAACAGCATAAAAGCATTGCTCAATTGCTAACTAGGGGTATAACAATTATTGATATTCCCCAATATGGCGGTGTAAAAACAATGAATATACTTACAAATTATGCCCAAAAAAACAGACAGAGCAACTAAAAACTGAAAGAAAAAACAAAATGAAAACTCAACACACAAATAACATATTTGGCTTTTTGCCAGCCCACAATTATGTATTTTTGAGATTTTAATATGAAGAAAATAACAGAAATACCAAAAAACGATAAACCGAGAGAAAAGCTTGCTTCAAAAGGTGTACAATCCTTGACAAGTAAAGAATTATTAATGGTAATTCTGGGGAAAGGAATTAAAGGACGAGATGTAACAGTTTTAGCAACTGATATTTTAAAATTAATTGAAAAAGAAAAAGAAATTTTGACACTTGAAAAATTAGAAGCTATACGAGGAGTAGGAAAAGCTAAAGCAGGACAAATTCTTGCTTCATTTGAATTAGCAAAACGATATCTTTTAAAACCTGAAATGAAGATTAATAATACCGATGATGTATTGTCATTAGTTGCAGACATACGAAATAAGAAACAAGAACATTTTATTACAATTACTTTAACCGGCGCATCTAATGTTATTGAAAAAAGAACAGTTTTTAAAGGAACAATAAATTATAGCGTTGTGCATCCGAGAGAGGTTTTTGCAGATGCTCTAACTGACAGAGCCGCAGGAATTATTTTTGTTCACAACCACCCCGAAAATGATGCTAACCCTTCTGAGCAGGATATTAAAATAACAAAGCAACTTTGTGATGCTGCAAAAATTTTAGGAATACAAGTAATTGACCATATAATTGTGACTAAAAATGAACATTTTAGTTTTCAAAGTGAAGGACTTTTAGAAATATGAATATGAAATTATCAAAATACGAAATACAAGATTTAATCGAAAGATTGCAAAAGGGAAAAAACATTCCTGACGACTATAAATACAAACTATTTCCTGTAAAGCAAAAGGAATATGAGTTGGTTTATGGCGGTAAAATGCGAAAGGAAGATGTTTTAGCTAATGAAGACGGTGTTTTCCCTGTTCCTTTACAAGTTGAGAAAATCTTTAACGGGAAGCGAACGGCTTGGAAAGATGGTTGGAGAAACATTATTGCTTTTGGTGACAATCTTCAATTTTTAAAAACAATTTATGAAAATAAAGACCCTTTAATAAAAGACAAAGTAAAAGGGAAAGTTAAGCTCATTTATATTGACCCTCCATTTGCTACCACGGATGAATTCCAAAATAAAGAAGGTGCGAAAGCTTATAATGATAAAAAGAAAGGTGCTGAGTTTGTAGAATTTTTTAGAAGAAGATTGATTTTGGCAAGAGAAATATTAGCAAATGATGGAAGTATCTATGTTCATTTAGATCAGAAAATGAGCCATTATATAAAAATTTTAATGGATGAAATTTTTGGAAAACATTTTTTTAGAAATGAATTAGTTTGGTGTTATACAGGGCCTTCCCAAACTTCAAAATATTTTGTAAGAAAACATGATACTATTTTTTTCTATACAAAATCTCAAAATTATATATTCAATACTAATGATTTGAGAGTCCCCTATAAAAAGAGTACAGCGTCTTCAGGGAAAACTTCATTTACAGGAAATACTCCTGAAAAAAAATTAAAGAGTTAGATAATAGAGGAAAGTTAATTGAGGATTGGTGGACTGATATAGCGGGAATTGGTTATGTCCATTCTGAAATAACAGGTTATCCCACCCAAAAACCTGAAAAACTTTTTGAAAGAATAATCAAAGCTAGCTCCAATGAAGGAGATATTATTATGGATTTCTTTGCTGGTTCTGGAACTACTGTTGCAGTTGCTGAAAAGCTAAACAGAAAATGGATTTCCTGTGATATTGGTAAATTATCATTTTACACTATTCAGAAAAGAATATTAAATATAGAACATAGCAAATCTATTGAGAACACCAAGAATAAATATGACAAACAAGCAAAAGGTTTTATAACTGTGAACACGGGTCAATATGATTTAGAAAAAGTATTTAATCTTGAAAAAGACAAATACAAAGAGTTTGTAATGAACTTATTTGAAGTAGAGCCAATTAAGAAAGTAATTAGCGGTATTAAAATAGATGGAGAACGAAAGGATGGATATTATGCTTTGGTTTGGCCATATTGGGAGTTTAAAGATGCGTCAGTTGATGAAGAATATTTACATAATTTACATGCTAATATTGGTAAAAAAATTGGCAACAGAATATATATAATTGCACCTGCAAGTTATATTGATTTCATAAGCGATTATTATGAAATTGGCAATGTTCGCTATTATTTTTTAAAAATTCCATATCACATAATTAAAGAATTACATAAAATTCAGTTTAAAAAATTCAGACAGCCACAAAGTAAAAAAAATGTAAACGATTTGGAAGATGCAATAGGTTTTCATTTTATGAAACAACCGGAAGTTGAAACCAAGGTAACAACTTCAGCAAAAGATGTAAAAATCAGCATTAAAATTTTTCATTCTGATTTTAGTGAAGATGAAAAAGGAAAAGAATTAGAAAACCTTGAAAGTTTGGCAATGGTGCTAATTGACAAGGATTTTGATGGTCACGCCTTTGATATGGATGAATATTATTTTGCAGAAGATTTATTGCCAAAAAAGAAAAGCAAAAAAGATGATGAAAATGTTGGAGAAGAATTGAGGAAAACCAAAGAAATTAATTTACCCGTTATTTCGAAAAAAGATTGTGGAAAGTATTTAATGATTATCTACGTTGATATTTACGGAAATGAATTTAAAGAAAAATTTGAGATAAAGTAATATGGAAGAGATTAAACGATATAAAACATCTGATCTTGTCTTAAAAGTGGATAAAAACTACGACCCAGCTCAACTTCCCTTACAAGACTGGGATAGATATATTGATATTTTAGTGAATGACAGACAATATCAAAAAGAAGCAATAATAGACACCGTAATATTTTTAGCTTCAGGTTTGTATAAAAACACGAGTGAATTAGTAGAAAATAACTGGAACGAAAGCTCAAATATTGAATTGAAAAATCGTTATTCAGATTTAGATGATTATCTACATCATTTACAAATTCCAGTTAAACTTTCTGTATCGATTGATCTTGCAACGGGAACAGGTAAAAGTTATGTGATTTATGGTATTGCTCAAATTATGCTTGGTCTTGGTTTGGTGGATAGGGTTTTGGTTTTGTGTCCTTCACTTACAATTGAAGATGGTTTGACAGAAAAATTTATTGATTTAAGTTCTGACAGCAAATTAGTAAAAGCAATTCCAGAAGATGCAAAATGGAAAAATCCATCTATCAAATCGGCAGATGTAACAATAAAAGAAGGTGATATTTGTATTGAAAATATTCACGCAGCTTACGAAACGACAGGCTCGTCAATTAGAGATAGTTTCAAAGGGAATGGAGAAAGAACATTAGTTTTAAATGATGAAGCTCATCATATTTATAATAAAGTTGAAGGGCGCAGTAAGGAAAATGCAAGTATAAAAAAATGGAAAGAATTTTTACTAAATCCTGATTTTAATTTTAAATATATTGCTGGTTTTACAGGAACTGCATATATCGAAGATGAATATTTTAACGATGTAATTTATCGTTATTCATTGCGACAAGCCGTTGATGATAAAATGGTAAAATTTGTGGATTATGTAAGCAAAGATGATGACATAGATAAAGACATCAAGTTTCAGAAAATATATGACAATCACGACCACAACAAACAGAATTATCGCAAAATCAAGCCACTAACCATTCTGATAACCAAAGACATCAAAAACGCCAAAAGACTACTTACTGATGTTTCTGAATTTTTGGTAAAACAAGAAAGTTTGAGTGAAGACGAAGTAAAAGAAAAAACTTTGATTGTAACTTCTCATAACGACCATAAAGCAAATGTTCAAAAATTAAAGGAAGTTGATAACCTTGATAATCCCATTGAATGGATTGTTTCAGTTTCAATGCTTACTGAGGGTTGGGATGTTAAAAATGTTTTTCAAATTGTTCCCTGGGAAGACAGAGCATTTAACTCTAAACTATTGATTGCACAGGTTTTAGGTCGTGGTTTAAGAATTCCGCCAGAATATCAAAGTCCACAACCCAAAGTAAGAATTTTTAATCACGATGCATGGAGTAGAAATATAAAAGGGCTTGTTGACGAAATACTTGAAATTGAAAAAAGACTTATTTCTGTTCCTTTAGAAAAAGGAGATAGAAAAAAACATCATTTTAAAGTATATCATATTGATTACACCAAAAAAGCTACAACTAAAGAAGCAACAAAAGACCACACAGAATTTAATTATACAAAAGGCTTTATTGAATTACAGTCGCAAGTAGAACAAAGTGAAAAAAAAACAGAATATACAGATTTTGGAGGTGATATAAGTTCAAAAAAGACACTTATTCATTACAACACATACACAATAGATGAAGTTGCAAATAAAATTGTAAATGAGCTTAAAGTAAGAAACTGGGAAGGGAAAATATTAAAACTGCCTACTGGAGACTATTCAAAAGAAAAACTTCCACCAAAAGATGAAATTACAAAAATAATCCGTAGTTCAATGGATAAAATTGGTGTTAAAGGTGATAGATTGGTAGAAAAAAACCGAAATAAAATATTAAATAGTTTCAATACTCTTTTAAGGAAAGCGGGGAAAACAGTTGTTTATCAGAAAAACGCACAAAAGCCATACATTGTTTCCACAAAAGAGATAAATAGAGAAAGTATGGCTGTTGGTAATTTGCGAAATCGATCAGCAACTGTATTTTATTCATCAGATTATAAAACCGAACTTGACGAGAAAAATTTAGAATTATTAAATACAATTATCAATGATGAAAGTTTGCCAAAAAGTTCAGAAAAAGAAAGAAATAGATTTTTATTGAAAACCCCGATTGATTTAGTCTTTACTAAAGGAGAACCCGAAAGAAAATTTATAAAAGAACTTTGCGAAACTGAGAATGCAAAGAAAATTGAAAGTTGGCTAAAGTCAAGAGATATGAATTTCTACTCAATTGAATATTCAATAACTTCTATTGGGGGAAAGCACTCAAAAATCCAATCTTTCAATCCTGACTTTTTTATAAAATTAGACAATGGGAAAATAAAACATTTTGTAATTATTGAAATTAAATCAGACGGTGATGTAAGTGATGAAAATAAAGCAAAATTAAAATACGGAGTACAACATTTTAAAGACTTAAATAAAGAGTTAGAGAAGCTTAAAATAAACGAAAAATATCATTTTCATTTTTTAAGTCCCAATTCTTATGATGTATTCTTTGACCATTTGAGAAAAGGAATATTAAAGGAATTTGACTTTAGAAGTGATTTAGAAGATCAATTATTGGCAAAGGCCGATTAATAATGCCATAATAAAAGCAATACACATTTGCAATTCGCATAATCTGACGACAGACAGACCAAAAATTGCATAAAATTATGCCTTGCCAATGCACTGTAAAACAGACGGGGAAAAGGGAAACCGAACATACAGAAAGATATTCAATTATGCAATTTATAGCAAAAATATTCGTGAAACCCTAAATATTTTTTTGAATTACTTAAATATATCAATGAAAAAAACAGGCAGCTTTTATGTTGATATTTATTAATATTTTTACCAAATTATAACATTGGTGGTGCAATTTTAGAGTAGAAATATGTGTTTCTATAATTTTGACAGATTAGTTTAAATTAATAAAGGAGTGTAGAATGGCTCGTGAACGATGGGATAAACGGCAAGCGTTTATTATGGCTGCAATTGGATCTGCTATTGGGTTAGGGAATGTTATAAGATTTCCTTATCAACTGGCACAAAATGGTGGCGCATCTTTTTTAATTCCGTATGTAGTTGCCCTAATTACAACTGGAATTCCTTTGTTGGCTCTTGAGATTTACCTTGGAATTCGTTTCCAAAAAGGGCCAACGGAAGCTTTCGGCAAAGTTAGAAAGAATACAAATTTTATTGGATGGTTTGCTGTGCTTGCCGGAGCTGCAATGATAACATTTTATTATACGGTATTAATGGGTTGGTCTGTTAACTATATGGCCAAATCTGTACAGGGATTATTTTCGGGGGTATTGCCGTGGAGCGAGAATTCTAGAAGATTCTTTTTTGATGAGATATTAAAATTTAAAGAGACGCCGTTTTCTTTTGGCACATTGAATATTGGTTCGGTTATTGGTAATTTGGTTGTTTGGGGTGCCGTTTTCTTAATTCTTTTAAGGGGAGTCAAAGTTGTTGGTAAAATAGTAAATTGGACAGTTGGTATTCCGTGGATTATTATTATTGTATTGATAATTAGGGGAATAACTTTAGAGGGTTCCGGTGCCGGTTTAGAGTACTATCTTCATTTTGATTATCATCAAATACTTGAACCAAGAGTGTGGTTGGCTGCTTATGGACAGGTGTTTTTCTCCCTGTCTCTAGGATTTGGTGTAATTATTGCGTATGCATCATATATGCCAAAGGATTCGGATATTAATGCAAATGCGTGGGTTATCTCATTTGCTAACTGTGCGACATCTTTTTTTGCCGGTTTTGCTATATTTTCAACACTTGGATATATGGCAGCCGTTCAAGGAGTTTCCGTAGCTGATGTCGCTGGGGATCCCGGAATTGGACTTGCTTTTGTTGCATATCCTTCGGCAATAGCATCCCTTCCCGGTGGAATTGTAACCCAAGCGCTTTTTGCAATTACCTTCTTTTTTATGATTTTTATGCTTGGTGTTGATACGGCATTTTCTCTTGTGGAAACTATTGTTACCGGTTTGAAAGATACTTTTGGTGGGAAAAGGGTTAAAATTACTGCAACTGTTTGTGTGGTTGGGTTTTTATTTGGATTTATATATTGTTTTCAAAACGGATTAATTTGGCTCGATATAGTAGATCATTGGATGTCTTGGGGATTAATGGGCGTCGGATTGATGGAGGCTGTTCTTATTGGATGGTTCTACAATACTAAAAAAGTTATTGTTGATATTGATTCAACATCGGGAATAAAATTTGGAACATTTTGGATTATATGTATAAAATATGTAACTCCTATTATTTTAATACTTACCTTTATTGTAAACTTTGTTAATGAATTTAACAAACCTTATGAAGGATATAATACAGCTGCATTACTTATAGGTGGATGGGGATTATTGATCACTCTTTTCTTTATTGCATTGCTTTTACAAAAAAGAGGTGATTTAAAAAACCCCGGCAAATTGCTCGGTTATGCCATTGCTATAGCAGGATTTGTTTTCTCAGCAAATTATTATTATGCTCACAATAATGCATTAGGTACGGTATTCTTAATTGTGGCAATCGCAATTGGTGTTGTAACCGGCAAATATGTTAAATCCAAAGAAATAGAAGAGGTAATGTCATGAGCGAAGTTGCTATCATAACAATGATTTTAGGATTTGTCTTTTTTATAGGTGGAGTTGTTTACGGTTTATTAAAAATGAGAGACAAATAGATCCATTTTAAATTGATAGAATTTTTCCGTATTTTATCCAAATTTTTGTATAATTCACGATGATTTATTTTTTCCACTTTCTTAAATTTAAATAGATTACATTGGATAAAAAAAATCCCCCAAAAATTAATTAGGGGATTTTTATTTGAATAGTTATTATGCCCGGAGCGAGATTTGAACTCGCATCCTCTTGCGAGGACTAGACCCTGAACCTAGCGTGTATGCCAATTTCACCATCCGGGCTAAATGGTAATGCAAAGAGAATGGCTATTTTTTATCTTCTTTAACTTTTTCACCGATGTTGTCATATTCATCGCCATATTTTTTAATAACCTTTTTTCCGTCAGCGATCTTCTTTACGATTTCTTTGACATCATCGTTCTTTGAAAAGACATAATTTTTGTTGTCATTGACTTCATCAAATACTTTTTCTCCCAATTCGGAAAATAATTTTTCCAAATTCCTTTTCTCTTGAAAAAGATTATATTTGACTCGTCCCTTTTCTTTTACGATCGTAGCTTTTTCACCGGCAGTTTTAGCCATTTCCTGAAATTTTGGTTTACGTTTTGTCCACCAATTACCCAAACCTTTTTTTACATCTTCAAATGTTTCAGACACTTTGTTCTCTTTTTTTTGTTCTTCAGTCATTATTATTCCCCCTTTAATGATTTTTATACTAACTATTAATAATATATGTAATTAATATTACAAAGTAAAGATTTTATGTAAAAAACATAGCATATATTTTGATTCATAAAATTAAATTATTAAATTACAGCTAGAAAATTTATATTTTAAAAAAGAGATGGTATGAGTGATTTTTATAATGAGTTTGACAAAACAACATTAGAGAGCAGAAAAAAAGAAAAGTTTCGTAATGTGTTTCAAGTTGATAGAGATAGAATACTTTATAGCGAAGCATTTCGCAGATTGCAGAACAAGACACAGGTTTTTTCAAGTGGCGAATATGATTTTTATCGTACACGATTAACACACTCTCTTGAAGTGGCCCAAATTGGAAAATCCATAACAAATTACCTTAACCAAAATTACTTTGAGAATAATGCAATTGATAGTGACCTTGTCGAAGGAATATGTTTAGCTCACGATATGGGTAATCCACCATTTGGACATTCGGGCGAGGCGGTGTTGAATGCACTTATGCAAGAATCCGGTGGATTTGAAGGCAACGCACAAACACTAAAAATTATTACGGAACAAATTCAAGATACCCATAGCGACATGAGCGGAATGAAACCAAGTCGCGCTTTTCTTGATGGGATCATTAAATATAAAAAATTGAGAAGCGAAGGACCAAATACTAAAAAGTTCCTTTATGATAATCAAAAACAATATCTAAAATTTATTTCACCCGATGACAATATTTATCGTGAACGAAGTTTGGAATGCCAAATCATGAATTGGTCGGACGATGTTGCTTATGGGTTACATGATCTTGCCGATGGTTATCTTGCTGGATTTATAAACCAGAAGAATATTTATAAATGGGCTGCCAATAATCAATTGGACGAAAATGAACAGCATTGCATTGATATAGTAATAAAGAATCTTGATTATAAAGCGGATTTTGAAAGATTTATAGCTAAAAAAACAGGAATTTGCATTGAAAATGTAGATTTAAAAATTACCGACCATCCATTAGCGGACAAAACAAATCGCTATAAATATCGTTTGCTTATTAATACACAAATTGAGAAAGAGATTAATTTATATAAAAGGATTTCAACGGATATTATTTTTCATTCACCTCAACTTGAGCAACTGGAATTTAAGGAAACCTATATTTTAAAACGACTTTTTAATGTGTTTATTTTGCAAGATGGAAATAAGTTTGAAGTTGATAAAAGAATTTTGCCAGAGAAATTAAGAGCAAAGATCGCTAAATTAAATTCAGATAAATTTGAAGATAATGCAAGAATTATTTGTGATTATTTATCTGAGCAAACCGATCCTTCTTTGATCAGGATGTATAAAAGATTATTTGATCCGGATTTTGGATCTTTTTCGGATATTTTGAAATAGGATTTTATTAGCAACGAACCCCAGCAAAATAAAGAAAAGAGGATTTCACGAGGCAAGCAAAAACAAACAACAAAAATGAAATGTGCTGTTAAATAAACGCAATATTATTGTTGCTATAAACCATTGAAATGGTTAATATTTTTTGCAAATTCGATTGCCCACTATTTAAAATCGTGGGTTTCTCAGAAAATGTTGATAAGCAGAATATAATATTGATAAAAAAGGAATCGTTTTGAATAATCAAAAATTATTACAAGTATTTTCTTCCGGATTGATGAAATATAAAATTGCATGGGATAAACAAAAATATTTTCATTCACTACGCGTAAAAAATATGATTCCCGATACACTTATGCTTTTGGAACACCCGAATGTTTATACATTAGGCAGGCATGGCAATGATTCAAATATTGTCGGCGATAAAGATTTTCTAAAAAAACATAAAATTGAAATATTCAATATTGAACGAGGTGGAGATGTAACCTTTCACGGTCCCGGGCAATTGGTTGGATATCCGATTTTTGCTATAAAACAGATGGGTATTAGGCCAAAAGAATTGGTTGAAAAGATAGAAAATATTATAATCGAATTATTGCGTAATTATGACATTGAAGCAAAAATAATTGATAATTTGCCGGGTGTTTGGGTTGGTGATGAAAAGGTTGCAGCTATTGGAATGAGAATTATTGATCATGTTGCCTTACATGGATTTGCTTTAAATGTAAATACAAATTTGGAATTATTTAGTGGAATTATTCCATGTGGAATTCAAGATAAGAGCGTTACATCAATTAAAAAAATATCAGGCAAAGAACAAAATATAGAAGAAATTAAAGATAAAATAATAAAATTATTTAAGTTAGAATTTTCGTTTGAAGATGTTAAAATGTGGAATAAGATTTCACACCCTGATACATTCACTTCGACAAACTCAGTGTGAACGCTTCATTTTTTATCCCGATGAAATAGAAAAAAGAACATTTCACGGGATAGGCAGAGTAAACAAAGACGCAAAGGGAGAATTTTAAACTAACATAAAACGAGAAGTAAAGCTAGGAAGTACATTAACTGTGTTAATGCGTTAAACGACCTTTTATTTTTAATAATTACACAATAAAAACCCAACCTTTATTAAAGATTGGGTTGGTATCCAAATTTTCTTTGAGATCTTTGCGTGGAACTAAGAGTTAATAAACTTAATTCTACTACACAGAAACAACTTCTTTCACTTCCGGAATTTCATCCTGCATTGCTTTTTCAATTCCCATTTTTAATGTCATTGTAGCCATTGGGCAACCGCCGCAAGCTCCCTTTAATTTCACTTCTATGACATTATCCTCACGAATTTTAACCAGTTCAACATCACCACCATCCATTTGTAAAGATGGTCTAATACGGTTTAAAACTTTATTAACTTTTTTTTCGTCTAACATTTTTCCCCAAATTAATTTTTGTTTTCTAAAATTGTTGATCTGTTTTCTAAAAATGAAGCCGTTTTATTTAAAATAATTTCACTATTCATTTTTACTTCCGGCAAAGCATATTCTAAAAAGTATTTTAAGACATCTTTTTTCCTTTCAGAATGTTTTGCAGCTTTCAAAAATAGATAAGCAATAATTGTTTTTGTACTCATTTCCACCAATCGTCTTGAATGATATGAATGAAAATCTTTATCATTTTTTTCTTTAATGAAGTTGATCGATTTTTCTACATAACTCACCATTTTTCTAATGTCGCTGTGAAATGGTTCAAGAGAATCAAAATCATTTTTTTCTTCATATTCATTTATGAGATTCATAAAAACGCCTTTTGTAATTCCCCCGATCGCAGCGACCACTTGCAGTTGAGTCGTGCCTTCGTAAATGTTTGTAATGCGAGCGTCACGGAAATGTCTTTCTGCATTAAATTCTTTCATATAACCCGTTCCGCCATGAATTTGGATTCCATCATTAGCGACTTCGTTTGCCATTTCAGAATTATATGCCTTTACCATTGGTGTCAGCATGTTTGCTAAAGCAGCATATTTTTTGAAATCATTTTTATAATTTTTCTTTTCTTCGGGATATTTTAAAATATGCTCTTCAATCCCATCTTTCATATCTACAATTATAGCGGTTTCATATAAAAGAGAACGACCCGCTTCAATTTTCACTTTCATGTTGGCAAGCAATTCACTAACGGCAATGAAATTTTTAATAGTTTGTTTGAATTGTTTTCTCTCTTCCGAATATTGTTTTGCTTCACGGTAAGCAGCGTCGGCAATTCCCAATGATTGAGCACCAATTCCAATTCTCGCTTCATTCATTAATGACATTACATATTTAATAAGTCCTACTTTTCTTTTCCCAATTAAAAATGCCGGAGCATCATTAAATTGCATTTCACAAGTTGGTGAACCGTGAATCCCCAATTTATTTTCTATCCGACGAATTTGCATTTTGTCATCTCTTTCATAAAGGAACATTGACAGACCTCTACCATCTATACTTCCCTCTTCACTGCGAGCGAGAACTAATGAAATCTCGCCACTACCATTTGTGATAAATCTTTTCACTCCATTCAAAAACCATTGTCCGGTTCCATCTTGATATGCTTTCAACATTACTGCTTGCAAATCACTTCCAGCATCCGGTTCTGTCAAAGCCATTGAAGATGTAACATTTCCCTCACAAAGCATTGGCAAGTATTTATTTTTGATTTCCTCGTCTGCGAATTTGTGAATAGTATCGGCAATATCACCCTGCAAACCGAATATATTCATAAAAGCCGCATCGGCTCGTGAAGTAATTTCGATCGCCATGCAATATAAGGTCATCGGACAGTTTAATCCGCCATACTTTCGTGGAACTGTGAATCCCATTAAGTCAGCTTTTCTCATAGCATCAAGACCAATTTTTGTACCTGGAGCATAAGTTACTTTTCCATTTTTGAATTTGGCTCCGACTTCATCAACTTCGGCTGAATTCGGTTCAATAACATCACCGGCAATTTGTCCTGTGATTTTCAATATTCTTTCGTAAGAATCCTTTGCATCTTTTATATCTATTGGAGCATATCCATATTTATCGGCTTCGGCAAAATTATTTTCTCTAAATTCTATAATTTTATCTAAATCAAGATGTTTAAAATGAAACAGCAAATCATCGTTATCTTCAAAAAAATTTGACATATTCATATCCTTTGCTATTGATCTATTTTTTTAATTTTTTAAATGTTTCAATTAATTTTGGAATAACTTCATTCAAGTTGCCAACAATCCCATAATTTGCGATTTGAAAAATTGGAGCGTCTTTATCCGTATTAATGGCGATTATTCTGTTGGAATTATTCATTCCGGCAATATGTTGAATTTGTCCGGAAATTCCCGCAGCAATATATAATTTTGGTTGAACTGTTGTTCCCGTTTGTCCAATTTGATGATCAGAATTTATAAATCCCGCATCAACCGCAGCACGAGAAGCTCCAACTACTCCACCAAGTGTTTTTGCTAATTTGTGTATTATCTTAAAATTTTCTTTAGAACCAACGCCCATTCCACCGGCGACAATAATTGAAGAAGAATTTAAATCAACGGTTTTTTCTATTTGAATATTTTTGATGATTTCTGTGACAATAAGTTCTTGTGGAATGTTTGGTTGAATGTTGATCACCGTTCCGGAATATGTTTTATCAATTTTGTTTATTTTCATAACACCAGGTCTTACTGTTGCCATTTGTGGCCTGTGATCCGGGCTAACAATTGTAGCTATAATGTTTCCACCAAATGCGGGTCTGATCTGATAGAGAATATCTTTATATTTTTTTACTTCACCTTTTTTCTTTTTTTCATAATCACCGATTTGCAGCTCTGTGCAGTCGGCGGTGAGTCCGACTTTCAATTGTGAAGCGATGCGAGGTGCCAGATCTCTTCCGTTAACAGTTGCTCCATATAAAACAATTTGCGGTTTATATTTTTCAATAATATCACAAACTATTTTTGTATAAGGTAAAGGTGTATAATTTTTCAAAGACGGATCTTCTGCCGAATAAATAATGTCAGCTCCATATTGAAAAAGAGTTTTATCATTTCCGGAATTTTTTTCACCAAGTAAAATTGCTCCACATTTTGTCGATAATTTCCCTGCCAGATCTTGTGCCTTTCCCAATAGTTCCAAAGAAACATCTGCTATCTCGCCATTTTGTTGTTCAACATATACCCATACTTCATTTGTATTCATTTAATAACCTCAAAAATTACCTTTAGCCAATTATGTGTTCCGACATTAATTCAACAATCAAAGATCGTAAGCCATCATCAGAATTTTCTATCTCTTTTGATTCGCCAACTTCGAGAACAATGTTTTCAATTTTCTTAACTTGTGTTGGTGAACCCGATAAGCCACATCTTTCAGTTTGAGCTTTGATGTCTTTGTGATCCCAATTAGTAATTATGAATGGTTTGTTATTATTGTCAGATTTTAAATATTCATCACCATAATTATGTTTTTCAATTAACGAAATAGCATTTTTATAAGTTAGAGTTTTTTTAACAGAGGGTGGGCGAGGAATATTTGCATCAGCTGTAATTGTAAGAAGAATTGGCAATTTTGCTTTTATTGTTTCGAGTCCGTAATCAGTGGTTCTGTTTACTGTAATGCCTCCATCAGATAATTTTACAATTTTATCTACACAAGTTGCTTGATTGATATTCAGTTTTTCTGCTGTCTGGGGTCCAACTTGAGCGGTATCACCGTCAATTGCTTGTCTGCCCCCGATGATCAAATCAAAATTACCGATTTTTTTAATAGCCAGTGATAATGCGTAAGAAGTGGCAAGAGTATCCGCTGCTGCAAATTTTCTATCCGAAAGCAGTATCACATTATCAGCCCCGAGAAACAATGATTGGCGCAAAACATCGGCAGCATTTGGTGGTCCCATTGTAAGAACTGTTATTTTTGCTCCATATTTATCTTTTATTTTTAGCGCTTCTTCTAAAGCATTTAGATCTTCCGGATTAAATATTGTCGGTAAAGCGCTACGATTTACTGTGCCATCCGGTTTCATCGCATCAACCGTTATGTTCTTTGTATCCGGAACTTGTTTTACTAATACTATAATGTTATACGACACATTCCCTCCAATTTTGACTCATATATTACGATTTTCTTTTTGAAAATACAAAAAAATTTATAAATTTATAATGAATATATTTTAGAACTAAAATCGGCACTATCAAATGAATACAATAGAAAAAATTACATTAAAATTAAACGATAACCTTGTAATTGGGAAAAATATATTTCATTGTAAAGAGATAACTTCTACAAATGCAATAATTTTAGATAATGCGGATAGATTGTTTTCAAATGGGGATATTTTAATTGCCGATATTCAAACTAGTGGAATTGGTAGATATAATAGAAAATGGAATTCTGAAAAAGGTGGTCTATATTTTTCAATTTTATTTCAACAAATTGATGATTTGCAAAAATTCTATAAATTCATCATTTTAATTGCTTTTGCCATAAAAGAAGAACTGGAAGAATTGACAAGCGATTTCAATGATTTTAAAATTAAATGGCCCAACGATATTTATTATAAGAACAAAAAAATATGTGGAATACTTACTCAGACAAAAATTCGGGGAGAAAAAATAAAATTGGTCATTGGCATTGGAATTAATATAAACAATACATTTTCAAAAGAAGACATTTTTAGAAATACACCAATTGCATTAAAAGGAATTACCAACAAAAAAAGTGATTTGTATAATATTTTACAACTATTGATAAAAAAAATTAATTATTATTATTATGAATATTTGAATGATAATTTTG
>Ga0307992_1000769_pt1 | contig 19726 bp, 19 predicted proteins | sample EllFjometagen133_FD_203162 | JGI IMG/M metagenome (GOLD analysis project Ga0307992, IMG submission 203162) | Marine microbial communities from Ellis Fjord, Antarctic Ocean - #133 | ecosystem: Environmental > Aquatic > Marine > Unclassified | place: Southern Ocean | collected 2014-10-08
TTAATCGAGCATGACAAAAAGCATACCGTATCTGAAATACTGATTCGTCAACTTCACAATTTGGCTATGCTCGATACCGATAAAGAGTGGGCTGGTAAATATCGAGATGCCAATGTAATAATCAGTGGTTCAGATCATACTCCGCCCGAAGCTATTAAAGTTCCGAGTAAAATGAGAAGTCTTATTCAGTGGATTAAAAATAACCAAGATGAATTACACCCCGTTGAACTTGCGTCAATTGTTCACCATAAGATTGTTTATATCCATCCATTTTTTGATGGTAACGGTCGTACTGCTAGAATTGCTATGAATATATTTTTAATGCAAGCCGGCTATCCGTTAGTCATTATATTAAAGAATGACCGTAAAAAATATTATTCGGTATTAGATAAAGCAGATAAAGGAGATCATGCTCCGTTGGTTAGATTTACTGCACAGAACGTTGAGCGATCGTTGAACCTATATCTGCAAATAATTACACCAAAATCACATCAGAAAGATAATTTTCTACCTTTGGCTGATATCTCTAAAGACACTTCTTTTTCGGCAAAATATTTGAATTTGCTAGCTCGACAAGGGAAATTAGAAGCATATAAAAAGGGAAGAAACTGGTTGACAAGCAAAAAAGCGGTTAACGAATATTTGGCAAACAGGGAAAGAAAAAGGAAATAACACTATCGACTGTTGGAAATGCTATCGTTCCTGATAATAGTCAACTCTATTAAATATTACATTGTTAAAGTGCCAACCTTTTATGTCTTAGGCTTTTTATAAAGTAATTTTAAGATTGGCTCCCATTCGAGAATTATCTCGAAAAAATGATTCCAAAATTTATCGTTTGGGTCCACCAAATCATTCAAGCAAGTGTCGGTGTGTTCGTTTTAAGTAAAAGATGGAAGATGTCTGAAACAATTGATATTCAAAATAATCATATAAATTCTCTTAACTTACAAATAGATTCTATTACGCGAAACATTGAGAGCCGCTCTGATTGAAATTTGTCTAATCCTATAGTAAACTAGCACTATCAATATTTATCAATATTTGTTTTATTATTTAACTTTAATTTATTATGAAAAGCTCGTTCCTACAAAATGCGATTGCTTCATTTAGCACCTACTTTGTAAAAACTTACAGAATCACAATTTTGCTACTCTTGGCAATTATAGCTATAGGATACGTGACATATACTCAGTTCCTAAAAAGAGAGGGCTTGCCGCCAATCGAGATCCCAATTGCCATACTCCAAACTTCATATTTAGCAAATGACTCGGCAGAGGTTGACTTGAGGGTAGCTGGACCACTTGAGAAGAAAGTTCTGGAAGTGCCAGAAGTAAAAAGTACCTTGACTCAGTCTTATCCAAATTTTTCAATCATTCAAATTGAATTTGTTTCCGGATATAGCTCAGAACAGGGAGTTGATGCTCTAAAAGATGAGCTAAAAGATACAAGTTTTCTACCAGAGGGCGCAGAGCTAAATTATATGACGATAAATGCTGGAGCAGTTGACGGCGAGAGTGACCTTTTGTTTTCTCTTTCAGGAGAAGGCAAAACAACTTTCGAGCTACAAGATAAGGCCCTATTCTTATCTAACAAATTTTCTAAACTTAACGCTGTAAAAAACTCAAACGCAACCGATGTTTTAATTGAGCGAGCCAATCCATTTACCGGAAAAACTGTTATTCAAAAAGAGGGTTATTCTAGAGTTGGTCTAAAAGAAGATGGCGAGCTTGTTTTTAGAGAAGCGATAAATGTTGGCGTAACTAAAAAGCTAGATAGTGGGATTGTAGAAACATCTGACCAGGTTCGCGAAGAAATTAAACGATTAGAAAATGAGGGAGAGCTAAACGGATACACTATCGCTTACGGCGGTGACATGGCACAGTATACTAAAGATCAGATTCAGGATTTGGAATCAACAGCACTTACTTCTCTGATAGCTGTTGTAGTAGTTTTGTTTATCATGATCAACTGGAGAGCTTCAATTATAGGTGCCATCTTTATACCAACTGTTTTCTTTGCAACATTCCTAGGCTTATATCTTATCGGATACGAGTTAAATACTATGGTCCTCTTCGGACTCATCCTTGTTTTGGGTTTATTCGTGGACGATGCTATAGTCGTCGTGGAATCTGTTGATAGGCAGAAACGACTCGGCAAAAAAGGAGCTGAGGCGGTAACTGCTGCCATAAAGGACATAGGAATTGCTGATATCTCTGGAACGCTGACTACTCTTCTCGTCTTTATCCCTATGGCACTGATATCCGGCGTTTTAGGTGATTTTATCCAGTACATACCGGTAACAGTAATAATTGCGCTTGTGGCCTCGCTTATAATTGCTCTTACTACGATTGCATTTTTATCCAGCTTCTTAATCCCAAACTATAAAAAAGTCGAGAGAAAGACTTTTTTATCAAAAATTGGAAATGTTATATTTAACGAACTCGGCGATCTCATTTCAATGGCCAGTAAGAAAGTCGGACAATTTATCGGCTGGTACGTATGCAAACCCTTATGGGCAACAATAATTCTGATAGTTTCTCTCGGTTTAATTAGTGGTGGGATATACTATTCAACAAAATTGAAATTCTCAACTTTCGCTCCGCCAAAAGATGCTAACAGTATGATTGTGCAGATGTCTTTTCCAGATGGAACAACGGTTGACCAAGCAGAGCAGATTGCAATTGATGCTGAAAATATATTGGTTGAAAATGCCGATGACGAAATTCTAGAAGTCGATTATTTTGCCTCGAACAGCACGCAGGGCTACCTGTTTGTACGTCTGACTGATTTTCAAGACCGTGAAAAAACAGCCCCAGAACTAGTGGAAGCTATAAACGATGATTATTCTGAAATTGATAACGCTTCAATGAAAGCTTCTGCCTACAGCGCTGGTCCTCCAGACACAACAGAGTACAAGTTCTTTGTTCAAGTTTATTCAGATGATCAGGCCTTGCTAGAGAGAGCCGCCGATGAACTTACAGAGTTTTTGACTGACAAGGAAGTTTTGGATGGCGAGAAATCGTTTGATCCTGCTGTTGATTATTTGACTACTATTGCTAGAAAAGATGGCGAGAGATTTATCCAGGTCAAAACAAAGATATCTGACACTCAAAATTCAGGAATTATCATCGAATTGCAAAAAACTGTAGAAGAGGAATTTAATGAGTCGAAACTAGAAGAGCTTGGACTAGACGCTGACCAGGGAATACTTTTTAACCAAGGGCTTGAGAGCGAGCTTATGGGCTCTTTTGATTCTGCACTCTTTTTCTTCTACATAGCACTCGCAGTTATGTATGTACTGCTTGTACTCCAGTACAATTCTTTCTCTCTGCCGTTCTTGGTTTTACTGGCCATACCATTTTCTTTCGCCGGAGTATTTCCAGCACTCTTCTACTCCAACAACGAACTAAGCTTCTTTGCTCTCATTGGGGTTATCGCTCTATCCGGTATCGTGGTCAACAATACAATCATGCTTATCGACTTTGCTAATAGAGAGCGCCTGAGTGGCAAAAATCCAGGACAGGCGATCTCTACGGCGATGGCTGTGCGTTTTCGACCGATTGTTATCACCACTATCACCACAATTGTAGCTCTTGTGCCTTTGTCACTTGCCGATCCTTTCTGGGAATCTCTGGTCTATACAATAATATTCGGACTATTAGCATCTACTATCTTGGCTGTTACAGCTTTCCCTGTTTATTACTGCATTATAGAGAAGCTTAGATTTTGGAAGAATATTCTTGGTGTAAAAATTAAAAATAAAATTAACTAAACAAAATGAACACTTTTATTGCTTATAAAACAAAAAACGGCGCATCAAAAGAATATGCTGGTTGGCTGGCAGCAAAGTACAAAACGGAGCCTGTTGAATTTGAACACGCCGCCGAAAAAGATATTAAAACGGCCAAGAAGATATTTATTATCAGTGGCACCTACGGCGGAGTTATGCCATTGACTGATTTTACGCGAACACACTGGAATTTAATTAAAAGCAAAGATGTAACTTTAATCGCAGTAGGGATGGCCCCAGAAAAGAATTGGTGGAGTAAACTATCATTTTTTATGCTGCCTGGTGCAATAAAACAGAACGTAAAGTACTATAAACTTCCTGGGCTTATGCCCGACAAAGAAGTCACAGAGAAAAATGTGAAAGAGAGCAACTTAGATCGAGTAAAATAAATACTATTTGTTTTTTTCTATAAATATCGCTCCGTCTGGGCAGATTTGATGGCAGAGACCACAACCAATACATTTGTTTAGATCAACCACCGGTACAGGAGTGCCAAATACTCCCAAATCAGTACCAAAAGAAAGAGCCCCAGTAGGGCATTTTTCAATGCACAAACCACAACCTTTGCAGAGAGAGGGGTTAATGGTTCCTTTTTTGTCTTTGCTCTTATAGTAATTTATCGTTGATTTAGTTTCGAAGGTGGGGGATGAAAATCTCTTTTTTTCCAATACGGCTTCGTATCCAAATTCGTACGCATTTTTATTGTCGTCCTCAATCTTCTTGGTTTTAAATTTGTCTTTAAGTTGATTTTTAATTGCTTTCCACGATTGGCTTGAATCAAGCTTTAACATATTAACCAAAACGCCATACATTAACACATTGTATGAGCGAGGATTAAATTTTTCATGCGATAGTGCTGTTGCTGGAATTCCAAGTTTGTGAACAGCCATACGGGTAAAAGTATTTGGTTTAATAACAGACGAGTCGAAAAGAACATCTGTATTTGGTGTGATAAAATGATTTACTTTTGGAACGGCTCTGTTGGCAAGTGCCATCACAATATCTGCTTCTTCAAATCTTGGATAATTGATATCCGAGCCAGAAATAATTACATAGGCAATTGAGGGAGTCCCTCTTTGCTCCACGCCAAAAGAGGGCAGATACGAGACTTTTAATCCCTGCCCCACTGCCATTGCGACTAATGCTTTGGCGATAGTTTGAATTCCCTGACCACCTTCGCCGGATAAAATCAATTTTACTTTTTTGTTTGACCAATTTTTCATAAGAATTTATGCAGCTTTATCTCTGCCTTTCTCGTGTTCAGTCCAAAACTCAGGCATAAACCAATCTTTGTGTTCAGAAACAAGTGAATCAATTACAGCATTCATTTCTCCGATGCCTGGCTCAGAAGTATTTAGATTATCTTTAACATAGGTGATTAGCTGATCACACGACACGGTTTCACCGTCCATCCAATTCGAATGGAAGCCCGTCCAACTATCTCTAACTTTTTCGCTCATCTCAATCGGTCTTATGTCATCATTAGTTTCGACCTCATCCTTTGGCGCGGTCCAATCCTCTGCGTCAGCAGGTGCCCCTCGTTCTCCTTCATTCATAATAACTCCTAATCGATATTAATATAAAAGTTTATATCTCTCCCAAAGGATAATACTTTTCCATATCTTTAACACGTTCTAGCGATTCTTTTGCCGATGTCTTCCAATTAGTAGGGCATACGGACAAGATTTCAACGAAAGAGAAATTATTCTTTTCAGCCTGCGTTTCAATAGCTTTTTTCAAGGTATTCCGAAGTACTACTGGATTAGAAACAGAAGCACGAGCAACATAGGCATCTTTATTAGCAACCCCTCTCACTGTTTCAGGCCCTTTGAAACCAGGGCCGAACTCTATTGGTTTTCCATTGGGTGATGTTGTTGTTTTTACTCCTGATTCAGTTGTTGGAGCCATTTGTCCACCTGTCATGGCATAGTTTTCGTTGTTAACTAAAATAGCTGTTATAGGATCATTTCGAAAAGCAGCGTGAAGTAGTGACTGCAGACCAATAGCATATCCACCGCCATCGCCCATATAGGCTAGCGCAATTTTCGAGGGCTTTGTCATCTTATAGCCAACCATAACAGGAGTAGTGCGTCCATGATGGGTTTGGATCGTATCGCAAGCAAAGAAATCCCAAGCTAGCAGGGAACAGCCGATATCAATACCAAATACGATATCTTCCTGAATTTTCAAATCGTCTATAGCATACCCGAGTTGTTTCAAGGTAATACCGTGACCACAACCTCCACAGAAAAAATGAGGCTTACTTTTCGCGTACCAACTTGTTGGCATAATCTGATCCATGGTTTATGTCCCTAGCTTCTTAGACATTAGCTTGTTAGGTAATTAATAAAGTTAATCTCGTATTAAATCGATTATCTCCGAAGGTGAAAATCCCTCTGCCGGCTTGGAATGCTCAACGATATCTGTCGTTTCTCCGTAAAGTTCGTATTTAACTATTCTTGAAAATTGGTTTTGCGAAGCCTCGATAAGATGAATCCTTTTTACCTTCTTGGCTAAATTTGAGAGAGGCAGTGTGTCTAGCGGATGAACTGTGATAGCCCTGAAGAGGCCAATTTTTCTGCCATGATTTCGCATCATATCCACGGCTTCTTTTGCTGCAGAGGCCACAAGACCATGAGCAACAATGATCTCTTTTGCGTCCTCTGTACGATATTTCTCGCTTTCAGCAATCACGCTCTTGTTCTTGTTCCATTCATAGATATTTTCTTTCAAAATCTCGGCTAGCTCTTCCTCGGATGAGTAGCAGTTCTTCAAGTGTGTCGGTGTTTTTTGTTCTCTAAGAAGTTTCTTCGAACTTATTGGGTTCACTTTTTTTGTTAGACCTATCTCAGACTCCATTTTCCCGATATAACCGTCACCAAGTAGAAAAGTGGGGAACATGTATTTCCAGGCTGTATTAAATATCTTTGCTGACAAGTCGTACATTTCCTGAACAGTTGAAGCCGAATAAACAATTCTTAACCCCTCACCGTTACCACCGAAGGAAGCAAGGTTTACTTCCTGTTGAGAAAAATTAACCGTTCCTGTGGATGGTCCGCCTCTTTGCATCATTATCCCAACGAAGGGAAGCCGAACATTTTCCGCCATGGACACGGGGTCCTGCATCAGGACATGACCGGGACCAGCAGAAGCTGTAAAAGCCTTCGTGCCGTTTAGTAGCGCTCCGCAAACAGCGAAACCAGCCGAAGTTTCATCTTCAGTTTGCAAAAAGTGCAAAGATTTGTCGCTTTGAGCTTTTTCAATCCATCCTTGGAGAATTTCAGTAGCTGGAGTTATGGGATAGCCAAACATAGCTTCAGCACCGCCCGCTAAAGCTCCCAAAACTGCCGCTTGATTCCCAGTAACAAGTTTTGAATGTTTTTTTGTCATTGTTTAAATTTTAGCACATACAACAATATATTTAAAGATACGAGGCCATCATCTTTTCTTCATCTGTTGTAATAGCTTCAATATTTTTAATATCTAAAAACTTTATATCTTTTGTAATTAAACTTCGTATCTTCTTCGAACCAGTGCCGATTCGACCGCTAAAAATCAAATGATCGCATCCGCCGAGTTCTATATAATATTCGCAAATGTGTTTCTGGATTGACCTAACAAACTTGCTAATTGCGATCTCTGCTTTTTTTGTGGAAGCAACGTCCGTTGGCAATCCACGACTCAACATAGATTTATCATCTTCTATATACCCAAAAGCTTGGTAAATAATATCGAGCATGCTGGAAGTTTTATTTGTAATAGAGAGGAGGCCTGATTTTTTGGCTAGAACGTCCAAGCTTTTTTTGTAACCATATTTTTGGGCATATTCTAAAACTACACCAGGATCTAGATCTCCAGGTCGCGAAAGCATAACAAGTCCACCGAGAGGAGTGGAACCCATAGTTGTGTTTTGCGGGCCTTCCCTGTTTATTGCAGCGATAGAACAACCAGCTCCGAGGTGAACAGTAATGGCCTTTTTTCCAGATGCACCTTTCTCATATATATATTGATGTGAAAGCCCATGAAAACCGTATTTTTTTATCTCTATTCCGTGGTTGATAAGCTTTGGTAAGGGAAAGAGCTTGTTCTCATCTGGAATGCTTGAAAAATATGCAGTGTCGAAAAAAGCGTAGTGCTTAGCATCTTTCAATAATTTCTTTGTTTGACGAATTACAGCCAGGGCGTATGGGTTGTGGTTCGGAGATAGGTGATTGTATTTTTCTATCAATTTCTCGACATTAACGTCAATTGTCGATTTGTTTTTCCCCTCATCGCCACCGTGGACTATTCTATAAGCAACTTTTTTAATATCTTTTTTATCCAGATTATTTTCTCGAAACAAAGAAGTTGTTGCTCGGCTAAAATTTGAGATGTTCTTCGATGATATACCAGCAGAGGAAAATGCAGAAACTTCAATCAATACACCCTTGTGCCGTTTAAAAAGCTTAGTCTTTATGGAAGACGAACCTGTGTTAATAACTAGTATCATATAATTGTTCCTATACATTTTTTATCAATTCCAGCCGCATTTCCTTCGTCTGTATCGACGTGACAGGCCTTTTTGAAGTTATCACCAACTCTAACCTCAAATCTATCAAAAGTTACAGATCTTTCTCCGCCTATACTAACAGATAAGTGCTGACCTGATCGAACCCTAAGTGTTCGAGCCTCGGCTGGACTCAAATGGATGTGCCTTTTCGCGATTATTGCGATATCTTTTATAAACTCTCCCTCGGGACCGATTACTCGAACCCTGGCTCCCGGCAAGTCTCCGGAAATTTTGTAAGGTGCATTTATGCCAGATTTCAAGGTATCTGTTTTTGACATTTCTACCTGACTATAATTTCTGAATGGACCAAGTATTCGAACCTTCTCGAAAACGTAATCTGGGCCAACAATCTCGACAATTTTATTTGAAGCGAATTCATTTGGCTGAGATAGATAGTTTCGAACATCTAGAACGGCGTCATTGCCAAAAAGTGTTTCAAAATCTTCTTTAGCAAGATGGATATGCCTTGCCGAAACCTCAATTTCTACTCTTTTTTTAGACATTTGTTAAGCTTCTTCCCTGAAAACCTTCCGGCTTTTCAATATTAAATAAATCCAAAATAGTCGGGGCAAAATCATAAACACTAGACTTACTACTTATTATATCAATTAAATTGGAATTGTTTATCATGAACTGATTACTAGTCTCTTTTTTAAATAAGTTATTTACAAGCACCAGAGGCACAGTGGTTAGTTTGATATTTTCAAAATTCTTTTCTTGACCTTGCTTGTCGCCGGAGGAAAAGGAGTCTGAACCGCCAAAAGGCGAGGCAAAAACAAAGGTCAATTTATTTTTTGCGCATATTCTAATTATCTCTGGTATAGCTTGATTTATTTCGTCGACTACAGATATCGAATCTTTTAAGTCCGTATCATACGAACATTTGACTAAACTGTTCATTGAGGCAAAAACAAGATCATGCTCATCATTTTCAATAGATTCAATAAATGTTTGTATGATGTGACGAGCGGAGAGGACATGGTTGCCTTCGCTCTCTATTAACGCAACATCTTCGTTTTCAAATATCTCGTTGGAACCATTATATCCTTCTAGATACTGGTCCCTATCTTCTGCATTAAATATTTTAATCTGGCTTAATCCATATTCAGACAAAGTTGAAAATAGATTTTTTTGGTAAAGCATATTACTAATTAGGTATTCGACTCCCTTGCCATCAATATTTCGATAAATTTTAGTCAAACATACAGTATTTATCATAAAAAGGTTTTTGTCTCCACGGAAAGATTTACTTTTTTTATTTAAGAGATGAATCTGTTCGAAGAAAATTTCAGAGCTTGAATTTAAAAATAGAATCGTGTCAAAATCGCTTATCATGCCAATCGGTTTTCTATTTTTTATAAACGTGTGTGGGAGTAGATGCGAAAAATCCCCATCATCAATCTGTGAAATATCCATAATCTGATGACTGGCTCCAAATACCATCGATTTGTATATTTCTAGTTGATTTTTTTGCTTATGGCTCAGAAGGGATGAGGTGCCCGAAACTGAGGAAATCTGAAACTTTGCTCCATCTAACTTGTTGTATCGCTCAACAAAATTTCTAACTTCAGATGATTTCATAGTGAAGTCGCAAAACAGATGAAGATAAATCCTATTTAACCCAATTTCCTTAAGTCCAGCAATAATTTCGTCGAAAATATTTTGGTTAAATACTTTTGGATTTTTAGAGTACACCATGGCTAAATGCATTGAAGAGGAGTGATTTTTACAGTTGTGACTGATTTTTTCCAATTTACTCTTGAAATCATTTTTATCATGTTTAAAATTAGCAACCTCACTTAGAGCTCGTTTTGAAGAAGAGAACGTATTGTACAGCGAAACAATGTCTGTTTCTAGTATGTTACTATCAATTGTTGGGTCCAAAGTTTTTAGAATCTTCTTTTCATACCCCGAAAGAAGCACCTCGATATTGCCCGAGTTTGAAGGAAGTAGGGGAGAGCCCTCTCTTTTTGTCTTGGCCGACAATCCCTCAACAACTAATAGGGCTACTTTTTTGCGATAATTAGACAACTTATTCATCTTAAAATTTTAGAATTCCTTTATGTTCAAATCGAGGATTGGCAAGAATTAGACTTTCCCTTGAAGACATCTCGTTTGGTTTATCGATTCCCAGAAGCTCAAGTGCCGTAGGCGCAATATTGGTTAATGAGCCATTATTTTGAAGAACGACATTTCCTTTCAATTTCTCGTTTACTAAAATAAATGGAACGGGATTGGTAGTGTGCTCCGTATCTGGTTCTGAAGTTTGCGGATTAATCATCTGTTCAGCGTTTCCGTGATCAGCAAATATTAAAGCCGTGCCTTCCTGTTTCAAGATTTCAGGTATGAGTGATTTTAGACATGTATCTATATAGCTTATAGCTTGTATCGTTGCCTCCAAGTTCCCTGTATGGCCAACCATGTCGGGATTCGCATAGTTGACTATATAGAAATGATTCTTCCCCTGTTTTACGAAACTGTTCAGCTGTTTTGTGAGTTTTTCTGCGCTCATCTTCGGAGCGTAATCGTAAGTTCTTACCTTGGGTGACGGAATCATTTTTCTGGTTTCTCCTGGATAGGCTTGTTCGTTGCCACCGTTCATAAAATAGGTGACGTGTGGGTATTTTTCTGTTTCAGCCATGTGAAGTTGCTTGTAACCCTTGTCGGAAATTACTTTTGCTATAGGGTTTTCAATAGGGTCGGGGTAAAAAACCTTATCCCCGAGGTTTTCTCTTTCGTATGTAACAAAGCTAACCATCATAATATTTTTGAGTTTTTTTCTATCCGGAAATTGTTTTACCTCTGTGGCCAAAAATGCTTTTGTCAATTGCCTAACTCTGTCAGGGCGAAAATTGAATAACAGAACAACATCTTTGTCTACTATCTTCTCAAAATTTGAAATTTTGTTTGTAATAATCCTCGGCTCGATAAATTCGTCCGTTATGCCTCTCTTATAGCTATGGGAAAAAACCTGGTTTGCGTTCTGAGCAACCTCTGCTTCCCCTTTAGTAAGTGTGTTGTATGCTCGTATGGTGCGTCCCCAACGATTATCTCTGTCCATAGCATAAAATCTACCCATGATAGATGAAATACGACCTATTCCCAACTCATCAATCTTTTTCTGTACTTCTCCGATCATCTCAATCCCGCTCATGGGGTCGGAATCACGTCCATCTGAAAAAAGATGAATATATGCATCCGTAACACCGTTTTCCTTATAAAACTTTAGAGTAGCATAAAGGTGATTCAGATGGCTATGTGTCCCAGATTTTGAAAGAAGGCCCATAACATGAAGCTTACCTCCATATTTCTTCAAATACCCCAAAGAGGCCTTCATTGTTTTGTTATTAAAAAATTCGCCACTTTCAATTTTTTGATTGATAAGGGGCAAATCTTGATGTACTATCCTGCCAGCACCGATATTCAAGTGACCTGCTTCAGAATTTCCCGGGGAACCTTCAGAAAGACCAACGCTTGGTCCGGAGGCGGAGAGAGTAGTATTTGGATAAGTCCGAATAAGTTCGTCAAAATAACTAGTTTTTGCAAGCGTTATCGCATTTCCACCCCATGAAGGAGCTACGCCCCAACCGTCTAGAATAATCAGAGCAAAAGGCTTCGTCTTGGTTCGCTTTGTGTTGAAATTGAAAACCTCTGGCATTTACGCCCTCCTTTTATATATCAATTATATACCGATTTCCAGGATTTTAAAATAGTTTATTCGCACAACATCATGAATTTTAAACGCCTCACACGAGTGAGGCGTTTAAAATTTTAGCATATTAGCACTTTCCAAAGAACGTAAAATTTGCTATAATTTTAGCTGAAATTGTCAATAATACATCGTTTCTTAATTATCAGTTATTAACCATACATTATTTGATATTTAGCCAGAGTGGCGGAATTGGTATACGCGTACGACTCAAAATCGTATCACGCTCGCGTGATGTGGGTTCGACTCCCACCTCTGGCACCAAAAAATATGGAGGAGAATGCCGCAGGTTCGACTGAGAGCCGAGGCGGGTCTGCGAAATTTTTCAACAGAAAAATATTTGTAGACGACTCCCACCTCTGGCACCAAATTAAAGAAGAGTTGAATGTCGGACCCCGAAATGTCGGGGGAGACGGGGTCGATGGCAAATTCGACAGAATTTGACCAGTGACAGACTCCCACCTCTGGCACCAAATTATGAAATTCAAAGAAAAAGATCTCCAAAATTTATATGGAACTAATACAGAAACCGGGGGGCGCAAAGTTCTTCGATATTTTCTCTACGTTTTGTATTTAGTGATTGGATTCTCAATAATATTTGCGCTCATAAACTTCGGAACCTTTAAAAAAAGGTTTGACTTTTGGTATAAGGAAAATATAACAACAGAGGAAGTCGATAATTCGCCACTTATAGGCTCTGGAACAAACCAATCGCATAACTCTACAGATGATATTATAAATGTGCCAGCCGTTCCAAATGGTGCAATCGTGATCGAAAAGATAGATGTTCAGGCCCCCATAGTGTGGGATGTCCCAAACACCCCAACAGAAACAGAGAGCAACCTAAAAAACGGTGTCATACACCTGCATGGCACAGCAAAGCCGGGAGAAGGGGGCAATGTATTTATTACCGGTCACTCTTCCGACTATTTTTGGTCAAACGGTAAATATAAAGAAGCTTTTGTGCTACTCGATAAATTGGTAGTGGGGGATAAAATATATATAAATTTCAATAATGTGATTTACGGTTACAGCGTAGTTGAGAAAAAGAGCGTAAAACCAAACGATCTTTCAGTGCTCGATCAAGAAGATAAAAGGATTCTAAGCCTCATGACTTGCACACCGGTCGGCACTGCACTAAATAGATTGATAATAGTAGCCGAAGAATTCTATAAGAGATAGTTCTATGGTGGAAAAAATTAACAACAAGCTTTCAATCATCAAGTACGGGAGCAACACTCTTGTAAAGCAAGAGGAGGATGGACAAATTTCAATCGATTATGAAAATATTCAAGCTCATGGATCGATTATTAATAGTATTCAGAACCCAGCCATAATTGTTAGCTCGGGCGCTATTGCTTTCGGCAAAACATTCAAAAATGATTTTCAATACGTAGATGACGAAATTGTTAGAAAAAGAATTTTCTCTGCTATTGGCAACCCACATTTATCTATTCTTTGGGACAAAGCAATCCCAAACAAACGAGTTCTTCAGAGCCTACTCACCCACAGGGATCTATCTTCTGAAAGCTCAAAAGAAAAAATATCTCAAATCATCTTATCTCTATATAAAATGAATGAATCTGTTATTCAGATAAACGATAATGATTTTGTAACCGATGAAGAGCTTGTAAGGATGAGAGGTGGAGACTTTGGAGATAACGACAAGATTACTGCACTATTAGCAAAATTATGTTCAAGCCTTTTCAAAAATGTTGAAGTGGTCTTCAATACAAGTTCTGATGGAGTTTTGGAAAACAATAAAGTTATTCCCTCGTTAAATGCTGATCGACTGACCGATCAATACATTAATGATCTCTGCGGCACAAGCAAAACCAAGCTTGGAGCTGGCGGGATGCATAGCAAACTGAAGATAATTCGTGATACGCTAAATGAAACTGAAAATCTGGAAGTCCGCGTCATCAACGGGAAAAAGCCCGAACAACTCAAGTCGATATTATCAGGAAAAAACATAGGAACAAAGATATACAAATAATGGTTATAGCGCAAAAGGAAATATGAAGAATAAAACACAAATATTTTTAGTACACGGTGGGACGACCTTCAAAAACAGGGCAGACTATGTTGATTTTTTAAAGCACCGGAAGATACGGCTAGAAGATAAAAAACGTTGGTCTGATAAATATATTAGAGATGAGCTTGGTGACGAATTTGAGATCATAAAACCTCGTATGCCGTTGCAAGACAATGCCAAGTACGAAGATTGGAAAATTTACTTCGAGCGTTTCATCCCTCATTTCAAAGACAATGTAATTTTAATAGGCTCTTCTTTGGGTGGGATATTTTTAGCCAAATATCTTTCAGAAAACAAACTACCTAAAAAAATCCTCTCGACTTTTCTTATATGTCCACCGTTCGATAATTCAATTCCCGAGGAAGATCTAGTAGGGGGTTTCGAACTTGGTTCTGATTTATCAATGCTCGATAGCTGTTCCGAAAACCTATACCTAATGTTTTCGAAAAACGATGATGTTGTTCCTATTTCTCACGCAGACGAATATAGAGATAAACTAAAGAACGCCGTTATAATAACATATGAAAGCAAAAACGGTCATTTCAACATTTCGACTTTCCCTGAGATAATCAAAATAATAAAATCGGATATTAGCTAAACAATTGAAAGGAACCATTATGTTTGAAGTCGAAATTAGATCAAAATGTGCTAATTTGAACAAGTTGAAAAATAAAATAATCTCTATCGGCGCTGTTCATATAAAAACCGAGGTGCTGATTGATAAGGTTTTCGGGAGACCGAAAGATCTAGATAACAATACTAAAATAATCGAAGGACGGTTCAGCGCTAGAATAAGAAAAAATGAGAAGAAAACTTTAGTTGAATTTAAACAAATTAAAAGAAATGGAATTGGACTAGAATTTAGTTCACCAGTTCCAGAAATAAGTGATGGGGAAGAATTTCTAACCAGTCTTGGCTATGAAGAAGCGTTTACTGTTTCAAAGGTTAGGGATACATTTCAAATAACGGATTTTGAACTTTGCCTTGATAGAGTCGATATATTGGGCGATTACCTAGAAATTGAGCACACATCTGATAAAAAGAATAAAAGCATATTACTAAAAGAATGCAAGGAGATGCTGAGCAGTATTGACCCAAAAATGAAGATTGAATCTAAAAAATATGGAGACCTTATGCAGGATTTAATCAATTCAACTACTAAAAATATAAAAACAAATAATTAATACAATTAACAAAAAAATCCTACCAGGGAATTTGAAGTAATGCTTAGATCGTATTCTTATCGTATTTTCGCAACATAGTACTTAGAATCGTCTCTATAATATAGTTCTCGTCCGTTACCTTTGAAGGCAAATTTTGTTATTGAAGAATTTTCTAGTTCTACCAAAAGGGTATCATTTTCACCAAATTTATCGATTATTCTTATTTCATCGTTGATTTGAAAGGCAATATAGTCATTGCCGGGGAACCATGTAACACCATAAACCAGCTCTGAATAACGCGTAATTAGTTTTGAATTAACCCAAATCTCATAGTCGCTGCTGGTTAACTTCTGCTTGTCCTCGCTTATCAGACTCGTATTGGGCAAATTCAGCTTGTTTATAACCTCTTCATCTAAAGTCTCCGTAACCTCTGGGTTCTCTTTAATAAAGATAATATCGTTCTGTTTTCGAACAAGACCAGATTTTACCAAATAGCTAGAATTCCAATCGTAATGCCCCGCTTTGGAGGCTATCACGTCGTAGTTCCCGGGAGTTAGGTCGATATAGAAATTATTCCCGTTTTTGTGCTCCTTGCCATCAATCGAAATTTTGTCTGGATGATCGGCAAAATTTAGGCTCAAAATGCCTATTTTGTTTATTGTATAGTTCTTGAAATTTATCCTGTAGCCCATCGTGTAAAAGATAAGGCAGGAGGCGATGAATATAATTCCAATCGCAACTAGTGCCTGCCCGACTATAATACTCTTCATTCTTTTATGTCTCTCATTATACATAAAGAGATTATATCAAATATTTACACTTTTTTTAAGGGTAGCATTGAAATTTATGCTATTTTAGATTAAAATGGAGTTATTAATTATCGGGAGAAAATATGTCAAAATTTATTATTCAGGGCGGAGCAAAGCTTTCTGGTAAAGTTAAAGTTTCCGGCGCGAAGAATTCAGCCCTAAAGCTAATTGCGGCTTCTATTATGGCTGGTAGCGCTTCGACTATTCACAACGTACCGCGCATTAAAGATATAGAAAAAATAGAACAGATAATAGAGAAATCCGGCGCGAACGTTACAGTAGAAGGAAACAGCGTTACGGTGGATCCAACAAGTATCAACTCTCACGTCTTAGATAAGGATCTATCTGAAAAGATTCGCGCTTCTATTGTTCTGGCGGGACCTATGCTTGCTCGTTTTGGCGAAGTAACCATCTATCAACCAGGAGGCGATCTAATAGGCGCTAGAAAGATCGACGATCACTTAGATATCTTTCGGCAGTTTGGAATAAAAACGGAGATTGACGGTGAGAAATACACACTTACTGGCAAACCAAAAGGCTCGGAGATTATCTTGCCGAAAATATCTGTAACCGCTACTGAAAATGCAATCATGTTGGCAACACTCGCAAAAGGAACTAGTAATATTCACGCCGCCGCCGCCGAGCCAGAGATTAAAGACCTTACAGACTACCTCAACTCAATGGGCGCAAAAATCACTAACAACGGCCATGATATAGAGATCGAGGGAGTGAAAACACTAAGCGGAGCCGAACACACGACCATATCTGACCGGATTGAAGCTGGAACTTATCTGATAATGGCTCTGGCCACAAATTCTGAAATTGAGATAGAAAACGTGAATAAAAACCACTTAAGTCTTGTTTTGAAGATTCTAAAAGACGCTGGTGCAAATTTTGAAATTAATGAAGATTCTATAAAAACTAAAAAACACACTGGTTTGGGTTCCATGGATATTGATACACGTACTTATCCTGGTTTTCCTACAGATCTACAATCTGTTTATGCAGTTTATTCAACTCAAACAGATGGCTCTACTCGCATCTTTGAAACTCTTTTCGAATCACGCTTCGGCTATATAAAGGAGTTGAAAAAAATGAACGCCAATATAAACATTGAAAGCCCACATATCGTATATGTTTTCGGACCGGACAAGTTGACTGGAACATCTATTAGCAGTTCAGACATCCGTGGAGGTGCAGCACTTATACTCGCAGCGCTACTTGCCGAGGGAACAACAAAAATTGACAATATTGAACAAATCGAGAGGGGATATGAAAAGATCGACCAGAAATTGCGAGATCTTGGAGTATCGATAGAAAAGGAAGGCTAATGTCCAGAAAAATCGCCATCGATTTGGGTACTACTGATTCTCTCGTTTATATTCCTAAAAAAGGAATTGTTATCAACGAGCCTTCTGTTGTTGCATTACAGGCGAGCGATAATAAAATAATGGCTATTGGCAAGGAAGCAAAAGAGATGATAGGACGCACACCGGATAGTATCATCGCCGCGCATCCACTTCAGGAAGGCGCTATCGCCAACTTTAAGATAACCGAGGCGATGCTCAAGAACTTTGTAAACCGCGTATCGGGCAGAATCCGGCTTATCAAGCCAGAAATAATGATATCTGTGCCGGCTGGAGTTACTTCTACCGAGAGAAAAGCTGTAATCGACGCCTGTGTCTCAGCTGGAGCAAAGCAGGCATACCTTATAAAACAACCGATCGCTGCCGCTCTTGGTGCCGGTATTCCCATAGCAACATCGAGCGGAAACATGATTATAGATATTGGCGGCGGCACTTCGGAAGTAGCAGTAATTGCACTTGGCGATATTGTCGTATCTTCCTCAGTTCGTGTAGGCGGAGATAAGCTTGATACAGCTATATCAAATTACATCCGAAAAAAACATAATTTAATAATAGGTCGCCAAACTGCAGAAAAGGTTAAGATAGGCATCGGCTCAGCCACACCAGCAAAAGAGAAACTAGACAAGGAAATTTCGGGCTCAAATTCAGTTACAGGTTTGCCGGAGAGCATAATAATATCATCGGAAGATATTGCCAAAGCTGTTAAAGGCCCGCTACTTGAAATTATAAATATTGTTAAAGAAGTGTTGCAAAACACCCCACCGGAGCTTGCCTCAGATGTTATGGACAAGGGGATTGTAATAACTGGTGGTGGAGCAAGGTTGCGAAATATCGACACGCTTTTGACCAAAGTTACAGGAGTGCCTTGCGAAGTTGCAGAAGAGCCCGAGCTTTGTACAGTAAAAGGTTGTGGCATAGCTTTGGATCACTTAGAAGCTTACAAACGATCAATCCTTTGGGCGAAGAATTAATTTAACCATGAAAATTGCTATAGATGCTGCGCAAGCCGCAGCAGATAAAAAAACAGGCATAGAATATTTCTCCTATCAATTGATAGATTCTCTTTTGTCGAACGATAAAAAGAATAAGTACACCATACTCACCAATAAAGAAGTGCGGTTTTCAACTAATAATTATGAACTAATCCACTCGAAAAAGAAAAGGTTTTGGAATAAATTTCAACTACCATTATTGCTCATGAGGGGAAACTATGACGCTTTTTTAGAGCCGGGCTACATGCTTCCTTCGTATTGCCCGAGAAACTCTACAACCTACGTTCATGACTTGGGATTCAAACACTATGCCGAGTGCTACTCTATAAAAAACAAACTTCTCCAAGAAAGCGCCCTTAAAAGTGCCGTCAAAAAAGCAAAAGCAATCCTGTTTCTGACTGAAAGCTCTAAGACTGATTTTCAAACCTTCTATCCTAATTTTCGTCGTAGGATGCAAGTCACTGGACTTAGTATCGACGAGGGAAGATTTATAAATACGAAGGAATCGACTAAACCAATCAAAGATGATTACCTTCTCTACGTTGGTAGATTAGAAAAAAAGAAAAATATCTTGAATTTGGTAAAGGCTTTTGCAATTCTTTGCAAAGAGAAATCATTCAAACACAAACTTATTTTAGCTGGAAAGCATGGATATGGTTATGAAAAGATTGAGCAGGAAATAAAAAAGAACAATCTTGGCAATAAAATAATTATTACAGGCTATATAAGCGATGATGCACTTCCTTCCTACTATAAACATGCTTCTCTTTTTGTATTCCCAAGCTTCTACGAAGGTTTCGGCATACCAATTTTGGAAGCTTTCGCATCACAGACGCCGGTGGTTTGCTCAAAAAGCTCATCCCTTCCAGAAGTAGCTGGTGATGCTGTAAAATATTTTGATCCTGAAAAGCCAGAACAAATCGCAGAAACAATATCTGTGGTTCTTGGATCAAAAAAAGAGGCAGACAAGCTAGTAAAACTTGGTAGCGAGAGATTGGGAAAATACAGTTGGAAAATGACGGCTCTGAAAGTAATTGAAGTATTTAATTCTCTAGATGAAAAAAAATAATCCCAAAATAGCCATAGTCCACGATTTTCTTATCAAGCTCGGTGGCGCCGAGAAAGTTTTGGAGGTCTTGCATAAGATCTACCCTGATGCTCCCATATATACACTTATGTACGACAAAAGAGGGACGAAGGGCGTGTTTGAAGAAGGATACGAGATAAAAACCTCATATCTACAGAAATACCCAAAAATTATTCAAAACAAACAGAAGTTTCTGATGAATAAGTTCCCCGGGGCCATTGA
>Ga0307992_1000770_pt1 | contig 19718 bp, 7 predicted proteins | sample EllFjometagen133_FD_203162 | JGI IMG/M metagenome (GOLD analysis project Ga0307992, IMG submission 203162) | Marine microbial communities from Ellis Fjord, Antarctic Ocean - #133 | ecosystem: Environmental > Aquatic > Marine > Unclassified | place: Southern Ocean | collected 2014-10-08
GCTTTGCTTCCTGCTCGGTCTTGCCGAGAATGGCTGACCCGTCCGAAGCGATCCCAGCGAAGTACATGAGATCACCGCGACGGTCCTGAACCATGTCGCCGAGATCAAGGATGGGCCTACGGTGGGGCTTGGCTTCGCCAAACCAAACATCCACTGGGGTCAAGCCTTGCTTCTTGAGCATGGCTGCTGATCCCGTCATCGAGGGAGGAGCATTACGGGCTGCGAACCGGAGAGCCACTCGGGCTGCGCTTGCTTTGATCATGGGGTTCCGCCTTGTGCTGCGTATGCGAGAGCCACGCGGTCACCGCTGGCTTTCTTGTTCTTGATCTTCCCCTTCCAGTAGGACTTCGCATCGGAGCGAGCCTCGGGGGATTCCTTCTTGTTCTTCTTGCGCCAGCCTGGCATCTGCCAGTCCGCGAGCCCGCCACAGAAGGCACTGGCACCATCGCCAAAGGGCTTGTCCATCTTCTCGATGCAGTTCCACACCTTGTGCTCGGGTGTGCCCTTGCCCAGCGTCTTCCAGAACTTCTCCACGGACTTGTCAGTCCATCCGGGAGGGAGTTTCTTCCACTTCTTAGCGAAGCGGGAGGCAACGGTTGTCGGGTTGGGCATCGGGCTTCTCCTACACGGGACCAGCGATAGCCGTGCTACCGGGATCACAGCGCGTTGTTGCCCTCCGCTGGAAGAATGTCGCTGAGGAGTTGAGGCATCGGACCCAGGTTCGTCAGGTTGAAGGTGCCCTCGGGCACCCGTCCGTCCGCCTCTGCGATGCCAAACGTGGAGTCGAACAGGTAGACGAGGCACGGAACGCTGTGGTCTTTATTGTACTTCTCGGGGGTCCACTGTTCACTTCCGAGTGAGCCTCGGCCCTGAGCCTGGACCATAAGCACCCTCTCTTGATCCAACTGCCCCACCAGGTCACTCAGTTTGAGGATGCGCTCCTCAAGGAGAATGCGCTTGTGGTACATCTCCTGGACGAAGGCTTGCTTCGCCAGCCCCATGTTCCGGCTGGACAAGTCTGTGGGGGTCTCCCTCGTGCCGCCGATGCGTGAAGGCTTGAACTTGTCGATGTTGCTGTCCTCGTCTGCCTCCTGGCCCTGCAATGAGTAGGAGAAGCCCTTAGGGAAGGCGTAGCCCGTGCCCGGTTGGGTCGAGTCGTCGGGCCAAAGGAACAGGCTGATGTCCAGCGGGTTGCCTCCCAGAGCACAGTAGGCCGTGAGCAGTTTCCCGATGCTGCTGTTGGGTTGTCCTATGACCATGATCCCAAAGCGTTCCTGTGTGACCTTCTCTGTCGTGGGGTCCCTCGCGAAAAGCAGAGCCACCCGTCCGATGCGTTTGATCTCCGAGGCGATGACGCCTGCCCGAGACGAGAAGTCACGACGCTCTTGGAGGACGAAAGTACGGAACGCTCGCCACTGACCTTCACGGAAGGTGCCTTGGTAGGAAAAGGAAGGCATCTATTCACTCCCGCCGCTGAGAACGAGTTCAAAGATCTCCAGCAGCACAGTAGGGAGTCCTCCAGCCATGACGAGCACGCCTCCACCATAGGAGGCGACCGTGTCCGACGGTTTGTTGCCTGCGGTGAGCAGCCCCTTTGTGATCCCGTCCGTGCCGTTCTCCACCAGCAGCAGCCCTGCAACGGAAGGTAGGTTGAACAGGCTTAGGGCATTCAGGAGTGCTCGGATCATCTCAATGAGGGATTGGATCTGATAGATGCGTGCCTGAATGGCGTCGATGTACGCGATGATCTTGTCCACCATGCCTGATAGTCCGTCGAGGATCGCCAGCAGGTACGCCTCGACGTCCACCAGGATCTTGTCCAGCGGGGCCAAGGACTCGTCGAGCCACCGTTGTGACACCCAGTTGGACACGGTTGGTGACTCAGCGTTGGGTGCGTCCACAACGCTGAGGATCCTTGACGCAGCCGCGAGCAGTGCCCCATCCTCGTGGTCCAGCAGCAGCCCACGAATGAACGCGATGGAGAGGGAGTATTTGAGACTGACTATGACGTTACCGTCCTCGTCCTTCTCCTCCTTCTGGGAATACAGGACGGGCGTGTAGTCAGAGTAGCCAGTCCCCATCTGGAACGCTCCAGGAGGGAAGCCCCTGTCCTGCATGAGTTTCGCGAGGCCCTCTGCGTCGGGCTCCGGGAACAGTGCGCTGCGGTCCAGCCAGGGCTCCCCTGAGACAGGCCCCTGCAACAACCGCCGCGACGGCCAGGGTAGCCCCGTCCCAATGGGGCATGAAGCCACACCGGAGTTCTTCTTCCCGCTTCGCAGGGACCTTGCGATGGTCATGTCCGGCCAAATACTACTGATGTCGGACCACTTGAAGTTCACGAGGAGATCAACCTCCTCCACCAGAGCGTCCACAATGGTCTGCGGCGGGGCTTGCTTGAGCAGCCCGTCTAACATGAAGTTGGCCTTTGCAGCCACACGCCTCCTGAACTTCGCTGGGGACTCCAAGGCATAGAACGTGCCGGTTTCGATCTCCGCCTCGCTCAAAAGGCTCTTGAAGGACTCCAGACCCGTCCCCTTCCCTTCCAGGTAGGTGTTCGTTGAAGGCATCGGGATAGTGAGGCTTTCCTCGTCACTATCCTCGACAATGATCTCGTCACTATCCTCGACAATGATCTCGTCACTATCCTCGACCTCGTCACTATCCTCGACAATGATCTCCATACGATAGTCGGGTCGCACGAGGAACACGATCTCAAGGGCTGTCTCAGCCGCCGTGATGAAGTCCAGCATCGTGGCAGTCGGGATGCTGAACGTGGCGGGAGCCGAAGCAGGACCCACCCACTGCACTGCACCTTCCCCGAGCCAGACGGTGCTTGAGCCCGGTCTGGGGGAGAACATCGCGGCCCCTGCCCCGCTGGTGATGTTCTCCGAAGTCCACCGGTTCAACTTCACATGGCCGTTGGTCACGCGAGCGGGCTTGACTGAGGTTCCCTCGGGCAACTGGGCACAGTACTGGTCGCTTACGGGACGCACCCGCACGAAGAAATCATACGCAGTCTCCCCTGTCACCGTGACCCTGCCCGCGCTGTCCGTCTCAATGTTGAGAGCCTGAGGGAGTTGCGAGTGCTTCAGGGTCACCGAGTAGGACTGCATCGGGACGGCTTTGTTGATCCCCTTCAACTTGAAGAACCAGGTGGATCCCCCCAGGCCCCCTTCACTGGTGTCGTCCAGCGCGTCGTATGGGATCAAGGGTGTGTTCTGGTCCAAGGAAAGAAACAGCCGGTTTGACTGGGCATCCTGCTGTGCCTGAGGGAGCACATCGGTATCGAGATCACCCAAGCCGCCAAAGAGGCGCAACTCGGTCCCCGTCGCTGCGTCGATGCCCACCGAAGGCTGATAACCGGGGCTCTTGAGATCTTTGCCGGTCCCCGTGGCGACGTAGTGCATGGTCCGCAACCCAAAGCCCCGAGGCACGGTCGAGACATGCACCAAGAAGCCCCCTGGGGGTGTTGCCAGCAGTGATCCCGTTCCGGGCATCGACCAGGTCAGCGTCACCGCGTCAGGCGCGAGAGACAACTTCGATGGACGGCCAAACCGCATAGGGGAGGTGAGCCCGTAGACACCCAGCGTCGCGTTCGGTGGGGTTGGGGCCGCATAAGGGGCCGTCCCGTTTGGAGAACGATCCCCGAAGAAGGCTCGGATGCGGTTGATCATCTCAATCAGTACGAAGATGTCACCCGTGGACAGGTAGGTGAACAGAGCGATGACAGGGGTTCTTGATGAGAAATCGGGCCGCCCAGGATCACGTTTGTCCAGCAACCTCTTGAGCATACGGCGCTCGTAAGCCTCATAGCCACCGCGCAACTCCTCAGTGCGGTTCACCGGCACGGATTCTATGAGGTTCCAGTCACCAGTAAGGTAGACGCCCAACTGCCTGAGGTCATGGATGAACGCCCGGACTTCCTCGATGATGGTTTCTACGATGGCCCTGATGGGATCAAGCAGCCCGACAAGGAACACCTTGACCACGTTGAGGATCACGTTGGCGATGTTGAGCAAGGTGATCAGGAACGCGAGCACCGAGTCAAGCGTGCCGAGGATGGCATTCGGGACCACCATGACGGCGTCCAGGTTCGGCTGGACCGTGACCCACTTTTTGTCTTCGGCCATTAGGAACCCCCGCCGTGCTTCAGCCTCTGAAGGGAAGCATGGAGGTCAGCGACGCGCTTCTGATCCTGTTCCAACTGCGTTTGGAGTATCCCTTCGACCCGAGACAAGGCTTCCTTCTGCTTCCGCACGAGGGGGGACTCGATGTTGGTCCGCTCCTTCGTTGGACCCCAGGATCCGTTGAAGGGGATGCCCATCTCTTTCAACTTCTTTTGGATTTCGTCGATGTCGTTCATGGGTCTCCCTCTGCTCTGAGCGTACAGCCACACTACCGTCGCCTATGCCTTGTCCAGCCCCTTCTGGCGAGCCAGAGCGTCCCGCTGCTTCTGCAAGCGGCGCTCCAGGGTGGTTTTCTCTCGGGTCGCGGTTCGGATTGATCCGTCTTGTCGGTTCGCCCGGAACGCAATCCAGCCGTAGCGTTGGCTTCGGAACAGGTCGTCCGTGTTCAGCACCCCGTCAATGAGGTCAGGCTCGACAGGGCGTTGGGTGTAGCCGTTCGTGGCGAACTGGGTGTAGACATCGGCGGGAGCGGGAAAGGCTGGTTGGGCGTCGAGGGTGGTGTCAAGGATCCAGAAGCGGCGGTCGAGCACCGAAAGACCATCGGACACATTGGCAAAGGGTGTCTCGGCAGTGAGTCCCTTGAGGCTGTCCACGACGAGGTTCGACAAGATGCCCATTCCCGCAGCGGTGTCCGTGGCGGAGCCTACGTCCTCGATCTGGTCGTCCCTCTGGAAGACGTAGTAGTCACCGCCCTTGTCCCAGAGCGTGTTGATCTCATCAATCCACGAGAGCATCCGTTCCCGGATGAACAGGATCAACTCCACGGTGTCCGTCGAGAAGATGGCGTTGGGTCGAATGATCCTGTAGGCGAAGGGAGAGACACTCTTGTAGCCGTCGTCCCCTTGGCCACTGGCAGGTCGATCATAGTAGGAGTCGCCAACTGGCCCTGCGGTGGGGCGGAGAGCCTGTTGGTCCTCAAGACCCGTTCCAGGCCCCGTCAGCCAGGAGCCGTCGATGGTCGGCATGACAACGTACTCGGCCCCGATGTCCCCGAAGATTTCTCCGTTCGTGAACCGCGAGTCGCCTGTGACCCGGAGGGTGCCGGGCGCAGCACCCACTGAATCCTGGCCGACAGCAGTGATCTTGTAGAAGCCTCGGTTATCGTCCAACTTGGAAGGGCCTCCTGGGATGTAAGGTCCGGGTGCGACGAGGCGCGCAGGTACGCTCATGTCCCCTGACGGGCGTGCGCCAGCCTCCTGAGTCTTGTAGAGCGGACCTGCGGGGTCAATGACCACATAGTCGTCTTCCTGGACCCCGACCTCGGCCCACGAGGTCACGTCGCTGTCTTTCATCTCGTTGGTCACGTCGATGAAGCCGCCGTTCTCAGCGCCAGGCGTGGGATCAACGTAGGCCACAGACCTGGTGTACACGACCTCTTGAATCAGGAGAGCAAGCAACTGCTCGTTGCTCTGCTCGTGCGGCACGATGGCCTGCTCAAGGTAGACCTCAAACTTCTCGGTGCCTGTGATCACGGGGTTGGTCAGACCCGGACGCCGCAGGATCAGGGCAGAGGCGCTATCGACCCTCTGGATTTCTGCGGTGTCGAGCACTGTGATCCCATCAGCGGCGATGACCCTGACTACATCTCCGGTGTGGATGTTCACATCGGCGTTGTTGAACGCCCCAAGGTTGGTGGCTGCGGGCTGTCCCACGACGGTGAGGTCTGCCACAAGCGTCCGAGAAGCCGGGGTGTATGAGGCCATCGTGCCCCGGCGGGTCTGGTAGACGTAGCGCAGCGGCTCTATGAGACTGATGATGTCCACCTGGACTTGGTGGAACCGTCGTGGGCGGCGAATCGCGGCGAGAACACCCTCATAGGCCGTCGGCCCGCCGAAGGCTGCATAGTCTCGCGCACCGATCTGGTCCGTCGTCAGGGCAGCGTAGGAGGCAGCCGTGACCCTGGCCGCAGCGGCATTGAGGTTCTGGACCGGGCGGGGGAACGAAGGCTCGATAAACACCCCTGAGAGGGCGTAGTAGCCAGGATCCCCAACGGTGCCGTCCCCGTTGGGGTCAATGTCCGACCCAAACGTGAGGCGGTCGAAGGGCAGGAGGCAAGCCAGCGGGACAACGGCAGTAATATCAACCCCTGCCACATCAAAAACGGGAACGGTGGACCCGAAGTGACACAACCTCCAGACGGGGACGCCCCACCCAAAGAGGTTGAGTGAGGTGCTGACCCCAGCCACAGGGTCAGTGCTTAGGCCCGCAGGGTCATAGACCCGCCCATAGACCGGCTGCACACGGTCTTCGTAGAACGCCGTGTTGTCCGCAGGCTGGGGCACGCCCACCACAATGTCGTTGGCTACGGGAGCACCCGCTCCGAGTGCATGAGTAATATCAACCCCTGCTACCCATGAGGCACCGATTGTGTCGCCGTGGGGAACCGCCAGGTAGGGGTTGAGCATACTTCCGTTTCGGTTGCCCACCGAAACGGAACGGAACCCCGCCATGAGAGGCACGGTGCCGCCGTCGTTTAGGAGATCAGGACCAACCATGTTGTTTGCAGGCAGGTGAGAACCCATCTGCTTGAGTGCGAACCGGGTCATGCCCGATACTCGGGTGCCTGCGGTTGCTGCGGCATGGAAATCTACCCAGAGAGCGCTGCTGTCATCTGCTTTCTTGACCGTCGCCGTGTTTGGTGAAAACACAATGGTCTGCGTTTCAGGGTCATATGCCGTGGTGATGGCGGTCACTTCGACCGAGTACACGGCGTCGGCGTCCACAACCCAACCCGGAATGCCCGCACCGCCTGCATTAGCACTGTAGGTGGCGTACTGGTCCTTGAGGACCAGGTAGAGGCGATAAGGACCGACCACGGCGGGGTCGTCCCACCCACATCCCGTGGAGGAGTCAAAGACAGGCACCACCCCGGTCAGAGTGATCCGAGGAAAAAGGAGGGTCACGTTCGTGATCCTGGGGAACGTGAGGTCCAAGCAACCGTCGCCGTCAGGCGGGACGAAGCCCATCCCAGTCGTCGGGACGGTGTCCACCCGAGAGGTGAATGACGGTGCCTGAGCCGCAGGGTACGCATCTGTGGCCCCTGCGCCTTGTCTCCCGGCGAGGCAGGTGCTGGTCCCATACACGCTGGTGGCATCCGTGACGGCGATGCCCGTGGGGATGCCGTGCCGCACGAGGTACGTGCCCATCTTGACCGCGCCGTCTTGTTGCAGGTCGTTCTTCGTGACGATGCAGGTGTCACCCGCCACGATGTTGTTGATGCCTCCTGTCATTGTCCCGCCAGGGACATCGAGCAGGTAGTTGCGGTTGCCTTGCAGCACGGTTGTGCCCGCGAGGACGACGGGCACAAGGCTGGAGTCCCCGTCCCAGAAGTTGAGGGTCCCTGCGCAGATAACAGTGGTTTCGTCGAGGTCCGATGAGGCTGCACCGGACAGCGTGATCCCCTGGATCTCGGCGGGCGAAACAGCGTTTCCGTGCCCTTCCCAGGACATCGCCCGGAGGGCTCCTGTCTCGCTGCCTACGTCGTAGGTGCCAACGTAGTAGGTGGGCGTGTTGTTGTAGCGGTTGAGAAAAGTGAGGGCAGACCCCCCGTTGATCTCAGCCTGATCGTTCACGGTCAAGGATGGAACGCCGTTGGCGGCGAACTCCCAAAGATTCAGTTGGGCACCCATCTCGACAGCATCACCGTTGGCGGGGAGGTAGTCCCGAGGTTTGGCGAGGGTGATGTCCAAGCGCTCCGTGAAGGTGAGCCTGTCACGCAGCACTTGTGCGGTCGTCGATCCCCAACACGCCGCAAGAATCACCGCACCCGACACCGCAACGGTAGCCGCAGAACCATAGGTGTCCATGTCCAGTCTGAAGTCGTAGTTCACGCCTGGGGTCAACCCCAAGGCAGTCTCCAAGTTGTCGGGGGATCCGGGAGCAGTATCGTTGTACGTGAGTGCGACCTGATCGGCTGTGAAGACGGGAGCACCCGCGACATAGGGAGCCTGGGTCACGCCCGAGAGGGCATTGTAGAAGTAATGCCTGACCAGAAGGCCAACGCCTGTGATGATGGTGATGGCCCCCAGGAACGCTTGTCCGCCAGTCGCGTTGGGATCGGGGTCATAGACTCTGATCACGAATGCGTTGAAAGACCCAGGCGGAGGCGTGTTGTTGATCAGGTCATCCAGGAGCGCCATGTCCGGCATGTCCGTGACGTTGCTGAAGTCGATGGTGGTCTGCCAGATGTTTGCCGCTGGCGAGGTGGATGCTTGGATCTGGACCCCCTCGTTGCCGCCCTCTGTCTCCTCCACACGAGCCGCCCAACCCATGAGGGTGTAGCGATGGCTCTCGCCCTTCCTCGTTGGTGACACGAAGCGGGGGACCTCGATGGTCGCGGGCGTCCCTACGCCGTCCACCTCGTAGACCACGTCCCCCACGTCCAGGATTCCCGTCTCCCCTGACCACAGGCCGTTGGTCTGCGGAACCTGTGAGAACAGTAGGTCAAAGCGCCTGAGATCACCGAGGCCGGTGTTGTCTCCGTTGCCTTCGTCGGTGGATGGCCGAAGACTTGCGGAAGTGTAGAGCGTGGCAGGGTTCTGGGGGTAGCCCACGTACAGAGCCTCCTCGTACAACGCACCGTCCCCGACGAAGACCTCGTTCGGGTAGACGGCCTTGAAAGCCTGTGCCTGAGAGGCATCGAAGTACGCCGGGGTGAAGGGGATCGCCCCGATGGTGTCAACGTAGAGCCCTTCCAGCGTCGGCGCGACTTCACGCAGGACCAGGATTTCGTTCGGGGTGCCCTTCATGAAGGGGATCTGCTGATCCCCTGAGTCGTCCTTGTCTTGTCCCAGAAGGCAGGGCAGTTTCAGGGGCTCGCTGTCCGTGTTGATGAACTGCACCAGCCCTTCGACGCACGAAAGGGGGTCGGGTGGCTTCTGGCCGAATATATCCTGCAAGGGCAGGAAGAAGTTGTCCTCGTTCGTGGGCAGCGTGGCGTCAATGAAGTTGCCATTGACTCGGGAAAGGTCAAGGTCGAACTGCATCCGGTAGTCCGGGATGGCTTGAGCCAGCAGTTGTTGCTCCGCTTGCGTGGTAGGGAGATCAACACTGTCCCAGGCGTACCCAACCCCAGGTCCAACGAACACTGTGTCGGCGTAGCCGTTGTCTGGGGAAACCACCGTAGAGAGCCGCGCCCCAGTGGCGGGGTCAGTGTAGATGTCATCGCCAGTGATGGCGGAGATCACCGGAGGTGCCGCGTTGTCGGACACCCCAAGGATGAGGACACAGCCTGCGAGCACAGACTCGATGAAGATGCCGTTGCCGTCTGAGTCCTTGAGGGAGTACACCACCCCGTCGGGGTTGCCGTAGTTGATCCTCTGACCCGCCTCAAAGGCGGGTGTCGCCAGGTCTGGGTTGCCAGATGCCAGCGAGTACACGGTGCCTGCCACAGCGGTCGTCATCAGGTCTGCGAAGGCAGGGAACCCGGTCGTGGGATCAATGGGGAATGTGTCCATCGTCAACACGGTCGCAACCATCGTGGCTTTGCCAACCGTGGTTGCGACGCCACCGAAGACGGCAGTGTCCAACTCGGCGGAGCCTTCTGGGTAGAACGCCCAGATCCGGGCACGCGGTTGGCGGGGCTGCACGTTGACATCGACGATGTTGGAGATCGCACCCAGTGCGTTGTTGGCCACCATCCCGTTCGGGGTGCCTGTTGTCCTGACCGTCTGGATGGTGGTCTCGCCAGGGTTGGGTCCAGGAACCTCGATGTCACGTCCAGGGGTGTAGAAGCCTGGGTCCAGTGTGGTGGGATCATAGTTGATGCCGGGCAACAGACGGGAGAAATGCTCTGTCTGGGTCGGGAACAGGCGCGAGAACCGATGGTCCTCCCACATGTCACCGAAGATGCCCTTGAATGTGAGGGTGGGGAAGAACAGCCCCTGAAGCCTGGGCCTTCCGGGCTTGACCAGAATGCGGTCGTCCATGTCGTTCTTGATGTTCGCCCGCTGCTTCTCGCTGAAGTAGGAGAGCAAGAAGGGGTCGAATGCGATGCCGCCCGTCTCGCCAGGGTGGTCGGCGGGCAGCGGGACCGTCATCGTGGTGGGGGGATAGATGTCGTCCTTGGTTTGAAACCAGCCGCCAGCAGCCTCAAACGTTGCAGGTGCCCATGCGTCAACGACTTCGCGCCACAGCAACCGTTGGTTGAGGTCCCCTGTGATCTCGTCCTCGTAGCCCGGTGGTGTGTACCGCTTGTCGTGGCCAACAAAGAACCTAAACTTGCCGTCACGGTCACCGATGATCCTGCCGTCGATGGCTTCCAGGACTTGTTCAAAGGCCACAATGACCCCACTGAAGAACTCCACGAAGACCCGCGCTGCACGGTCCTGATCCTGTGCGTTCACGGCTGCGCCCCGAAGGCCGTAGCCGCCCTTCTCGGAGATATCGTCGGACCCTGCGCTGAAGGACGTCGGACCACCCGAGTAGGGGATCACGCCCTGCGCAGCAGAAACCACCGACACTTCCCCGAGGTACTGCTCCAACTGCTCTACTGCGAAGTAGAAGGAGTCCTGGCTCCGGTAAGAATACTGCGCTTTCAGCACTGAGCCCAGGAGCCTGTTGTCTACTGATGGCGTGGACATGAACAGGTACTTGCCGCTGTACACAGGGTAAAGGACAGCCCCGTCCTGAGCGGTTGGACCCACCTCAATGAGCCGCGTGTAGCGGAAGTGGAGGTACTCGCCAGGCTGCAATGCTCCCTGAGCGGGTTGTTGGAAGGTCACGTCCCCGTTGATCGGGTTCACTGTGTAGTGCAGACCTTCCACCAGGGCTTTGCCGGGGAGCGCCACGCCGTTGTCCGTCCGGCCCATGAGGAACAGGTCGTACTCTTGCGAGGGCAGGAAGGGGCTGATCCCCGTGAACTCAACGGGAGGTGGGAAGTACACCCGCCGCACGGACACCCGGACTTCTTCGCTGTTGTCGTGTGCCTTGTAGGCGGGGGTCCCCAACTGGACGATGGTGTTGTAGCCGTCGTCCGAAAGTGCGGACGATACGATGAGGTAGGGGTAACCACCGATCTCAAGGAGGTGGTTCGTCTTCATATAGAGGCGGACATCCCCATAGAAGGACACGGACACCTGCCCTCGGTCCACCTCCAACAATGGGGTCACAGCGGTGTCGAGGAGGGGCATGAACCCTGCACCACCGCCCCGAGAAACGCTCACTGCGAAGTCGGACAGGGTCAGTCCAGCGTCCCTTCCAGGGGCTCGGCTTCCCGCCTCCCTCTCAGGTGGTGGGAAAATGGTGACCGTGGTTTCGCCGGTGTCTGAGGCGTAAGTGCTGGAGTCGATGTAGAGGGGGGTCGGACCCAGGAGCATCAGCAGCCCCGTCTTGAAGTCCGCTGTGCGGTCTGAGGCCAACACGAAAGTAGAAGCCTCCGCCGCAATCCAGAAGGGCTTGCGGTACACCGGGGGAGAACTCACGGTGTACGCCTGCTCGCCACCGAAGGCTTCCAGCACCCCGTAGTTGATCTTCACCACCGTCGTGGAGGAGGTCTTCAAAAGGACGGCTGATCCCTCTGTGATGGTGATGAGCCCGTTCTTCGTGGTGGCATTGTCCTGCCCCGCGAAGTTCATCAGGTTCGTCCCGACCCAAAGGAAGGGTTCCACAGTGTCGTGGATCGTCCGCCCTGTGGGGTTGTAGGACCACCGGGTGTCGTTGACGTAGGTGGCTTGCTCCAGGGTCACCATGAGCGGGAGGAACTCCGTGATCTCAATGGTGTTCCCGTCCGCGTCGAGTTTCTTGTCCCCGTTGGAGTCCGCCTGAAAGTAGTTGACCTCGACGATCTGCATCGCCCGCAGAGGCTTGTTGAACAGCAGGCTGCCGTTCATGGGGTTCGCCACAACATCGCGTTGACCCACCGTGACCATCTGCTCGACGAAGTACGCGGTGGTCCCAAGGTAGGCTGTCTCGTCGGGGTCACTGAGGTTGATCGACCCGTCGGAAGGGTCAATCTCGCAGGTGGCTGCGGGGACATTCGCGGAGGCGAGGAAGGACTGGTCGAAGTAGACCGCGCTCCCGGCCTGTGCGGAAACCACAGTCACGCCGATGAGGATTTCTCCCGTGGCGGTGTTTACGTCGATGCCCCCCGGTGCGGCTGACCCCACGTTCAGGGTCAGGTTCCCTGCCGAGGTTGAGAAGACTTGTGCTCCCACTCGGACCTGGAAATACGAAACCGTGACCGACAAGGTCAAGTGCGGGTCTGTGAGGTCTGGGGCCACGAGGCCCGAGGACACCACCGCTCCGAGATTGATCCCACGCACGAGGTAGACGGGGGTGACCGCAGGGGCTCCCGCCTGCACCCCAAAACGCAGGCTCACGATCCGGTCGGAAGCAATGGCGTCCACGACGTTTGCCTTGAGGGGGTTCCCCACGACTCCAGTTGAGGTGAGGAGCCGGATCTTGAAGGGTTCATCAGGGAAGTGGTTGATCTCAACCTGCTGGACGTCAGCCAGCAGGGTGAAGTCTACGGCGGAGCGTTCCCTGGCTTCGTAGATACGCCACTGTGCGCTGGACTCAGTTGCACCGAACGGTGGGGACACCTGAAACTCGGTGACGGCCCCCGAGTCATCCTTGGATGAGATGGTGTAGACGCCTTCGTTTTCTCCGTTGAGCAGATGAAGGAGGTACCCGACTTCCACAGCCGCATAGAGATCAGCCTGGGAAGCAACGTTGGGGTCAGAGAACGTGGTCCCAAGAGCAACCGCCTCGCCTTTGCCTCCGGCAGCAACGGCGGCCCCCTCTGGGGTCACGAGGACTGCCTGACCTGGCTGGCCCGCGCCGGACATCAAGAAATCAATGGTCGTCACGTCGCCCGTGAGATCACCGGGGAAGGTGAAGGGTGCCGGGAGAGTCTGCGCTGCCTCGTCAGTGGCCCTCCGAAGACGCAAACCGAAGGAGGAGTCGTCCATGGCCAACGGGCTGACCGTCTCTGGGAACACACCCGTGTGGTTGAGTTGAAGGGTGGAGGTCGGGTACGGGATCTGAGTGCCGTTCGTCTGTCCTTGCCCGCACCATGTGAACCTGTCGTTGGGCCAGTCGTAGACCACACCCACGTCCAGCGTCGTCTGGTAGTTCTCCACCTGAAGGGTGAGGAGCCCCACCACAACCTGGAAGTGAGAGTTCGCCGCGTACCCTGGAACGTCCACGAGGGGGGCCGGGGACACGGTGTAGAAGGGGTTCATGGGGATGTTGGAACTCAGCACCGTGTCAGCGATCCGGTCTTTGGCTCGGATGTCAGGGGTGCTCGCCGTGCGGTCCATGTTCACAGGGCTGCGAAACACGCCCATGTAAGCGCCGTTGTCAGGCAGCCAGCGGAAACGGTCCTCTGGGTCTGACATGTCCACACGCCAGCCAGGCAAGAAGCCCAGTGCCGCGTGACCCGAGAGGTCCGTCTGTACCGTGTTCCAGCCGATTTCTACTGTGCCTGTGGCCAGAACCCCACCCCGGAGGAAGACCCGCCCACGCGAGACCCCAGCGCCGTCCACAGGGAACCCTGTGATGGCATTCAGGGAAGCCGCCACCTGCACGGCTGTGTAATCAGCAGCGATGCCCGTCGCGTTCAAGGAGGAACCAAGCCACTCGTAGATCACCCCGTCGAGGGCGAAGCGGATCGTTTCCGTCCCCACGATGGAGTACGGCCCCCGGACCCGAGAGAAGACCCGTGCCTCGTCAGCATGGACCGAGGGGATCACTTCAGCCTGTCGGAAGTAGAAGGGCTCACCGTTCACGGGCCTGCGGCGAAACTGGACACGCGAGGTGTCAGTGTGGTTCAAGGGCTGAACCGTCGAGACCGTCATCCGAGAGACGTCCACCTGGTTCTTTGGAACCTTGATGCTCAGCACAGGGAGTTGGTCGTCGTACTCGTCAACGCTCAGGTTCTCGTAGGCGTAACTCTCGCCGAAGAAGAACGTGTCTCCGTACAGGCGTGACGCACCACTGGCGATGCGCCGCACGAGGCCAGAACCGTTCGGGCGCGTCTGTGGAGGGTCAGCCGTGATGGTTGCTCCAGTGGGGGGCATCCCTGTCCCGTCTGCTTCCCACCGCACACCACTGACCCCAGGAGGAGGCATACAGGCTGCACGGGGGACGTAGACCTCGCCACTTGCCACTACGACAGCGGAGGTGCCGTCCAAGGGTGCCCCAGCCTCGTTCAAGGCCGCTACGGGCGCTTTGATAGGAATGGGTTGGGTGCTGAGGGCTATCCCGTCAAAGTACAGCCGTGCCCCCAGGTAGGGGATCTCGTAGTTGGCTGCATCGCCGTCCACAAGCGCGGCTCCAGGCACGCACTTGTCGATGTCCACATCGGACAGGACGATCTTGCCTGTGGTCTTGCTCCAGTAGAAGGACCCTGATGCAACCCCTGAGGGGGCCGGGAGTCCGGTCAGTGTGCCAGATGCAACATCCTGATCTACAGGGATCGGGGTCAGGTAACGGCGTGATCCGATCCGCAGAAAGGGTCGGTCGGTGGCCTCGGGCGTGGGGGACAACGAAGGGAAGCCCTGGTTCGTACCTGTGGGCAGCACCGACATGGCACCCAGGTCGCCATCGGCGTCTGACTGGTAGTTCTCGCTGTTGTACCAGAGCGTCCGTCCTGCCTGCGTAGAGGCAAAGGCTGCATTGAGCAGCAGGACGCCATTGTGGACCCCCACCACGGCGTCGTAGGGGTCCCAGTCAGGACTAAGCCACGCGCCTGCACTGGCGCTTGCGTCAGACACCACAAGGACGTTGAGAGGTGTGCTATCGCCATCGGCGTAGAGCCCACACCGCACCAAGGCGTACTCTTCGGGTGCCAACGAGGAGCCGGGCAATACTTCGGTGACCGCAAACCGTATGGGCGGAGGCGTCAACTTGTAAGCACCACCGGGGATCACCGTTCCGATGGTCCTTGCTGCGCTGCCTTTGAGGGGCAACCAGCGGGAAGACTTCCCGTCCCACCCGAAGCGGGTCATGTTGGGATCATTCCGGGTCCACCAGAAGGTGGGGCTCCCCAGAACGTAGGCGGTGGCGGCTACTTGGTCGCCACGTTCCACAGAGAAGCCACCCCCCAACAGGTTTGTGGGGTCGAGGACTGTGACCTTCCCGATGGTGGGATCAACGTTGACCAGACCGAGGGTCAGAGGCACCGGGACTGGTTGGTCCCCCCGGACCACAGTGATAGTCAGCGCGCTGGTGATGTCACGCTGGCCTGCATCCCGAATGTAGAAAGAGAGAGTGCCGTCAGCGAAACCAGAGGGGGGAGGCGCGTCGTTGGTGACTGCCAGAGTGTCTGGAATGGGTTCCGCTGTGCCAGCCCCGCCGACGATGGTCATGTGCTGCGATTCGACCGTGCTCAGGGAACCCGTGCTTGCGGCGAACAGGCAGTACTCCTCCGTGCCTTTCTGAGAAACCGGCTTCTCCAGCACGGCTGCGCGGTACATGTCTGCGTAAGGTTCGACGGGCTCCGAGGGACGGACCTGATACCCGAGGCTCTCCAGCGTGATCTCGCCGGGGTACGTCGCCGGGGTGCGGATGTCGGGCAGGATATGGTCACGGTCTACGCCCGTGACCGCCTCGTTGGAATCCTGGGCGTTACCGGACGCCACACGGGCGGGACGAAGCACATAACCATTGAGATTGAAACCCACAGTACGACCCTCAGATAACGCTGGACTTGCTCACACCAGTACCCGGCAGAGGCCCTGTGGGACCGGCAGCAACGCCCGTCCCGAAACCTGTGAGGAACATAGCCGCAATACCGACCGCCAAACCGGATGCCAGTTGGATTGCCGCCGCCCCTGTGATGCCCTGCGATGCCATGCCTCCTATCAACAGAGGTTGCAGAGTGGCAGGGTTGGCGAAGATGACCTTGGAGACGTCTGCTCCAACACCCACCCCGACGCTCGTGCCGATGTACTGCCCAGTCGCGGAGTAAGCGGTGCCCACTCCGATGCCTACTGCGGCTGCGACCTGCGAGGCTGAAGCCCCCACCAGACCCACACCGCTCAGTGCGACCACCACGGGCAAGGGGATCGGGGGGAGGATAAACTTCCCGTTCACGATCCCACTGCCCAGCGTTCCGTTCACGGAACCCGCCAGGATCACGTTGGCGGGGTTCGCTGACCAGGCCACGACCCCGATGCCGATGCCTGCACACATCTGGAACCACGCTGGCCCCGTGAAGGTGCTTGCTGCGATGATTGCAGCCGAGACCACGGGTGGGGCGACAGCCATTAACCCACCCGGAAGGAGGCGCAGCCAACGGTCCCTGAACTCAGAAAGGGCCGCCCCGTAATGCTGTCCAGACAACCATCGGTCAGAACCCCTCCTGGGAATCCAGGTGCGGTGACACTGACGTAGGGTGCAGAAATCCCCACTTTAGCGAGGGACCTGATGGTGGTTCCCGCGATGCCTGACACCGTGGCGGTGCCTTTCGTGGCCTTCAAGGTGGCAGTGCCGACGTTGGCTGTCAGCGCCGAGGAGGTCAACCCCACGTCGAGGTTGTTGTCGAGACCAAGGATCCCCGTGGACAGGAGAACCCCAGAGCCTGGGGTTGCCATGACCGCGCCCAGAACTGTCATGGTACGGACGTTGAAAGATCCCACCTTCATCAAGGTATCGTGCTTGCCTGAGTTGAATGTCTCCTTGCGACCTCCGTAAAGCACCGAGTACTCGTCTGCTGCGCCCCCCACGAAGCCCGTTGCAGGGTTCCCTGAAAAGGACACGGTCCTGAGGCTCCCGTTGGTGGGATTAGAGTCCTTCGGCCCCGAGTAGGTGTACTCGGCCTTCCCGCTGATGACGACGCCCAGTGTCTTGGACGACATGGCGATCGCGTTCCCGGAGGTCATGTTCAGGGACGACCCAGAGTTCATGCCTATGATGTCGGCAGTCTCAGCGATCTCCTTGCCCTGGACACGAACGGTGCCCACAGCCTCCAGGAGGGCACTCTTGGCGCTCTTGAGGCTCAGGGCCGTCTTGGTGCTCGCGGGATCGTTGGGGTTGTCGCTCGGGCTTGCTGCCCCTGCGGTGTTTGCACCTCCACCGAAGATTGACACTGCCCCGCCAGTGGACTCGATCTCCACACCCACGTTGTCTGAGGGACGCCCCACCGCAGCCGTCAGAGAAATGGTGCCCTGCGCTGTTGTGGTTTGGCTGTGACCGTCCTTGTCGGTGCCCAAGAAGGAGCGCTTGCCTGTGCGGAGGTTCTCCTGAACGACAGCGGACCCCTCACCCTGGAAGTTGGTCAACCACGCACCGTTCTTTGACAGCGCGATGAAGGACTCCTTGGTGGGGTCCTCCGGGTTCTTGGAGCGGATCAGAAAAGCGAGTTGATCCCCCAGCGCGTCCGTCGCGGGGTCATAGGGCCGGATGGACGTCTGCGGGGACCCTTCGGGGGCGGCAATCTTGGCCACCAGAGGGACGCCGTAGCCCGTGGGATCACCGAAAGCGTCGTTGCCGACCACGGTGCCCAGCACGAACTCCACCATCGGGGCGTTGGGCGAGCGGTTCGCAGGGTCAGTTGCATCGAACGGGACACTTGTGTCACTGGGCACCGACGAAGGTGCCGTCTTGAGCAGGCGGTCCACATCGAGCCCGTCGGTCTGCTCTGTGACAGGGAGCGTGCCGTCTGTGGTGTGGGCCACCTCGATCCGGTACTCCGTGAAGATCCCCACACCCTCGGAGTCGGCACCGTTGGACCGCAGGTCCGTGCAGACGCGGTACATAGGCTTGCCGCCATAGGTGACGGAAGGCCCGACGACAAGGTGTCCCTGGGCATCAAGGAACAACCCTCGGGAGAGAGTCGTCGCTGGGTCCAGAGAAGTGGGGCCGCTGAACTCGCCTCCGGTGAACACCTCGGCCACGTTGAGTCCGCCCGGATCTAAGCCCTGGTCCAGTTGTGACGGGGCGAGCGGGTTTTTCTCAGCGTCCACCTGACGATCACTGGTCCAGTCCTGAGCCGTGTTCCTCAACTGAGTTGGGAGCAGGTTCGCGTCCCGTTGAATCATGCCCGAGTAGGTTCTGAATCCTGCTCCAGCATGGAACTGCTGAAGACTCCGCACTACAAGCGCCTGATCCTGATCCCGTAGGATCAGTTCGTTCCCGCGCCGGTTGGCCAGGGTCGCGCTCTCCGTGAGCAACAGATCTGCGCCCTGAGCGGACGAGGCGATGATGTTCCCCTTCTCAATCTGCCGCAACTTGTGCCGTCGTTGGGTTGCCTCGCCTTCCAGGACCACCTGCTGCTTTGGGGTCAGGGACAACTCGTCAGGGCTGTGGGAGCGCACACTGAGCCAGTCGTACCCTGCCGAGGTGCTCGGGACGTACCACCCCAGGACCACGAACCGCTTGGACTTGCCCGACTCCGCAGGGGCTTGCCCGACGAGGCAGACATCGCCCACCTCTGGGATGGACCCGAGGAAGTGGCGGTTTCCCGCTCCGGGGAAGGTCAGAGGGATCCTGCTCATCACGACATCGGGGCCGGACAGTGCCTTGAGGTCCACGACCATGCGTTTCGCGTCTACCCGAATCACCTTCGCATGGCGCATCGGGAAGTCGTCACCGCCCTGTAGCCCAGACTTCCTGAGTCCAGAAGTCCCGACCTCGCGTTCAATCTCACCCTGTGTGACTTTCCCCATCTAATCCTCCTTTTCTGAGACATCATCGTCTGCGACAGGCCGGTAAGAGAGGGGCGGGCTGACGCTCTGGTTTAGGTTGTCCTGTGACTCCGAGCGGATTGCGTCCGGGTTCAGGGGATCAAGGACCGCTTGCGCGATGCTTTGGGCGTTGCGGACCACCTCGTCTCTGGCCGCGCCGAACTCGGAGACAACATCGTCGAACGCCCCGAGGGCGGCGGTGACGATGGCATCCTTGCCGGACTTTCCAACCTGGATGGTCTGTGCCAACTTGTTTCCACTGGAAAGGTCCATCATCTCCCCTGCGAGCGCCTGCTTTGTGAACACGTAGCCTTGCTCCGCTGCAACGACTTCTTGGATGAGGAAATCGTTGACCGCCTCATCCCCTGCCAACTCAACGAACTCTCCTGTGAACGCCTGGAGCCAATGCGAGGCTTCCGCCCCTTTGCACAGGCAGATCGTCGTGTCCCCCACAGTCAGGGAAGCCAGTTCCTCTGCGCTAAGGGCAAGGGTCAGGGACTGACCTCGGGAAGAAGTGGTCACAGGGGTGTTCCGAACGAAGATCGACTCAGACGTGCTGCCTGCCTTCAGGGCTGTGATCTCCCCCTCCAAAGCAGCGACATTTTCAACCTCCAAAGCCACAGCCAGTTCTGCCCGCTGCTCTGCCGACAACACACCCAGAACTATGGAGACCTCAGCACCTTTGGTTTCGACCTCAGCGGCGAAGTACCGTTCGACTGCCAGCATTGACTCGGTGGCAGTCGGAGACCCCCGCTGAGAGAGCAGCGTCTGGTAGGAGTCTATGTTCAGCCCCCGCCCATAGGCCAGCGTCCCGTAGACCTCATAGCCCCGGTTGTCAGACACAGGCAGCACGACTGAGTAGGCGTCGGACTCTTTGTATTCCGAGGACAAGATTTTAGTCTCC
>Ga0307992_1000772_pt1 | contig 19707 bp, 22 predicted proteins | sample EllFjometagen133_FD_203162 | JGI IMG/M metagenome (GOLD analysis project Ga0307992, IMG submission 203162) | Marine microbial communities from Ellis Fjord, Antarctic Ocean - #133 | ecosystem: Environmental > Aquatic > Marine > Unclassified | place: Southern Ocean | collected 2014-10-08
TCGCGCCGTCGTAGGCGTAGATCAAGTCCTCGTCCGCTACCCACAGCTTCTGACCCTCAGCCACGACGACCACAATCCAGGCAGCGCCGTTCCAGACGTAACAGTTCCCATCGGTCCAGCCGTTCGCTGTGGCAGTCGCCAGATATGCATCCCAGTCCGACGGAGCAACGGGGAGCGCGGCGGTCGGATCGAAGCGACCCAGGACCCCGGTCTGCCCCAGGTAGAACGCCGCGTGCTGCGTCTCGGTCAGGTGGAAGTACTCACTCGTGGTCCCGCCCTGGAGACCCGCCAGGAGCGCATGGGCGATCTGCTCCTCGAAGCGGATCCACGCGGCACCGGTGAAGGTGTACCAGACGTTCTCGTCCTCGACCTCGACAAGCGCTCCCTCGTCAGGAACGTACTCGTCCCAGGCGCTCGCGCTGTTCAGGGTGTAGATGTAGTCCTTGGTCCAGGTGTTCGCGGTCGCGGTGGCCAGGTACCGGTCCCCTTCGGTGGGGGTCACCGGCAGATTCGGGGTGGGATCGTACCGAGACAGGACGGACTCCTGGGGGTCCTTGTCGTCCATCAGCCCCGACTCGATGGACCCGCGGTCCACACCCGCCACCACCAGCTTCGTCGCGCCGGTCGCTGCCGAGAAGGTGATGTAGGTGGTCTTCGCCGCGCTGAGGTACAGGACGACGTCGCCGGTCGTCGCATCGACGTCGATGGTGAGATTCTGCCGGGCGATGGACGCGCGCAGGGCAGCCACCGCGTCGGGCGAATGTCGCACCGACAGGTGAGTACCGGGGACGCCTCGCTCGGGAAGGTTATTCAGATCAGCCATGTGTCTCTCCTTCCGTTATGGGAATCATCTTGAACAGCCCGCAGGCTACGCGTAGGTGATCCCGGTTCCCTTGGTGATGCCCTCTTCCTCACCGAAGGTGCAGTCGGTCCGCACCGAGATCAGGATGTAGACCACCCCGTCCCGCTTGCTGACCTCGTGCTCCACCTCGACCTTCCGCTGGAAGCCGACGATGAAGTTCTTGGGGTTCCCCATGAGCGCGGTGGTCTCGTCGTGCCCGCTTCCACCGTCCTCGGGCATCACGGGCACGCCCACGATCGGCATCCCCTGCCACTTCGGGGCCATGCCCTCGATGGCAGCACGATCGCCCGCGGGGGTTCCGCGCTCGCCGATCTGGTCCGCGTACTCGGACTCCGCGTCGGAGCCGACGTAGTTGACCATCTGCTTCTTGTTCTTCCGGTGGGCCTTGGGCACGGTTGCCCACATCGCCTTGAAGACGTCCTTGCTCACCAGGTCCCCGCCTGCGGCGTAGACGTTGGAGGTCGCCTTCGTGATCCAGCCGTCCAGGATCCCGAGGAAGGAATCCCCACCGGAGATGTATCCGTTGAGGAACAACTCGTCAAGGTCCAGGCCAGCCCGCTCGACCATGAGGGAGGTCACGGTGCTCAGGAACTTCTTGCCCTCGATGTTGTCCTCGAACACCTCCTTCGGGATGTCGCACTCGCCCTTGAGGAGCTTCGAGGTCAGGGTATCGCGGCTCAGGTCCGGAGCCACCCGGCTGCCCGATCCAACGGCGGAGCCGGAGGTGCCCGCAGCCAGCACTCGGGCGGAGGTGAATCCTACCTTCTCGACCCGGCGCTCCGGGTTCTTCATTGTGAGGACCCGGGACTTCGGGAGGATGGTGGAGCTGGCGATCAGCTTTTTGAGAAATAACTTGGCCTGCTCGGGAACCAAAACACCACCATCCGTGGTGAGGTCCCCAAGGGCCATGTCTGCCTTCTGGATCCAGGTGCGCGCGTCATCCATTTTCAACTCCTCGTGGGTTCGGTTTTCATTCTCGCGCTCCGAAGATCCCCCTACTACTCAGCCCGTCACACCGGAGTCTACGTCTAGGTTCCGGCAGCCATATCCTCGGCCACCTCGTCAGCCAGATCGAGACCCCAATCCGTGTTGTCCTCGTCGCCGCCACCACCGCCAGCGTTCTTCCGAACGCCATCCCTGGAGAATTCTTCATCGGGGTCCAGGGCCCCTCTGCTGAAGGTCCGAGCCTTCAGCGCGCGCACCTGGCGATTTGAGTCTGCGATCTGGTCCGCCAGTCGACCGTTGCGCCCCTCCAGCGCCTTGCAGACATCCTGATAACCTGCGATCAGGCCCTTGGCCTTCTCGAGGTTTTCGCGGTGATCGGCGCCGCCCACAGCAGCCTTGCCAAGAAGGCCCTGCAGGAGCGCACGGAGTTCACTCGTTTCCTTCTTCTGGTCATCGGCTGGGGTCGTGGCCGCCTTGCCGTGCACCAGGCCGGGGTGATCCCCCTTGTGGATGTCCAGGACCAGACCGAACGCCTTCCCGATGGTGGCGATGGACTCCGCCAGATCAGCGGGGAAGACCACGTCGTCCGGGAACATGTTGCGGTCCTTCTGGACCTTGCCCAACGCGTCGTCGAGCTTCACGAAAAACTCCCCGATGTGCTTCAGCATCATCTGGAGGTTCTCGACCACGACAGGGTGGCTCTTCATCGTCGAGAGATCCGGCACCACCAGATCCGACAGTTCCCAGAGCGGCATGAGCGGCAGGGCCTCCCACGCGCTCTTGAGAGTCTTGTCGTCCTTGGCCACGGCGTTCGAGTAGATCCCGCTCTTCTTGAGTTGGTCCTCCTCGCCCTCGCCAGGGAGATCGGCCTTGATCACCACGAACTTCTCGCCGTTCGCGGCGCGCCCGACGATGGAGACCTCTTCGATGTCCATGTCCGAAAGCCGGGTCCGCTTCATCACTTGTCGCAGCATATCTCTACTCCTCCGGCGTCCGCTTCGCGCGACCACCGATCGAGAACCCCGTCAGCTTCCCGGCCTTCACGTCTGCCCACATCTTGTCGTCGAGGATCTTCCAGCCCTGCAGCCAGTCGCCCTTCTTGATCTTCACAGCCTTCCCGTCCGCTGCCTCGGGCCCCGGGATCTCGAAGTCGGCCAGGGCCTGGAAGTTCTCGACCAGGACCACGCGGTTTCCCGCTGCCTCGCGGTGGAGGAAGCCCTCCTTGTGGCCCTTCTCCATCCAGGAGAACATCGCCTCGCGGACCGCGGCTTCGTCGTAAATGTCGCCCTGCTTGTCCTCGATGTTCGCCCGCAAGACGAAGCCCAGGATGTACCGCTCCTCTTTGGCGGGGTCTGCCTTCTTCAGGAGGGTGCAGTGGTGCTGCTTCTGGGTCGCGTCCCCAGGGGCCCCCTGCCCGGTCATTGCCGCACCGCACTCGGGGCACTTCATCTCGTTGCATGGCGTACTGCGATCGTGGGCCACCTGTTTTCCGCAGGCGGGACACACGCACTGCTCTGCACCACCATCTCCCTCTGGCCCCCCGCCCTGCCCCAGCGCCTTCTCCATCTGCGTCCGGAGGTTCTCCGGGAGCAGCATGTCCAGCGCGTCCTTCTCGTCGAAGCGCGGCTTGATCCCGAGCTTCAACTCGCGCTCCACGATGCGACCGTGGACAATCTTCCGATCCGCATCCTGCGGGTATCCCGCTGCGAACTGCTTGAACCTGACCCGGGCATTCCGAGCCCGCTCGACGGTGTCGCAGGGATACATGAGATTGCAGGGATCCCCGTAGTCCTCAAGATCCTTCGACCAGCTGGCGGGGAACGTCAGCCGCTCCCCATGCCCGTCGAGCGCGGAGATCCCCCACTTCTTCGAACGAAGCGCCTGGGACTCCCGCTTCTCGTCCGGGGTCATCGCCGGGGCAGGGACCAGGTCCACAGCCTTCCCGATGCTCTCGGCGAGACCCTTCAGCATCGGTGCGTCGAACCCGACCATCTCGGCCAGGCCACGGATGCCGTTCTTGAGTCGCACCAGGTCCTCGTCCGGGACATTGCCCTTCAGCACCTGGTGACCGGCGATCGATGCCTGGAGGATGCGTTCGAGGGACACCGCGTCGTCCGTGATCTCACTCGGCACCAGGCGGCCAAGCCCGGTAGCAAGATCCTTGAGCACAGGGAGCACGTCCGTCAGCATCGGGACACCGGAGGCCAGCACCGCGGCCTGCGCGGCGGTGATCTCCACCCGCTGGTCCTTGCGCATCATGGAGACGGTCTTCACGTCGAAGTTGGTGATGGTGAACATCACGCCGGCATTGTTCCCGGTGCCACCATCCCATGGCTTCGGGACCGAGTGCTTCTTCACCTGGAGCCCCTTCCAGATGGACATGTCCCCGCGGTCCCCGTAGGTGATCAGGAACTTCGCCTTGAGGCCCTTCATGAACTCGGCGTACGGACTCTCGTCCCATTCCTTTTCGCCGACGTTCTGTCGGAACCCGTGGTAGGGCGGATCGTGGAACTGGAAGGTGTCCGGGCCGTTGAACTCAGCGCAGACCTTCCGGTAGTCCTCGCAACGGATCACCACCCCGGCCAGGCGCTCCTTCGCCTTCAGCAGACGACCGATCGCCATCGGTGGACGGCTGGGGGGAGACCCCACCTGGTTCGAATTGTGATTCAGGCTCCTCCCCATCCCGAAGAAGGAGACGAGCTTGAGCATGAGGAACTTGTGGAACCGCGCTACGTCCCCGCTAGGCTTGCTGTTGCGGAGATCATCGAGGGCAGTCTTCGAATCAGCGATCCACCACTTCATCCCCTCAAGCTGCTTCACCTTGGCTTCGGTGACGCCCTGGACGAACTTGAACGCGAAGGATATCTCCGTGTCCATGTCGTTGATGACCTCTTTCTCCGCAGGCTCCTTGGCGAAGAACATCGCTCCGGACCCAGCGAACGGCTCGACGTACACCTTGTGCTCGGGGAACATCTGCAGCAGGGGTTTGGCGATCGCGCTCTTGCCCGCTGGGGACCTCCACGTCACGGCCATCTTCCGGACGTGACCCGGACCGAAGATCCGAACCAACTCTCGCTCGTCCTCGATGAGATCCTTGAACAGGAATTCGACGAGGCCGCCGCTGCCGGTGTAGTCGTGCTGGGGGTCCATCGAGTGGCGCCTCCGGGTGAAGGGATCAGGCGATCAGGAGACCTGTGACGGGACGCGGACTACTTGTCGCTGCCATCGTCGTTCAGGTCGTAGCCCCAGTCTCCGTCGGACTCTCCGCCGAAGCCCTTCGAGATCTCCTCGAGGTCGTCGGCAGCCTTCTTCAGGTCGTCGTCGTCCTTGCCCTTGGGGGTGCCCCGGAGCTGCGCGAGCCGATCCTTGAGCTTCTTCTTGTCGTCGTCGGAGAGGTCTTCCTTGGCCTTGGCCTTGGCCACGTCGAGGTCGGCCTGGAAGTCGGTTTTCGCCTTGGCGAACCCCTTCTTCTTCTCCTCGTCCTCACCGCCGGTGGCGACCTTCGCGCCGCACTCGGGGCAGGCGCCGTCCTTGAGGTCGTCGCTGGATCCCTTCCAGCCGCACTTGGGGCACACGACATCCTCCTTGGCGACCGTCCCCTGCAGGCCCTTGAGGATTTCCTCTGCCTTGGTCAGGTTCTCGTCCCCGCCGGCGGCGCCCTCGGCCTTGGCCACCTTGAAGGCAATCTCCTCGTCGGTGCCCTTGCCCGCGTCGATGGCCTTGAGCACGGCCTCGATCATCGGGGCCTTCTCCTTGGCTACCGCGGCGAGCTTGCCCTTGTCGCCGCCGGTCTTCGCCACCGCGTCGGTGATGTCGGCGATGGCCTTGCCGACGGTCATCTTGGTCTCGTCGCCAGTCTGGGTGCCCTCGCCCATGGCCAGCAGCCGCTTCAGCAGATCCGCGTTGCTCTTGAGTTCGTCGCTCATGCCTTCCTCCCGTGATGGCTTCAAGCCTAGTGCAATGGTCTTCCATCCGGCCCGACAAGCTCGTCGTGGCGCGGTCTCAAAACATGTGGTCCATACGCCTTCCGGCGCAGATCCGGCTCCCAGGTGTTCTCGTCCAGCCACAATAGCAGCCAGTGCAGGAGATGGTCAGCAATCCGATAAGGGCTCATCTTGCAGTCGAAGCGGGCGATCTTCACCATCTCTTCGACCTGATTGAAGCGGCTGACGACCTCCGCCCTGGTCATCGTCCCGGCCATTGGGCGCTCGTTGAAGCTGGTCAAGATCGCTTCCGAAACATACCGATCGAGATAGCGCTGCGCCTTCGGAGATTCGGCCACGTCATCGTTGCCGATACGAACCAGAGATGGGACGATTTGCCGCATGAGCACCTCGCTCCTATTCTCAGGAACGAAACACACAGATGTCAAGAGGGAATTTCAGATTGTAGTTTTCGTATCACAACGATCAGATCACCGGGACGGTAGTCGTGCGGCAGTAGCCATGGAACGGTGGGTAGCCAACCCCGCTGTTTTGCATGGCCTGATCAGAGACCGAAAACTTGAAGACTCCATCCTCGCCACGACTTCCCAGACTCACACGTTCCCCACCAGGTGGCTTGATAAACATCTCCCCGCCACTCTGCCGAACCCACGGGGCAGCCCGCTTGATCTCCTGGGGATCGTCCCACCCCGACCGATCCTCGAACTGACGCATTGACGTCCCAACGTCGAACTCCTTCCCGTGCAGCTCCTGGCAGATGACAGTCGTCTGCTCATCGAGCACCGCCTCGATCTGGTACCGCTGGATCCCCGCCTCGCTGTACGACGAGATCTGCCCGTAGCTCCGCGAGTCCTGCATCCATGCCTGGGCACACAACTCAGCGTAGGCCCGTCCACGTCCGAAGGTCTTGTCCGACAACCAAACCGACTCAAGACGCCGCGCAACCTCTTTCGATCCCAACCCGTCAGCAAGCGCAGCGGTCACAACACGCTGCCCCTCCCTGGTCATCCGGTCCCGCAGTTGTCTCTTCCGATCGGTCAGGTAGTGCCCCGCCAGATCCTGGACCGACCCCACGATCCGCCTGTCAATCAGATTCATCGAGGTCCGCAGATCCATGCCAAGTGCCGTGCCCACGCTCTTCCGCGTCCCGAGCACCACCGACTCGCCAGTCGTGAACACCGAGCGCTTCACCCCCGCGGACGTCACCGCCGTAGCGCCCACTGCCCCCACGCCGGCGGCCGTCGTGCCCAGCAGCTCCACCCGCTCATCGGAAGATAGATCCTGCCAATCCACCTCCGCCATGCCGTCCAGCGCGCGGATCATCACCGCCCGCTCCTCCCGCTCCAGCGGATCGTTGATCTCAGCGGTGAGCTCTCGCACGATCCGCGCAAAGTCCTTCGCGTCATTCGGGTCCAGCGGCTTCTTCGGGGTCTTTTCCACCGGGGCCCCGGCACCGAACGCCTCGAGGACCTCGTCGAGTGCGGCCATGCCGGCGTCGAGGAGGTCTGCCTCGGTGCATGGCACCATCCGGCTCGCCACCACACCCACGCCCCCCAGCGGGCTGCAGGCAAGGACACGGACTCGGTCCACAGGGTTCAATCCGAGTCGGACGATCCGCTCCGCCTTGCGCATCCCCGCGCCAAGGTGCAGGACCGGCCCATCGAGGGTATTCTCGACGAGGACGAAGCGCTCTCCCTGGACAGCGACACGTTCGCCCCCGAGCAGAAGCATGCCCTCTGCCGCGGTAGCGACCTTGCGCACGCCCCCTGGTCCCCACACCCAGTGCCCATCCGCCTTCTCGACGAGGACCGCTCGAGCGCTCGGCCGGATCTCGATGGTTTCATTACAGCATTTCACCAGTCGTCCCCCCCCGCGATGGCCACCGACACCTCGGCGCCATCATCGTCGTCCCATTCATGCCAGAAGTCGTCCTCCTCGTCGTACTCCCGGAGCACGTCCTCGAGGATCGATCCCCCGTAGACGCCGACCACGCAGAGGGCGCCCTCCACGAATGCGTCCATGCAGTCGTCGGTCACGTAGAGCGGGAACTCCGTCAGCTCCGAAACGAGGTCTCCGCGCTCCTGTGTGACCTTGTCCGCCAGCGGGTCCAGGTGGTCGGCGAAGATCACGTTCCCCGTCTCGACGTATGGCGAGACCTCCAGAAGCCTCGTCCCCTTGTCCTTCTGCGGCTTGAATCCGAACACCGGGATCATCGTGACCCGCTCCAACTCCTGGGCCAGCGCCTTCTGGTACCCGATCGTCTCGATGACCACCCGCCGGGCCCGCCACTTCAACCAGTCCCCGATCACCCGTTTGAACTGCTGGTAGAACGTCAGCCTGGCATGCCCAGCCCCGACCACGAAGATCTTCTTCTCGCTCGGGCTCCACCCCAGGATGCACCACGCGAAGTAGTCGCTCCTCGTCTTGTCCTCGATGGCCAGATCGTACGCGGTGATCATGTGCAGGTCGTCGGGGAAGTGCCGATACGGCCGGTACTTGATCCACTCCGGCTGGATAACGATCACGTCCCCGCTCAGAGCAATGTTCCGGAATCCTCGATCGAACTCCACCTTCCCGATCTTCTTCCGCTGCCTCACCAGTGCAAGGTGCGACCAGACCTCGGGCCAGATTGGATCGAGGGCCTCGTTGATCGCGTACTCCCGGATGGCGTAGATCCCGCGCTTGTTGCGGAGGAGCTCGTGGGTCAGGTCGTCCTTGTGCCACTTCGTGGCGATGTACCAGGTCCGGCCACCAGGGAGCAGGAGGTTCGAGAAGTCGCCCTTGTAGGCCATCTTCACATTTTCGCGCTGCTTCGGCTGCAGGATCGCGTTCCGCCGGTCCACCACGTCGTCGTAGACGTTGAGGTCCGACCGCCCGCCGGTCGCGGTGCTCAGGACCCCTAGCGCGTGCACCGACGCATCTCGAGCGACGATCGTCCGCCGGATGAAGAGCTTGTGCTTCGACCACTCCCCCTTCACCGCAGCCATCAGCCCGGGGAAGACGAACTTCACCCTCACATTACCCTCGATGTGCTGCTGGATCTCAACGAGGCGCTCCTTCGCCTTGTTGTCCGACTGGCAGACGATCTTCACCCGCAAGTTCGGGTCCTTCCCCAACTCCCAGATAATCCGTCCAATTATCTGGCTCGTTTTCCCATGTCCACGAGGGCCAATGATTATGCAGTCCTCGTTGTGGGTCAGGAGGTCCTGCCACTCCAGGTGGAACCACGCCTGCTTCATCGGCTCGCCCTTCTCGGTCTCGAAGGCGTACTCGATGAATGCGTTGGGGTCAGTTCGCAGCCGCCGGCGGAACAACTCCCGCTGCGCCAGGAAGCGGAGCATCGCCAGCTTGACTAGCTTCTGTCGCTTGGTCAGGGGCTCGAAGTGGCCGGGGATGGTGGGGGATCGCTGTGGCATCACAGCTCAGTGTCGGGGGGGGCTTCCGGATCGGGCTGCACGATGCGCTGCATCTCTGCCCACGGGATCTCCATCCGGAGGACCTGGTCGTCTCCGTCCCCGCCGCCGCCGCGGAGTTGGACACCGCCCTTCTGCGCATCGGCGATCGCCTGCTGAAAGGCCACCAGCCGATTCACGGCCTCGTTGATCCGGCTCGGGTCGGTCCCCTCGGTGACACCAGGACCTGCAATGCCTTCGCCGCCCTCGCCGGCACCTGCGCCGCCGGGCTGGATCCCCGCCAGGGTCATCAGCATCGGTTGCTTCGTCCAGGGCTCGTCGATCTCGGGCAGTTCCGCGTTCAGGATGTCCGCTGCCTGGTCCCGGACCTCCCCGGGGACAAGCCCACCCGCCTTCGACAGGATCTCCACGATCTTCGCCTGGGTCTCTGGATCCCTGGTGATGGGGCTCCGGCTCCGCATCCGCACCAGCCGGTACTCCCTATCACGGAGGAACCCGTCGAACTCGTCGTCCCACTCCGCCCTCGTCGGACCCGCCACCATGTTCTCGAACATCGTCAGGGCGGCTGAAGCTGTCGCCCTATTGTAGTCCCCGGCGGCGCCACGAAGGATCCTCGGCACTCGCAGGGTCTCCGCTGCCTTGTCCCGGTTCGTCTCGTCGTACTCGAGGAACGTCGCCTCGCTCTGCTGGTAGAGCCGCTCGAACACGATCTCCACCTTCCCGGTACTCCCCGCGTTGACCGCGCCCTTCGACTTCGGAGGGAGGGCCTCGAGGATCAGCACCTTGTGACGATTCTTTCGCCCACGCAGCTTCTTGAAGTGCTCGGCAATGACGGTGTCAGCCCCGCTCTTCAGCTTACCGCCGTTCACCAGGACCGCATACGGTGGGATCGCTGACCCATCGAAGAACACCAGGTTGACCTCTTCGGCGGCGATGCTCCCCGCTACTGACCGGATCGCCCCGTACCACATCGGCACGCCCCACACGCTCCGGCTGTCCGGGACGAGGAAGTGGTAGATCTCCGTCGCCTCCTGGTCGGCTGCCACATCCGCGTCCGCCGACTGGTTGTCGGCAAGATGCTTCTCCCATGCCTGCTCGTCCTTGAAGTACTCCCCCGTCCGCCGACTCATGATCCGAGGGTCACCGTACTCCTTGAACCAGACCTCCTTCCCGCTCTCCAGCACCTGCGCCCACTTCCGGAACCGACGCCAAACCTTCCGGGTCAGGATGTTCAATCCCACCCGAAGCTTCTCCGCCACCTCGATCGGCTCCTCGTCCTGCTTCGTCGGCGCCAGGCGCAACATCGACACCCAGGCGAACCGGGAGGGCTTGTCGTTCAGGTCACGCATCACTTCGATCGCAGCGTTCCCCAACCCCACCCACTCGTCACGAATCCGGCTCCGCAGGTACACCAGGCTACGGCCATCGTCCACCACGGTCTTCGCCCACACCCGACAGCCAGCCATCTCCTGCCGCAGCCGGGCCATGTACTCAGTCTTCTGCTGCTCGAAGTCGGCACCCTCGGGCCACACGGGTTCTTTCTTCGACTTCCCCTGCTCGAACAGGTACACCCGCTCCTCGAACACCAGCGCAGCCAGCTTCGCTTCGAAGTCCTCGGCCTCCGGATTCAAGATCGGCTCCACCACCGCGCCGAACGCATCCACCGTAGCGAAGTAAGCCCGCGCACACTGCCGCAGCACATTCGAGTTGATGTACGTGATCCACAGCCCGTCCATCGGCATCGGAGGACGAACGAATCCCTTCGTGCTCCAGCCGTCCTCGCCCAGGGCCCCAGCCCCCCACATCTGTGAGTCCTCGAGGGAAACACCGGCGCTCGTCGCCTTCATCACCTGCAGCGCAGTCCCGCCGTCAAGCCACTCGTCGCCAGTCAGATCCGGGGCGTCGGTAGTCCGGGCGTCGACCTCCGTCTTCACGGCACGACCATGTCCACCAGGCCTCTTCTTCACGCCGGCTCCGCTCATCTCAGCCCTCGCTCCGCTCGTCGTCCGAGCACCGGCCGCTCACAGCCAGCCCGCACCACACCAACACAAAAACTGCAGCGCTGGCCACGATGGCCATGGCACACTCAGCTCCCATCAGCCCGTCCTCCGGAACCGAAGCACACGCCAGCCCAGGACAACCGGTTCCGCCAGGGCCTTGCAGCACATGGGGCAATGCTCATCCCCGGGCTTCCAGCCACCGGCAGCGAGTTCATCCCTCCCCATGCCACAGTGCGGACAAACAGGATCCACGTCAGCACACAGCGGACCCCACCCGTCGAACCGACCGCCTTCCAAGGTCCCGAACAAACCGTTCAGCACGCCGAGCAGACCGACATCGCACAGCCCGTCATCCTTCGTCGTCCCAGGCTGCAGCCCAACCTGCACCGTCGGATGATTAGCCAGCGCATCCCCACACGGCACCCGGGCGTTGCACATCAGCGCACTCACCGCGTCAACGTCCAACGCCAGCAGCTCGTTCAGAAATCCGATCGTCTCATCCAGGGTTCTTGTCTCATTGATCATCGCCAACCTCTCAACGACTCAGGAGGGGGCAGGGACAGGGGGCTCGGCCCCGCGCCAGGCCGCAGCCAGCACCGGGGCACAACAGCCCACGTCTACCCCAGATCCCGGTACCCCCACAACATCGCCACGCACGGCTCCGCCACCGGATCACCCGGCACGCCGCCGGCATTCGTCACCACTCGAACGTGCGTCGCCAGCAACGGCCACCCGTTCCCGTCCACCAGCGACACCTCGGTGCTCGCTGTCACGTTCGAAGCCAAGTCCACGAACGAATCTCCACCGTCGTACGACACCTGCAGGTCAACATCCCAGGCAGTGCCGGTGATCCGAAACACCACCTGCTTCTCACGCAGATGCTTCACCGACCGGGGATCACCAGACACCGGAGCCGTCGTCGGAACGTTCACCAAGAAATCCTGCAGCATCTTCCCCTCCTGGACTCAACCACTCCGCCTCGCTCACCTCTCCACGACGCACACTCTACCACCAGCGTGGATCGCTGCGCAAGAGGGTCATGAGATGGGAGACTGCGGAGGTGGTAGTCGGGGTGGCCGGATTCGAACCGACGACGTCCTGGTCCCAAACCAGGCGCGCTACCAGGCTGCGCTACACCCCGAAGCAAGCCGACCGGGAATCGAACCCGGGTCTGCGGTTTTGGAGACCGCTGTTCTGCCGCTGAACTATCGGCCCATGCTGTCAGAACTCCAGAGCCCCGGAAGGGATTCGAACCCCCCACCCGCTGATTACAAAACAGCCGCTCTACCGAATGAGCTACCGAGGCCTAATTGTCTGAGTGAATCGAGATCAGGTTGTCACAGAACAGACCAACGCTCGCCAGGCCAACTGCCTGGCACCATCGGTGTCGTGTGACCGGGGAGGAGAATGTGGTTCGTGACCTTCATGGCCAGCAATGTAGACCAAGGCGAGAAGCGTTGTCAAGAGAGAAGACGACGGGGGGACTACGGGAGTGTCACCCTCTTCCACCACCCCCGGACAAGCACCACTCCACCACTGCACGGGGGGCGCGCTGGGGCGCGATGGGTCGGGCGGTTGGGTCGGGGTCGGGTGGGGGGGGGCGAGTTCAAAAAGTGGGATTTTTTCGCGGGGGTTGGAGGGGGGTGGGCTACGGCTAACCGGGGCCATATCGCCCGGTTTTTTGACCCCCGGTGCCCCCCCTCTACTGGACCACTGCTATCATTATTCCGACCTCAGAATCGGCGGTGCTGGCAGGCCAATCCAGGGGGGGGCCGCGCTGAAATCTTCACAGGCACAGCAGAGGGGTACGGCGGACTGGGGGTGATACGGCGAGGCAAATGGATCCGGGGCAAGAGACCACCGGCGCCAAGCTCACCCCCTCCCCCCGGGTCAAGTTTCTACGGTGAGTGCGACGAGGACTGCGACGGAGGTTCTGTGGATGGTGCGCCCCCCATGCGGCCCCGCTCTGCGACGGAGACGACGGGGACTGCGACGGGGACGGGTCAGGATCGGGGTTCGGTGCCGGAGGTCCCCCCCCCGGTCAAAAGCTGGGGACGTTTGCGTTGAGAAGCACACAGCACTACCCCTCCCCCTGGGTGGTATCGCCGTGCATGATCCCCCTCACGGTCTCAGGGTGCCAGTGGGCGCCGGTCTTCGTGGGTACGCCGTCCTCGTTGAGTCGGCGGGCGATCGCAGCGTAGCTACAGCCGCCTTCCCGCTCCTGGACAATCCGGCTGATCTCCGCCTGTTCCTGTGCGTTCTCGACCAGCCCGATCGCCCCGGCATGGCTCGGAACCGCGTCCCACCCATAGGGCACCGTCCCCCCGGTCTTCTCACCGCGGGCACGTTTCACGGCCAGAGCACGCCGGGTAAGCGTTGCTGAGGAGACCGGCCTCTTGAGGCCATGGACCTTCCCGTGACACACCGAGCACAGCATCACCGTCTGCTTGCCGCCGAGAGACTTCGGGACAACATGATGCTCCTCAAGATCCAGCATCGAACCGCACTCGAAACATTTCATGGGTGGTTCATTTCGGCCGCTTCCAGCCCTTTGAGCAAAAGCGCACGGATAGCGTCGGACCTGGTGATGGTCATCCTTGGGACACGAGCAGCGACGGTGGCGGCGCTGTCCATGATTCACCCCCTGTCCATGTCAACATCTGGAGGATACCACAAACATGGAGCGGCTATCAAACGAGGGGCGACTCCGTTTGTCCGATAAGTGCTACTATGTCAACTCGTTTCGGAATGGTAAAGAAATCAGCTAGTTAGGTGGTTCCGTTTTGTCCTGGGGGGATATTCATCTATTAGAACCGCTTGTTTTCTTGTGTGGTTGTTGCCTGTCCAGCCCCCTTTTTCCCCTTCGTCGAGTCGCTCATGATGCGCTCAGAAAGGCTTTCGAGGTCCAGGGCCCCGTCCGTCTTGGTCGGGGCCTCGGTGGGCACACGGGCAGGCTGTGGGGCAGGGGCCGGGGGATCCGAGGGGGCTGCCAGGAGATCAGGGATATCTTCGGCGATGGGGGGCGGTTCAATAGCGGGCGGTCCATCGCTGTCGTCCGGGGCGACGAAGAGGTGGCTGTTGGGGTCTCGCTCCGGAACGTACCCCGGCGCCATGAACGAGACCAACTCCGGGGGGAGCTCCCCACGCATGGCCAGGCCCTCCAGGGCTGCGTCGTCCAGGGTGGCGATCTGGTCCTCGACTCCACCGCCGCCCTCCATCCCCGCGTCAATGGCCGCCTGGAGCAGGACGTGCTCCCGGGTCAGGACCTTGTCCAGCGAGTCGGTGATCCGGATCAGATCCCCGCTCTTCACGTCTGGGGCCCTCGCTGCATCCCGGAGCCGGCCCTTGACGGTGCGGATCAGATCGAGGTTCTCACCGATGACCGTCCGAGGATCGTTCTCCTCACGCCGCTGGGCCTCCCTAGCGACGCGGGCAAAGCGGTCTCGGATCGCTTCGAAGCCCCGCTCCGGCCAGCCCTCCTCCACTGCTTTTTTCGCTGTCTGATAGGCGACGCCGCATGTCTCTTGAACCCGCGAGATCGACGGGTCGCGCACGTAGATTTGAAACATCCTCTCATACAACTCTCTAGTAACTGCTCCTCTTCTCTGCTGAGTCTTCTCCACTCCTGGTGGTTGCATTCTTCTATTACTACGCACTCTATCGGGGGTAGTTGAATCAGTAGGCTTCATGGTTATAACTGGAGTGTGTACGTTGTTTCCGGAGGGAGGGGAGTTGTGGTTGAGCAGTGGGGTTCGGCGCGTTGCATGTTGTGGCTCGGTGGTTATCGAGCTGGGAGTTATTGTATGCTGGGCCTGGTGGTAGAGAAGCTGGGAGAGGGGAGGTCCGGTAGTTGTATCCAAGGGTCATGGCAGGATAATACAGAGCAGGGTTGCTGGATGTCAAGGGTTCTGTGGTGGTAGTGTTCGATCTGGGGTGGTTGTATTCTAGGAAGGGGTCCTTGGTAGATTCAGAGATACTGAGGGGAGTCATAGTTAGAGTGAGGGGAGACGGCGCGCGTGCACGTGGACGCGCGCCGCGTGCGGGGGTCGCGTTTGCCGTGGGATTTAGCTGGCTGACAGTGGTGTGGGGTTGTTGTTCCGGTCCCCTGTGGTTCCCCTTTGCTATGTCCGGCTGCGGTGTTTGTAGTTGGGTGTGAGGGTGGTGGTTCGGCAGTGAGTTGGTGGTTTGATTCTCGCGTCGCGTGTGTGCGTGGGCTCGTGCGTGCGTGCGTGTGCTCGCTCGCATCCGCGTCATGGGTTTAATTCAGTTTTAAGACAGAGCGTAGTATTAGAGATAGCAGTCATAAGTCAGTCATAAGAGAAGTAGAATATAAGATGGGAGACATATATTAGAAACCCTTTAGCATAAGAGTTAGATTCTAGGATGCGCGTGTGATGCGCGTGCGTGACGCTCGCGTGATGCGCGAGGGCTTTGGGGGTGCGGCGGTGGTTGGAGGGGGCGTGGTGGCGTGGTGGGAGTGTTGTGATATCGGGGGGTTGCGTGGGTGGCTCGACGATTGATCGACGAACGTTCGACGAATGATCGTAGAATGATCGACGAATATGGAGAGTGGGTGTGGCTGAGGGTGGGATCGCTCATCCAAACAGCTCGCAGCAGTCCCGGCGGTCGACGATCAGCATCCCGAGGAGGTCTATCCAAATGGCGACATCATCGTGGTTGAGCTGGCAGTGCGGGAACCAGACGACATGCAACTCGGTGTCGTCGAGGTGGTGGAGGCAGCCAGCCTTCTTGAGGCGTCGGAGGACGACTATCCGCTTGTCGTCGTCCTGGAGTCCATGCCTGACCTTGATCTTGTAGGCGTAGAGTGCAGTCATGTGGTCTCCTCCTGTGAAATCTAGTAGTTATGGTTCCTGTGGTGAAGCGTGGCTACGGTCGGCGGGGGAAGCAAGTCGAGGAGGGAAAGAGGCAGTGAGGTTCGGGGGCTGGTCGCCTGGGCCAGTGCGACGGATCGTCGAAAGTAGTTGACAGGGGGAATCGGGGACGGTAGAGGTGGAGGAGGTTGACGAGGAAACAGCGAGGAGGAGGCCATGCAGTATCGAGGGAGCCGGGAGGACCCTGGCGCCGAAGTTATCACCAAAGCGAGAGCGCAGGACCTGAACCCTCGGTGGGCGCTGTGGGAGGTCTGCACCGGTGGTGGACCGAACCATGAGTTCATAATCTGGGTCCAGGCCCGGTGGCGTGACTACCGCGTGGAGAAGGGGGTCACGACGGACCGGCTCACCTTGCCCGGCGGGCAGACGACGGCCGAGTCGCAGTCCGCGTTTGGCGAGTGGCTGGCGGGGTGGGTGGACGCGGCGCGGCGGGGAGGTGCATGATGGAGTTCCGCGATCTGGTGAGGCTTCCCCCATCTCTGACTGTCGACATGTGCTTCCAGGCGACAAAGAAGGCCATCAACGATGCGGAGGAGAAGGTCCTCCGGGAGTTCGCGGCGGAGCACCCTGGCTATCCAGACGAAGTGGAGATAGCGCTGGTGACTGAGTTTGAGGACGGGAAGGTGATCACGCGTCTCGGTATGCCTGCAATCGAGGTGAAGCCTGGCAATGTGGTCCAGGTGATCAACATGGGCGCACCGCGGAAGGCGATCGCTATCCATGACGAGACGGGAGGTGGGTGATGCGAAGTAAAGCGAAGTTGGTGCTGCTCAATCTCCCCGGGGGGCGGGGCATGTACTGGCTGGGTGGTGACCTGGGGTCCCAAACTACATGATACTCATGGATACCAGACGGAAACGGGGCGGCGATTGCGAAAAATCGGTTGACACTCTCGGCTCGTGTTTGTAGATTCAGGTCGACAGTTCGCTACTGTCGATTCCTAGCTGAGGCTCCCCGGTTCCACCTCGCAGGGGGCGGGGCGCTTCGGCTGCTGCGAGGAGATTGATATGACCCATCCTCCATCAATCAACGTTGATTCACACTTTGAAGCACAAATACCGCCATTGACTGCCGATGAACTGGCGTCACTGGAGGCCAGCATATTGGCCGAAGGATGCCGGGATGCGCTGGTAGTGTGGAAAGAAGAGCGTCTCCTTCTCGACGGACATCATCGCCTAAAAATCTGCGAGAAGCATGGGGTGTCCTACCGCGCCGATGATCTGTCTCTCCCATCCAGGGAAGCCGCCGAAGACTGGATTGATGCACACCAACTTGGACGGCGGAACCTCTCACCGGAGGCAACGAGTCTGCTCCGCGGACGGCGGTACAATCGGACGAAGAAAAGCAAGGCAGAAGCCGGAGCAATCGGCGGAACAAGCAAAGGTCACAGTGACCCTTGCTTGGAAACGACTGCCGATCGCCTCGCTGTTCAGCACGGAGTTTCACCCGCGACAGTCAAGCGAGACGGGAAATTCGCTGCGGCTGTCGAGACGCTGAAAAGAACAGACCCCGACATAGAGCAGCGCATCCTTGCGGGTGGCGTCACTCGCGCAACCGTCGTGCGGGCCGTCAAAAAAGCCGAGCACGAATCGAAACTCGCCGCGCCCCCGCCCCCGGTGCAGAACACCGGACCCTACGAAGTCGTGTTGGCAGATCCACCATGGCGCTATGACCATCAACAGGCAAGGAACAGAGCTATTGAGAACCACTATCCGACCATGGCAGACGATGACATCTTCGCCCATGCACCGAAGACCACGGACAATGCCATTCTGTTCCTGTGGGCAACGGCACCAAAACTCGAACAAGCCCTGGCAGTCATTGCGGCATGGGGATTCCGGTATGTCACTCACGCCATTTGGGACAAACAGATCATCGGCATGGGGTATTGGTTTCGTGGGCAGCATGAGCTCCTGCTCGTTGGCGTGAAGGGGCAACCGGGCACCACCCCTGAGAGCGAGCGGACATCGAGCATCTTCTCTGAGCGCCGCGGCCAACACAGCAAGAAACCGGAGAGTGTCTATGCATGGATCGACCGCGCCTTTCCGGACAAGAGCAAGTTAGAAATGTACTGCCGAGACCCGCGGGCGAACTGGGCATCGTGGGGCAACGAGCTATGAAAGATTACAACTTCGATGAACGCTTGGCGTGGAGCAAGGGAATTGCCGGACAAACTGACGCAGACACGATAGCTTCGATTCTGCCGGGCTGTGTCTCCGTCGTTGCCGCACCCACCGCTCTTGATCTCAAAGGGATCGACTACGTCGCAACACTGCGGCGCGGGGCGGCGGTCAACATCGACGTGAAGCGACGAACCCAGGGAGTCGGCAAGTGGTGGACCAACCGCGCCGACCCTGAGTTGACTCTTGAAAAATGGAGTGTTTGCCCCGGAGGCACAGAGGAGGAGCGCGCAGGGTGGACGCTGGATGAAGCGAAGGCCACTGATTACGTGCTCTACGTCTTCGACAAGGCCGATACGCTCAATGCGTTCCTGTTGCCGTTCCAGTTGCTCCGAATGGCTTTCCGCACTCATGGCAGGGCCTGGTACGGGGATCACAAAGTTGGTCGTTGCTGTACCGATGGCGGGCGCTACGAGACGGAGTCCGTGTTCGTTCCCGCGTCAATCGTACTTGACGCGGTGACCGTTGCGATGCGCATGCGGGCATAGGGGCACGAGAGCCCTCCTCCTGACGCCCCCTGCGAGGCACGCAGTAGCCCCTGCGTAGAAGCCCCTCCTGCCCCCTGTGTGGGCCTGTCTAACTTTTTTTCGGTAGAACTGCTTGACAACGCAGATTCTCGTCCCGTAGCTTAAAGGCGAAAGCGGAGCCTAAGACGCTTCGTGCTTGCCTGGGAGGCCCGGTTGTTCCACACCGACGCAGACCGGATCCAATTCCTGCTAGAAACCGACGCAGAGTTGAGTGCGTTCCTTGCGCTTGGGATCTATCCGCTGAGGCTGGCGACGAGCGGCCGAAATACATCACCGACTACATCGGCTCGAAGCAGAAGCTGACGGACTGGATCTGGAAGAGCACGCCGGACGACGTGCAGACCGCGGCAGACGCTTTCTCCGGCTCCTCAGTGGTCGGCTACATGTACAAGACCCACGGCCTGGGGGTGCATGCCAGTGATCGGCTGGCGTACTGCAACCACATCGCCCGGGCCATCGTGGAAAACGACTCCACCACCCTGTCCGACGAAGAGGTCGCTGCGCTGCTGGCTGACAACGCCCAGGCCAAGGACTTCGTTCGCAAGAATTTCAAGGGCATCTACTTCGAGCCCGGCGTACACGCGGTCATCGATACCATCCGCAGCAACATCGACTCCACCGGCATCGGCGGGTTCAAGCGGGACATCGCGCTGTTCGCGCTGGGCAAGGCCTGCATCACCGGCAAGGGCGGGTTCAAACATTTCGGTACCACGAAGGGGGAGGGCGGCGATAATCCCAAGGGGTTCAAGGAACGATTCGCGGCCAACTGTCAGCGCATCAGCGCGCTGGTGTTCAAGGGCGAGAGGCCATGCAAGGCCCACTTGTTGCTGGGTGAGGTGGATCGGCTGGGTGCGGAGTTGGAGACAGCGGAGGAGGCTTGCGGGGACGCGGCAGCGGAGGTGCAGCGACTGCGCACCCTGCACGAGGACGAGGAGGGAGGTGCT